>Ga0307930_1002499_pt1 | contig 13981 bp, 12 predicted proteins | sample OrgLakmetageno46_FD_203161 | JGI IMG/M metagenome (GOLD analysis project Ga0307930, IMG submission 203161) | Saline water microbial communities from Organic Lake, Antarctica - #46 | ecosystem: Environmental > Aquatic > Non-marine Saline and Alkaline > Saline | place: Antarctica: Organic Lake... | reverse complement strand
AATGCCCCTCTCCCTCCTGAATCATTCCGCACTTGCTTTGTTTGCGCAACGCACGCGCATTCCCACTTCTGCCCGCAGCATTGGCTTCTGTGCCATTTGGGTTTGTATTAGTTCGAGTTCGAATCTTAAATCTTAAATCTTATGTTTTTTTTGGTGAATTAAGAATTAATCCACGCAGGAGACAGTAGCTTGGAAATGCCGTCGCATTTATTACTTATTTGTTTGATCTGGATTTTCTTTGCAATTGGGGAGTATGAATTGATCCTCTTAACAATAATCATTGAATTAAAATCTTCGTTGAATCATAAATCTAATGCGCCACTTTAAAAATCATGTACAGTTGTGCAGTGCATCGCAAATCAGAGTCCGCGGGATTGTCCAAGAGTCAACTCATAACATCACAGCGAAGGGTTAGATGCCAACTGGATCTCGTATTGAAAGGCGCCTTCCTTGGGATCGAGCGCGCTTCCCCGCATGCAAATCTTGAAGTTCCAAGGGCCAGCAAGACTATCGTAGAGATACATTGGCCTGGATGGAACGTCGACGAAGCTCAAAGAACGGCCAAACAAAAAGTCGTGTGCCACCGAGGCTTCCTCTTAAAATACACCACGAGCGTGAACTTTCCGCGAAGGGTTAGCCAAGCCGAGCGCTGCCTGCGTGGCCTTGCCAATGTACGCGCTGAGCTCTGCGCCCGAAGGCTTTTTCTTCATGCGGCCGTCGCCGCCGTCGCGGCTGGACAGGGCGTCGTCGCTGCGGTTCCCGCGGTTGTGGTTGGCCACGGCCGCCACGTCGCCGAGCGAGGTCCCGAAAATGCGGTTCCAGACGGCCAGCGCCAGGCGCGACGCCAGGCGGCTGATCGACGCGTCGAAAGTGCCGTACGCGCCCGCTTCGTGGTCCACGCCATCGTGCAGCACTTTCTGAGACGCGGCCCATTCGCGCCCCCACTCTTCGCCCAAGGTGGCCAAGGCGTCATCAGCTTCCGGCCACGCGCCCAAGCTCGAAGGCGCCGGCGCGAGTGGGGGCAAGAATGCGGTGAGGGTGGCGAGGGAGCCGAACTCGAGGAGCGCCAGCTCAGTGGGCTCGTCTGCCACGCCCGCAAAAATGGGCTCGCTCTGGCGGGTCCAGCGCGGGCCGTCCATCCGGTCGCCCGTGGAGCTTCCCTCGAGGTCCCCCACGAGGGGGGTGGTCGCCATTGCGAAAAAGAGCGCGGTGAGGCCGCCGTACTCGAGCAGAGCAGCTTCGTCTTGGTCGTCCATGGGCTTCCCGTCGTTGCGGCTCAGTACGGACTCGAACGGCAAGCCAAAGTAGTCGGCTTCGTCATCCAAGGGTCCACCCGTGGGGCTTTCCAGCCAATCCACCTGCGCGGCCGGCACTTTTCCTGGCACCGCTCGGAGGGTGGTCACGAGTGACACCAGGCCGCTGTACGGCACCAGTGCTGCGTCATCGTCCTCTGTCATAGGAGTCCCGTCCCGGCGCTGCACGCACGACATTAGGGAATCTTCAATGCCATCATCATCCGAAACGTATACATGATCGTTCTCCCCAGCGGTGAAGAGCTCCCAGACCTCGTCGGCCAGGCTCAGATTCGACTTCGGGTCAGAAGCAAGGGCCATGTTCTCGATTGTTCCTGCACAGATGTCGAGGTAAAAATATTGGATAATCAGCTGCCAAACGAAGTGGTGAAAAATGATTGTAAATCATGAAGCGCTTGCGCAGTCGCTTGAGCATCGTGGATATAAGTGCCTCTCTTGAGAGCTTGCATACAGAAGCGTGCGTTCGTTCGTGTGCGTGCACTACTGTACTCGTGCAAAGAGTGGCAATCGCAGCGGGGCTGACGTCTCTCAAAAGGACAACAAGGGAGTAGTACACATCATGCGCAGGATTAAATGCGTATCTCCATTTACTGCAAGTGGATGTGATTCCTGTGGCACCTGGATTATCTATCCGCTGGACGGTTCTAAGCCTCAACTTGCACAAAAAAAGCAAGCGTGCCCGAGTGGAAGAAAGGTGTCACCACGGGTTGACGCAATCCTCTTCTTGATACTGTACTGCAGCGGCGTGCCCGCCGCCACGCCACGATCAACGTAGTTGATTTCAGTGACGTGACAACGTGTCAGAACATGGTTGATGTCAGTGACGTGACAACGTGTCAGAACATACATACGTAAGGTGTCAGAACGTATGTACCCAGATAAAAATGTGATGAGACAGACAGACAGACAGACAGAGATTTTTTTTTGGTAGGCAGTTTTTGGTCGTGGTCGCATAAAACATCAACTCTACGTTGATCTACTGTACCAACTCAGTGATACCCTCTCCGTACTTACTTACGCACGTAACACGTAACCACGTAATTAGTGCACGGTGCACGGAACCGGTACTCCAGCCTTCCTTCATCAGCGAGCACTAAAGAACTCCTCCCTAAAAGATATAATCTAAACGTACAACACTACTAGAAAGCTAGCTTGGATCCATATCTGACATGTGAACGATAATTCTCGCGTACGAGTCGGTGTTGAATAATACGCAAACTCAGTCGCAATCCGGTTTATTATACAGTCTTAGTGACGTCTTCGAAAAAACTTAGCTCTTCAGACTCTTTCTCTGTCGTGAAGCTCCTCGGGAATTGCAACTTACGAGTTTCCGTCCCATATTCACGGAGCTTAGGTTAGCTGCCTCGCATGTCTCTCTCGAAGTCACAATTGGCTCTCGTTGTTATCCCCGGGATTAAAAGGTCAATGGAGCTCCTAATGGGTAGACAAGTCACGATCTTGATCGAAAAGACAGGAAGTGAGGCCAATGTAGGCGTTGTTTTTCGCTGTGCAGGTATACCCGTTATGCATTCTGGAACTCAAAACCGATGCCTAATCGTAATTGAAATACGCCATAGCGGTCATGCGATGACAGGTGCAATATAGTAACTATTCGATGGCAGCCAGCTATCTACGAGAGCCAAGTCACGCACTTAAAGCAGCTCCATGCTAATTGGCATCTACTTAGCTGCAGTAGAATGAATGGCTCCACAGTGTCAAAATTCAACAGCAGAGAGAATTTTTGAGGACAACTGCTCTAATTTGGTGGGATGAAGTAAGTGCTCGCCGACATTTTACTCGCTCGGGTCACTCGGAGACTCGGAGAGCAGACGACTATCAACATAGGTAAGAAGTGCTCCGCAAGCCCGTGTTACGCCGCGTCTCCAGGTGCGTTTAACATAGACATGTTATCTTAATAGGTTTACTTTTCATCGAATGTGGGATATGAGCTTGGTATCGGCGAGTGGCGTGGGATGTGCGCTTGAAGGCAGTGAAGCAAATCACTAATAGCAAAATACCACATTCTCCTGCCTGCTTTCAAATAATATCATTCGTTTCACGTATAATGTCAGATAAAGGCGTAAATTATTAACGAGCGCTCTGGGGAGCGCGATGGCGAGCTCTGATGTAGTTTCGCATTCCCACGACGCTTCAGTAGTAGCGTGCGGGAACGAGGACGGCCGACAGGATGGCTCGCCTCCGCTGGAAGCTGCGCTGGATGCAGTAGCTCTGGACACGAGCAAAGCTGCTCCGAACAGCAACAGCGCATCCGATGCATCGGCAGCTAACCCGGATGTACTGCAGGCAAATCCAGGAGGGGCCAACCACCCTTCTACAGGTAGCGCCCGCTCAAATCACGACCGAGAAGCAGCAACAGCAGCTGAAAGTGAAGGCACAACAGCGGACGCTGACTCGGCGGCCTCTGCTGCGGCAGCTGCAGGGCCTATGCTGGCGGCTCTTCGCGAAGCGCTCCTCAGCCACGCAGCTGTTAGTTCGGTGTCCACGCCCACATCGGGCTCTGGAGACCGTGCCAGCACGCGCAAGCCTTCTGCTGCTAGTGCTCCTACCACCGAAGGCCAAAGTATAGCTGGAGCGCCCGCCAAAGCTGCGGGCCACACGGCCGACCCTCCCAGTTCGTACGAAGCCAAAGCCGAGGATTTGGCCGAGGCCATGGAAACGTTGCCGCGGCGGCTGCCGGGTGGGGTTGGGGGGCGGCCGCGAGCGTTCAGCGAAGGCGACGCCCAGGCGCTGGCTGCCGGGTGGGGCGACGACGACGACTCGTACGAGTACGACGACGAAACCGGGGCCTACCACGCGGTCGGATTTTCTCGGAGCTACGGGGACGAAGACGGCGGCGTCGACGACTGCGACGACGATTTGTTGGACGACGACGAAGACGAAGACGACGACTTTTACGAGGACGGCACCACAAGCTTGTCGCTCCCCTCTAGTGCTTTAACCATGGCAGCCTCCAGCGGCGGCGCTAGGTGCGGCGGCGATGGTAGCAACGCTAGTGGCAGTAACGGGCGCGGCGCAGCAGATGACTCCGCGGCACCGACCGGTGGGTATGACGGGGAAGGCGGCCGTGGTGAGAGCGGTGAAGCAGGCAACCACAAACGACGCGGACGGTCGAACAATGGCGGTGCCAGTGGCGATGACCATGGAGGTGCTTCGGAAGACGAGGAGGAAGACGAAGAAGATGACGACGCTCTGCGCCAATCGTTACCGCACCTTACCTTCACCATGAAAGTGCCTGCGTTTGAGGCCAAGGCCAACACGGCTGCCACCGTACCGGAAGTTTCGGCCCTGCATGGCAGTGACGCGACGGGCCACTGGCGGCTTCTCGTGTACCCCCGCTCGCACCGGGGCGACGAGCAGTGGTGCTCGGCCTACTTGGCCGCAGCGGTAGACCGCGATTCGCTGGGCCACGGGTGGTGGAAGAAGGTAGACTTTTCCATCACGGCTGTGCACCCCGATGACGAAGCGGCGGACCGGCTAGCTGACGAGCACATGTCAGCGCACAGCGACCTAGCCGACGGTGACGGCGGCAACAGCGGCGACGAAGCTGTCGACGATGGTGCGAACGACGACGAGGAGGACTTGTATTACACCACCGAGGAAGAAGACGAAGACGACGAAGGCAACAGCACAGGAGCAGGGGGTAGAAACAGCGGCGGCGGCCGCAGCAACGGCAGCAGTAGTGGTACTGGTAGTAGTGGTGGCGGTAGTGGTGGTGGTGGCAGTAGTAGCGGGAGTGGCGGCCCTACGCCCGCACAAGTAGCAGCGGCGTTGGCAGTGGCAGCCGAGCACAGCGCCGAAGCAGCCCGTAAACTAGACGAGCTCGAGCAAGCCCGCGCGCTTGCGTTGCTGACCGAGGACGAGTTCAACGAGGCGAAAGCGAGCGTGCTGGTCCGGTACGCGTCCCACCAAAATACGGCTTCGGCCACCGCGTCGTCGCGTGCCGTAGTCGGCGGCGGCGGTGGGAGCGGCCTCAGCAAAAAGGGAAAGAAAGGCAAAAAGAGCAAAAAAGCCAAAGGCAGTGGCGCTGGAGCTGCTCCTGCTGCTGCCGCTGCTGTGCCAGTAGCTGCCGCTGCTGTTGTTGTTCCTGAGGCTGACGGAAGGCTCCGGCGAAAGAAACGTGGCAGCGACAGGGGTGGCCGGACCAATGCTGGTGCGGTGGCTACTCCAAACCAGGTGTCACAGTCGGTCACACGACGAGGCACCAACACGTTCAAAGGGCGGGGCACTACGCTGGCCCACAACTTCGAGTGGGGCTACAACGACCTGATCAAAGTTGACACCTTGCTGAAGCGCGGCTTTTTGGTGGGGCCCGGGAATGCGTCCGGCACTTTAACGTTGCGCGTAGAGCTCACCGTGTTGGAGGCCAAAGACGGTGTTGGCTACTCGAGTTTGACCCCTGTAGAGCTTCAGGACGACCTCGTGTGGGCCGTAGGGGTGGCCGCCGTGCCGATGGTCCGAGATTGCTTGGCGTGTGGCGCCGACCCTGGCGCAGTCTACGACCGCAAAAAGATGGACACACCCCTGCACAAGGCCGCGTCTACGCCAGGCTGGCGACCGGGCGCGGCGGAAGTGGTGGCCTTGCTGCTTGCAGCTGGCGCGCCCGTGAACGCTGTCAACGACCTGGAAGAAACCCCCTTGCTCTTGGCCGCCGACGTGTCGGGCTGCGCGGAAATTTGCGCTTGCTTGCTGGAGTTCGGTGCCGACCCTACGTTCCGCACCGACAACGGGTGGAGCCCGATGAATTGCGCCGCTAAGCGGGGCCGCGACGGGATCTTGAAGTTGCTGGTGCGCTACCACTGCCCGCTGGAAGAGCCCACCACCGAGTACTCGGCGCTGCTCCACGCAGCTGCTCAGGGCCACGTGGGCACGGTGCTCTTGCTGCTGCGCTGCGGCGCCGACGCCAACGTCACCGACCGGCACGGCGACACGGCCCTTTGGAAGCTGGTAGACCAAGACCTGGCCGAAGCGGCGCTCTACATGGTGACCGACTTCCACGCGTCGATTGCCCGCTGCTCGCGGGACCGCAAGAAGGTCACCAAGGCGCGGCTCATGCTGAAGCACGCGGAAAAGAAGAAGCGCTTGCGGAGCGCCGACTACGGGGGCACGGCTGCGGCCCTGGTCAAGAGTGGCAGCGGCGCCCTCGACCGCTACGCGAGCGCGCAACTGTTGCTGGAGGCCGGGAGCAATGCTCCCGACGATTTAGCGCCTGCGTTTGACCCTGCGGGAGCTCTAGCAGCGGCGGCGGCCGCCATGGTAGGCGCTGCTCCTGACGGGGGTGCGGCACTGCGGAAACGAGGCGGAAGCTCAGCACTCAGGTTGCTTGGCAGTGACGGCAGTGGTGGTGCCCTAGGCAGTACTGGCAGAAGCGGTAGCAGCAGCAATAGCGGTGTTGGCGGTATTGGCGGTGGTGGTGGTATGCCGGGTAGCAGCGGGCGACCTTCGATGAAAGACTTGGGAGCACTGGAAGCGCTGCGTCGGGCCACGTCAGACCAGGTGATGGAAGAACTAGTGGCCGAAGAAGAGCGCGCAGCCAAGGACGACGAGCGCAAACGCAACAAGCGCAAGAAGAAGAAAGACAAAGCCAAGGCGAAGAAGGGCAACAACAACAACAACGCTAGCAGTAAAGATGGTATTGCTGCCGCTACGACAGGTGGCGGTGGAGCAGGCGACGACGAGAACGATGCCGGCGATTCTGATGAAGAGGCACCGGCGCCTCCCGCGCCCGCATTGAAAGCTTCGACAACAAAAGGTTCTACTGCTACACCTGCAGCAGCAGCAGTGCCCGAGTCTTCTCCATCGACAGCCACCTCTGGTTCATCATCCGTGCCTTCAAATGCTGTGGCCTCCGAGGCGTCCACAGGTGCGCCTTCGGCGGGTGGGAAGAACGCGAACCGTACTAAAAACGGTGCTGCCTCTGCCAGCAGTAGCGGGCCAGCGGCAACTGCTTCAGCGCCGACCAAGGCCAAAGGAAGCAAAGCTCAGCAGCAGCAACAGCAACAACGCGCCACTGCCAACTCTGCCGCTGTTGCCACCGCAGCTCCACCCGCTGCCACTGCGCCGAACCGTCGGGCCGAACGAGCTGCTACAGCTGGGGCCGCTACCGCCGCAGCTTCTTCAGCTCCAGCAGCGGCCAGCGTCACTACGCCGCCAGCGTCGCCTTCTAAGCCGCCTATGCCTCCGGCCGCGGCTACGCCTCCTCCGAGTAACCGGCAGTCGAGTAAGCCTGCCGCGGGGACTGCCACAGCCGGAGCGACCACCTCCGCCTCTGCCGCTTCTACGGCTAGCGCCATCAGCACTCCAAGGGAGACCCCCGGTGCTGCTGCACGGCGCGCCAACCAGCACGAGCGCTCGCAGCCCGCGTCGTCTACGCCCACGAAGCCCAACAGCCAGGCTGCCGCAGCCGCGGCAGCAGAAGACTCGTCATCTTCGTCGTCTGCGCCTCCTGCCGTGGGCTGGGCAGCAGCTGTCGCCCTCGGCAGCGGTGGCGTGCAGCCTCAGCGCTTGAACCTCGAGCCAGCGCTGGCTGCCGCCAATGACCAGCCACCAACGGCTAACAACCACGCAGCGCCTGGCATACCGGCAAGAGGCAGCGGCGGCGGCCACGCCTCCACTGGTAACCTATTAGGAGGCGGCAGCAGCAGCAGCAGTGTCTCGAGTGGTGGTGGCAATGCAGGCGGTGGCGGTGGCGGTGGCGGTGGCGGTGGCAACGCGCGTACTAGTGGCAAAGCAGCTCAGGCCAAGGCTAAGAATGCTTCTCAGGCTCCTCAGCATGCGCCGCTATCTGCAGACCCACTGGCTTCCTCCCTTGCAGGCCCGCTTGCAGGAGGACCTCCTCCTAGTGCCTTGCCGCCTAGTAGCAACAGCATGCAGCCACCACCGCCGTTGCCTACGAGCCTAGCGCCTTCTCTGTCTCCGGGAGGAAAAGGGGGCGGCAAAGGTGGAAAAGGTGGCAGGGCAGATGCAGCCAGCCCTCACAAAGAAGACGAGACTTCTTGGCTTGACAATGAGTGGGGTGATCTCGAGAAAGACATTTTGTCTCTCACAGCATTCGAGGACTAGGCGGGATGCTAAATGTTCCATCACGTGTGTTGTGTGTTACGGCTTCTCAGCTCATTCCTCTGTTAGTCAAAGCAAATGTGGCTGTTTTTGAGTTTTTGCTATCGGCTGCGTTCGTAATTCGTGAGTGGATATTGGTATTGGAAAATATGCCATGTAGAAATCTCCTGGTACAGAAACTTAAAGGAAGTTTTCTTTTGGGGGCCCTTTGGAGCCCTGGGCGCGAAATAGCGGATAACGGATGTTAAAATCGAATCAATTTGAAATAGCAAACCCATCAGAAAACATTCAATACCTCGTGTCTTATCTCTGTGGTTTCCTCTGTCTCTGTCTCGCTTTTATTTACTTCTTGACCATCAGTTAACATAGAGCGAAGAAAATTTTAGGTGATGCTCCTGTATATCTGGACTTGTTCGAAGACTCAGATGTAGTCGACGAAATTCACAAAAACGAATTAATTTCATCTCTATTCTTTACTGATACTAAAGTAAAAACATAAAGAAAGACAATATATTTGGCAATAGATTTACATTGAAGGTAAGCCTTTATCACTATAATTCATTTTCTTCGCTTCTTATTGGGTTGCTGTCGTTGGATGAGATGGAAGAACAATTATTAATATTCAACAATTCAGGGTCTATTAGCAGATTATCTTTTTATTCGTACACACTTGTTATAAATTTTGTAGAGGCATACTACGCCGTCTGCGCGTCTGTCTTCATTAGGAAGGCTTTATGTCTTAAAGATTTCTAAAACGAAAGTTTTAGAACTATGGCGAGTTCTTGATCTTGACTGGAATTTTCAGTAATCTTCATATACAATTTTATACTTATAAGAATTGTTATGACCATAGAGAAGGAACATTTAATTACGGATATTGTTTCTTGACCCATAAAAGCATCACTTCCAGCGCTTAAAACGATGGTAGCTCCTTTGAAATAAGCCGACGCTCCTTTATAGTATAAGTGGTTTTTGATGTGTACAGTATTAGTTAGCTGAATACAATTCAAACGAATTTTGTCTCATAGACTGTCAATTAAACAAGTCCAATTATTCATTTTAGTATTTAAGTCAAGATATCAATTTAGATTTCATTTTTACAACTGATTTAAATGAAGTATGTGAAGTGGCGCCGAGGTTGACGTATGGGCTTTAACATTATTAGAATAAAACCAAAATAACAGCCCCCCAGGGGTAGCAGTCTTTGCCAGCAATCGAAGCATTAACGAAGCAACCTTTTGACCTATGTATAAATATGAAAAAGAATTTATTTTTGCTCACATGAGTTATCAGTTTCTAAAGAAAAGGTTGACGTATGGACTTTTATATAATACCAAAATGAACTACAGGGCAACCTTTCACTCCATACATAAATTCATATTTGGCTTCAAAAGAAAAGATTGACGCATGGGCCTTTATATCATAAGAATAATACCAGGATGAATCGTTGGGCAACCTTCAGCCTTTAATATATGTAGATGAAATATTTATGCCATTCTTATATTATCATAATTTGTATAGTTGGTTTCAAAAGAAATGGCTGACGTATTCATGTTTTCGTTCATAAGACATTTGATGAAATCCATTTATAATTTATTTGATGTTTCACCTTCCTTCAGAAGGTATGCCGGCCTTTGCAGGCGGTGCGGGCTTACTAGGGATGCATGGGTGGCTTCGGTGCTTTGTATTAATCAAGGTGTTTATATTCGGGTTTTCAAGACATTCATTGAACTTCATTATATTTCGTTCACAATCTTCATAATGATTGTTGGTAATCTGAATATTCAAACTTGCATTTAACTCTCGAATAATAACACAATCTCCTCGTTCATCACCTACTTGCTTACCTTTACATGGGTATTTTTGAATTTCAATTATCCTTAACATTTCCCAACCTTTATTTTCCCCAATTATCATTTTATATGAGTAATTTTCGATTGTAGCCTTTATCATTAGTATGAGTAAAAATTGATTTATGTTTTCCTTTGCGTTGGTCAAAGTTATAGTATGACAAATATACACCAAACATTCATTTTCAATATGCTCGACTTTGTATGTTGAACACTTTGAGTAATCAATAACAACTTTTGGAGTATTATAATATATTTCTTAGGCTTCTCAATCATTATTATATGCTCTTATCTTTATAATGTTATTATGTATTGTTTTTATATAATACTTGAAGGGGGATAAAAATCTTAGAAAAACTTAAGTGGCTACCCTGAGTCGGGATCCATTTCAAGGTATCGACAAGGGCATCGTCGACGTAAAAACAACTTCGGTGATCGTGACGCGGCGCACCCGCGCTGCTGCAGTATTGTGGCAATTCATATCTGATTCAGGTCAAATTCGCTCGTCACTTGCTGTACAAGGCCCTCATGCAGCTATATTCGCTTGGATAGACCGGGTAGCTACCGTAGCTCATAAGGAAGGTATTGATTTACATTGCCTTAATTTGAGTGCGTTTGTCAATTTGGGCGGCTTACCAGGGACTACGATTTTTTTCCCGAATTTGGGCTCCGTCTGACCTGGGCGTTTTTAAACGTTAAGCGGCATCGAAGTCAATATTATCTACATATCTATCAAAAGATAAGCACAGGGACCTCTCTTTTTACCTATATATGAAGCACCCTATCAATAATGCATAATACAAAACTTTCTCGCCTCAGTGGCGCCATTTGCATGCAGATATTAATATTTCCTTCATGCCGGTAATTCCTTGAAGTAACCAGATGCATCATTACCACGAAAGCAACGGCCCCAAGAAGCTCGTACAGAGCGACCTCAGATCACGAACAAAGAGAACGATAAAAATCCCCCCCCCCCGTGCCCGGTTTGAATTCGGTATCTAGAAATTAAAAATATATAACCAGCCATAAACAGCGGGAGTGTCGCCGTCTGGTTATGAGGTATTTATGTGTGGACTCATAAGTGGGCGAAAAAACAAGCAGGTTTTGCGCGGGCTCCTGTGCGCGCATGGCGCTCATGGAGAAAGCCCCCTAGTGTGGATTAGGCGGCTTCTTGAAATTTTGGAGATGAGAGCGGACTACTAGACACTTCCATCGACGGAATACGAAGTACTTGTGAGCCCCACCGAGCGCCCGTTCATTCATCGCCCAAACACCCAAGCTTCTAGTTACTCGCGATCTCGCGAGCTCACATTAATGCTGCCACCAGTCCGCACGATTCCACGCACATTTAAGGGCCAAGAAAACCCCCACTGCTGGCACGGCAGTGTGCCAGACCGCATCAGCAAGACGCCACTGCCACCCCGGCCAGAACCACAACGCAGCAACGCGGGCTTGGCGCGCCGCAGCCACTCCGCGTGCCGCTGCCGCCGCCACCGCTGCTGCTTCAGCCGCCGAGGTGTTGTTTGGACGGAGGAAAGGCATGAGGCGTGCAACAGTGTGCTCTGCTGACGCCAAACCGCCTTCCACATAGCCGGGCCACTCGGAAGAGGCGTCAGACCCCGCCAGCACCACGCGAGTGTTCAGAGGAAGCCCCGTTGCGCCCTCAAACCAACCCGGGGCTTCGCTCTCGTCGCTCTCGGTTCTGGACTCCTCTTCTGCTTGGCCGGCTGCGAAATAACCCGGCGGCGCAAATGCGCCATACCCACCTCGGATGTACGGTTCGTTGGTCCAGTGGTGGGCCACAAACGCTGTTGGCGTGGCCGCGTGTGGCCCAAACAGCTCCACCAAGTGTGCCAGCACGCGCACGCGTAGTCTGTCGTTTTTGCCGATCGCAATGCTGTTCGGTAGCATGTCAGTCGTCTCGTTCGCGCACACAAAGGCCACGAGTGCGGGGTTGGCACCGGCCACATCGGTAGCATCCATAGCATAAAGCACCGGCCCGTGCAGGGCAAATGCTTCGCCCGAAAGGCGGCCCCGGTCGTCGTCAGCCCAAAAGCGGTTGGCATAGTGCACTAGACACTTCACCACGCGCCCCATGCGAAGGCTTTGCAAGCGGGCCCGGGCGCTGGCCGATCCGAGCAGGCGTGGCGGGGCCACCACCACCTCCTCGCCTGGCGCGGGGTGCATCAAGGCGGGCGCCGGCGCGGTGAAAACGACAAAGCGGGCACGAAAGGTTCCTAAGGTCAAGCGTGCCTCTGAGGAGGTCGCCGGCGCAGCGGTGTGCACGCGCAAGCGTTCGTTGTCAGGGCAGGCAGTGGTCGCTTCGGTCGCCTCGATGGGGCCTTCAACCCGCGTGACGGCTTGGCCGAGGCGCAGTGCGCCCACCGGCAGCCGCGCGGCTAGTCGAGCCGCCAACGCCGCCAGGGACGCGCCATCGGCCGGCGTGAGGGCCTGTGCTGCTTCGAGCATGACTCGCACGTCAACACCACTGCTTGCCGTGCGCGTTTGCCGCACCGCCTCAATCCAGCCGAGCAAGGACACTTCGTGGGCCTCGGCGCAAAACAAAATACGAACGTACGCTTCCACGAGCGCGCGTCCTGTTTCCGTGTACGTGTGTGCTGCCGCAAAGTCTGCCAAGGTGGTGCGATCCCACGTGGCGAGCAAGGCCGGAGGTGCAGCGTCTTCGATCGGGCCGTCGGCCAAGCATCCAGAAGCCAGCGAGTTCGTGCGCCAAAACAGCAACTCCGTTTCCAAAAGGGCGATGGGGTTCGCCCAGGGGACGCCGGAGTGGGCCACGGCGGCATGGTGGAGGTGCGTCTGCAAGAGCTGGTACCCAACACTAGACACTGGCTTGGTCGGCCGAACAGCTAACCCAAACTCTGTCATCAAAGCTAGTGCTCGGGTGTGTTCGTTTGCCAGAAACTGGCCGCCGAGATCGTAAAGTAGGCCGGGAGCGTCTGGGGAGGAGTATTCGAGCAGGCGCCCGCCGACGCGGGACAGCGCCTCGACCACCACCACTTTCAAAGAAGAATCGGAACGGAGCAGAAGGTCCGCGCAGCGCAGGCCCGTGATGCCTGCACCCACGATGAGCACGTCTACGTGCTCGTCCATCAAATTACAGCCTGTAGTGCGCAGTCAAGCAAAATGTTTAGAAAACGGCCTTTTTGACTCCGGCCCCGAGGGACCGGACAAGTGGACGGCTCATAGCAAACGGCCTTTTTGGCCAAAGTTTTTTCTTACTAGATATTCATTAAGAGATCGTTAACATAAGGACCATGCTGTGGCTGACACGGCAGGAAAAAATAATTTCGAGGAACAATTGCAGTGCTATCAAGGACTGGCTAGCATTAAAGAGCGTCTCGTTTTGATCAAAACGATGCCTCGCACATCTTTACACAATGCGGCCTTCTTGAGTTACAAGCCGGAAAATTTTGAATTGCTAGCCCCACAGCGCCTGTATATTACAACTGCCAACTATCAACTGCTACTTGATAGCTCGGAACTATAGCTATTCGTAACGCTGCGAGGCGTTCAAAGGATCGCTGCATCGCTGCACGCAGAATGACGAGCTCTACAACCCTTTCTATTAAATGGAATTTCGTTCGTGGTTCGTGGTGGTGGTGGTGGTGGTGGTGGTCGTCGTTTTCGCTAAACTTCATAGTGTTCGATAGTTTTGCCGAAATTACTCAAAGTTCCAAACAACTCAGAGTGCAGGTAGATGAACAGTCATCAACAAGATCC
>Ga0307930_1002493_pt1 | contig 13998 bp, 15 predicted proteins | sample OrgLakmetageno46_FD_203161 | JGI IMG/M metagenome (GOLD analysis project Ga0307930, IMG submission 203161) | Saline water microbial communities from Organic Lake, Antarctica - #46 | ecosystem: Environmental > Aquatic > Non-marine Saline and Alkaline > Saline | place: Antarctica: Organic Lake... | reverse complement strand
CAGTTTCCGATGCGACCTCGCCCTCGTCCTAACGGCTAACGGCTCGAAGCGCGCAATCCTTCCAATTATGTCTGTGCCCTTGGTGCTTGGTGCGATATACGTCTGAGTAGCGTCTGGTATTGCATAAGGATTCCTATTCGGATTTGGTTAGATAATACAGTACGAAACCAAACAGCACGCAAATCTGGTTGAGCCCACTTCGTATGGTTCTAGTCTCACACAGCATCTATGGGCCCGCTTTTTGCTTGCGCATCGAGCGCGTCATGCCAGCGGGCGATGGTTTCTTCCCATCTGTGTTGTTTTCGGCTTTCGACGCAGTGGCGGCACGCTTCGGGGTTTTTGCGTCGTCGCTGCTGCGCACAGGCGTTTTCAGAGCTTTTCTTGCGGTGGCCGCGGTCACTTTTGGCACAGCTGCTGCCATAGCGGGATCGGTTGCATCATCGTCTCCTTTGTCATCCTGAGTGTTTGCTTTAGTCGCTTTGGGAGTCTTGGGCGCTTTTTTTGCGCTTGCCGCTGCCTTGGTTGCCGCAGCACCTTTCTTTTGGCTACCCCCGGTGAGGAGGGCATTCGCAGCTTCGGCGGCAAGGACCTGGCCCTTGGCACTGCCACGCTGCTTGGCTTGCGCACTCAATGCAGCGGCAAGCTCGCTTAGCTTCTGAGAGGCATTCAGGCTGGCCACTGCCGACGGCACTTGGAGAAGGGCCCACGCCACGAACGAACCATTAGCACCCGTCGCCCAGGCGCACAGCTGGTCGGAGGATTGGCTCACCAAAGCAGTCGCAAGCGGGGAAGTTGTAGCGCTCGTGTCGCTGCCACTGCTGCTACCGCTCTCTTTCTCTGACTCAGCTTCTGCCAAAAGTGCCCGTTTCAGCGTCGCGTGCGCCACAGAATCTTCCACCAATAAACCTGCTCCTGCTCCGGCCTCGGTGTTGACTTCACTCATGGCAGAGGCCATGGCTGCAGCCGCTTCCGCCACCAGAGCGGACCCACTGCCGGACAAAAACTGCAAGGCAGCAGTGGCCACCGCACCGCCAGAGCGGGACTGGAGCAAGAGAACTGGGTGTTTGGCCACCATCGCCAAGACGGGGTCGGTCAGGAACGACTTGAGTTCGTCGCGGCGCACTTGCGGGTCTTTCTTGGACGCTTCCGCGGGCAGCGACAGGAGCTCGTCTTCCAGCGGGTCCAAAAAGCGGGTGTGCCCCCCACTGAGCACCCGCAACAAGAGCTTGGCGCCGTTAGGGCTGAGCGCCACAGACAACAGGGGCATGGCGCGCTCTACTTCACTCGAAGATGCGGCCGAAGAACTGCTCGAGGCAGCTGCACTTTTGCCTTTCTTTGCCTTTTTGGATGTCTTCGCTTCACTGTCACTCTCATCGTCATCCTCACCATCTTCATCCATTTCGTTGCCTTCGTCGTCATCGTCTTCTTCGTCTTCACCCCCTTCCTTATCCTCGTCGTCGTCGTCATCTTCGCTACCCTCTCCTTCCTCTCCTTCCTCTTCGTCATCACCCTCTCCATCCTCTTCGTCGTCGTTATCGTCGTCGCTAGCGTAAGGGTTCGCGCTATATTGCTTCTCCGCTGCCAACTCTTCGCTGGTTGGCTCCACACAGAGCTCTGCGAGAAGCGACTTCTGAAGGGCCACAGTGTCGTCGGTGCATTCGCACAGCGCAAGCACCGCCAAGTAGGCGTCGCGGTGGGTTAAGAGCGCAGCAGAGTGGCCTTTCAGCAGCTTGAGAAGCCTGTTAGATATGAAATAAAAGAGCGAAAAAAATGAGAACCGAAGAAGCAGGAGTCAACGGACTGTATTCGAAATAAAATTAACGGACAATATAGATTCTTTTAGTCTTCAAAGAAGAAAAAAACAAATATTGGAAGGAAACTTAAGGCATCTAGTATCATCACCATCACATTAGTATCATTATCACTACACTATCACTATCCTTACCGTCGCCGTTCCTTGGCGCCCCCTCGCCTCGCAGCTGCGCACACTGCCCGCGCGCCCGCTCGAGTCGAGAGCAGCACCAGGGCATTCTCCACTGCTGCAGGGGCCACCTCCTCAAACTACGTGTTGGTGCACCAATGTGATAACGAAGAAATATAGAACACGGGTGAATTGAATGGATTGTTGCGAGACAGTAATACAAACAGTAAGAAATACAAGCCTTGCTTTCATCTTCCGGACGAAGGCACAAACTGTCAAATATTCGATTGCACTCTCGCAACATCAGAACTGCCATATATGTTATTCGTAGAGGTGCCTCTCTGTTGCTGGGAGTGCTATTGGAATGCTACTGTAGTACTTCCTTACCTGCTTCGCGGGGCAGGTTTCGAGGTACTCAGCCACTAACTCGTGCGCGTACTGGAACGCCAACAGGCCTTTGCGGACCAATTTGCCTACCACGGCCCCCACCTGTAACGAAACAGAACGCACGCGCAAGCGTGTGAGTGTAAGCATGACAATAAGAAGGTAGTACAGATATTCGTAGTACAACCAACGTGAGAGCTTATGTATTCTTCTTCTAAATCGTGTGGCCGAAATCCAGGAGTAGACGCAATTGAACCAGAAAACGAGCCACGACATGCCAACCTGAGTAAGCGTCGCATCTGCGCGCTCGGGCCTAACCACTAGCATGGCCGCCAGGGTTGGGCGCGCAGAGACCGGAGGCAACGCCGCAGCAGCAGCAGCAGCGCTCTCCTTCTTGCCCTTTTCATCCTTGCTGCTGTCTTTGCTGCTTTTGGCTTCAGCGGCAGCCTGCTGTTCCTTTTGCCGGTGCTGGGCCAGGTCCCGGGTCAAGTCGCTGGCAAAAACCGTAAATTCACGGCCGTACAATTCCAGCTTGAGGTTGGCGGCCGCGCTGCCTTTCAAAGTGCCCAGCGCCAACTCAATCACCTATTAGATGAAGAAAAAGAAGAAGAAGAAGAAGAGTGTACGTAGATACGTAGAAGTGAATGCGTCGGCTAGAAGCTCCATCAATATTATGGCAGCGGAAATAGCAGCATCAGCAACATATCATTACAGCAATACTGTAGGAGCAACACGCTTCCCAATCATGTCTAACACTAAGTTTTTACCCGCGCAGCCACCCCGTGAGTGGCCAGCGCCACCACATGCCCGGCTAAGCTGGAGGCTAGCTTGCGGTGAGCCTCTTTGCTGCGGCACTGCTCCAGGAGCTAGATAAATGTGTGTGCGTGTGTGTATATTTTAGGACAAAGAGGAGAAGAATCAAGAAAGAGAGGGTAAGTTGAAAGCAAAAGAGACAACAAATGAAGTTGAGAATACTTTGATTCTGGTAAATTGAAACAGATTTGTGTGCGCACAGAAAAATGAGCGCCCCATTGCTAAAAGGCAAAAAGAAGCGGTACACTCGCTCTCCTTCCTCATTCATTATGATCTCCTCAAACAAAAACCACCCACAGATGCACTACCTTGATGACCACGTAGTGCGCGTACGGGCTACGGCACAGCTCCATGAACCCGTTTCCGCCGCCGCTGCCGCCCGCGGTGCACTCCTCCAGCACAGCTAGCCGTTGGGCCTCGGACCCAAACAGCACCACGGCTTGCACCAGGCGCGACGCGTCGTGCTTCAACGCCACTTCGCGGTACTGCGTGGCAGCAAAAGAGATGAGAAGTCACGCACACGAGTACAGTAGTAGGTATGAGTGAAGAGAACAAGTATCAAATGAGCCATTTCAAAGTGAAAGTCTTCAATCAACTGGTCGTGTTGGGTGAGTTGACAACTGATGAAGTCTAAAAGATCTAATAATTTCTTTTAGCTAGCCGCCTAGAAGCAAATAATTGAACTTGCTAGCTGCAGCTGCATGAATAGGATCTCCTTCGTTTCCTCTGCACGTTCCTCTCTACTAGTACTCCACTATGAACCAGACCACGGTTAGTACGAATACCTTGCCAGAGAGCGCTGCATGCAGTTCATCGCAGAGCTCCGTGCGGCGCGCAGCTGGGCACTTCTTTTCTCGGAGCTCGTTCCACAGCACTTTCGCAGCGGTGACTGCTTCGAAGTTCGGCTTGGTAGCGGCACGCTGTTGCCGCAGGGCTCGCTTTTTGTTGGCCGGGCCGTCGCCGTTCTCCGCTAGAATAGACTTCGGCTGGAATTTTTTCTCCTCGCCGTTTTCGTCGCGCTTGCGTTTGTTGGCGCCGCCTTTGCCACCTTTCCCGCCCTTGCCGCCTTTGCCACCTTTGCCACCTTTGTTGCCTTTGCCGCCCTTGCCCTTCTTTGGAGCGGGTGCCTCCATGATCCTGAGTGTAGAATCTATATATATTAGTTACACACGCATTTGTAAATCTGACACTTTAAATAGCAAGGATACAAAATATCATTAAAGCAGGACGATAGCCTTATGCCACCGTTAAGAGCACCTTGAACGCCTCTAGCTCCCCTTCGCTGAATCGCAGAACACGAAACAGCGAGAACGAGAGTAGCAAATACCCTAATATAATATATCTAAAACTGAAAAACCCTAATATGATGAAGATAGTAATTAATGCATGTACACGTTGGCTCATCCTCCCGTTGAAAAAATTGAAAATGGTTCATTTTTAGGTCGGAACAAAGCTTAAGCTTTGCGCCCTGGCTTGCTTTGGAACACCGACCAAAACTAAACGAATAGCTTTCTGAAAGGTTGCCCAAAATGACGTCGCCTTCACATGAATCTAGTTTGCCTAATAGCAATAACCATTTGTCACCACTTCGAATGAGCACTGAGCGAAATGAGGACACCGTCAAAGAGCCTTTGACGCCACCTAGCAGCGCGCAACGCAACAAAAGCATCTTCCTTCACTCTCCAGGAAAGTCATGGCTGATGCGCGACTACCATCAGCGTGTCGCGCAGCTGCGTTTGGCTGTGGTAGCCAAGGGGAAAGCGCTCGAAACACCTTGCAAGCCACGACTGAACAGCAGCAGTGGTAGTACCCCTTTTTCGCCATTATCCACCCCTACTCGCGGCGCGAATTCTGCTGTAGTACAGTCAGCGCTGCTTCGCTTGAGCGATGCCCTGCTGAGTGTTCATGACTACAGCTCCGTATCACCTACTTCGGCGACTACTGGACCATCCACACCAGTTATGAACAATACTGTTCGAGAGGACGGCACTAGCACAGACGAGGCTATTGAAGCAAAACACACGCCAGATGGACGATTTGAACCTGTGGATAGCAATAACAATGAACTTGGTGGCTCCAGCGATGAAAACATGGCTAGGTACTGAGCTCGACTCTGTTGCACGCAAACCCACTTTACTACCTCAAAATTATATATTTAAGTACTTTGTAGTTTGTTAACCATTTATTCTCATGGGACGTTCTTTTTGTGGTAAGTAATCATTTTCATTGCTTCGTCTTCACTCTTTTCGCTCTACTAGGTGTGTCGCCAAACTTCAGGAGGCGCTCGTGCTCCTTCGCAAGCCAGCAACGCCTCGCACGCCCCTTTCAGCGAGCAACCGCCACGACGACAACGGCAGTGGCAGTGGCAGCGGCAGTGCAGGCCGTTACAGTGGCAGTGGCAGCCGCCGAGGGCACCTCTCACTGTCATCTCCCACAAATGCTACTGGTGTAAGTGGAAGCGGTAGCGGTAGCGGCAGTGGCAATGGTGCAGCGATGAACGGAACCACCCCGGCCCGCAATTTGGGCATGGTTTTGGAGAGCGTGCTTGAAGCTCCGATGTCCGCAACGTCATCGAACGGTGACGGCTCACCAAGTGCAACTATTTCTTCGCCCACACAAACCACTGCGGCTGCATCTGGTACAAGTCCTGCTGCTACACCAACTGGTGCAACCCACTCTATGACAGCTAGTATTTCGCCGTCTGCTACGATTTCACCTGCGACGAATTCCAACGCTGCCACAGCCTCCACCTTAAACACATTATCGGGTGCAATTGGCCAACACGATAGTCCAAGTAGCAGCCGTAGCAACAGCAGCAACAGCAACAACAACAGCACGAGCAATAGTGGTAGCAATAGCAGCAGCAGTGTCGAAACTCCAAACGCTCTTGGACCCTACTCCTCAGTGAGCGGCGCCCGTGATGTAGAAGCAATTGCTGGGGTAACAGCTGAAGCTCTTTCGCCTGCCGCCACCACACTAGCAGCACCACCAGTTGCATTAGGAGCAACAGCGCCAGCAGAATCTTCTTTGTCTCCCTCTGCATCCTCCCTAGTGCTTGCAGGGAGCGTGCCTGCGTCCACTTTAGTTGCCTTGGTGAGTGACGATCCACAGAAGCAACGACAAGAGCAACAACAAGAAACACCTGTACCGTCCTCAGATGCCCCCGCTCCTACACCTGAGGCGACTTCATCGCAGCCAACAGAGGAAGCAGCGTTGCCTGAAAAGTACGCGAAAATGGTGAAAATGGGCGTACCTCTGCCTGCGGTGCACCTCAAAATGGCAGCGGACGGCGTCTCAATTCCTGGCGACGATAGCACGAGCGCTTCTAAGGGTGGGATAGGCAACAGCAGCAGCAGCAGCAGCAGTGATAGCGGAAATCATGCTGACTCTAGAATAGACAACAACTCGAAGAAAAAGCCGAAAAAGAAGAAGCCCCAGCAGCGGCCACGCGTTGCCTGGACCGCAGTGAACCCCAAAGCAGCGTCCCTCGACCACAAGCGCAGCATCTGGGGGGTTGCGTCCCCACCGGGCAGCCCACTGCCTTCCAATGCTAGAAAGCATGCGATGAAAACTGGAGATCGGAACAATATTGATGATGCTACCGATGCCACTAATCCAGCGGTGAAATCAGCAGATGGCAACACTGGGGACACTCGCGACGGCAGCGACAACGCTAAGGACGAGCACGATAGCAGTCGCAGAAGTAGTGGCAATAATAGCAGTAGCGGTAGTAGTATGAACGGCCATTCTGGCGCTGGCAACAACGGGATGTGGAAGGGAAGCAGCGCGCCGCTCTCATTGGACGACGCGCTGCGAGATCTGGAACAGCACTGGCTCAAAGCCCGCAGCCCCGACGGGAAAGGCTCGAAAAAGTCGTTGGCATCGAAGTTGGCGTCGAAGGATCAAGAAGGAGGGGTCAATGGCAAAAAGAAGAGCGCGGAAAGCAAGGGCAAGGTAAAAGTCACATCTTCTGGTTGCTTTTAGACCTTAATGTCCACTCTGATTTTTCATTCCTTTGCGTTGCTACAATTGTATTGCCTTTGTATAATATTTTGAATCCCATCTGTTTGCACAATACATACGCGAACTCACTATCTCTTTTTTTGTGTGTCTGTTGCTGGATGTGCTACACAAATGGTGTTTGCCTCATGATTCAATCATGAATATTCTATTCTAGATTGCGGTCATCGACCCCAAGCGCGCTCTCAACGGATCCATAGCTCTGGCGCGCGCCGTGCGGCTCTTGGGCCCACAAGGACTGAAACAACTACTGCTGGATTTGAATGACGAGCCTCTCTTGCGCGCACTGGATCCTACGTCGAGTACTGCCACTCTGTCTTCAGAGTCAACGAATGACAGCGGTGGTAGCAGCAGCAGCCCCAGTAGTAGCAGTCGTAGTAGCAGTACCGGTGGTGGTATCAGCAGCGGTGGCACAGCAGCGTGCGAAGCGGTCATTTCGGCGATGGTGGAGTTTGCGCCCACTTCTGCGGAAGAATCCAAGTTGCAGCGTTTCATGGATGACCAAAAGCGCGAGTGGAAGAAAGCACACGCACAGCTCAAGAGCAGCGGCGAAGGCGGTGTTGGTAAAAGCGGTAGCGGCGATGGTGATGCAAGTGGAGTTACGACAGCACACGCTAAGAAATCGACCATGTCGCCTGCAGCAGGAGGCGGTGGCGGTAGTAGTAGTAGTGGGATGGGGAGCGTGTTTGCCGAGCTGACGGCTCGAAAAGCAAAGAACCAACAGCAGCAGTCGCTGATGCAACAACCTGAGGAATTGCCACCTAACCAAAGAGCCACAAATAGTAGTGTTGGCAGCAGTGGAGGTGGTGGTAAAGGTCTGATGGGCAGTTTGTTTGCAGAGCTGCTGGCGAGCCGGAAAACTGACACCAATTGTGAAAATCCCGACGATGCAGACAGCAAGGTCAGTGAGAGCTTACCGCAGGTAGAGGCAGAGCAGGAGAAGGTAGATAAGAAAGAAACTGAGAAAAAGATCAAAGTGAAGACTCAAGAAGACAATGAAGCAGAAGAAGCTTTCTTGGCCAAGGTACTCAGCGAGCGGCTCACGGAAGCCGAGCAGTACATGTGCGCAGTACTGAGCGTACCGTTGCGCAACGAACGACTAGCCGCCCTAGCCTTCAAGCAACAGATTGACCCGGGTGGCGTTAGTAGCAGCAGTAGCCGTAGTAGCGAGAGCAATTGCAGCAACAGCAGCAGTGGTAGCATTGGGCACGGAAGAGCAGGAGCGCTAGTGCAACAAGCCAAAGCTCTTCAGAGTGCTTGCATCGCGGTATGTGTTTGCGCTGTTTGAACTTCCTTTTGTTTGACCTTCCTTTTGCTTGCTGTCGTGTTCGATCTTCGGTGTTCTTCTCTTTCTCGACTGACTCTAATGATTTGCTCTCCGCCCTCTTGACTCCCTTTATAACAATATTCCTTTCCTCTTTTTCTCTACTAGTATGGCAACACTATTCTACTCACCCTCGATTCGCCTTCTGTGCGATTCATTTCACCACACCACTTTTCTCCTCCGACATCAAACAGGTTCAAAAGTCGGCGCGCCTCAAGCAGTTGTTGCAAGCGGTGCTTCTCCTCGGGAATCGAGCCAACGGACAACATGGGAGGGCTAGAAAGTCCAGCAAAGAAGGCGAGGATGAAGACGATGACGACGAGGACGACGAAGAAGTAAGTTACTGTTTGTACAAGGATTGCTCACTTTTGCGCGTGTGCATGCTTTTTCTAAGTATACGGTGTACCGTTTTACCTGTGCTTATGTGATGTGTTGTTGCAATGTCTATACAGGGAGGAAGAGGAGCCTCGGCGATCACGGTGGAGTCTCTTCTGGCCCTGTCTCGCGTGAAGTCTGTGTCGGACCGTACGACAACGCTGTTGCATTGCTTGGTAGAAGCACTGGCCAAGACTCAGCCGGACTTGCTGGTACATAGGGGGCTGCGGTGTAGCGTTGAATTGCGTATGGCCTATTGCGATTCTTCGATTTATTTTTAAAACTTGTTTCTTTCATTACTAATTTCTAAAAACAAATACCCATTTTTTGTTGGTCCATTTGCTTTCTTTTTCCTTCCTTCCCTTCTCCGTCAAATTCTAGAACTTCGCCGAGGACTTCTCCGCCCCCGCCACCATCGCCGCTCGCGTGTCTTTGGCGGGTCTTCGGGACGAGGCCGCGATCTTGGAGCGGTCCCTGAAACGGGCGCAAGCATTATTGTTGGAGGAGGCTCCGAATCAGGACAGAAGCATTTGTGCCTCATTTCATTCATTTTGCGGGTAAGGGCACATACCGTACACATGCTTTTACACGCGTGCGTGTGTGCGCGATGCACGAGTTAAATGAACAATCGAAAAGATGGGTAATAGCTGGAGATCTTTTTGTTTTTGAATGCTGAAATATTGATTAAAATTCAAATAGGTATTTTAATTCATTGTATATTCGCTCGTACATTCTCTGCCTCACACAATGCAAACCACTTTTTCTTCTACTCCTTTCCTCAGGTGGGCCAAAACTCAAGTGGAGATAGCTTCGCATGATGTCGAGCTTGCGCAATCGGAGGTGAGATCATAACTTAGTATGTGCTTTTTCTATAAAATGCTCATGCCCGCCCCTCACCTGCACATCTCTCTCTCTCTGTATCTGTGCCTACGCCCATAGTTCCGCGCCCTAATGGAGTACTTTCTGGAGCCGGACCCCACGATGGACCCCAACCGTTTTTTTACGGCATTGCTGACCTTTGCCAGCGACGTGAAAGCGGCAAGGGCCAAGGTAGGCATGCGTGTATAAGACAATGAGATGAGTTGGGAAACGAAGAGAGACAAATAGAGAAAGTAGGGGATTGCTGATTGCTTTGCTTGAGATGAAGGTTAATGCTTAGACGTGCAATTTTCACCTTGGCCGTCTTCTAAATTATTCAACCATTGCGCGCGCGTGCACTCTCTTACACACATAGTCTCTAACCTTAATGAATTGACCACTCACAGGTCGAAAAGCAGTTGCAGCAATTGTCACTCCAAGCGCGCAAGCAAGCGAGCAAAGATGCAAAGATGCAGCAGCAAACTTCTTCGACGGATCTCAATGCGCAAAGAGAAGGTTCAAGCGAAGGTATCGCTGACACTGAACGTACAACAACAGCCCTTTCTGGCAGTGGTAATGCAGTCGCCAATGCGCGCGCGAGCTTGAAGAAAGCGCCAGTCGTACAGCGGCGGCCGTCGTTGGTAACTGCATCAAAATCACTGCAAGAATTGGTGGCCTGCCAGGCAGCTTATCATGAACGCCATTTCTAAGTGATTGCTGTGCCTGTTCTCGCATAATACTAACAGCACCATTGCCTATATTTGAATTATGGGAACTTTATCCGGAGCTCTGAGTATCATAGGAGTTATGAGGATTAGGCCAGTCGGGTATTTCTGGTTCTGGTGGCCGATAGCCGTGCACAATATAACCAATGTACCAATGTAGCTTAAAGCCGGCTGGATTCTATATTAGGTCTACTGGTACTAAACTTCACGATTCTTGGCAAAGCCCGTGTTCCCACCACCACGCGCGTCCAAAGCAACGAAGCATTTTACGCAACACCGCGTGGTTGCAGTCCCGGTTATAAATTTTGTGATGCGACCAGAAGCGGCACTAGTGAGGAGTAATAACGGCCCTTAAAAAGGTGCTAATTGAATAACGAATATGCACTTTTCGCCGATTAAGGACATAGACGTATCACTAAAAGTACAAACAATGCACCAAGGCTACGCCAGCCCGAGGCGGCGGCGCTTCCGGCTTGTCCTAATATACGACCTGAAGCTTCGCCCTACGCACCAGAGCAAGGCCCCAACTACCACGAGCACGCCTACAAACACACGAGTGGGGTGCCATTCGGAGACCTCGCCGCCCATGTGCACCTATCAATAAATTTAGAATAGAATAGAACAGAAGAAACAGTGGGTTAAACGCACTGGGCCATAGTGCTCTCCCTCTAAGGGACGGATTGTGGGAGTAAAGCAGTAGCAGTAGCAGCAGCAGAAGTAGAGACAACGCCAATGGAAATTTCGCGAAAACAACCATCAAAAGAAACCCTCTATAAACACGAAGCTGTTCTCGCTATTCTTACTGTCCAAAGCTGTTCATTTTGCTTCTCCTTACCGCATGATCACAGCAAGCGTCCCACACCGAGAGCGCCAACCCCAGTTCGCCTCTTGCCTGCCTGTCTCCACCTCCTTGTTCCTCCAGCACGGGCCACAATGTGGTTGTTGCTGTTGACACACCGATGTGTTTGTGGTAGGCGGCCAAGCTTTGACGGTGCAGAGACTGCGCACAGACAAAACACATTTAGAACTAGTAGGTGCACAGGTTGAATAGAATAGAACAATCAGTCATGCACCAACGCATATTCAATTGGGGTAAGTTCGATAAAGCAGAAGATTTAAGACTATTCATGCTTAGCTTGTGTAGCTTAAAGTTTTGAAATATTATATATGTGCGCAATCTCTTACCAAGACTCCGTCTAGTGCTAAAGAGAGCCCACGGTCAACAGTCAGAGGATGCTGTGCCGCCAGCGCCTGAGAACGAAGACGTAATATTTACATGAAGGAAAACGCAGCGTTGCATATTGAGAACAAGAAACATCAACGACTGAAGGAAGAAAAAGAGGGTTGAAAGTTACCTCTTGTTGCGGTTGCTGTAAGCTTGCTAAATCTTCTTGTTGCTCAGCCACCTCAGATTGCCAAGCTTTAGTGGCAGCAGTGGCTGACACACGCAACTTTTTTGTAGCCCTACTTAGCAGAAAGACCAAACAAAAGAAGAAAAAAAAGGCCAAGAAACACACAATTATAAAAAAGGACGAGAAACGAATACTGTGAGTACATCGAAAGAAAAGAAGAAGAAGAAGAGCTCGGTTCAAATGGATCGGCCGAGCTCTGATTTGAGTAAAGAGTGTGTGGCATCAATGCATTGATCTTACTTGAACGACTCCAGGCAAGCGTGAAGGCTGTCTCGGGCACTGTCACTCGCGGCTAACACTACTTCCGGCACTGGTATAACCATGCTTCCGGCAGAAGAAGAGGATTGGGGAAGCGCATTGCTGGAAGCGGCGGCGTCGCGTAATGAGCGCTGTGGAGCGTAATAGGTCGAATCAGTAGTTAGATTAGCAGTACTCGCATGGGTGAGTCCGTGCGATACAGTTGCTTCATAGGTGGATAGCGCTGCGCTGAGGCCGTGCATAGCCTATGAATTTATGGAAAGCATCAAAGCAAGACGAGAGAAGAAGAAGAAGTATGGTAGACGAATGAGGTAATTAGAGTGAAGATATGTGTAAGATCTATCCTAGTAATCTGTGGCAACAAAAACGAAGTCTTATTTCATTTGTTACCTCTCGTGCAGCGTAGACGTTGGCTGCAATCGCTGCTCTCGTGGCTCCATCACCGTACAATGGGCTCAAATTCCACGATGGGGCATCATTGTTCGAGCTGCTGCTACTGGTGCTGCCAGTACTGCTGCTGCCTCGGCTGCCTCCTCGACCTTTCATGTTGCTACTCGCTGACGCCGCAACGTTTTTACTGCCAGTTGCACCACCACTGCCGCCACCACCGCTGCCAATGCTGTCGGTGGCTGATTGGCTTAAAAGGCCGAAAGGAGGGAAAGGATGGTGCCCGACTGCCCATGTGTAATCAACTATAGAAGAAGAAGAAGAAGAAGAAGAAGAAGGAGAAGCACTAAGACTGCCACTTTTAGCTGCTCCTGCTGCTGCAGACTGTCGCTGCCCTGCAGACGAGCTCCTCCTACTGCTAGCCCTACTGGCAGTCGACACAAAAGGCGGTGCTGGGTTCACACTGGTTAACGCTGCTAGGACTCCCGAAGCGACAGCCGAGGTGGCGTCTGTGGGGTCAACGGATAAAGTGCTTCCACCATCACCGCCACCACCGGCAGCACCGCCTAATCGACTCACGAGATGGTCTAAAGGCACACGCATAGCATGGCTATTGCTGCTAGGATCTCCGTTGCTGCTTGAGGATGAGTGGAGCACAATCACGCAGTCAGCTGAAGCGGACACCTGTTATACCAAATGAAGGAAGCATGTTATTCAAGAGAAGGAAAACGCGAGTGTATGGAGCATGCATTGTAAGATGATGCAGGTCCCAATTGCGATGAGTACGATAACGCTTGAGTCTACCGATAATTCACTCCTCAAAGTTCTTTCTCTTTTTTCGTTCTTTACTCGTACCAGATGCCCGTGATCAAAAGCCAAAGGAGCCGCTTTTCCATCACCCCCAATCAGGGGGGAACTGAAGGCTAAATCGGACAACACAAACACTGGCAAGACTCGAAGCCCGCCGCCACTATTTCCGTCACCACCGTCACCGCTGCTACTGCTGCTCTTATCACCACTAAAGTTTGGCCTGTGAGTGTGCTTTTCGAACGCGTGTGGATCGCGCAGCGCTACTTCAACCTTAGTATGCGAATCACACACAAGCAAGAAAGCAGCCCGAAGAAGTTGTGTAAAACCAAGAGCTGCACTATACACTAATTCACGAAGTGAGTATTTCCTCTGAACAGCTATGACTGTCATTGTACAGATATGAATTACAACACGAATGGCAACAATAGTAATGACAATTACAATTACACAAACAGAATCTTTTAAGTGCTTTCAAGAACACTGGTGCTAGTTCTAGCCTCACACACACACCTGCACCCGTGCCTGCGATGCTTTCATTGAAGACAAAGACGACGAAGAACCACTGCTACCAAAAACACCGGCATCTTGCAGTAACTCGTGGGCTAACACATCGCCGTGATGGTCGCGCAAGATGCGCTGAAGCGCGGAGGAGTCGACATACCTGTTGGGTGATAAGAGATCGCAGGCGTTGTTACATCGCAATCTTCCATG
>Ga0307930_1002488_pt1 | contig 14008 bp, 3 predicted proteins | sample OrgLakmetageno46_FD_203161 | JGI IMG/M metagenome (GOLD analysis project Ga0307930, IMG submission 203161) | Saline water microbial communities from Organic Lake, Antarctica - #46 | ecosystem: Environmental > Aquatic > Non-marine Saline and Alkaline > Saline | place: Antarctica: Organic Lake... | reverse complement strand
ACGACGAGGAAGACGCAGCTTCAAGGAAAGACGCCACACAGCGCAGTGCCGCAAGTTTGTGCAAGCCAGCGCGCTTGTTGAGCTCGTCCTGGTCCTTGCCATTGCTGCCACTGCTGTTGCTGCTGTCGTCGTCGTCGTCGCTGCTAGAGGCTTCAACGCAGGCAACAATCGCGTTCAAAACTTCCTGTCGCAGCACTTGCGACGACAACGCTTGGACCGTTTTCAACGAAGAAGCGTTGGCATTCGAATGAGCGCTGCTCAAGCTTTGGAGCAGAGCGTTGAGGAGAGCAAGGGCGAGCCCCGGGCGGGGCTGCACGAGTGCCTTCTGCTCGACAGTGCGCGGTAGCAACCAGGCCCAGGCCGAAGCATCGCTCGAAAGCGCGCCGGAGCTGCCACCCAACATCGGGCCGTCCCATTGGATTTTGTACTCGCCGTTCTCGTCGCTGTCGATCGCGGGGTACAGGGTTTCGGACTTGTCGATGGGGCATTCCCGCTCGCCGTGGACCGTGATGTAAGTGATGGTGCCTACGCGCATGTCGAGGCGGAAAATGCAGTAAGCCCCCACCTCACGGGTGCAATTGCGCTCGCCGCTGAAGTTGGAGAAGCCAATGCACGTGGAAGAGTCCACGAACGAGTCGTAAGTATTGAGGCGGCTCATTTTCGCCACTCCGACATACGCGCAGCACGGTTGTTTTACCACGGTCACCTTCCACTGCGCCACCTGCCCGGGGGCAACCCCAACCGCGCCGTAGCAGCAGCGGTGCGACGTGTTGTTCGAAAAGCACGCAATCGTGTTGTTGTCCCGGAACGACAGGTTGCTGGGCGTAGCGTTGTGGGTGACCTCGGGGTCCCACGCGCAAGGTTGCGCCATGAGCGATTTCGGACCCCCACCCCCGCCACCCCCGCCGCCGGAGCCCGCTCCGTGCATCATCGCACACCCCCCTCCGGGGGGAACCACCTGGCTCAGCTGCGGGCTGGAAGCCTGAAACAGAAGTTCACCCACGACGGAGCTCGCGAGAGCGCTCGCTCTTTTGGGGGCGGCAGTGGCAAGCGCAGTGGTCAGAGCACTCAGCGCAACGTCCAGTGCTGGGTTTCCGTTGCTGCTACTGCCGCTATTGGTGCCGCCGCTACTGTTTTCACCCGAACCGTCGCTGTCACTGCTGGTGCTCCTGCCACTGTTCGTAGCCGCGTGCACTGCCGCTAGAGCTGGTGGGAGCTCCAAGGGGCGCGCGTACAGCAGGCGCACGCAGGCAAAGAAGTCAGGGGTCATCAAGAGCGCGGCTAACGCATCAGCACTGTTGTTGTTGTTGTGGCGATGGCGGCGAGGTGCGCTCAGTTCCCGTCCCTTTAAGTCTACGAGCTGCGCGTCTTTGTGCATCGCACCAATATTGTTGGCCAAGTTTGTCGAGAGGCGGCTCACGGTGCCCAAGAACGCAATTCTCGCCGCGTTGGCGGCTTGCAACTTCAGCAGGGGCATCGCGAGGGCGGCGGCTACCAGCGTGCTTTCGCTGAGCCCTGGTGGCACGGCCTGCCCGGGGACTGGAAATGTGCTAACGTTGCTTTTGCCACCTTTGCTACTACTGCTGCTGCTTGAAGACGAAGGCGAAGAAGAAGATGATGAAGAAGAGCCGTCGTTAACGGCAAAGGTGAAGTTCTCTGCAGGGTAGGGCTCCGCTTCGAAGGCCTTGGCTTCGGCCTCCGATATCGCGGTCATGTCCTCCGCTGCCAAGGCACCACCACCACCACTACTACTAGTGGCGGCACCACCTGACAAGGACAGGCTAGACGCCTCGGCGGAATCGTGCGCGGCCCAATCACCCCATAACCGAGGGTCCTCGTCTTCGTCGCTGTTGGCCAAGGCAGCAACCGAGGCCGCTGCGGGTGCTTCAACCGCTTTTGATTGGTCGAGAAGCAAGCGGGCCGCCCGCAACCCTCGGCAATGGCACCCGCCAAAGGTCGCTGCTGCCACTGCGGCCAATAGGGCACCGAGCATGATGGTTTCCGCACTCGTGCTGCCACCCGCCTTCGTGCTATCGACTGTTATTGCTGCAGGGCCAAATGCAAGAGGACGGTTCAGCACGTTCGCCAAGGCTGGTGCAACGGTTGCCAGCAGTGGCATTGTGCCTCGCTCAGAGCGCACGCGGTGCACGAAGGCACATGCGTCAGCAGCCCCAGCGGCCGCAGCTAGCACAGGGTTGTCGTACGATATCTCTGAATCCGCAGCCATTGCAAGGCTGCCGCTGCTGTCGCCGCTAGTGCTGCTACTGCTGTCCGCTGCGCTCGGATCCTCAACCCCCCCCCCTAGGTTCTCAGTTAGCGGCGCTTCCTCGATGCCCATGATCATCGGGAGCGGCGCAAAAGGAGGGGTGCCTGCCGCTGGTGCTGAGGATTCTGAGTCACTTCGGCTAGCTGAGTTGGGTGCAACGAGTTTCGCGCCTGTTTTGGAAGAAGAATGAAAAGAGAACAAAGCGATACATACGTGAAAAGAAGATATATACAAGCAGGCTATGATGCACACAAGCATGATGTAGGTGCGAATAGAAAACTGCAAATGTGAAGCTGATTGATCTTGAAACTTAAAAAAGAAGTAACTTACTGTCGACAGGCTGGCCGATAGAGCCAGTGCCAGCTGAAGTGACGCTGCTGCTGATCTCGCTTGACGAGCCAAACACGAAGGGCACCTCAGTGCTCAATGCAGGAGGAGCAGCAGGCGTAGGCGAAGTTTGACCGAACACAAATGGCGCAGGAGTCGGAGCAGCGGCCACTGTTGCCGGCGGCGACGATCCCACGGACGATGATGGCTCACCAAAGGTGAACGTTGTTGATGCTCCTCCTCCTCCTCCTCCTGCTGATGCTGCTGCTGACAGTGGTGGTGTTACCGCCAGTGTAGCGCCTCCGAAGGTGAATGGAACTGGTGACGCTGGTTGTTGCGCTGGCGCCGCTGGTGTTGCGGCGGGTGTTGCCTCGTTACCGAAAGTGAAAGGGTTGCTGCCGGAACCGTCAGTGACTGATGGTGCACCAGAAGCGGCGCCGTCCGCTGATGGTGCAGCGGAGGGCAACCCAGGCGACGGCGGTGGCGGCAACAGGGTTGCGAATTTCCCCTGTAAACCCACGATGGCGCAGCCTGGCGTAGCCGCCCACACGCATGTTTGCCAAGCGCGCCGACCAACGTGGTGTCGGTGGCTAGATTCCGTGACATTGCTGGCCTCATCTACTGCGGTACTATTTTGGCGCATGGACCCGGAGCGACTAGGCGTGACGTCCACAATCGCCCTGCCGGTGTTGGAGACCATGGTGAGGCCAACGCAGGCCTGAGTCGCTAAATCGTTGACGACACGCACTTCCGCGATCCACTCGCCCTCAGCTAATTCACCAGCGAAAGAAGATGCCTTGGTGGCATCGTTGGCAAGGCTGCTACTCCGGCTTCGTTTCCTGTCATCCAGAACACCAGGCGACGCCGGCAAGCGCGCTGATGACCCACGATTCAGGCTACTTCCGCTGCTGGAGCTGCTCACCTTGCGGCCACCAGAACTGGGCCCACTTTTCTTTTGAGCGCTGGTTTTGCGCACTAATTTCGAAGTTCTTACCAATTCGCCGCCGCCACCGCCATCGCTGCTGCTGCCGCAGTCGTGTGCACTTTTCGCCCCACGGCCATCCGCGCCACTGTACTCCACTACTTGCGCTCCTGCTGCTGCTGCAGAGGTGGTGGTAGCCGACTGTAATGGCACAGCACCAGGCACCGCACGGCCGGCAGAAAAGACGAACATGACGCAAGCCAGCTGCGGCGACTCCGAAGCGGTGGCAGTGCACGAGGTGAGGCGAACGGAGACGACGCGCGGCGGAGGTAGCACGAAGGTGAGAGCAGGAGGCGCCGCCGCATTGGAACTACGAGCAGAGCTGCTGCTGCTGCTGCTAATCTGGTTGCTTGTGCGGCCGATTGCTGTGCTCCACGCTTCCACTACTGTCCCACCAGGCGCACTGCGCAACACGCGGAGATGCATGGGTTCCTCGTCCTTTGAGGCAGCAGCAACGCTCGAGTTGGCAGAGGCCCCTGCCGCTGCCGCTGCCCCTGTCTTGGGCGCCACCTCTGCGTACGCCAGGAAACAGCCGGGATCGGAGCCTTGCACGAGCGCATGAGCTTCCCTCGGAGCTAAGAGCCCAGCGAACCAGGGTGCTCGAATTAACTTCACAAGTGCGTGCGCCTCGGCGACAGATGCACTCGTTGCGGCCTGCGCCAGAGATGGCACAGCCCTGTTGCTATCGCCATTGCTGCTACCGTCACTAGCACTACCAGAGCTGAGGGAGACATCGTCTACGCCACTCTGCTGAGTGGCTGCAGTGTTTTCCAACAGCAGAAGGCGCGAAAACGCTGCGCTTGGATGCCCGCGCGCGTTCGTGAAGGCCTCAGCCGCATTAGCCGCAGCGTCAACGGTATTCGAACTCGAGAAGCCCAAATGAGCCGCCGCACGCGCGAACCGCCGTTGCCCGACCAGCGCCGCGGCTGGGCCGTTGCTGTTGTTTTTCAACAAGGAAAGGAAAGCAGAGTGGCTGCTGCTGCCACTGCAGCTGCTGTTGTCGCTTCGCACGCAGCAGCTTGAAATTTGTTGCAAGGGAGCTTGGGCGAACACGAGCGCGCGCTGCACTGCTGTAAGTTGCGCCCTGGTGGTGGTGGTGGTGGTGGTGCTGGAGAGTTCCTGATCATGAGCTTGACGGAAAGAACGCCGCACTAATGCAGCTGCGAGCGAGCTTGGGAACGACGGAAGGTCTTCTTCTTCTTGCTTTGAGTTACCACCGGCATTCGGAGCACTCTTTTTGTTGGCCGTGGCGGCGGCAGTCTCACTCTCGTCGAGCACCTTCCACATAGCAGCCAGATCAAGCACCGGGGGCACTCGCCCTTCGCTCTCGAGCGAAATCTTCACGTTGGCAGCAGCACCATTAACAGCGCCAGAAGCGCCTTCAATGCTGCTGCCTGCCGTTGACTCGGGGGCACCACCACCAGCAACAGCGGCGGTACCACCACTACCACCATCAGCAGCGGCGGCGGCAGCAGGAGTGTGGGCGGTGTACGCCACAGCCGCGGCAGGTCGCAGAGATGAAATGGGCACGCCCGCGGCAGCGCAGGCTGGCAACACCGAGCCAGCTGAAATGAGTTCAGGGCGGCGGTACACCTGCCAGCAATTGGCGAATAGAACAATGAACGAGCGCTCAGGTGAAACAAGAAAAGCATGAGCGAGAGGAAGATGTCGTAAAGAATTGCACGTGAATAAGGAACTCAGTTCAAATTAAACAGTGCAACAACAAATGAATCAACTGAAAAGAATCAGTGCAACAACAATTTAAACGAACCGGCGTGCAGTCGCAGCAGAGGTAGTAATTGCACGGCCGGCAAAACATGACGGCTTCGCCTTGGTTGTTGGGTTGCTTGCAGCCGTCGCACGTGCCTCCATTCTGAGACCGGTACCACGTCAAAGGGTGGTCTTTTGGGCAGCACGCTGGTCGCGGCGGCACTTGCGCATCACCGATTCCATCACCAGCAGAACCAGCAGCAGCAGCAGCGAGAGGAGAAGAGCCGTGTCGTCGGTGTTGGAAGCGGTACTCCGGGTCCAAGCAGACGAGCGACCGTGGAGACAGGGCGTAAAAGAGGTGGCCAGAGACGAGGTCTAGCATCACTCCCACAGTAAGCGTACTGCTAGCAGTGCTGCCGTGGTTTCCTTGAGAACGATGGGAAGCACCGCCCGCACCGCCACCAGCACCAGCAGGACTGCTACCGCTGCCAATGAACTTCACGCCGCAGCCCTTGCGCCCTTCATCCCAGGGCACGCCCTGGACTGGTTGCGTGGCCGCGGGCGCACTCGCGCTGCTGCTGTTGTTCATTCTTCCAAAGACAGTGGGAGGTGGTGACGCGGCATGGTGGGGGTGTCGCAAGAGCACCGCGGGCGCGAAGGCGCTCCCGTCGCTCAGGAGGTCCACGGTGAGAGCAAAGCTCGAGCGGCCACCTAGCGGCTCCCGCACGTCGTGTTCCGGCAGAGCCACGCCGATTGCCACTGAAGCAAGCACGCTCATGGACGTTGGTGACACGCCATTTAGACCGCTGCCACTGTTTTTGACAGCAGCGCCGTCAGCGTCATTTTTACAGAGGAGGTTGGCAACGGCGGGGCTCTCGATGGCGACTTCCCAGTAAACCAGCCGATTCCCCCCTAGGTGGGGTGCTGGCAACGGCAAACGAGTTGCCACGGCGCCGTGCGTCTGGAAACACGCAGAGGGAAGAAAAGGAACAGTGAATCAATGGGGCGACGGATGGTAACAGGTGGACGATCCAAATACGGAAGAAAGATGACTACACATGTAAAGACATGAAATTACCGCCAAATTAATCTTTATCGTTTCCCTTGGTGCTTATCTACCACAATGTATTTACGTGTATTCATATGTACTCGAGCTTCTTCCGCACCTGGGTATGCCTCTGGCTGCTATTGGCAGAGCCTGGGGCTGCGGCTCCAATCGCTTCCACGGACAGAGGCGGCGCCTGCGAGCAGGTGAGTGTTCGGCCATGCCGAGTGGCGCGGAAGCAACCCATCGAGCGGGTCGGGTCAAACATGAAGGGTACCAAATCGACACCGTTACTACTGACGATGCCTTCGTTGGCACTGCTTCCACTGCCACTGCCACTGCTGCTGCTGCTGCTGCTTTTGTTGTGGTCCACGATTTTCGGTGGCCAGTGTGGCACCAGAGCAATTTGGGCGTTGCTGCTAGTAAGCGCACTGCGAGAAGTAGCCACAGAGTGGCTGGCGTTGCTTCCAAGTGCCACAGACGGTGGCGAGAAGGACGATGAAGACGAGGACGGCAACGATGAAGATGACGACGACAGCACCGCAGGAGGGAGCTGGAGAACTTGAGCAGCGCCGCCCAATCCTTCAGTCGCCCCCGCCGCCGTCGTCGTCGACGACGCAGTCACAGCGGGGGCAGCAGCCCGCAAGTCCGTTGGAGTGAGCGGCCAGTGGCCCATCAGCGCAAAGTCCAAAGGTCCACCCAGTGTAGGCAAACCCAGCAGAGGCAAACCACGCTCGGACAGTTGGTACACCACGAGGGAGAACGACGACACATTGGCACTGCCACCACCACTGCTACTGTTGCTATTGCTGTTGCTGTTATGGCGAGGCAAAGGTGCTTGTGTCACAGCAACCACATCCTTGGTGGCTACACTGGCAGACGAAAGCCACGCGTCAAGGGTAGCCGAATGGCCGCCACCGCTGCCGCCTGATGGGTGCAGAAACACCCAGCCGTAGCGGCGAGATGGGGCCGACGATGGCCGCACCCATATCCCTGCGGACGCCTGTGACTTACCAACAGAGGCAGAAGCAGCAGCAGCAGCAGCTGACGCTGAAGAAGCAGAAGAAGAGGACATTTCAGCCAAGTGTATGCCTCCAACAATTTCCAGAAATCCTGTGCTCGCAGGCGCGCTCGCTCCAGCTGCTGCTGCAGTTGATGCAGTTGTTCCGGACATCACCGCATTTTCTTTTGCAGCAGCAGCAGCAGCAGCCGCAGCCGCCGCTCGCTTGTTGTAACTATTAATCCACTGCATTGCAGCGGCGCAAGCAGCCCGGAAAGCATTGCAGGTGGAGTCGTTCGGGCCGTCGGGTGCAGAGCCGCCGGGTGCAGAAACTCCAGGTGCAGAACCGCCGGGTAAGCCGACGGCTTTGATCGGAGACTGGAACTCGACCCAGCGCGCTGCGGAGGGGCCACTTCCAGCGGAGCTTCCAACTCGCCCCGTAACATTGGTGGCGGCGGCAGGTTCAGGACGCGATGCTTGGGCAGCAGCTGCTGCTGCTCGTGCTGCTGTGGCTTCATCGTCGATGGCTTGGCGCCGCTGCTGCCAGCATCCTGGGCACAAGTCGAAATTGCACATGCGGCAGCCGTGCATGGCACTGTCCGTCGGCCACTTCGATTGACACTGGTCGCAGCTGAAGCTATCGTTGGGTGTTTGAAAGGACTTCAAGGAGTGGCCATCCGGACAGCACACTTCTGCCGGCGGTTCAACAACTGGTGCTGGTGCTGCGGCTGCTGGCACGCCTCCGCCAGAAGAAGAGTCGAATGGCGCCATCGTCGCTGCGAAATCCAGTACGGCCCCTGTAGGCTGCAGGCCTGCCAGGCCGTCGTCCACGTTGGACGTCGTTTCGGCGGCCACGGCAGCGGCACCTTCCGAGCTGCCCTGACCATTCGGTGCATTGATGGCAGGGCCGGAGATGGGCTGAAGGGGCGGTGGCGACGGGGGATTGCCTCCCCAGTCCAGCATGGTCATGACCGCGGTCTCGACATTGTTGCCGTTGCCGTTCAAGAGTTGCCGCACGTGCGCTAAGGTCGCGCCCGGCAGCATCAGCGCGAGTGCCGACGACTCCTGCTCGGTCATGGGCTCTGGTGGTGGCACCACGGGGGCTGGAGGCGTTGGCGTTGGCGCTGGTGCTGGTGGTGCTGGTGGCACTTCTGTAGCCTCAGCTGACTTTGCTGGCTTACGCTTTGGTTCTCCTTCGGACGCTGCACTAGCGCCCACAGCATGAGAGTCAGCTTCAGCTTCGTCGTCGTCGTCGTCAGCCCCAAGGCTCTCCGCGCTCAGGTCGTCACCGCACCACCACACCACTGTGATGCCGCTGCTCAGGGTAGTGGCTGCACCTGCAGTCGTAGAAGTAGTTCCGGCCACACCCGGTGCAGGAGCATCAACAGGAGCATCAACAGGAGCAGCAGCAGCTGGAGCAGCAGCAGGCGAAGTTCCAGCGCCACTACTAGGACCAAAGGAAAAGGCTCCGGCTGCTGGAGCAGCAGATGGAGAACCGAACGAGAAGGCTCCAGCTGCTGGAGCAGCAGATGGAGAACCGAACGAGAAGGCTCCAGCTGCTGGAGCAGCAGATGGAGAACCGAACGAGAAGGCTCCGGCTGCTGGAGCAGCAGATGGAGAACCGAACGAGAAGACTCCGGCTGCTGGAGCAGCTGGAGCACCTGAAGGAGCAGTAGCCGATGAAGTTGAAGCCGCAGCCGCAGCAGCGTGTGCGAGGCCCACGAGCGCATTCGAGGCTGAATCTTTCTGGAGCCCGCAGGTCGGTGGTGCTGCCGTAAGCTGAGGCAACGTCAAGAGAGTGGCCGGAGCACCCGCGCGCCGATTTGGACGCCAAGCAAAGGACCGCACCGTGCCTAAGCATCGTACAGAAGAAAGGGAGGCAATTGGGGCACGAGACATATATTTGAAATGGCATTTAGATAATCTTCGAATCCATTTTAAAAACAACAGGGAATCAGGTATCTGAGCGGCCACGACCATCATGAAGTAAGAGATGGGATATGCGTAAACATAGGAATAAAACAAGAGCGATGTTTTCTTTTCTGCGCAAGTACCTGGGCTGCTCTTGAACTTGCTGCTGTTACTTTGGTGGCACCAGAACCGAATTGAGCGTGGCTCTGAGCTCGTTGAGTTGCTGTTGTTGATCGTAGCAGACACAACTACACCACCGCAGCTCAGAACCTGAGCCTCGAGCACACTCGCCGCTTTTGCAGCGAGCGCTCGCCACCGTGCCAAGTCTAATGCCAATGCTGCTCGGTTTGACGACGATGACGAATGGGTTTCGTTCACTTGTTGAGGCTCCGCTGCTGCCTGTGGTGGCTGGGGTAATGTTTCTTCATCAAGCATCATCGCGTGTTCATCATCATCATCATTTGACGAGGACGCGACACTCGAACTGGGCTGCGTTCCTTCAGCAGCTGCCACAGCAGCTGCCTCAGCAGCTGCCACAGCAGCTGCCTCAGCAGCAGGTGAAGCAGGAGAAGCAAGACCCGGACTACTAGGAATAGCAGCTGGGGGCTCGAGGGGTTCTGGCAAGGAAGAAATGCATGAGTTTGCGTCTTCAAGAACGTCGATGGCGAACAAACAGCTTCCACTGGTGCCAACGTCATCATCTTCCACACCCATAATGGGCATCCGAGGGGATTTCACTTCCTCAGCAACAATCCTGGCTGCTTCTTCATTTTGCCCTCGATCTTCCACTGAATTTCTCTCGTTCACACCGACTCGAAAGTCTGCCAATTGACCAACCAGTGCGTCTCCCAAAACCCAGGCCCATGCAGAGGGATGGTTCACTGACGCAACCTTGCTAGCAACGGCATCGAAACTGATGCCGTTGCCCTTGGAGCAATCGAGTCTGCCATAGGCGCTGCTGGCCACCCTACTTGGGCACGGATCCTTGGCCGTGACAATGCCGTTGACACGAAGGCTCAATGAAGAATGGCTCCACACCACTGCCAAATCAAGCCAAGTGCCCAAGTCCGCTGGGTTCAGAGTGCACTGCACGCGCACAACCTCGGAAAGTGGGAGTGGATTCTCCTTCTTGTCGACGGTGGTTTGCGCTCCACTCTCGTTGTCATCAGCAGCAGCGGCACTTGCACCGAAGTGCGATGTGGCGGCACCATCGAGAGAGACACCGAGGGATGCTACCAAACGCCACACGGCGCTTGCGTTGTTGCTGTGGTTCTTGCACGGCTCCAGCGACAACGTCAAATTGTTGCTGTTGTTAGTGTCGACGCCATCTGGATGAACTCCAGGAGATGGTGCCCCTTGGCCGTGCACCAGGATGGCAGGCGAAGAAGCCGTGAAGAAAACACGCAACGACACGGCCAACCCACGAACGCGCTCTGCACTCGCCATCTGTAGGGCAGTCGCAGCAAGATTTCTCGCTTGCATCGATTGAGGCACGCCACTAGAGCTTGCAGGGCCAATGCTCAGTTGGCTCTGCCCAGTCAGTTGCAAAACGGCTCTTCCACCAACAGGAGCCACCGCGGGCCATTTCAGGACACGGCCATTGTCATCAGCGTGATTGTTGTGCCCACCACTGAAGGTGACGGTACCGTGAGCCACACAGGGGTCGCCAGGACGGCAGTGCGGCGGTAGCGCTAAACAAAGGGCTATTGTGTTGTTGTCGGCTGCAGCATCTGAACTGCTTTGAGTAACAGTAGTAATGGTGGTGGTGGTGGCCATTATATACAGGGCGTGCCCTGAGACAACGCCAGTAAAAGGCACCCACGATAGACTCCTGGTGGAATCCAGGTAGGTGTTGTTGCGATGAGGAGTCGAAGGCTGGCGCAGCAGAATCGACCCCTGTACTTGTTTTGTGCTTCCTATAGGAGGCAGCCCACTGGGGTTCTTGCCAGCAAGCGCTGGATTGCTCAAGGATTCAAAGCGAAGTGATGCTGTCCAGGTGCCCTCCGCAACGGCTGGCGGCACATGTCCTCCTTCGGAAGGGGAATCGGCATTTAGTGGCGCTGCTGTGCCAGAACCGCCACCACCACCGCTGCCGTTGTTGCTGTGCAGAGTAGGAGATGCTGTTGTTACTTCAAACGAAACGTCAAGGCTGGCTCCTGGCGCTGCCATGGTCGCTCCATGAGTAGGGTGCAAGTAAGGCAAGCACCGAGGATCGAACGCAAGCTTGGAGTGTTTGCGAACCCACTGGATTGACGAGAGCGGTATCGGAGTTGTACCCGCATCTCCCGCAGCCGCCACCGCGGTGTTGCCTGTAGCCTTGCGCGTCGCAAGGGCAGCCTGGAGCATCCCCACAAAGGGTATGTCACCACTACTGCTGCTGTTGCCGCCGGAGTTGCGGCCGCTGTTGTCCCCGAGTTGGGTTAAGTTGCCGAGCCAAGCACCGTTGAGGGTGAAGAAAGCCGACGCCGTGTGCAAGGACCGCCCCACGCCGACCACGTCGCCGCAACCGAAGGGAGGGCCATACGCGCGGCGCCGGCGGCCTACCACCAGGCTCCCGTCCTTTCCGTCGTACCACACCAGGGGCGGCTTGTTGGGAGCTCCATTGGCGGCGTGGCTACCGCTGCTGCCAGCGGCATCGTTCACGAAGGGCGCGCTGCTTGCCTCCATAGACTCATGGGCTTGTGGATCTTGGTTGCTGTTGCTGCTGCGGCTATTGTCGAACAGCGCTGCCATCTCAGCGCAAGGGCCAAGACCAAGCAAACACCGATCCGACGGGATGGCCACTTCCACGTAGTCGACGTGCTGGTCTCCGCCCAGAAGCTCTTGCACCAGCTTCAGGGGGCTCTTTTTGTCCTTGAGCATTTTTTTCATGCCTGTTTCGTCGGGTCGCGACCAGTCCATTGCCAGGAAGCTCTCGATGCCGGTGCCGGTGCCGTCTTCCAGGTCAAAGCCTGCGGCCAAACAGCGCGCTGCGCAAGCCGCAATTGCGGTTTTCGAGGGGAACGAGTGCGGAGCCGGCCTCAAGGCCAGGGGGTCACAGGTAAAAGGCACAAGGCCGCAGCGCACCATGCGAGAAAGCTGGAGGCGGCTCAAGGCCTCTTTGAAGAGGCCAATTTCAGCGAGCCCCCCAACAAAACCCGAGCAACCCACCTGCAAATCGCCCATCGCTGTGGCCAGGGACACGCTACCGCCGCTGCCGTGGCTGTGGCTGCTTTTCTTTTTGGATGGGCCTCCGCTTCGCTGCATGGCCTGCATGCTGCTCTTGCGCTGGGGGCTTCCTCCTCCTGCGCCGCCATTCGAGGAGGCATTGTCGTCACCACCTGCTGGGTGGTTGTGCGGCAGCCAGTGAGCTCCGCTGCAGCGGGGGCAACCGCTGACTCTTTCTTCGTCTTCAGCCATGATCACGGACGCGATGCTTGGGCTTGAGCTGTATGTAGTGCCGGTCTTCCTGCTCCTGGAAGACGACGCATTACTGCCACTGCCGTCCGCGGCGACCGTGTCCGTGTACACTTTATCAGCCTGCGTCACGACCAGCGTGACCACGTTGCCGTCAAAGGTGCCCGCGACGTGCTGCCATTCGCCAAAGCGCACGCGCGCGCAGGACAGCAGCACCACGGGCACTTGAGCGTCGCCCCGCACCACCAACAAACGCAGCATGAAGCGAGGCACAGCACCAGTAGCGCTGGCCGTGATGCCGCTGGCTTTTCGTTGGCTTTCTGGAGCAAGTGAAGGTTCCGCACCACCACCAGCAGCAGCTGCACCACCAGCAGCGCTGACATCCTTAGTGCCTTGAATGTTTACAACGGACCCACCTTCATTGGATAAGTCTGAATTAGAGGAGGAGGGTTCTGACGCCGCTGCACCTGACTGTGCAGCGCTTGTTGTCTTTTCCACGTCGCCATTTGCACTGGAAGGAGGAGGTGAAGAAGTATCGTCCCACACGAGCTCCAGCGAATAGGACTTGCCGGCAGGCGCACGACCGAGCAACACAATGGGCGCTGCTTCCTTTCTTGCGTCTGCAGAGGTACTCGAAGCACCACTGCTTGCTGCTGCGGAGGTGGTATTATTCGTTAGCATGGTTGAAAGCAGAGGTTTCTGAATTCCACCAGCACCAGAATCAGGAGCAGCAGCAGCTGCAGATGGAGGCTCTGCTGCCAAGGCTGGATCGGGCTGTATCCACAACGCGAGCGTAGCTTTCCGGTCCAAGTTGAGCGCATCGCAAGAAGCAACAGCTGCACCACCGCCACCACCACCACCGCGGCTATCGCCTGGCTCCGAAGCGGGATGGTGGAACGCCAGGGCCTTGGCGAACACGGGACCCTGTGTGGGAGTCGTACGCACCTGCATTGGCACAAAAAAGGAAAATCACGCGTGCCCCAAGCTAGACATCATGTACCGTGTGAAACAAGTGCGGGAAATCTCTCAGCAATGTTTAAAACAAACTACACGCACAATTTTACAAGGATTATGAAAAAATAACGAGCTACGAAAAGTTATCTGCGTCCCAGAAGACGAAGTACATCCACAACCACTGACCTTAGACGGATCAAATCGGAGGTTGAGGCCAGGCTGACCGAGTGCTTCTTTCAAATCAGACCAAGAAGGGATGCTTTCGCTTTCGCTCTTGTCCGAGGTAGCCAAGGCTGTGGTTTTGGCTGAGAAAAGGGGCCCGCACGCCCAGAGCCCCACTGCCGACGCATGGCCTTCGGGCAGCAACGCACTCCTGTTGCTGCTGTTGCTGCTGCTGCTGCTGCTGGCGGCGCTGTT
>Ga0307930_1002486_pt1 | contig 14009 bp, 11 predicted proteins | sample OrgLakmetageno46_FD_203161 | JGI IMG/M metagenome (GOLD analysis project Ga0307930, IMG submission 203161) | Saline water microbial communities from Organic Lake, Antarctica - #46 | ecosystem: Environmental > Aquatic > Non-marine Saline and Alkaline > Saline | place: Antarctica: Organic Lake... | reverse complement strand
TAGGGCGCAAGCCATCAAATTTCGGCCACTACACGGCCATAAATGGTGCTTTTGCACAAACGACGACAAGCTGGTAGGCGGGTTCTGTTACCAAGGAATTATCGAACCCGAACCGAAAAGAAGTTCGCTTTCGCCAGAATTAACGAACTCAAACGAACAAAGAGTTCGGCTTTTGAAAAACTAACGAACCCAGCCTAAACGAACGAAAAGTTCGTTAATATCACCTTGTTCGTTAACGTTCGGCGAACTCCACTAACAATCCGGGCGCTGCATACGTACAGCCAGTTGCGGGTGATAAGAAAGCAGGAAAACCGCCGACCGCCGACCCCCTCGTTTCTTAGGCAGTTTCTTAGATTCCCGCGTGAAGCCCCCCCCCAGTTTCTTAGGCGACCGGTAGATAGGCAGGGCAGAAAGACCCCCGTTTCTTAGAAACCGGAGGCAACACCCCTCAATTTCTTTTCGAAATCACTAAATTTTATCCCTCAATTTCTTAACGTGAGTGTTTCTTTTCATCCGCAACTGGCTGTACTACTGTACATCGAAGGGTGATCAGGTGTAATTGGTGTAACAAGTAATAGATAGCTGGGGGACTTCGATGGGACAGGAAGCGCAGAGTTAGACCCACATACAGGAGCAAACCCTTTCACCTCCCTACCTGTCTAGCTACCTAATGCGCTTGGGTATTTGGGGGGAGCGAAAGCGAGAGCTGAAGCTGAAGGGGCTCATTTGATTTTTCTTTCTCTTTCTTGGCGAGCGAGCAGAATCGAAAGGCCGCAGCGAAGATGACTGCATCAGTTATAGTCTCTTTCAATGTTGTACGAGCCGGATGTGCTTCGGCGACGGCTGCGTCACCAGTTCATCAGCCATCTGTCGACTGTTCGGTTCTTGGGCATCCGCCAAGATCGCTGATTGGTCCGCGTGTGAGCAGAATCCTTGTCGTATTGCAGATCACCCTTTAGACGACGTCCCGCGCCAATGCTGCTCTTCTCCCCCTGAAGTGTCACTTGCTCGCATGGTACCTTTTGACGCACTCAGCAACATGGGTGTGCAACGACCACACCCTGTAGTGTAACTCTCTGAAGCTAGCTTCCGGCCGATGGCTTCCTAGCCCTCGTCGAAGGCAAGGGAGAGTGTTACAGCGGATCTCAAGCTTCGACCTCCTTCTTATAAAGGTTATTGGGAGGTTCAACGTTTGTCTGCAACGATAACCTCTTCGCGTTCGCCTTATCTGCGGGTTGTGCTTCTCGTCGTTCTCGTGTCATCGACCCGTGCGAAAAAACTTAGCCCTCATGCTAGCCTGATGCGCTGGCGCCAAAGTTGAGGATCACGGGGTTGTGAAATTAATTCAAATTAACAGTTTGTGACCCGCTGTAAGCTTAGTTCAGCCATTGCTAAGGTCCAACGGTCAGCGTGTTCGTCCGGCTAACGTGTTGGTCTAGTCTAGTCTAGTCTAGTCTAGTTAATACTCTCCCAAAAACAAAGAAAGGCAAGTACACAGAAGTCACAGAGGCACATTCAGAATGCACTTGAGCTGCAAATGCGCTAGCGAATTCGCTCCAGAAGGCCAATTAAGGCTCCAACTGGCGCCTTTCCTCCGAACAAGTCGGCGTGTTGGCACTTGTTGTTACTCGTACATTGTGTCTTTGAAAGGCAACGATAACTTCTATCGCGCGGCTCAAGCTTCGAGCAGCTTCTAATAATTATTGTTGAAGGGTTCAGCGTTTGTCTGTCACGATAACATCTTCGTGATCGCCTTTATCTGCGGGCTGCCATTTTTAGTCCACAGGGATGTCAGCCGTCACCTTCATAGACTTACACTACGGGGTGTGGTCGTTGCACACCCATTACACCTAATCACCCTGGCTATATCTGTAGTACACTACTGCCCTACTGCAGTACTGTACAGATCTGTAGTCTAGTAGACGTCTACTCATCTGATGACTCATCATGCTCGTTTTGTTGGAGTTCGCAGAACAACTGCAGAACATTTTCAGTTTGCTGTGTTCTGTGGATTGTGCTCACTCACCACGTACGTACTGTAGAAAAATGTTGATGTTTTACTACACACACTACTACAACCACTGACACTGGTCGCTTAGCTAAGATACGGAAGAACTCGCTATGAAAAACGTGTGGTTAATACTTTGCCTGATCAGCGAGGGGATCAGGCATCAACGAAGACATACACAGATACATACCTCCCCTGTATACAGGGCACACGCCACATACATAAACAAAAAATTGCACTAGTATGGTATAAAAAGAAAAAGAGGGAAAAACCACACTCAGTATATCCGGGAGGAAACTGTGCTGCTACTAGCAAGCTTCATCCCGGGTTGTATGGGGGTTCCCATGATTGCACGATCGCCGGTTTAGCGGGGTCGTAGTTGTAGAAACGAGGGTAAGGTGACGCCTTGGCAAAAGAAGGGCCATCTTGCTGGAAAACAGAATCCCTCTGTAGGATGCGGTTAACGCACTGTAGGACAGATGTACGTACAGTACGTAGTACTTATGTACCTAATATCAAGAGAAGATAACCCTTGCTAATAATCTCTGTAGCGTGTAGCGGGCGTGCCCACGTGCCCGCCTGTCCACCTCTGTGCCTCTTTGCCTCGTTGCTTCAGTGCCTGTCGATGTGCCGATAGCCTTTGTGTGCTTTCTACTTTATACTCTTTGCTGCACTAACAAGTTTTAGAACGCGTAGAAGCTAGGCCAAAAAGTAATGCACTAACAAGTTTTATCCAAGTCAGTCAGCTCTCAGCTACTCAAATTTCAGGTAATTAAATTATTAATCTTATGCATTGGTACTTACTTCGCAGCATACTCGCTGATGATACATTGGAATAATTTGCTGAGTAACATTGAACACTAGTTGTAGTTATATGAAGGAAAGTAAGTAGTAACTGGCTCTCGACTTTCGACGAAAAACTAGGTCGCGTCGAGGAAGTCCTGCGCTTGTGAAGTAGAACCAAGTGCCATCCACAATGCCAGCTCCGATCGCATTTGTCACGAGCAATGCCGATGGAGTTTTTGAAGTGCAGCAGGAGGCCCTTGATCTCTTGAACACGATCCAAGGCCCTATAGCGGTGGTTGCAGTTGCAGGGATGTGGCGTACTGGCAAGAGCTTCCTCCTGAATAGCCTTCTTGGCTTAAACGGTCAGCCAGAATCGTTCGTCGTAGGGAACAGCGTGAATGCGTGCACCAAGGGGCTTTGGATCTGGGGAGCCCCTGTGCAGCTTGAAGATGGGCTCACGGTGTTGTTTGTGGACTCCGAAGGTCTGGGCTCAACGGCGCGAACGGCAACGGAGGACGTTCAAATCTTTTCTCTCGCCATCTTGCTTTCTTCGTTTTTTATTTGGAACAGCAGAGGCACCATCGATGGGAATGCCTTGGACGATTTCGGCTTGATTGTGAACATCTCGAAGCGCATCAGCGTGTCAAGCAGTGGGGACGGGGACTTGGCTGGGCACTTCCCGGCCTTTCTCTGGGTGGTGCGCGACTTCACTCTGCGCCTTGAACGCAACGGACGAAAAATGGTACGCAAACCTTTAAATTGTTTCTGTCTTTTTTCCGGTTTCGCCTGCACTTTTCACAACTTTCATCTTCACATGAATTCATCTCCAATGCAGTAATTCTCTTGTTTGTGATAGGACGATCGCGAATATCTCGAGGAGGCTCTAAAACCTCAGCGCGATGAGTCCAGCCGCGACGAAATTCGAAAGCTTGTCGGCAATTTCTTTGCGCAGCGTGATTGCGTGACTCTGGTAGGTCTCTTATTTTTTTGTACTGTCTTTTTATGGTGCTGCGATGCTCTTTCGTAATCTATTCGTCTTTTCTATGAAGGTGCGGCCGGCAGAGGATGAGTCAGCACTTCGGAATTTGTCTGCTCAGCCTCTCTCGAGTTTGCGCCCTGAATTTGTGGGGGCTATGGAGCGCCTCAAAGCGAAGCTCTTCGGCACATTGCGCCCTAAAATGGTGAACGGTCAGAAAGTCACCGGCCGGGCCCTCGGCACCCTGGCGGCCACCTACGCGGAGGCCTTCAATCGCGGGGGGGTCCCCTCCATCAGCTCTGCTTGGCAGCGCGTGGTGGTGGGGCAGGCCGATGCTGCTGTTGCGAGCGGAGTCAATGCTTACTTGGCTTCCCTTGCCCGCCACCTCAAGCTTGACCAATTAATCTTAGAGCAGCTTTCTGGCAACGAGGCCACCACGAATACTCCTTTAGGCCCCTCTCTTGCGAGCGGCGCTTTTCCCATGGAGGCAGAAGCGCTCGCTGAGGCCCACGAGAACGCGTTGGCAGCAGCGTGGACAGAGCTTGGCGGTTACAACGTCGAAGAATGGGGTGCGGTGCTTCAGGCCGAGACCCGAGGTCGCATTGCTGCTGCCGCTACTGCTCGCCGCATTCAAGTTGCCAACCTGAACTTTAATTGGTCCATTCAGGCAAATGCGCTGGCAGTGGATGCGATGCCCTCGCCAGACGGCAAGCTTGAGATGTTATGCACTCAGCTCATAGGCAGTGGCAAAGACGCGATGCAAGCGCAAGTTACGGCAACGCGAGTTCCCGTAGGAGCGCTAGCCGAAGCGGAGGGTGTGAACGTGGCAGGCAAGCGGAATGCGAGCAGGCTGCGGGGGGACTTGCGGCACGGGTTAGACCGGCTGGACCAAGTGCGCGCGCGCCTTAAGGCCGAGGCGGAGGCGGCCGCTGCCGAAAGCAAGGACATGGCGCGCACAACGGAAAACGCCCAACGAAGCGCAGCGCACGAGGCCGCGTTAGAAGCCGAGCGTGTGCGCGGGAAGCAGGCGGAGCTCGCTCGATGCCAGCTGGACCTCTCTCGCTTGGAGGCGGCCTACGAGACTTGCCTAGCTGAGCTGGCGTCTATTCTTGAATCCGACGAGGCACTCGGCCAAGAGTTGCACCAAACTTACCTCACTTTGCAGACTCAAGCGGCGGTGCACGATCTGCCTTCAGGCGCAGAAAAGCAGCCGGCACTGGAGCAGGGCGCAAAATCGGATGGAAAAGCCCTCAAGGCGCAGATTCCTTTCGTGCGCGAAGAGTGCCAACTGCTGATGGCCCATGCGGACCTGATCCAACAAAACATCACGGTAATTCAGTAAATATATCATTTCTTTCTCTTGTGGAGTGAAGGGGTCTGATTTTACTTTCGTCCTTCTCTGCGGCTTTCTTGGTCGAAGCACCTTTTCTCGTCTATCTCCCCCTCGTCTCTGTACGCACTTGGATCACCTTGAAAAATAAATCTTGACTCATTCAGGCAACCAAAGAGTTGATGGCAGTGAAAGAGGCTGAAGTGCAAGAGCGCGAGTTTGCCTGGGGAATGGCTAAGGCAAAAGTCGCTCACGAGGAGGGGGAAGCGTACACCTTAGAAGAAGAAATCGACCTCCTTGGTTCGCTCGCGAGTAAGCTCAAGGGCCACTTGTCCTCTCGTCTTACGCAAAGTCTACCTGCAGATCTTACCAAGGAATTGGATTCAACCCAAGTGGCGCTGCTCAAGGATTTAGCTGCGGTTGAGTAGATAGAAACGGGAGAACCCGAGCTGGAGCACCAAAGTTGATTTTATTGAAGTTCGTAGCTCGCCTCTACTTATTTTGCCATTGATTTTGAATTCCGTCTCTAGTTCCTTCTAATTCCGGCCCCGGGGCCAGGTTTAAAAGAATCCGTGTAAATGTGTAAAGCTGAAGGCCCACATGCCTTTTCTCTTACTCTTACTAAGTTAGGCTCTTACTAGCCATGTGCTCGCAGCATTCAGCATGGGAGCATGTCCTGTAAGGTGAGCATGAGCCTTGAACCTCCATTATACCTTCCACCGCCATATCGCATAATCGTCATAATTACATATCACTTCCACTTCCACTAAAGGCAGTTCCGAGTCATATAACATATAAGTAATAATTAATAAGAGCGGGAGGGTTTGGCTTCAGCCCTTGTTTTCTTAGCTCATCCCTTGTTTATCTGCCTGGAATCCTTGTTTTCTTATTGGATTCCAAAAGGGACATGCACACGCACCGAGATGAGGAGCGACGGTGTCTACATGCAGATGATGGAACCCTTGTGGCCTTGTTCTCTTCGTGGACCTAATTTTAACCCTCATTCCCAAACGTTACAACCACTTATCGCCCTAAACTACCTGTAGTCTTCTTCGCCGTTTGCGCATTCTTGACAGCGATAGTTACTGTCACAGTCGGATTCTTCCTTGGGCTGTGGGCTGGCCGCCCATAAGTTGGGCTCCACGGCACACGGTAGTAGTTGCCGTAGTTGCTGACTGCTGACTGTCTGGGTACTGGCACCGAATTCTCGACCAATAGGCCTCCCACAGGTGACATTGTGAATGGTAATGTTGGAGAACGCGCTCAAAAGTAAGGGCATTTCCATGTCCAAGGAGTTCGGTGAGTGGATCACCATTGCCAAAGGCAGGCTGAAGAGCGAAGTGGAGAAAGCAGACTCACTCCACTCCCAAAGCTCCTGATGCCTGATGCCTGATGCCTGAAGGAAGTCTCGAGAGCTCGAGAGTGATTTATTAATATTTTATTATGCAAGAGGAAATCCAGCCCAGTCAGACTTGTGCTGAGGGTAACTTCTTTCTTGTGCTTTATGTCACAGGGGTTTTCTTTGTATTTGGGGAGTATTAGTACAGGTGGTTTCGGGTAATATGAAGGGGGGAATTTACTCTCAACTCTTGCGCTCTTGCCGACTCTAGAGGTTCAGTGCAAGAAAGGGGTTGATTTCTAACAGGAGAAGAACAGACATTTGATTCTCAGTCCCTTAACGTGGCAACCTCTTGACACCCGAAGCAACCTGCATTAACTAGTCTAGACCATCCCTGTACTCGTACGGAAAGCACTTCAAAATTCACATTTCAGTAAAACAGTAACCATACCATTGACATCTATCTAATTAGTGCGTGGATCATCGCCCAAAACACTCCCGATTTTCTCATCACCGATCATAGCACAAGGTTCAGCTGTGTAGCAAAGCAGGCACGGCACAAGTCGCCCCCAACATAGACTAGACTGAAGACAATCCACTCTCTGCGCCCTACGAGCAAATAGCTATTTCTATCAAGCTTCACCTTTGGTGTATCTTACCCTCTCGTCTGCTTCTGTCCTTGGCTTGTTTTTCAGACTAATCAATCATGCCTGGCTTCGTTCCTGAGAGTGTCCTCAAGAAGCGCCGCACGCAGGATGACATTGCTGCTGCCAAAGCCGCCGCGGACACAGCAGGTGCTAAGAAGGCTACCGAAAATAAGGAAACCATGATCAAGCGCGCGGAGACTTACGTGGCTGAGTACAAGGCTCTCGAGAATGACGCCATTCGCTTGCGCCGGGAGGCCAAAAGTTCCGGCTCCTACTACGTGCCCCCCGAGCCTAAGCTGGCTTTCGTGGTCCGCATTCGGGGTGTGTTCAGCCTTGACATACATTACTTGCCTGATTAGGGATAGGGGGTAGGGTGCCGTTCAATGAAGAGCTTGCACTCCTGCGCAGCTCTGTGAATCTTAGTTTGCTTCATGCCTCGCCTTTCGCGCACTATTTGGCCGAACATGCGACGAGGCGACACGTCTAGGCGAAGCAATCCATTCATTCTAACTTTCTTGACCCTGATATAAACAGGTATCAACGGCGTATCCCCGAAGGTGAAGAAGATTTTGGCGCTCCTGCGGTTGCGGCAAATTCACAACGGCGTCTTCATCAAGCTGAACAGCGCGACTTTGAAGATGTTGCGGCTGGTAGACCCTTACATTGCATACGGCTACCCTAACCTGAAGTCTGTTAAGGAGCTTATCTACAAGCGCGGTTTCGGTAAAGTGAACAAGCAGCGCATCGCAATTTCGGACAACAGCGTTGTCGAGGGGGTGCTCGGGTCCAAGAATATCATTTGCGTTGAGGACTTGATCCACGAAATTTACACCGTAGGCCCAGCTTTCAAGCAGGCCGCCAACTTCCTCTGGCCCATGAAACTCTCATCCCCGACGGGAGGCTTTGGCCGGAAGCTCATTGGCTTCAACGAGGGAGGCGAGTCGGGAGACCGCCAGGAAAATATCAACAAGCTCATCAAGCAGATGCTATAAACGCTTCCCCGTGCCAATGCCGCTCTGTCTCTTTGCAATGCGTTGAATGGGCCTCTCTTGTTTTCATTTCGCACTGCATTGAAGGTATAGTCCAACTTAGTTGATACGCCGCAAGCCCAGCTTCGAGTAAAAGCAAGGTAAAGTTTGTGCATGTGTGTGGTGAAAGGGAAAACGGAAAAGTGCGAAACCGAAACTGCTATTACTGCTATAGTCCGCAGTCATAGTTATAGCTGTATGTGTATGGTGTATAGTTGCATTTCAACAAAACCCTCGCCGTTCGCCATCTGCTTGACTAAGATGCTTTAAATAGTTCCGATTCTGTACCTTTATACTTTATATTCAAAGCCTGTGGCTGTGGCGAATGTATCCAACAAGAAGGCGGAAGGCGGCCAAGGCGCACAACGTTAATTGTCTGAAAAAGTCTAAAGATAGAAGTTTCGCAGTGCGTTGTATGAAATTTATATATAATGAGGTATAATTCATAGCTATATAAGTATTCGCACAAGTACAAACGGAAAATCACCGAGCATAAGCAAGAAAGCAACAAGCAGCCGCAGTCACTTAGACGCCGAGAAGGAGAAGGAGAAGCGCGAGCACAAGCGAACCAACCGAGGAGCCCAATGGCCAATGGCCTGTTCACTATGCGTTATGTGGCACACTTAGCCCTCTCAGCCCAAAAGCTATTAGTACTCAAATAGCAGCTCGCAAAGCACCTAGCGCATATGAGGCGTCGCGCTTGCCTTTCTTTGTTTTGGGAAATTGCTAAGTGAACTGGACTGGACTGGACTGGACTGGACTGGACTGGACTGGACTGGACTGGACTGGACTGGATTAATGAGGTGAACTGGGAACTGCGAGCTGGCATAATCATCACGGAAGTGTTCATTGTGTACCTCATCGAATTCCGATTTGCCATTTGGCGCGACTTTGCGTTAATGCGCCATTGCGCCGTCTGTCATTGGCCATCGCCATTGCCATTATAATACATCGATTTCGATGTAGATGTGTATAACGCACTTGTATTCTTGCATGAATCGCGCTTCAGTTCAATCACCAGCTCATACGCTTTTTGACATCGAGAAGTAGCTGGGTGCACTTCAATTATGATATCATTTAAATCTCCGACCTTCGATTAATTCGCCCCATAAACCGCTGGTTCTTTCTTTTGTCTGGCCTTTGGTGAAAGCTGCTTCATTCGTCCTTAGATGAGTCCTATCTATATCCCTCCATGTAAATCTATTTCTCCTCGCGGGCACTCACCCACTCTCGTGATCTCGTTAATACGGTAAATCGAAACTCCCTCTACCTCTACGAAGGGGGAGTTACCCGAAACACATAACCTCCCTAATGCATCAAAATCATTGTTGATTTCTCAGTCAGTTGAGTGATAAATCCTTTCATCTGCCTCTAGCTCCCAGTCCTCCATCATGAGCAAAGAGGAAAGAGCAACTCAACTCCATTCCCCACATCCCTTTGTCCCTTCATGGCTTTTAAGCTTCGAGAGCCTTCACTTTTAAACTTTCGAAGCTTGAAGTTTGAAATTTGAAGTTTGAACTTCAGAGTTTAAAGATGCAAGGCTAAAGTAAGTTCCAATTCCACCATCCAAAGGACACTAAGCCCAGTCAGACTCAATCCTTAGAATTCATCAATAGGTATATAGGTTTATGCTGTTGGTGTTTGTTGATGTTTCTTTGTTCTTTGCGATTAGGGGGCATACTCAGTAATCAGTAACCTAGTCAATTCTAATCAGGGAGTTTTGCGCGTCATGGTGTATCACTTCCGCGAGCCTCTTCCGTTGCTTGGCATCGATAATTTCCATAATCAGATTCTTTGTCGGGCTGGCCACGCCACACGTATGCCCATGCGCCGGGCGCTATGGTAGTTACTGACTGGCTGGATATCACATTCACGACCGATGGATTATCCACAGATGACTTTGGGTAGGGCGTTGAAGAGCGCGCTTAAAAGTAAGGGCATTTCCAAGGAGTTCGGTGAGTGGATCGCCATTGCCAAGGACAGGTCGAAGTGGAGATAGATGACTCACTCCAATTCCAAACCTACTGATGCCTGATGGCTGAAGGTTATAGGACACCTCGAGAGTGAATGATTGCAATTGCATTACGCAAAAGGGCACTCAGCCCAGTCAGACAAAGGTTACACTTTTCTGTTGCTATATGTTACAGTGGTTTTTCGTGTGTACTTACATCGCCACACCAATATCGTGTGCTTACGCCTTATGCCATATCTGAATAGAAACATCAACAAATTTCATAAAGCTGCGTTTTGATCAATCCTCCATAACAAGTCTGACTGGGCTGAGTGTCCTTTTGCGTACTGCACCTTTCATCTTTACTCTCATGAACCCTGTAGGATCAATTCTCGGAAGGAGGAATAGGTTTCGAGTACGTCCGCGATCTCCACTCCGACCTACCCTCTGCTATCTGCTATGGCACGCCATTCCTAGAAGTTAACCGGAAGCCCATTGCACTTTAGAGCCCTCTTTTATGTTCGACCCCATATCATTTTAGGGCATTCATACGGCCTTGAGTATGCCACCCAACCATGAAGCAACTGCCGCGGCACCCGAGTCATAGGCATCCGAGCAACGTGGCCAGCCCGACGAAGAATCCGGTTGTGATAGTAGCTACCAAAGTCCATTACATTCAGCATTCAGCCTTTGAAATAGAGTGGCTCAGTGGCTGAACCATTATGACACATGCTACGGACACAACGCTTATGGAATTTTCCATATATCCTCCACTAAATAATAAATATTCCACCCCACGCCCTATGTCTTATCATGGCTCGCATGATGGAGGACGGAGGTGGCGAGGTACCATTGTCTGATGGTCTGATGTTTACAGTTACTGTGAAAAGACTGCGCCTATGCGATGTCAACAAAAGACCCAGAAGCAACGGCGGAATTCACTAGACCTAGACCCACATGAAAGCAACGCCAATATGAACAGGTGGCCAAACAATCAATTAGGGCTGCCGACTTAAAAGCCATTCAACGGCGGCGTTTAAGTTCCCACCGCTGGCAGCGAGGGCGGCCTGATTGGCAGGGCGGTCGACGAAGCCCATGGCATGCAACTGCTCCTCGAGTGCTGCGTAGGAAGGAGGAAGTGGTGGGGCCGAGGGAGAACCCGGAGTTCCCGCTGGAGGCTGCGGTGGAGTTAAGGTGGCTGCCCCCATTTGACCGAAAAGGGACGCCAGGTCGTAGTTGGCACTTGGCTCGTTTCTCGCATTGCTGCTCGGCATGCCTGGCTGGTGATGCGCCGGTTGCTGCTGTGGTGTCTGCGGAGGACCCGCCATCATTTGCGCCATCATGGGAGAGTCCATCGCCTGGATCAACAAAAAGAGTATCGCAATACATTTGGAACCATGCGCTAAACCTTTCGAATCATCACTAGAAAAGCGTGCTACAGTAGGAATGGAATACCTGTTGGAAAAGAGCTGGATTTGCCGCTAATGCCTGAAACATTTCAGGCGAATTGCCCATCGGTGGAAATCCGCTCATAGGAGATGAGAATGGGCTCATGTGCTGCTGCGCTGGCTGCTGTAAAGGTGGCGCAGTGCCCCAAGGATTCGGCAAAGGGCCTTGTTGGCTGGAAGGTGAGGATCCAGAGGTACTCTCGTCAGAGAGTGCACCTAGACCCGACGTCAGAGCAGCTTCCTCCATTGGGGCTTGGACTTGTTCATACATGCGGCGGAGGTGCTGAAACCCACCCGGATGATTCTCCAGCTGGCTGATAGCAAGTTCTTGGCTGCGCTGCTGCTGACGCATGGCTGAAACAAAAAGAGGCAAAACCACAGCAGGGTCCAACGCTTAATGTGGTGGCGATAGTGCCATTTCTATTGCCATCACACTTTAATCACAATTACCAATGGTATTCAATGAAAAGATGTGGTCCAGATGATAGTATGATTACCATACCCACCTTCTCGCTTTAGAAGATATCTATAAAAAGACTCCTAGAAGATGCAGCCAGCACAGATTTACCGTAAGGGTCGCGCGCAGATTGCATGGCCTGCCGCATCAGTTCGGGGTCTGAGAGAGCGTGCCGGAGCTCCGGATTCGCGTCTGCGAGGGCACGAAGCTGAGGGTTGGACTCCACTAAAGAACGCATGAGATCAGGATTCTGCATCATCGACTGCATCATTGGCGACTCCATCATGCCACGCATGGCATCAGGAGGAGGGAAACTAGCCGATGATGAGGCAGCAGGAGGCGAGTGCGCTGGCGAAGTAGCAGCCGTCGGAGGGCCACCCTTCACAAAGTGAATAGTGTGGCCGTCTAGAACCCCGCACGAAGCAAGAGTTTCACGGTCGTCTGTCAGAAGCCTACCTCGATAGATAAGACGGTGGCGGGACGACGGGCACCCAACCTTGCCTTCTATGCGACGCTTGAAGCCCAGCACTGTTATCTCCCTAGGTACCTGGAATGAAGTAGGTAACACCGAATGAACAGGAGAACCCCTGTCTACCTCACTACACTATCTAATTACCATACACTATCCAATTACCAACCTCAGTGATTTCTTTCATGGTACCGTCGCTCAATCGTACGGTAACGCTCATACTCTCTTGCGCCATGGTTCGAAGACGTGTGCAATTGACTAGTTTGGGTTGAGTGTTTAAGTTCTTCTTGTAGAAAGGATACTGACGTCGAAGTAGAATGCCTTAACTTATTTAATAATCTTTAGAAGCCGATGCTTCTGGGTTACGTACACAACGCAACTTAGCTTACATTTGGGCAAAAATTGATTGACTCGTGTGCTCGTGTGTCACACTAACTCAAGTCCCTTACAGGGGATATACAGGGGTTAGTTTCAGTTGCCGACCGTGTTGCGGCGCGGGTCATAGCTCGAGAACGCCGCGGTATAATTCTTTCAAACTTTGACATCGTCGAAAGCATGCCTAAATCTGACTCCAAATTGATTCATTACATTCATCTCGTTCGCGGCCTAGTTCTATGTCTTGTCTAGTTTCTAGCTTGCTGGTAAAACTGGGCCCGATCTCAGCGTGTTCTGCAGCGTTGTCATCACGTTTATCACCATTGCGAGCGCCCTTCGTAGAGCTGAAATGTCTACGGTAGCGCGTTGTAAAGGTAATCTATCGATTGAAATTTTGCGACAATTTCCTTCATCACACGCATCGATATAATCTCAACTAGGTCGGCAGTAGTGACTCATGAGGCACGCGGTTTTTCTCTCATTTGTGTCGCTACGCACATCGGCGCTATCTCGATTATTCGTCGGTGGATTTGTCTCAGATTTTCACAAGTCCATGTTCATTGCGATATCTCTCTTGACGTCGGTTCATTACATTCAGCAACAGGTTCTTCGTACCTCGCGCTAGCTCAGAACTTGACGACAGTGTGCACAAAAAAGTGTAGGTGTTCGACAACTGAAACTGACCCCTGTATATGATGTTCAGTTGACGAACACCACATTTTTCCACCCTGTTGCTCCTCGAATCATTGTTTTTCTTGGCGTATTAGAGCATACGATTTCCAGAGAGTGATACGACCCAGTCTGGCCCTCCTTAGGTGTCCAGTCGTGGGCCCCGTCACTCTCTTTCATGCCATACACTTCCGCTCCGCCTCGGTGCTTCTTCTACAGCAGAGTAACGCTCGCCGCGGCCATCCGCTCGGCGACGTCCCTCGCTGTATCGTGCGCATCCTGCACATAAATTTTCCAACAACCGCTCGCCCACCGGCCGCGGCGCTGAATCGCCTCCACTGAGAAGCCTGCGTGGTACATGGCGGTTGCACCTCCGCTGCCTAGCGAGATGACGTTCACCTCGTCCTCGCGCTCGAACTCGAACTAATACAAACCCAAATGGCACAGAAGCCAATGCTGCGGGCAGAAGTGGGAATGCGCGTGCGTTGCGCAAGCAAAGCAAGTGCGGAATGATTCAGGAGGGAGA
>Ga0307930_1002481_pt1 | contig 14027 bp, 14 predicted proteins | sample OrgLakmetageno46_FD_203161 | JGI IMG/M metagenome (GOLD analysis project Ga0307930, IMG submission 203161) | Saline water microbial communities from Organic Lake, Antarctica - #46 | ecosystem: Environmental > Aquatic > Non-marine Saline and Alkaline > Saline | place: Antarctica: Organic Lake... | reverse complement strand
CTCCAACCCCCGAGGGGGGGGGCTGGATTTAGTAACTAACTGGAAGAGTTCCATTTAGCCGGCGCCTAAAGCGTCCCCCAGCAGGCCAGACTGAAATAGAAAGACTGAAAGCCAGGCCCGTTTTAATTCCGACGCGGTTCCTTGGGCTCGATTCGCCTGGGGGCGAAGAGCGCGGAACTGGCTTTAGGCGGAGTAACTCCGTGTTGTTGCTGAACAATTCAGCTCTTTGCCCTGGTAGGCACGTTGATAAAGCCAAGCAATGCGCAATTTTTGACAACAGAGCTATTGACGGACCAATTTTGGTGCCCTATTATCGGGTTATCGGCTTCGGGTACGAAGATAAGGTCTGACGTATTTGACCTGAAATTCGAGGTAAATGCGCCGAAATAAAGGGGACTAGGGGTAAGTCGCCAAATATTCGCATATGCACGCTACATGCCATGCTTTAAATCAGATTAGGTTAGATTAGATTATACTCCCCAATTGCAAAGAAACAACAACAAATAGCATAAAGCTGCGTTTTGATGAATCCTCCAGAACAAGTCTGACTGGGCGCTTTAAATGGGAATGGGAATGTAACCCAGGCAGTGTGAAGTCTAGTCTAGTTAATACTATCCCAAAGACAAAGAAAGGCAAGCAAGTACACAGCAGTCAGTTTACCCTTGTATGTGCGTAGATTTACGCGAACGATGGGGAGTGAGCCGTGCTGCCGTGCTAGGACCACAAACTGCAATGTCCTACCAAGGGGAATACTTTACTGTAGTAATATCCCTTGGTCCTACGTCCTACGTACTGCAGATGATAGCTAGCCAGGACCACAAAATAGATCAACGAAGAGTTGATGTTTTATGCTGACAGGGCCAAAAAGTGGCTTTTTACAACATTGGCTTTTCAGAAGCCAAAGCCTTGTTCAGACAGAAGCTTGCACGCAAATGGGGTCACGCAATTGCTCGGGGATGGGCGACTCTTTTTCTGGATCGCCTGAGGGACTTCGTTGTAGTCCCCTCCTCTGCGGGCGGAAACTCTTCTTTTGAGCGGCACTCTCAGAGCATGGAGGAGCGTGCCACTTTGGACCGCTACCATCACTTTTATGGCCACTCGGGTATCTGCGCCTGATTAGCTTCTTAGGTCTAGTTTGCGCTGCTTTGCTATTCTTCTCTACCTGTTAGTCTTCTAATTCCGGCCCTTCGGGGCCTGTCTCAAAAGAGAGCGCGCCGTTACTTTTATTTACTAGTATATATATCTGTTTTTCGTGGCTCGTGGCTCGTGGCTCGTGGTTCATGGTTCGTGGTTCGTGGCTCGTGGGGCGCACTAAGCCTGAGCTTGAGCAATAAAGTTCCGCTCCTCCTGTGGCCTAGGTTAGGATGTTAATGTTAGGATTCTCGCGGGGAATTCCACGGAAAGGGAAATTTTAATTAATCAGACGTGATTTCCGCGATGGGTGGATGGGGGTTTGGCAGCGCCTTAATGACTACTGCACAGAAAACGTGCGGAAATACCGTGGAAATAACGCGCAGTACCTAGTCACCACGCGTGAAGACGTGAAGTGATTTTTGAAGCCCTCGCGTGGGAATTCCGCGAACGGGGAGCGGGATCGAAACCCTGCCTGCGGCGTTGCCCTGGCGTTGCCCCGAGGTGGCGTTGCCTCACTAAGGTGCGATCTACCTGGATTTGTTATTTAAAGCTCATTTCGCCTGCGTTTCTGCATCTCAGCCCCTCTTAAATTACTGGTCTTAAGCCTTAACTTCACGGACAAGCAAAAAAATGCAGCAGCAATCTTATACTCGCCTGTCTTCTTTACTCACTTATCTCCAATTTTCGTTGCTTCTCTACTACCCTCAGCATATTTTCGATAAATGCGCATGGGCGTGCAAAATTTGGACCTGTATCCAAGTGCAAGATCGTCGTCCATAACGAACCCCCGAGCCGAGAGCACGTCCTCTAGGGAAGCGCCAATCACCAGTGCGCGCGGTGTGTCTGGCCCTTTGGCGAGCAAATCGTACGCGGTGAGGTACTGGTCTATGCACTCTTCAGACACGTAGGGAGGCCCAGAGAAGACGTAGTCGAAAGTGTGGTGGAGCTCTTTTGGAATGTCCTGAGGCCGGGTGTAGTCATAGTAGGTGAAGCTACTTCCTGCAGCCTCGCCGAACCGCTGGTCAAATTCGAGAAGCTGCACCTCGGAAGCCGCAGCAGCTGTTGCCATGGTGGCCGAGCTAGCGCTCGTTTTCGCCTTGATGCGCTGCAACGCAAACCACACCGACGGTGCGGACAAGAGCGCAATGCGTGGTGGGCTTGGGCTGGTGCTGCCGCCGGTTGCATCGTCGCTCGGCGGCAACGACATCTTGAGAGCTTCCTCTCCCAAGACCTCTGAGGAAATGTCATCCCACCAAAATTGCGACATGCCATAATTCTCGGACGGCGGCTCCATGGTGCCAACGAGATTTTTAGAGGCACCGGCATCCTTATCTGCGAGATGGATGCTGAGCGCGGCGAGTGCCTCGGGCGATAAAGCGATTTCTAGATCCATCCCACCACCCTCTTCATCAGACGCCTCGTCATCATCTTCAGCTGCGTCCGTCTCTACAACAGGAGAACTTTTCAAAAATCCTCCACCGGCGTCGGTGTCTACAGCTGAGGTTTTCGCGGCGACAGCGCCTTTGATGCTTTCAGCCTCTTCCGGCTGTGGAGATTGAATTGGAGCTAGACCCGACATGCGTTATCTTACTTCGCTATTTTTATGCCTCGTCAAGAGGCAAACGTAACCGCAGTGACAAGTCAAATGTGTTTGACGAAAATATTCGCTCGCGATTATGCGTCTAGCTATTTTACCTCTCGGCTCTTGTATCGACTCGTATCTTCCGTTTACGTTTGGCAGCAAGATGGCAAGAACGGGTGCCAAAGTGCCAAAGGAAGAACGATGGAAGGACCGAAGAAGCAACAGAAAGGAGCAGCCGGTGGAGTCGTTGTCACTTTTGTCACGCTCTCAAACAAGCGTGAGGATTCAAAGTTCAATCCCTGTAATTTCTGAACATGCACGCAGCAACAACGCTATAACGCACTTGACGAGAAGCGAGAAGCCATCGTCGTCATTAGCAATACAACTGCAGCAACATAAGTATTAACGACTAGGCACAAGCGATACAGCAGAGCTCAACTCATCCGAGTACAAAACCGATCGATTACTCCGTCATGCTAGTCGGCAAACATGTTATGCTAGGCTGCCTAGCACTTTCGTTATCTGGGAGCGCTGTAGACTCCCTGTTCTTACCTTCCCATTCGACGTCTATGAAGCTCGGAATATCGGAACCTAAGCCTAGTAATTCTTGGTCGCCATTGAGCCGCCGCTCTGCACTTGGAGCTGGCTTGAAAGTTGTAGGGTTTCTTGGCATGCCGATGGCGTCAAAAGCTGCCGATGTCGACATTGGGAACGCAGTCCGCGTCTCTGTAGTGCGAGGGGCTCAGTTGGCTGACTTGCTCGATGAAAAGGTCAGCTAAGTTCATCAAAAAAGATGACGAACATATATTTGTTAACCGATAACGTAAGCTATCCATTGTTTTTCCTGGCAGTGGGAGCGATTTTCAGACCGGCTGCGGGACAAATCGACGTGCGATGAGTTCACGGGGCGGCGCGTCTTCGACAATGGAATTCGCAGCGACGGCAGCCAGGTGGGGAACCCTATCCTTGGTGCGCTCTGCAAGCCGCAGCCGTTGCAGCCCTTGGTGCCTGCGCTAGCTGCCACCGTGCTCGCGTGCACGGAACGAGCAGCATCCTCATCTTTACGAGTGTCGGAGGAAACCCTGCGCAAAGAAGCGTTGGCAGTAGGCGACTTCTCACGAGCCAGGCGCCGCTCTGCTTTTAACCTAGGGGACGCATCAGTCACGCCCTCGTTTGAGCCGCCACTGTCGAAAGACGACCAGGACGCCCAGGCACGATTTGGCTTCAACGATCAGGCGTACTCAACGCTGAAAGCGGCTTCGAAATTTGCTACCAATGGCCAGGCCTCCAACGCGGCCTTCGAAGCTGCTTGGGGCAAAGAATTGCTGGAAGCACTTGCCGTGGGCAGCTCCCGTCGAGACTTCAAATCCCCTTTCCCACCGCCAGATCCTTCCGACGACGGCCGTGCCTACGACGAAGACAAGCTCCTAGACGCTCTCGGCGCCTTGAGCGTGTTCTTACGAACCCTCGAAGCTGGAGGCCTGTGTGGGCGGTGGGAAATTTCAGTGCCTGCGGACGACGACGGCGACGTCGTGTCAGTAGCAGTCGACGACGACATCACTTTACCTGCACAGTTTTTACTGCGAGAACAGGGCTCTGTGCTGAATGGCTCGGCTGTGCTCGCCGTGCTGCGCGCTGCCCTAGACAAAGCGGGGATTGGGTGCCACATGGATTCGTATTTCCTTGACCCTTCAACCACCAAGCAAAGCGATTACCAACCAACGCAGCTGCTTGTCAGCCTTTCTGGCTTACGGCAGAAGTAAATTATTGTACTCATTGAGCTGCATTGCCATTACCTCACCTTAATTCTGTTAGAGACAAGAGAGAACCTTTCATTTATTTTTTTATTCACGAGCCGACCTACCGGTCCGACTAGAAATGGAACTCGGGCCGACAGTGAGCTGACCTACCATTTCGACAAATTGGGCAGGCGCCTTGCCCTCGGTGAAGGTGAGCCCCTAGTGTGGGATATAAGCCGGAAGCCGAGGTACCTGGTTATGAATTACTCGGACTTGAGATCCCCATGGGCTATATTTTATGGACACGTACTAGAATTGACAGCCAATATAAGCATGAATATAAGCAGCGTTTTGTTCTTTCTACCAATGTGCATCTGCTGCATCTGAATCCTTTCAGAGCGAATCGCCTTGCGCGTCGTGAAGATTCCTACTGACTCGCTGCTTGTGCTGTCGCAGGAGGCTCGGCCAACGCGGGAGACAGGCAGCGGTCGCTGGTGGAGCGGCTAGACAGAGGCGAAGGCATCGAGCCTGCGGACCCAGACGAGTCGCCTGGAGACGGTGGCGGCGATCCGCTTTGCTGTTCTTTCACCCGCTTGCGAGCTTCTTCGCCCTTGGCACCGGCACCAGCGCCTGAGTGGAGATGGATAAGGTGGTGGTGGTCGTCGCTTGCTTCGCTGTGGTCTTCGTTGGTGTCCATGCGCCACCGCCGCTTTTCACCCGCGGAACTGTTGTCGCTGTCCCCACCTTTTTCTTCGTCGTCTTCGCTGCCGCCGTCGCTAACTGAGCCGTGCGCTTGCTGGCTCACAGCGGCGGCGGCGTTGCTGCTGCTGCTGGTCTCTCCGCCGAGGGCGCTCGCAGGGCTGGTGGGCCCGCGCAGGGTTGCTTCCAGGCGGGCTACTTGGGCCTGCAGGCGCTCTACTTGGGCGGACAGCTCCGCTTCGCGCGACTTGGACGCGTTCAACGCAGCTACCAAGTCAATTCGGTCTTCGCAGAAACTTCTGCCGCCAACGCTGAACCCACCCTCACCGAAGCCACTGCTGCTGCTGCTGCCAGCAGCGCTCGTATTTCCAATAGTGTCGGCTTCGTTCGGCGCCGGCGACAGGGGCTCCGGCTTGAGGGACTCTGTTGAGAGGGACCGCGCAATGTTGAGCATGGCTAGAGCCGCTGATCGGTCGTCTTCGGCTTCTTCTTCTGGGTCTGGTGCGTACCGCGGCTGCGCTTCTGGAGAGTGGCTGCCCTCTTCCCGGCCAGCTCCCCCTCCGAACGAACGACGCGACGACGGCGCGTGGCGAAGCGACCGCTCTCCGCGGGCCGCCAGGCTCGGCCCAGTACTGGTGCTGTTGCTGCTGCCGCCTTGGTGGCTGGCCATGGCCGCGTGGCTGTGGCCTCGCGTCCCGCTACGGCCCCCAGGCCGCGGAGGCTGCGCGCGCAAGCTGGCCAAGTAGTCGTCGCCAGTGTCTACCCCGTCGCTCCCGCCGTCGTCGACGCCGCCCGCGCCGCCGAAGCCACCGCCGCTGGACCGCCCGGTGAACCCGCCGGGCCGCACGCGGTTGCCGAGCTCGTCCTTGGCTTCGCGCCGAATTTGCGCGGCAGCTTCGGGCCGGCCCCTCATGAACTGCTCGTGCTTGTAGCGGCCGGCTTCGCTGCCTTTGGCAATGCGCTGAAACCCGTACAAGTTCAGCTGCCGCTGGAAGGACGTCAACTTGTTGTGCCGAAAATGCAATGGCAGCACCTGCACGCGCATAACCAAGAATGGTCGGCCCAGGAAAAGTACACGCAACCGCAAAACGGGCGGGAAAATCCACACAGAACACACACAGGAATACCGAATTTGAGCCCAAAAAAAGAAAGAAAAATGATGCAAAGTGAGTCCACGAAAAGTCGAATGGTTGAATTGGAGTACTTTTGCAACTGAAAGCAAGTCAGGCGCAAGCATGGCTCAAATTGGCCTTGCAGTGCGTGCTAACTGAAAGTGAACCAAAAGCGTTCGCTAAATGAGAACATTTGGTTCTAGAGGCAGAATTGGTGGCGCATTCGCGTCTTACCGTATTGCAAAAGGCATCTGCGTCTACTACAAGAAATGAATGACCATTGTCCGACCAGGCAATAATGTTGGAGGGGCCTTGGGTGACAATTTCGTATAGTTTGAGCGGGAAGTGCATGGTTTCGGTTGGTGTCGTTCGGGGACCGAAGTTTGAATGCAAGTGAGGACACGACGACGAAATTGGTACCTGCACCGAAACGCTCGCGTGAGAATAAAACCAATATGTTATGATGATCCCGAATACAACTCAATCGATCCTTTCGCTCAAACTTTTGGGAGAGCTGTGTGTTCTTCTTAGCGCACGCTCACTGTCTCGACGAACATTTCACGCACCAGATAACGTGAAAACCCACGATCAGATACCGCAACTTTGGCTCTTTACCGCTTCGAGTAATGAATTCAAAGATCCTCGAGAGCTTGCACAGAGAGTTCAGCCGCGCACTCTCTTTGGAGAAGGCAGGAAGAACTACTCCGTCTTCTGGTGGTGATCCTTCGCCTCGTTTTGAGTGGTGGGTGAAGAAATAGTTGATTCGTACATGTACGAATGTTTCGTCGTTTTTTACGTCCATCATTCGCTCTTTGTTCCGAGTTCCGACGAGGAGACAACCAAGCCGTCGGATATTCCATCCTCTTTCCCGAAGCATGCGACTCCGGAGCGAAAGATCGGTCCCTCTTCGTCCACGTCTCCACGTCCCTTCTCCCTTTTACCTTCTGTCCTTCTCATAAGTGTGGGCACGTGGGCACAATCAGTAGACGCAATAGTGCGCTTGCTAGAGTGCGCACGCACACGCAAGCGAAGCATCAGCGACCACCATGGCGAACGGATTCAAAGAACTCATCCAGGTTATTTCTAGCTAGATGTATCTTTTATGCAAACGCAAACTCGTTTCAAGATTTTTTCGTTTACTATTTCAATAGTGTGCTGTTGCTTTGCTGCAACCCATATCTTCATTCATGTGTTGCTTTGGATAACATATGTTTCCTCGTCCGAACAGCTAATCCGCGTGATCGTGGTATTCATTCTCACATGGACGCTCAATGCAATCTGCGCTGGGATCTTTTTCATATCGATGTTGCTGCCATGGCGTATGCTACCCTTTCTTGAAAGCTGTATCAGTGGCGAAATCTGGCAAAGTGATTACTCCGTGTTCGCGTTACGAGCGATTAGTCTCCTCAGCTTGTGTCAAAGCATTTTCGACCTGTTCACGTTGCCTTTCTTTTGTCTCGGTTTATGCTCACTCGTGCGGGCTCCGCTCGTCCTTCGAGCCCTCACCCTGAAGTTTCCGGTAGAGTTCGTTGATTTCTCCTGCTGGTCCATCTCACGGCGCTGCATGATTATAAACCATGGTATGAAGAGTATCACGAACGTGTTAGTGTTACCGTTTGCCTTTGTCGCCTTCGTCATTCCCACGTGCACATGGGAAGTGGTTCGAGGTTCATGCCAGCTAATGAACCGCTGGTGGAGCAGTGGCTTTGGGGACACTCCAGAACTCAACGATGGGCGCTTTCTCGACTCACTCGTTATTTTTTACGCGTGGCAGTTTGTCTATGCGTGTGGTGACTGCGTATTCCTGCCTCTTGGTCTAGTCTTTGCCCTATGCGTACCCACGCGAGCATGGGTGTTCTTTGGCCACTGGGCATGGCTCTGCGAGGACGACCAGCTAGTGACATGGTTTCACCGTGACCAGCATAATGTTAGTGGAGAGGCCAATCTTGCATGCCTCCACACCCGAATAAAAAACAAGAATCGCGCTAGATTGTACGGATTATGTGGCCACACGGTTTGCCTAGCGCTGCGCGATGTTGGCGCATTGGTGCTCTCTTGCCTGACTCTGGTGGCTTCGCCGATGGCAGCTTACGAGCTACTGTCTGGCAGCTACAATTTAGTGAGGCTGTGGTGTCGAGGAGGAATTAGCTCAGCAACAGTTCGGGCTACTGCTACAGGAGCTGGTCACTCTGCTGCTGTTGTGGGGACTGGTGTCGATCTAAATTTCGAAGATCGTGCAGCAGCGTATGAAGAGCTCACTGAGCAGCTCAGCTGGCTAGCCTTGTCTCGTTGCATAGCAGCCACAGGTGACTTACTAATGATGCCATTTGGCCTTGTGAGCATTTGCTGCCCGACGCGATCGCTCAATTTTTGCCGCTCGCTCCGCCGTCTCATGCTTGCAAGAGACCCTGCTCCTTTGGTCACAGTGGTAAATATGGTGGAAACGAACAGCAATGAGTCGCAATTCATGTTTTGCCTGGTAGTACCTCGAGGCGAATTCTGCAAGCTTTGCTTAAGCCATTGCCTGTACTCGTTCGGTGACCTGTTCTTCGCGCTGCCACTCGGTGCAATTGCATGCTTGGTCCCGAGCCGCACTCGGCCACTGTGCGCAGCGCTTGTGGCAGCAACTCAAGATCCGCCCCGTTGCTCCAACGCTTTGGAATGGCCGTTGCCCGGCGAACAATGGGCAATTTGCGCCTTCAAGTAAGCGCTATACCGTAAACTCTTCTGAACTTCATTGCTTTGGCTGTTTTATACACATCCATATTTTTTCTTTTCTTTTCATGCACACGCGTATCTTTATTTTCATTTCATTTCAAAATCAATGAGCCTACGCACTTTTAGTTATTACCCTATTTCGATTGTGCCTTTTCAATTATTTTCGTGGTGTTTACGATCTCTTGTTGCGCGGCTACTCAATGACTACCATGTGGCGACTACGTACTCTAATGGCCAGTTTTCTCTACGCTCTCGTCGATCTAGCAGTAACTCCCTTTGCTGTAGTGGGTTTCTTGTCCTGGACTCGCGGCCCTTCTCTTCGCCGCGAAGCCAAAGAATTGGCTGCCATGCAAGCGAAATCACAACCCTCTGCCCTTCGTGCTCTCGCCATGCGCCACAATTTACGTCGTCGTGGGCGTCAACCTATCACCACCATTACCTCACCTGACCTTGGGCCTAATTATGACTGCAACGAAGAGGAAGATTCTTGTGGTACGGTTTGCGATGATGGCTGCGGTGAATGGGGTTGTGGAGTAGTGGTCACAACGCAGCAGCTCTCCGAAAAAGTGCCCATTTGTGGTGACGAAATCGTGGTGCAAAACAGTTGCGCGATCGCTGGTTTACGAGGATTCACGGCCTTGGTAGTGGACGTGGACTTGCTGTTGCCGGCTATTCCTCCTTCTGCCTCTGGAGCTCATTCTACGGCGACCGCTGCCGCTGCCATTGCTGCTTCTTCTAAATCTTCCCGCCATGGGATCTCGTGGTCCGAGTCGCGTCTCACCCTTCGCCACGCCGCGCTGCCTTCAGCACCTTCGAGCTTGGAAGATGGTCTCGCAGATCCAGTGGCAACGCCGGCGCTTGAACTGTCTTCTTTACCGCCGACTTCTGCGGCAATGTCAGGAGCTGTGTCTGAAATAGAGCTGGCCACGGCGGTACCAGCTGTGTCGAGCACTCTAGAGGCAGAGGTGCATTCAGTGGATGGTATTAACACTGTGGCCTTCGTAGCCAGGGATGACGAAGCCAACGTTTTGCAAGGAAAAGAGCCCTTGTCTCCTGTTGAGGGTCAAGTGCCACTAGGAGACATCAACAATCAGCAGCAAGCGGCAGCTGAACCATCATCAGCAAACCAAGATCGTACGTTCTTGGCACCTTTCTTTGGGAACGACGACGATGGCGACGACGATGGCGACAGCGCTGACGTGGTGGTGAGCTTAGAAGCGCACGCGAGCAGCACCGGTGCCATCAGCCGAGGCCCCACGGAGAGCGTTGTCCCAGCGTCTGACGTTCAATTTCTACGCAAAAATGTGGTGGGAAGCTTTGGCTACAGCTGGACGCTTCGGGTGCAATGTGTTTCCGCGGGCGTTCTCGCACTCGCCGATGTGTTCTTTGTGCCCTCTCTGATTTTGCTCCTCCTTACTCGCTATCGCCTCGGGCCACACAACCGTAAGGTTTGGACTCTTTTGATTTCGTTTATATTTTTCAAGTCTTGATGTACTCTTGTTGTTCTTCTTTTACGCCTCTTACTGGCGAAACTTCATGAAATAATGTTGCCTCCTGCCTTCATCATTGTTGATGATTGTGTGTGGCAAATTGGGCTCTTACACCTTCTTGTGTCGGCCTTGCGGCTGTGTTGCCAGATATTTGAGGGCGGTGATTGGTCGAGGCCGCGGCGGCTCGGGTTTCGGGAGTATTCGCTCATCGTGCACTTGACCGGCTTGGTGTGCGCTGACCTGTGCCTGTTGCCTTTCACTTTGACGGCGACTTACCTGCTCCCGTGGCGCTCCCAGCTGCTCAAGCGCGCGCTGCACAATGAATTCGTGCTTGGCATTCCTGCAGTGTCACGCATACGACGAAGGCAGCTATCTTTGAACGATGTCTGGGAGAAGGCAGACGAGTTGCACTACTATGCGACGCTTGCAAAGACGTTGTTCCTTCTATTGGTGGACTTAGCGCTATTGCCATTTGTAATTATGTCGCTTCTAGCAGGCTTTTGGCGGGCAGCGCCTCTACGGAAGGTACTTGCGTTTGAGCTTGGGTTCTGCAACAACAACAGCAGCAGCAACTCTACTCATGGTCGCTACGCTGCCGCCGGTCAACATTTCGCGTACGTGCCGCCTTTGCTGTGTGGGTTGTTGAGTGCTGTGCTCGATCTTGCGCTTTTGCCCCTCTTAGTGCCCGGAGCTCTGTGTTGGTGGCGAGCTCCGCACCTCCGTGCGCAACTTCAGCATGACTTCGGATGCGGTCGTTGGTGTGGACTCAGCCGCAGAAGAGGTGCCCTGGCTGAGGCAGGAAACGACGGACTAGCGTCTGAGGTCGCTGGCTCGACACTGTCGCTACCTCCAGTTGAAATTATTCGACCCACTTACCTCGGCGCTCTTTTCGCAGCGTGTGGGCTGCTGCTGATTGACGTCGCTGTCGCGCCACTTTGGCTGCTTGGCCAGATGTCACACCTGCGCAGAGATCGCCTATTGGTGAGAGCGGCGAGCGCCAAGCAAGATACCGATACGGGAAATTGGTGGATTCTCCACACTACAGATACCTATACGGACGAAGAAAGCAACAACAACGAAAACAACGGCAACAGGCCGAGGCCACATGGGAGGTCACCTAGTGCCGTTGCACGGCGTGTGAGCATCGAGCCGTTGGAGTGGCACGGGCACGTGATCAGGGTATTCTTCACAGCGCTGCATGACGTGGTGCTCCTCGTGCCACTCCTGCTTCTCCTGTTTACTACCTCTTACCGCTGGTCGACCGTTTGGGCTGAGCTCCGAAAAGCGGTCTTCCCGACATCGACGCAGCCAGAAAATAATAACCACGCGACTTCAACTGCAACCAACGCTGCAACGACTGAAGCTCCGCCCCATGCGTTGCGGTTGGTGGCCTGGAAACAATTTGGCCAACTCCTGTTGGACTTGCCTGCTCTGCCGCTCGCTCTCATAGTCGTTGGGACAGGGTGGCGGTGTCGTGCACTTTATGTAACCTGCGTAGCTCATACACGAGATGGAGATAAAGCAATACCAGGAGAGCACCAACTTGCCGGCACTTCCATCTGCCAAACAGCCCAAGGCAAAAAGAAGTCGAGGCGGTGGATTGTTCTTGAGCAGTTTGGCTTCCTTCTTTTGGACATTTGCGTGCTGCCGCTCTTTGTCCTGGAAATAGTTACCTTGGTGCGGGCACGCAGCGTGCTGCGACAACTTGCTTCGGAGTGGAGCGTGTCTCTCGTTGAGAAAGGCTCACCTCATTCGCCCCTCGTGCGCATTGTGGACGTTGCCGTAGCGTTCCCTAAAGAAGGTCACCCTGTTTTCAAAATCAAGGGCATTCTGCAAAACAATGCTCTCACCACATCATCTCAAGCGATAGCAGTATCATCTCAAACAGAAGCAGCACATGCAGCACCAGCGGTGGCACCTCAGGGAACGCTGGTCGCGCAAGCACCATTCAAGTTGCACGTGCTTGGTAGTCGATTTTGGGACGGAGTTAACGGTGATTCTGACGCCAGCCCCCTAAAAGGACGGTTGCCGCTCAATGTGGCTGGTATTTCTACCTCTCAAGCTAATGCTTCAGCTGGTGGTGGTGCAGCAGAGTCGTCGATTGAACACCTGAAGAAGTTAAAAAGTTCTTTTGCGGCGGAATGCAACCTTGATCAGGTGCTGAAGGAAGCAAACCAGCGTCAGGTTGATGGTACTAGCATCAGCCACGACAATATCGTAGAAGTTATGCTCACTTTGCCTTTTGTCGAACGGCGACGTTTGGCAAATCATGTTCATGTACATCTACGATCTGTGGTTGCTCTCATTCAGGTTTTCAAATTATTTTTCATGCCCACATGTGTAGCTCCGCTCCGATAATTTGTCAATTTATCCCATAATGTGTGCGCGCTCTTGTCTTTTGTGCAATGATGTACCTTATTCTATTTGACTCGTTTATAGTATCACGACTTCCGGAGTAAAAAGAATGATTTTTTTTCTTCTATCTTTGATACTTTATTTTCGCGATGCTCATCACTCCTAGGTTGAAGCAACTGTTTTTGAATATGTGAACGGTGTAAAGGGCGCAATGCATCGAGTGATCGCTCTAGCTTTGCCAGTGAAAATGTCTGCGCTGCAGTCTGCTTTGTCAGCTGCATGGCTTGCTGACGAGGCAGCTCAAAACAAAACGAGCGCTGCTTCATCGACTACTATTACCACTGCTCGTGCTACCGATATTACTTCTGCTAGTATTCCTGCCGGAATCGACACACCAGCCTCTGAAGGGCCCGTATCCAATCCGCAAGCAGCAACAGGGCAGCCTGTGCCGAGCGATGCAAGACGAAAAGAAGTAGAAGAGGAAGAAGAAGGAGACGGCTTAAGGTTTGTGCCGCTTGAGAATCCGTTCGGGGACTCTCACACGTGGGACTCTCCCTTGATGCCGCGCGAGGTAGCCGCCTGCCGAAGCGAGCACGCTGGCGTCGTCGACTCGTTTGCGCCCATCGTATGGGCGGAATTTACTGCACTAATGACGGCAGCTGCGCATGCGACCCAGTCTGGTCTCTGGTTCAACGCGAAGGCCATTGCGCATGTACCCCTTTTCTTGGCTTGCTTCTTGGCGCCCTGGCGCTTGGCGGAGTTGCTGATAGCGCTCTTCGAACCTCGCCGCCGCTATCGTGCCCGGCAACTCCGCCGTTTGGTAGGGAGGCTGGAGCGTGCTGAGGGAGCACTAGCGCTGTACCGCGCTCAACTGCTGCCGTTCTGCAACCGCGCTGCCAAGCTGGCGGTCGATCGGATGACACGAGTGGAGGATACGGAAGAAAAGCAGCAGCGGCAAAGCAGTGAAATTGAAGTGATAAGCTCTGTTTTCGTGGCCCTTCGCGACACTTGGCGAGCTTTTGTCAACAACAATCAAGAGAACGACAGCAACCATAACAGCAGCAGCAGCAGCAGCAGCAGCAGCAGGCGTAATTACTTTGTACTGCCACCATTTTGCGCGCAATGGCTGGAAAGTGCAGAAACGAAAGACCTGGCTTGGTTTCGTGAAGAGATAGGAGGTGTTGCCACAAAAGTTGCC
>Ga0307930_1002479_pt1 | contig 14031 bp, 7 predicted proteins | sample OrgLakmetageno46_FD_203161 | JGI IMG/M metagenome (GOLD analysis project Ga0307930, IMG submission 203161) | Saline water microbial communities from Organic Lake, Antarctica - #46 | ecosystem: Environmental > Aquatic > Non-marine Saline and Alkaline > Saline | place: Antarctica: Organic Lake... | reverse complement strand
TGTGGGATGGTAAACTGGTACCATTACATCATTACCGAGCCCCCCCCCATGTGGCTACTACTGTAGTAGTCGTTCTGTACGTCTGTACAGGAACTTACTTCATGCTACTGGGGTCCACAGTATTACTTGGGATCCCAGTATCCCAGTGGCAAATCCGTGAAGGCTTCTCAAGTAGTCCAGTAGTTACAGTAGTAGCAAGGGTATCTTCTCTTGGTAGTAGCTAAGTAGCTACAGTAGTAGGCTAGCTAGCTAGTAGGGAAAAGGGATTTCATATTAGAGCAGTTGAAGTTATAGTTTGATTGAAGATGATTGGAGGCTGCTGCGCTACAGAAGTGTTAGCTCTAGCTAGCTAGCTGGAGGTTACTTATAGACCACTACGCCGAAAGTCTTTATCATTAGCTCTTAGCCTACAAAGGTACTAAGCCTCGAATAATCAATCAAGGCATTGGTGTTGAAGCTAAGCAGCTAAACTTTATAAACTGAGCCTGAAACACATACGATATACCTATTCTAGCTCAAAATGTTGGGAAGTAAAGGGCTCCTTCAAACTTTGTGCGTGCTTGCTGCGTGCCTCGGTGTGGAAGCAAGCTCTGGAAAGACTTTGGGGTTCTTATTCAAAAAGAAGCAAGGACCGACCGAATTAATCAGCTTTTACAAGCCAGGCGCAGAGTTGTGCGAGGACATGGAAGAACTCGAAAAGCGAGTGGAGAAAAAGACGGGAAAACATATTATGCGATTCAGTGTTAAAAATCCAACAAACTACGATCTACTTACCCGGCTCGATCACGATAATTCGTGCAATGGTTTGCCATATTATTACAATCGGGCCAATCACCGGGTTATTTGCGGCGCCACAACTTTACCAAACCTCCTCAAATGGGCGCGTGGAGACCCGTGCCAGAAACATCTCCCACCACCACTGAGCAAAGAGTTCCGTGCAGAGCAAGCCGCGCGTGTGGATTGGGCAGAAGTGAAGGCAACCAAAGAGCGGGACACGGGCTTCAAGGCTAGACTTTACAGGCTCGCAGGCCGAGCGTGATCATGAACGGGCCCGGCAATTGATCCTTTCGCAGAAATTAGTGAACTTAGAACCTTACTTGTAGCCGTCAGAATGATCGGCTTCGCACTTCGAGGGATAGTAAAACCTTGGATTATTTCATTCATAGAAGTTCAAACTTGCCCGGTTTATTGCTCTATCGATTACTAATGATCCCTGGCTACTGGCCATCTTGAATTTGGCCTTGATCCGGACATCGATGTCGCTGTGGATTGCCGTTTTCCTGCTCGATCGATGTTCGATTTGAATTGTAGCAGCAGGAGCAGAACTAACGATATTTTAACGACTCGCGAGCGAAAAGAAGGGATTTAGAGGCCAGGGCAGACGCAGGGGGTGATTCTAATGGGTTTGGGGATAATATATAATTATACTTATAATTTTATATAAGATATAAGAACCGAGATGTGAGATCCTATAATACCCTCGTGCACCCCAAACACACTATCCTCTTTACGATTTTGACTTGCGCGCAACGCACGCGCGTACACTTCTGCCCGCAGCATTGGCTTCTGTGTCATTTGGGTTTGTATTAGTTCGAGTTCGAGTTCAAGCACGATAAGTTGGGTAGCTTGAAGGAGAGGGAGCTCGATTACCAAGAAAGCAACTGACGCATAAAGCTCGAACTGAGTGACCTAAGACCAAAGAAGACGAAAACACCAAAAACCTACCCTGTAGACCTTTCGAATTCCCCCTACTAATGGCAGTAACAGTTGTTAATAGCGAGCAGTCGGAGCTGCGAGGATACAAAACCCCACGTCCCTACAAGGCGCATGTGCCTAACGGCCAAATAAAGCCATATCGCATATCACGACAGCGGAACGAAATAAAGTTTTCACATGACTTGGCAGTTTCGGTCGCGCTTCTTCATCATTTTCGCGAACTCCTCTTCGTTCAGGCCAGAGGGCCCATTCGTGCTGGTGGGATAAACATCGTCGAGGTTCACCGAAGCCATGTCTTTGCGCATGTAAAAGAGAATGTAAGCTGACTCGGATACCACCTCTTTTTCGCTCACTGGTACTACTATGTTGTCGTTGAAGCAGTGCCATTTCCCTGTTTTCCGGCACTTGATGCTCGCCACATAATGGCCAGAGCTCATCGCGCCGAGATGGTGCACCACCGCGTAAAGCTCATAGGCCCCGGTAGACGACCGCCCTCCGCCGCCCAACTCCCCGGCTTCCTCTGCTGCGGCGCCGTCGCTGCCATGGTCAGGTGGGGGTCCAGCAGGGGGGCTACTGCCACTCGCGTCCTCTACCACATACTTCTCGAGGTCGAGGTGGTCCACGGGAAACTTCACAAGGTTATGGAGCTTGCGGCGGCTGTAAGCACTGAAACTGAACCTCTTGAGGTGCACGACCAGCACCGGAGGCAGCCGCCAAAAGGACGTCTTGAGGCTAGCGTGCCGGTGCGCTTTGCATTTCGAGCAGTAAGCCTCTTCGATCTTTTCCTCCGCTGCAAACATATCTAGACACTTGTCAATCGAGAGGGCCTGGTCTTCAGTGTTGGCTGAGAGCACTACGGAGGAGTGCACAAGGCAACGCTTCGCACTGCCGTCGAAGCATCCCTTGAGCACAGCCAAGTGCCAGTCGATAGCCAGGGAGCACCCGTCCTCGAGCTGCGCCGGCGAATCGGACTCCCAATCCAGTAACCGCCCCACGCTGCGAGTCAGCCAGTGCTGTTGCGGGTCCCCGAGGTCTTTCGAGATGACCCGAAGCCGAAACCCAAACGGCGGCACCGCTCCCGCGTGTGCGTCTTGGCTGTTCAAAGTGGCAATGTCACCGGGTGGCATCGGGTCTTCCGTAGGGGGCACTGGCGGGGCAAGCTTCGACAAATCGAATGAGGTCCGCTCGTTTGATATGCCGTCATCGTCGTCTTTCGGTCGTGCCTCCGGCTTCAGGAGTCGAGCTACTCGTTGAGCCACGGCTGAATAGACGGCACGAGCTGGCATGTCTTCGGGCAGCCGCAGCAGCAAGGGCTGCCCAAATAGAAAGTGTTGGAAAGGGTTCACGAAGAAGGTGTGAGTCCGGTCAAGGCAGCGATGCACCGCCGTCGCCATCACGCTGCGCGACCCTTGCCAGTTGTAGCCCAACGCCAAAGCCTGCGCCGCCAGTGGGGCTAGTCCCGGTGGTGGCGGCGCAGCAGGGCGAAGCACTTTTGGAGGGCTGTGATTGGCGGAGGAGGACACCCACGGCGGCTGCGTGGCAACCTCAGTAGATGCTCCAGGCGGCGTGGGTAAAGCAGCTGCACTAGAGTCATCATCTTCGGCCTTGGGTCTCTTGCTCAGCTGCTCCTGATGGTCCTGTGACCGTTCCTCTGATGGAGCAGCACCTCCATTTTCTTCTCCTGCCTCTACTTGTAAGGCCTCCTCTCCACCCGCACCCTTGGAACTCGAACTCTCGCCAAGGTCCATCGGGGTTGAGCTTAATGCAGCCTCTGCGTCAGTTGCTTCCCCACCTGACCTAGCTCCCTTGACGGGATCAAGCTCATAGACGAACAGGGTGGTGGTCTCTCGCACTTTGGACAAGGGCTGGTCGAGGCCAATGAGCGCAGCGATCGATTGCCCCTGTACATCCACGATGGCGAGATCCTCCACGCGTAAGTCGACTCGTGGCGTGTCCGCATCTGAAAAAGATACACACCGTAGAAGTGCGAAAATGAAGTAGATTTCGAAAGAGATATTACGAGGAGGAAATCCTACGGAGCGGTATCTCTTCCTTTTACGTACCAATGGGGTTTAGAGGTGACGGCTTCTGGTCGGAGGGTAAGTCGGCAGGAGGAGCCCCTGCCACCACGACCAGTGCTGCCAGCAAATCGCGCAAAGTACTGGTCTTGAGCACTCGCACCGAGTATTTGATAGGAGGAAATTTACCTGATAAGGGTGCGCACCAAAAATAAGGGAGTAAAAAGTGGCAGGTATATCATCTTCGATCATGTAGTAACAACTTCGATTGTTCTAGAAAAAGTAAGGTTGAGCCGGGAAGCAAGATTCGAACCATTAGCGAGCACGAGGATTATGGCCATGTTGCGGTGCGTTTCTTCGGGCAACGGCAATTGGAGGAAGGTGAAAGGCTCAAATCTCGCGGAGGCATATTGACAGTGCGCGCAGGTGAGCACCGACTTGTACTGCCCTGTGAAGAGAGCCACCACAATGGACAGCTCCCGCTTCAAGTGGTTCCGCCACCATATATCGGCCAATTCGCGGTCCGACCGCCCGTCACTGTATTTGAGGCACAAAAGCAAACACAAAACGCGAAGGTAAAACATACAAGAGCTTAATGGAGGGGACGCATGCACATTAAACCCACTGCACGTGCAATGGACAAAAGAAAGAGAAAAAGACATCAAAACAGCATAAACCATTGCCACCTGTCGGGCTGTTCGATGTAGGGTTTGTGAGCAATGCGGTTGAGGTCTTCCGAGAGGCCGCTGAGGAGCCAGCTCAAGAGCTCCTGCGCGTCGTGCTGGTCGTGGCCCGCGAACTGCTCGTTCAAACGCGCCACCGCCTTCTTGAACGCGACGGGGTTGTGCGAGGCGGCCTTGGAGTGGGGCTGCCACAAACTGCCGATGAGCTGAGCGTAGGCGTGCGCGAGGCGGCCCTGGTGGCCCATCACATTCGTGGTGTTCAAATCCCCCAAAAACGACTTGGAAAGGAAAAACGACGTGAGGAGGGGCGTGTGGCTGAGGCATTGCACCGAAGAATTGATGAAGCAAGTGTTGCCCAAATTGAAGAGGCCCACCATCCCATCTCCCTTGCCACCTCCTGTAGTAGTTGTGAGGTGGCGAAGCGCACTAACAGGAGGCAATGGTGCATCGTCGAGTCCACTTCCTCTGCCGTTGGTGTTGGCCGCTGCTGAGCCCTCATTGTGGTCGAGTCCATCTCCATCGACGTTTTCTTCTCCTTCTTCGGTCTCAGCGCTCCGAGGCCAGGACCCGTCGGGCCGTGCCACTTCAACGGCTAAAAGATGGCCATCCCGCAGGCCTAGTGCCGTGAGGGACAAGCCCAGTGACAAGAGGTCGAGCTCATGGGCTTTGGCGCCCACTTTCCAGAGCCTCACGCCGCTGTCGCCCAGCCGCAAGGACGTTGACACTAATTTCAAGAGCTCTTCGCCCGTGCCTCCCTTGGAGATCACCACTTCTCGTCCACTGTAAGGCTTCAAATTGCCTTCTACATCGAATGAGGTCACCCTCAAGCAGAAAGGGTACAGCTCGAGGGTCAGCCTCGCTCCTTCGGCTAGGGTGCGAAGGTCTTCAGAGCTTTCGTTCGAGTCATTGGCTCCCAGCAGCGCCACGTGCCGCTGTATTGGGGGTGAGCCTCCGTACCACGAAGACAGCGCCCGCCACACGGAAGGCGGTAACACTTCGTATTCTACGCCCGCTATGAGATTAGGGAGCAGCTGCTGAGACAGGCCGGGCCGCCGCAATAAGCCTCGCGTGTCGAGGGGAGGTGGGGGCTGCGGGGGCCTTCGAGGAGCCTTGGTAGGGGGAGTGGACGGAGGCCGGTGCGCGAAATGCTTCCAAGAGGTCCACCAAGACGACGGCACCAAATGCCACACTGTGCCCTCGGCGCCGTACTTGAAGGTCGAAGACGCTACATGCTGAGTGTGGTGCCGCTTGATGAGCTCCACGATGACCGCCCATTCCTGCGACGGCGATAGTGGCCGCATGCCAAAGTCCGCGGCCGCAATGTAGCTCAAGTCCCTCAACACCAGAGTGCGCCCAGCGTGCTCGCCTGCCCACGCTCCAACGCTCTCCATGCGCAAGGCTTCCTTCTTGGCGATCCCCGCCGGCGTGGCCCCTTTGGCATAGCCCAAGCACGCGAGCTCGCCCCCTTGTTCGGGTGGCTCTTCGCCCAAGGCCGCGGAACGGTGCGCGTGGTGGGCCGCCATCACGCTCACCATCTTCTCGACCTCGCTTTCGTTCAACCGCCCGTCGCGGTCGTCATCAAAAGTGTCCAACAAGAGCCGCACCGCTTCGCGGCCATTGCCAGCCGCAAACGACGTGAGCGCTTCCACGAAGTCGCACACCGTCCACCCGGGCCGCCCCACCTCAGACAGGGCCCGGAATACGCGGTCGCTGAGAGCTTGCGGCATCCATGCTCCTGCGACTGCCCGCCACTGACTCTGTGTGTAGTAGGTGCTGCTGCCACTAGCCACGCCGCTAGCATCGGGAGAGTTCCGAAGAGCTTCGTAGAATCGTTTCTCGAGACTCAGCACCTGATTGAGGTCCATCTTACGCCGCCTCGCGATGCCTCGCACATCCAGAGCGGGGCTGAAATACCGGTCCAGCGCAACAACATGGCTAGCTGGTTCCTCGAGAACTGCTGCTGCCAACGCGTCAAGCCAACGAGTCACGAGCTGCTTGCCGTCGAACTTGACGCGTGAAACGAACTCATCAATCTCAACCTCGCCTGCGCGGCGCGTCATGCCCACGTCATACATGTGCGCAAGTGCCTGCGGAATGCTTCCTGCAACTTCTGCTCCATCTGCTCCACCCTCATATATCACCGACAGGAAGCGTGCTAGTCGGCTGCGTTCTAGATATCCCTGCTTCTTCGTGTCGTAAATCTGAAAAAGCAATTCTGCGCGCTGATGGTGGGAGCCTCGCAAGAGCACTGCAACGCCAGCCAGAAACTGCTGCCATTCAATTTCGACACGAGTGCCACCTCCACTCACAAAGGCATTGAATACGCAGTTCGATAGCGTTGGCGGCTGCAAAGATAAAGCAACGAGGAGAGAGGGGGTCTTTAGAGTAGGTCTTGAGTTATGCGCGAACTACATATGAGGCATAATGGCTGACAACGGATGCCGGTGCTCATGGTTAGCATAGAAAAGACTAGGCTTACAAGTGGGTTATTGCCTTCACAATGCGATCAAAAATTCGCTCAATCCCTCTTACCATCGACACAAAGGAGCTGAAGAGAGCTCTCTGAAAGGTTTTGGCATCCAATTTCTGCCCCAAACTCATACGGCGCCAACCCGCTTCGAGAACCGCCATATCATGAGGCCCGAGGAGAGTTTGCGCTTCTTTCAAGGGGAGCACTCCCCCATTTAGCCGAGATGACGACGACGACACGCCCATCGTTTTGTCTTAGAGCACGCAGGTGAAGTATGTCCGTCCTGAGAGAGTTCACCTTGCGAATATCACGATCTTTGAGAGACTAAAACCTCTTGATAGGGGTTCCTAGTATGGATCGGAGACGCGTGCTTACTTCCACGATGTGTTAAACTTTGAGGGCGTCAAGGAAATCGGGAGTACATGAGCCTTGATTGTGCCTCGTCTTCACAACATCATACATTTTAGTCTACTACGCTCACATCTTCGTCTCCTATTATTTTGTGTTCTACAGTGTACAGAAGAGAGAGAAGAGAGAGTTGAGAGACGAGAGTCCGTAAAATAATCTGATGGCCGGAAATTCCAACCCAGGTAAAAAAACAATGTTTTTTTTTATAAATCAAAAGAAGAACCTATCAACCCTCGATAGGGGATGGCTTGGGATGGCTGCTAAGATGGCCTCTAACGGAAGTGGTGTACGTAAATGCAAGCATTATACCATTCTATTCCCGTGACTTCTGAGCTGTTCATCGATAGTCGGGTCGCTAGCAGTATCATAGTTCCGTGGACCCTTGAACCGCTTCTCTTACTTCAACCGCCATGTTTCTCGTACAACTTCGTCATTTATGGCAGCGCCTACTTTGCCTTACTTTTCTTTAAGAGATTCCGATACCAGCCTCCGTGTGTATTTAGGGCCTTCTTAACTCCCTCCGAGGGAGCAGTTCTTGTCTGATTCGCCTCGTTTGGCGCGCACTTGCGGTGAGTTTGCAGCTCTTATTATACTATCAAAGGGGGTCAACAAACAGCACGCTTCGCATACTACAGATGAATTCTATCAACAACACACCTGTTTGTATTGCTGTTACTGATTCTGTTGCTATTACTGATGCTACGTAGGTCATGGAGTATGAGTTAAACCCAGTCGCCAGTTTCAATTGTTCAATCGGTTCTGAGTCAACTGGCAATACCTATCAAGATATTACTATTTTTGTACTTTCCAATAGCAAAAATAGCAAGAAATCGTAGAGAAACAGCAAAAGCCGAAAATTTAATAATTTAGCGGCTGGCAGCAGAGGCAGCTGAATCGCCGACGCACCTGCACACCTGCACCCTATTAACAGTAACAACCAGCTCTTCTCATATCAACAATCGAAGCCCTTCCTCCTCCTCCTGAGGCAGGTGTTGGTGTGACGTGCAGACGTGCACAGGCCAATTCGAAACTAGTACCTACTAGTTCTGTTTTATATCATCGCTATAGCGAGCTCGGGTTGAGTTACAGTGACTCAGTGACATCAGGGGGGATAACGTCTCAGCCCAATAGGAAACAAAACCGCAAATTTAAGATGGCGCAAATTTCTCAGTTCCCTCAGCAAATTAACCTGAGAGCCACACTGATGCTGCTCGCTGCGTGAGTTGGAGGGGGGAGGGGGGGGGGTTCCGGGGGAGTTCAAGTGAACTACACAAACACAAACAAGAAAGACCAATGAAACCTTGTTATTGGATCTCTTTCCCTGTTGGGACGGATTTTAAAGCAAGGCGATACTCAGATTCGTACTTCGGCGTGACTTTGGATTGCACCCAGTAATCCCTCTTTGAGTATACCCATCGCTGCGGATTTTCGTCGTCCTTGTCGCGAACGGTGAAAGCAACTGGAGGGAATAAATGTACTTCAACTGATTGGTTTGTGTACCATTTCGAAAGAACTCTCTCTAGGCACAATCCTCTAACAGGTGTTATACCATGCATCTCCAGTAGGTGGCTGGTACGATCCGCTGAGCCGCTTCCAATGAGCTCGGCTAAACCAAGGATTCTGCGAGCATCATCCGAGTGAAAAATACCATGTCGATCTGTCACACCACCGTAGCTCTCCCCTGCTGGGACCATAATGTTTCCCGGCTTTAAGTCAGACACTGGTGGATGCGGCTGGATGTAGTAGTAATCTGACCGTGTGATCACAACTTGCTTGTAAACTGCAAAGAGGTTCAATTCTTCCATTTTAATTAAGGCCAGCCACCGGTAAAATATTAACATTCCTGAGCCCGCAGGATGCTTTGCCTCCGTTATGAGGCCAAGCCATTGGCCTTTATACTTCGTTCCAACTGCCCTGGCATCTTCTGCTGTGAACCTGCCCCCAAAGCAAACGCGAGCAATATCGTTGTAGTAATGTCGGTAATTTGGCGGGCCAGACAAGCTGTTCGAAGCAGGTTCTTCAATTTCCCAAACAAACTTCGCTGCCTTCCGAAAACTGTCGAAATTGCCATTATCTGTAGTGGCGACTGAAAGGGCTAGATCACAAGGTAACACGTTGAGTACGTACTCCTGAAATGAGGGAAAAGTAATGTGGCGACCTCTTGTGCTTGCGATAGCAACAACAAGGACTGAGTTCTGAGTGACCACGGGAGATGGCGGTAGAGCCTTTTTGTGATCACAAGAAAAATCACCAACGTAGTATTCAAGGGGTAATTTAGGGGGCAACCATGCTCGGAGACCCTTCGAAAAAAGTACAGGCTTCTGGTTATCAAGCTTCAGAGCACCATTACTGAAAGCGTTCTTATTAGCCTGCTCTTCAAGACACGCAGAGCCTTCCTCGTGATGACTATGAAAATTGCTCGAATGAATATCATTCAAAATCCAAGCGTATGTACGGGCAACGCCTTCGCTGAATGCAACTTTTGATGTCCAATTCAAGATATCACGGGCCTTCTGAAGGACAGCCACACGACCCAGGTCACCATCACGCTTCGTCGAATCCATTTGTACAGAGGTTGTTTTATTCAGACACAGAGTAGTGAGCTCCTGAATAGAGTTTGCCGCATCAAGCAGAGTCGTCGAAGTCCCAGTGCCAATTTGTATGACTCCCATGTTCATGCCGTGTTCAAGGGTGGCAACAACAGCAGCGACTGCATCGCTGACATAAACAAAGTCTCTGTATTGCTTGCCCGAACCCCATAACAGAAAGGCTTCATGAGGGGACAAAATAGCTTTTCGAATGAGAGAAGGAAGGGCCTGAGAGCGCTCTGGGTCCGTGTACTCTGCACGAGGGCCATAAACATTATGAAATCTTAGAATTCCGACACTTAAGCCACGCTTCCGAGAGGCTTTGAGCATGAGCTCCGCTTCGTATTCACCTATGAGCTTGCTCCATCCATATGCTGACTCGGGATCAGCGGGATAAGTTTGGTTTTCGTGAATCCCGGTCACGCCGTACCCTGATTGCAGCTCCCGAGGAAAGCTGCAGGCTGTTCCAACAAAAATATACGACGATACCGAAGTTGAATTAAAAACTGCTTCGACGACATTACTATTGATTTTAGAGTTCTGGTGATAGATCCAATGCTCATGCTCGAAAACATATCCGATGCCAGCCACGACATCAGCTAAGTGAAAGACAACAGTGGCTCCGGCAATAGCACTGTGCGCGTGATTGTTATTACTTAAGTCGAGAAAACAAAAGTCGCGCTCAATATCAATAACACATTGCCCACTTGAGTCACATAAATTTCGCAAGTCACCTCTCCATAAGTTGTCCACAACTTTAACCGACTGATACTGAAGTTCTCGAAGTTTGTCAACAAGGTGACTACCAACGAAACCAGCTCCACCTGTTACAACGATTTTATTGCCCGAACTTAGATCAGAAAATGGAGTGCATGGACGTGCAGCTTTTGCGCGAATATCTTCGAAAATATCCGCAGATTTGAAGCGACCATGCTTGAATCGTAAAGTGTTGCTGTAATGAGAGATTTGCCCAGTGGTAGCAGCATCCAGCTCGCCGAGTTCCCATGTTGGTGGGTTGTGAAGGGCGCTATCAGCAAATTGAATAAAACTGAGAAAGCTAACGGAAAGAATACTGACGCGCAATATAAGATTACATCCAAGCAACCGCGAAAGGTTGTGCCTTTGCAACATATAAGTGGGAAAAGCACGGAGAGAAGACTCTCGAATATTCAGGTATACTAGTTTAGTTCCAGACCTATTGTAGCTTACAACATAACTTTTCTAGCTTACGGGGATCAAGTAATGAAAGCACTTTTGTGAACATCAAAGCATTGCTGAGGAGAAGGTTTGACGCTGAGCCAGCTACAGGCAAGAGGATCAATCACCACCTAGTATTTCACTCGAGGTAAAATAATTTACGAAGAACAAATGATGTGCAGAAAAATGGCAAGTATACTTCTCTGTGCCTTCACTTAGTGCCAGCGTGCCAGCGACATCATACTAATGCTTGCTACACTGCAAGCTTCAAGCTCATGCTAAGGGTATACCCTTGCTCATGTACTCATGTCTGTAGTGCTACTGCAGAATATATGCCAATTATAAAATGTCGCGATGATGTTCCCAATTCCCGACGATGTTTCCCGCGCCGTGCCGACGTTTCCCACCCACTGAAGAGGGGAAATGGATAAAAAGTGGGTACAAGAGGCTTGTTTGGGTGTCCATGATGTTGTCCTCTTTTTTCCTCTTTCTCTCTTGCTTGCTGTGCTGGAGTTACGACTCGTTCGTCGAAGCATAAGCGTGCTAAGGAGAAGGGCAAACGCTCCTTGGCCCTCGCTAGGGTCGAAAGATGGCGTCAGGACAAGAATCTGAGAGCGTACCCTCTGCGGTCACAAATTTAGCGGAGAATTCAGATAGGGCTAGTGAAGGGGCAACTAAGAGCCATGCTCCGGCGTATAAGGTGCCGGCGAGTTTGGTACAGGGCGTGTCAGTGTCACTCGCGGGAAGCCTGAACGAAGACGGGAATTTTACAGGCACATGGAAGTATACGCTGGACGAGAACAACAACAAGCCATTGGCGTTTATGTACAAACGGAGTCATGGGCCGCCCCCGATTCCAAATTGGCAATATGCACTGGTGAATGCCTGATCGAAAAAAAACTTAATGATAATGTAATCTACGTACTTGCCTAATCCGCTTTAAATATCACTTTGTCCTCTCAAATATCTTTTTTAGATGCGCGGAGCTTCGACCATTGATGTCCTTGATCTGTGGGATCCACCAGATCCTACGGATGGTAGTGACCCGGCCGTCGCAGGATTCCAGCTGCAAGCACCACCTCCGCCGAGCTCCCTGCCTCCGCCTGAGTGGGCGGGCGCTTGGGAGGGTCACTTCATATTGCGAAAGAATGGTCGAGACACCGAAGTCCGTGAACGGTTGTACCTTGAGATCGCGAACGGCGGTGATCCTCATGCAGTCACGGGCGGTGGCACCAACCCCTACGGTCGCTTCATGCTTACAGGCACTGTGAACTGCGAAGGCCTCATCGAGTGCAACCGCGCTTACGTGCAATTGCCGAGGAAGAAGCGGCGGCGGGCAGCAAATGAGGCAGAAGCCGAGGCCAATCGTGACATGCAGCACAGGCGAGTGGACCGAGACCTTGAAGACGGTGGGCGGAGACGACGCGTGCCCACCAAGTTTGAGAGCTCAGACGAGGAAGAGCGCCCACAGCACGAGCGCGCCTCGAATAGTGGCCGCGGAGGCAAGTCCCTCTCAGGGGGGAGCGACTCCGCCACAGCGGTCGTGCGGCAGCGTTTACCTACTCTGGGGACCATCGCCGTGTTTGAACACGGAGATCGGGGCGGACTCTACGACGATGAAGACGAGGACGACGACGAAGACTTCCCTATGGATCCATCTGAAGCATCTGCCGAGGAGGAAAACTACAGCAAAGATGACGGGGAAGAGTGGATTGAGGCGGCTTTAGACGAAGAGATCAATGAAGTGTACGAAGGGGAGGCCAGGGGCAACGAGCGGGAAGGCTTCGGAGTGTGCGTGTTCTGCAACCATGGTAACAACATGTACGAAGGCGAGTGGGTTGCCAACAAAGAACATGGACACGGCACACTCATGACGGAAAAGCGTGAAGTTATCTATCAGGGGGAGTGGAGTTATGGACAGATGCATGGCCAGGGGACCTACTTCTTCCCCGGGGGCGGTGTTTACACGGGAGATTGGCGTGAGAATATGCGGCACGGGCACGGGAGCTACACCTTGCCTTCAGGCAGCCGCTACGAAGGAGAGTGGCGCGACAATGAACGGCACGGTAAAGGCCTCTTCGAATGGGCTGACGGCCTCTCGGTGTACGACGGGGAGTGGCTGCACGATCAAAGGCACGGTCGCGGCCGCTTAGAGTTAAGCACAGGCCTCGCGTATGAAGGAGGCTGGGCATCCAATGAGCCGGACGGACGCGGAGTGATGGTCTACCCCGACGGGCAGCGCTACGAGGGCATGTTTAAGCAGGGCAAGAAGGAAGGCCGGGGTTCACTGCTATTCCCCAATGGAAGTTCCTACGAAGGTAGATTTCGCGACGACTGCATCGACGGGCAAGGCACTTTGCTCATCCCCACGCCGGTACCGGGGGTCTGTGAGGGAGAGTGGGTGATTCCCGTCGCATTCCAGTCGGACATGCAGCGCATTCACGCCAAAGCTGGCTTCGACAAGGAAGGTCTGTAAAATGAAAGCCCCAATGAACTCCTCTTGATCCCTATTTGATTTAGGTCGAATTTCCAGGGACTTGCGTTAGATACCCGCGGGGCCCTCGGTCACTCGGTTGAATATAAATGGGAAATGATCATTAAACTGCGGTACGGTAACTTCTATATTAAATACGATTATCACGGTGTGATTATCGCGTTCCACGTTCGTGGGAATCAAGGTTAAGATTCCCGTTTCCGCGGAATTCCCGCGCAAGGTTGCGATTCACGTACCCGCGGGAATCACGCGCGATGTCTTAAAAAATTCACTTCACGCGGTATTTACGCGGTATTTACGTGGGAATCACGTGCGGTATATATACGGTATCGACCTCAAATATACGGTAAATACGGGGGAATCGGTGTTCTTTTTGGTGGTGGGGGGTCGTCGTATCTTCAAGTTTCATGTGTGGTGCGCTTGCCTTTCTCTTTATTCTCTCTTTCTCTCTTCGCGC
>Ga0307930_1002478_pt1 | contig 14032 bp, 10 predicted proteins | sample OrgLakmetageno46_FD_203161 | JGI IMG/M metagenome (GOLD analysis project Ga0307930, IMG submission 203161) | Saline water microbial communities from Organic Lake, Antarctica - #46 | ecosystem: Environmental > Aquatic > Non-marine Saline and Alkaline > Saline | place: Antarctica: Organic Lake... | reverse complement strand
GGCCGCCATTTCAGCGTCGGTCGCATAGGTCACCCGCTTGCCGTCGTATTCTACGGTGCGGATGCCCTGATAGCGGGCGGCCATCAGGGCGTCGCGCCAGGCGGTGAGTTGGGCGAGGTCAGCCATCCTCACGCACCGGCGTTCATGAACCAGCCGCGGTGGTCGATAAAGCCTGCGCCGAAGTCCAGGATCACCCGGATTTCCACGCCGTCCACGTCCCAGCCAGACCGGCTTTCAACCTGCGGGCCTTCGTTGCCCGAGAGGTAGGCGAACTCCAGACCGTCGATCTCACCGGGATCTGCGGTGACATACCAGCGGGTCGCCGACGAGAGGCGGGGTTCTACCACCAGCGACATCGCCCCCGAGAAGGGGTTCACATCGGCGGCGGTGGCGGGTGCGATTGTTGCCAGCCACTTCTCGGCCACGGTCTCCAGCGCAGGCGGGACCAGTAGATTTTTCGGCGTCACGCGGACAATGCGGCCATCGATGCCCTTCTGCGTCCGCAGCGCCAGCCGGGCGGCAGAGAGCGTCGCATCGGAGATCACCGCGCCGGTGCCTGCCCTGTTGCCATGGTCGACGTGGAACAGAGCCTTGGTGTCCGACAGGGTTGGGCCGTTGCCGCTGTCGGCCTCCAGCAGGGTCACGAGGATCCGCGCCTCTGTCTCGGCCGCGCCCTGACCCATGCGGCGGGCGAGGTCCGAAAATGCCCCGAGGTCATCGTTCACCAGCACCTGCCGGGTGATGCCGATCTTCTTCGCCCACGTCTCTATTTTGTAGGCCTCGCGCGCCTCGGCTATGGTCCCGGCCTTGATCTCGCCGTGCTCGTTCAGCTTTTCCAGAAGCGGGGCTTCGCCCAGCATGATCTTGTTGACCGACCGAAAATCCCGCGCAGTGGTCTGGCGGCCGAGGCGGCGGATGCCAGAAGGGGCTGCCTGGTAGGCATCGCGCAGAACGCGGCCCACGGTGTCCCCGAGGATGATGGGAAAATCTGAAGTGGTGTGCAGTGCGCGGGTGACGAGGCTGGCAGGAGACAGCGCCATGGTGGACTCGCCCCGCAGCGTCAACAGTTCCTTGGCCATGTCCACCGGCGTGGCATAAGCGTAGCGCCTGGCCGGGTCGGACAGTTGGTGCCGGGGATTGATCCGCGCATAGAGCGCCTCGCCCATCTGGCGTGCGCGCAGGGCCGGGTCGTCCTGGCTCTCGCCGATCTCGACGCGGACCTGTTCGGTGCGGATGGTTGGCGCGCTGCGGCTGGCGAGCGCATCGAAGGCGGCATGCCGGGCGGTGTCGGCATCGGCGGCAGCATCGATCTGGCCGTCGATCCAAGCCTGGTCCAGCCCGGCGATGCGGGCGATGGACCTGATCTCGGTGTTGATCGTGGCGCGGGTATTTGCACCGTTGTCGTTTGCAACGGTGCTCCGGATATCATCGGGCATATTGTTCTCCATTCTAATATGGGCACCCGGGTCTGCGGGCGTCGGCACCAGGGAAATTTCGTGGGGGGTCCAGCGCACGGCGGTCAGGACGCGCGCGCCGTTCTCGGTGGTCTCGGACCAGTCCTCGACCGAATAGCCGACGGAGATATGGCGCAGGATACCCGACAGCACGTCCTGCCAGAGCGGTTCCACCTCGGGCCGGGCCGAGAACCGGATCAGCGCCGTGCCGCGCTGGCCATCGACGCTGGCGGATTGCACGCTGCCCAGCACATCGCGGACAGCGGATTGACGGTGGGCGTCGAGCACGCTGGCCCCTTGCAGGCGCGACAGGTCCACCGCTTCCGGCGCAAGGCTGAGGCGTTCGACATACTGGCCGGCCATGTCGCGGCGGCGCACGGGCGCGCCTGTGGACCAGACCACCTCGACAGTGCGTGCATCGCGATCGGCGCTGGCTGGGGCCAGGTCCGCACGGCGGGTCAGCAGCGGGATATTTTCATTCATCGGGAAGATCCTCCTTGGCGGCTGGCGGAACGCCGAAGCTCAAGCCCAGCGCATCTGTGCGCGCTTTGTCCGCAGCAATCTCGGCATCGACCTGTTCGGCGTCGTAGCCGCGTTCGGAAATCGCCTGGCGGCGGCTTTTGAGACCGGCGTTGATGGCGAGGATTTCGGCCTCTACATCCTTCTTGGGATCGACGTAATCGAACTTGGGCGGCAGCCATTCGCAGGAGAGATACGCCGCAGGATCGCGGTCGAAATCGCGGGCGGGAAGGTCGCCGGACAGTACCGCCAGCCGCACGAAACGTTCCCAGACTGGACGGCAGAACAGATGCACCACGACGTTGTGCTGCAACTGCTCAACCCGACGGCGAAACTCGATCAGCCCGGCACGGATCGAGGAATAGGTGACGCCCTCCAGATCGCCTGAGACCAGCTCGTATGGCAGGCCCATCCCCGCAGCCACAGCGCGCAGGTGGTTTTTGACGAAGGGGCCGTAGGCGTCGCTCTCGGTCGGATTGGAAAAGCGGATGTCGGTACCGGGCGGCAGGGGGATCAGGCTACCGGGTTCCATACCCACGGTCAGCGCGCCGTTGGTGTTGGTGCCGGTCAGGCCGCCCGCCGTGCCGTCGGGATCGGTGATGAAGCCGGTGAACAAAGCCGCCACCTTGGCCTTCACCAGCGCGGCATCCTCGAATTGGTCCAGTTCATGCAGCCGTAGCAGCACTGGCGCGAGCCAGGTGATCCCGCGTAACTGGCCAGCCGCCAGAGGCTTGAACAGATGCAGGCAATCGGTGGCGGGGATGCGCAGAGGTTCCAGTCGCAGCGACGTCAGAGGATCTCCGGGCCGGTTCCGCATCACCCAATAGGCGGTGCGCTGCCCAGCGCCGTTGAATTCGATGCCAGCCCGGATGCGCGCGCCACCACCAATGTCACGATGCAGGTCCAGCGGCACTTGGTCCCGGTCCAACAGATCGATGTGCAAGGGGACAGCCGTGGCATCGGGCACGACACGCAGCCGGGCGAAGCTTTCACCGCCCTCGATCATCGCTCGCACGGCCATGGCCTGCAGCCCGTAGAAATCCGCAAGCCCACCTGGATCAGCATGATCTGTCCAGCGCAGCCAGAGCACCTGCAGCCGTTCACGCACCGCGCGATCAGGATGTGTGGATTGCGGCTTGATCCCCGCTCCGACCACATTGCCCACCAGGCTGTCGACTGCCGCCGCGACCCAAGGATTGTTGCGCGCATACCACCCGGCCCGACGCGCCGCCGTGGTTGCGCCCGCGAGGATCGCCGTGTTCAGGCCATCGACGGTGCGCGCGCCCTCCCAACGCCGACCACCACCCGCAGCATCAAAGCCGCGCGTGCGCGTGAGGCCGAAAAGGCGATGAATGAGCGTCCGCATGGCGCGAATTGTCTCATTTCCAGCGCCTCAGGGGTATCAGAGCCGTTGGGAATGGCCGGGAAAGCTCGGCAACCGCGCACCCTCCCAACACCGACCACCACCCGCTGCGCCAAAGGCACGGGTGCCGGGGCGGGCGAATAGACGGTGAAGCAGGCTGCGCATGCTGGGAGAACCGCATGCGAAGGGGGCGGCAAGCTATTGGGAATGTTAGTAAAGTTTGCTCAAGGCTTCGCAGCCTTAGCCCAGTATCCAGTGTCTATGGATTTCCACAAGTATCGCGCCAAGTACGATCGGTAGGGGCTTGCATATTCGAGGTTCCACTTTGCAAGAGGAACGCTCGTGTGGGCAACAGCTGCCTTTATCGCTCGATTTAGTGTCCCATCTGAAGTGGGGAAAACGTCAGGATTGCCAAAGTAAGACAGAGCTAAAATGTCAGCGCTCCATCGCGACAAGCCCCAGAACCTACTTACCTCAACAACGAGGGCTTCGTGATCAAGGCCCAACCAACGTTCAAACCTTGTGGGATCTTCCTCGAAGTGTCTTCCAAAACTTACGATTGCAAACGCCTTTCGCTTGCTAATGCCACAGGCCGCCAATTCTATTTCTGAAAGTCGCCAAGGCACGCCAGAAATACTGCATTCGGTCTTTTCGAGGATTCTTGAAAAAATGGCGTCTGCAGAGGACCCCGACAGCATCTGCGAAACAACAATTTCAGTGACGGCAAAAGGAAGTGGCACCTCCTTCTTAACAAGCGGTGATATCGGAGCAAGGTTGACAAACAGTTCTCGCAGGTGCGGAAGGTTATCTGTTAAGTGCTCAACGACGACACTACACATCCGGATTTTCGTCCCTTAGAAGGCCCCATTTCTCACTTGTGCCTATAGCGAATCGTGGGGGCCGTCTACGCCGCTCGCGGAGGCTCAGAGGTGCTGCCTGCTGTCGCGTTCAAGAGACGGCAAGAGCTTGAACGCTTCGTCTAGCTTCGGCTTCGGAGGGGCTACGTCACGGGGGCAAGGGTCGGGAACCGGACCAGTGCAGCGTTGCTGCACTCGGTGAGACTATGCTACAGATAGCCACAAGTGACACGGAGTGCACAACTTGCTGACTCACATCGATCTTTTTGCGGGCGCTGGCGGTCTCTCGACTGGTCTTGAGCTGGCGGGATTCCACAGTCTGTTCGCCAACGAACTATCGCCGAGTTATGCGGAAACGCTCAAGAAATCGCACCCCGACACTGAGGTCGAAACCGGTGATATTCGGGGAGTTGATGCGGGCGCAGTTCGTCGCGGTCTCGGTCTTGTACAAGGGGAACTGGATCTTTTAGCTGGTGGACCGCCCTGCCAGGGCTTTAGCATCAATGCCCCGAAACGGTCGCTCGAGGATGAGCGAAACCACCTATTTCGCGATTACCTTAGGTTTGCTGAGGAGTTTTCTCCCAAGTTCATTCTGATAGAAAATGTGCCAGGAATGATCTCTTTCGAGCGTGGCCAGACCGTTCAAGAGATTTTACTCGCGTTACGCAGTCTTGGCTATCAGGCTGACGTTAGAGTTCTATTTGCTCCGCACTATGGGGTTCCGCAGGCTCGCTGGCGAACGATAATCTTGGCGAATAGGATTGGAATCGAGCCTCTCGCGTTGTTTCCAATTCCAAAGTTTTTTGCCGAAGGTCGAGCAAATTTCACCACAACGCTTCTGTCGAAGTCCGTTGTGCTCGACTTCGCAGCGGTAAGGCGCGCCGCGCTACATTCGTTTGTCAATGTCGGGGATGCAATATCAGATTTGCCGCCAATTGATAACGGTGGAGGTGACCTTATTTGTAGTTATCAAGCTGAACCCCAAAGCGTCTATCAAGCTCGACTGAGAGATGACAGTATCACTGTAGCAAACCATCAGTGCGCGCGACTCGGGCAGGTCAACCTTGAGCGTCTAAAGCACATCCCACCGGGCGGTTCATGGCGCGACATACCTCACGAACTATTGCCAAAAGGCATGAAGCGGGCACGACGGTCTGATCACACGAAAAGGTATGGACGGTTGCATCTTGATCAACTGGGGAGCACAATTTTAACTAAGTGCGATCCTCACTGGGGAACATATGTTCACCCCAATCAGGAAAGGGTCTTAAGCGTGAGAGAAGCTGCCAGAATTCAGTCTTTCCCGGATCGCGTTCAGTTCTTTGGTTCATTGACTGAGCAGTACGAGCAGGTAGGGAACGCTGTTCCACCTCTTTTCGCTCGCGAAATTGGCCTCAGACTAGTGGAATGTTTGAGCCGATTCGAATCTGGTCAGGAATGCTCAAAGGAAGAGAGCTCGCCATGGATATCAAATCAACTATCGCTGGCGGTTTAATACAGAAGAGTCTTCAGTTTGCTTTCAAGTGCTTCCGGCGCTCCATCCTGTGTATTGCTTGAAAAGGCAAAAACAATATTCGCGAGCGAATGGTGCTTTACCCCGTCCAAAACGAGTCCGCGTATACTTCCAGCGGGGGTTATTTTTCCAAGCGAGTAGGTGAAAACGGTTAGGTTTTCGCGGGAGTGGCTCTGCTCTTCTTCGACGTCGCCTAGAATTTCGTCAAATTTTTCGTATACTATCTTGGGAAGTACGAACACGAAGGCCACGCACCGTCCCATGTGATGGTAGATGTTTCCCTTTCTTATTATTTGAGGAATGAGACGCTTGTGGACATTGGCCCAGTTGAGGCCGTGGCCCGCCGGTGGGACAAAGTTAACACGTCGCCCTTCCCGCAGACTCTTGTAGGCGAGAAAGTTGTCTCTGTAGTTGCCTGTGATATCAATGCTCTGGACCTCTAAAGCCGCGAAGTCGACTGGCATTAATCGCCCCGCAGTCTTCTGGTATCTTTGAAGAATCCAGTCAATAGATAGTTTTCCGTTCGAATTGATAGTAACTTCGCCGCCGGAGTTCTGGCCAAATGCGACAACACATTCTGGGTGCTGAAGAGCCTTTTGGCGAAGTTCCTGGCTTGATCCGCCGACAATTAGAGGAATCTCGCCCCAGATCCTCGTTTTAACATGCTGGAATGGCTCATATGTATTTGCGTAGAGCCTTTTGGGGCAAATGATGACTTCGTTCCTGCCAGACGTTACGGAGCAGGTTCCATATATTTCAGACTGATCATGGTTTGTTTTTGTGCATGTGCTACCCAAGAAGGGACAACACTTACTTTGAAAGATACCCCTGCTATCGTCGCTTACGTCGTCTGGCGCAAAGCCAAACATTTCCACAATGTCTTTTCCTGGTGAACGCATGTTCTTCCCATCACAGTTCCGTCAGATCAAATCAGACGGGAGCCAGTGGCACAAGGGGGCGTTCGAGGGGAAAATTTTCCGGCTCAGAACTGCAGTCGCTCATGTTGAGGGTGGTTTATGGAGAATGCCTTACCGCATGACCCACGACGACCGGATTGCATTGCGCGCAGGCGTTGTGGCTAGCATAACCTTTCCCCCTGCCTCTTCATTCAGCCGCATCCCCATGCTGATCAGGCCATGCAGGGCGGCGTGGGCGTAAACGAAGGTGTCCAGCGCCTCGTTGCGTTCACCGTCGCGTTTGGGTTGCCAGGAGCGGATCGGGCGGCCCTTATCGAAGCGGGTGACGACGCGTTCGGCGGTCAACTGGCGGAAATAGTCGGCGTCGAGGCGGCGGGGGAAGTGGATGGCGCCGGGGCCGGGCTCGGTCAGTTTCAGGCGGGCGAAGACCGCGTCCTTCACGGCATCGACGCCGACGATGAACAGCGGGATCTTGCCCTTGTTGGTGCGGGTGGGTCGGCGGGGCCAGACGGGGATGCCGGGGCCACCACGGCCCTTGATCGCCCAGATGCGACGGGCGAGGCGGGTGCGGCAGAACTCGTAGGCCATCTTGGTGTGGTGGCCGCCGGTGTCCACGGCGACGGCACGCACGGGCAGGTCGCCATAGCTGCCGTTCAGCACGCCGTCCAAGTCGGACCAGAGGCGCGGGCCGGAAGGGTCGCCCCAAAGCACGCGGTAGTCGATCACCCATGCCTCCTCGTCCCGGCCCCAGCCGACGATCTGCACCTCGATCCGGTCGCCCTGCACATCGACGCCAGCCGTCAGCGCCGCCACGCCGGGGGCGAGGTCGGGGCCCCAATCCTCGCGCCGCGCCATCAGTGGATCGGCAGGGACGGTATCACCCGCCTGGTCCTCCCACGACTCGCCCAGCTTGGTGTTGACCCAGACTTGCAGGCGGGCCGGGTCCTTGGCGACGCGCGCATGATCCATTGCAATTTCGGCCCATGTTTCCCACGGCGAATAGAGCGACGACAGGTGAAACCCTGCAGTACGGCCATCGCCCAGCGCGGTTGACCGCCATTCGCCAGCGACCAGAAGCCGAGGTTTTTCGTGTTCGTGATGCACGCCTCCGCAGACATCGCAGATCATATAGGCGGCGTCACGCTGCCCCTCGGGCCAACGGATGCGTGCCCATGTGATCGGCGCCATGTCGCCGCAATGCTGGCAGGGGACATGGTAGTAGCGGCGGTCACTGTCCAAGAAGGCGGCCTCGATGCGGGAGTGGCCTTTCAGGGTGGGTGTCGAGACCATGTAAATCTTGCGCCGTCCCCGGAAGGTGGTGGTACGCTGGATCGCCAGATCAACGGGGTCGCCCTCGCCATCGGCATCGCCGGGATATCCGTCCACCTCGTCCAGGAACAGGTAGCGCACGGGCGTGGATCGCAGGCCCACCGCGCTGTTGGCACCCGTCATCACCAACTGGCCGCCGGGAAAGGATTTGCGGAACAAGCTGTTCCCGGCATCGCGCGACCGGGGTGCAGAAACCAGATCGCGCAAAGCGGGCGTCGCCTCGATCAGCGGGTCGATCCGCACGGTCGTGTTGCGCCGCACCATGTCGAGCGACGGCATCACCAGCATGGCGATGCCGGGGGCGTTCTGAATGATGTAGCCGAGCCAGTTCAGCCCAGCCTCTGACCCTCCGGTCTGCGCGCCCTTCATCAGCACGACCCGTTCATAGGGGCTGGAGGTAGACAGCGCATCCATCACTGCACGCAGGTAGGGCGTGCGGTCTGTGCGCCAGCGCCCCGGTTCGGCGGAGGTCGGTGGCAAGATGCGATTGCGGTCGGCCCAGTCCGACACGGGGATTGGCGGTTCTGGTCTGATGCCGCGCCGCCAGGCGAGGTCGATTTCAGGCACCATCGCCAAAACTCCCAAGCGGCATGTCGGCCAGGTACTCGAGATGTTCGCGCATCATTCGGTCGAGGGCGGCGAAGGTCGCGCGCGGATCGGCCCCGACCTCGGCGGCCAGAAGTGGCGCTGTGCGTTGGACCCAAGCCATGTGGGCGTCGCGTTCGGCGCGGGCGCGGGCAAACACCGTGCGGGTGGCGGCAACGGTTTCGATCAATTGACCCTGTTCTCGCTCAAACGCCAGCTTGGCGCGCTGCACCTTGACGATTTCATGCATACGCTTCGCCTCGGCCAATGTGATGCCGCTGCGCGCAGGGGCGACAGTTCCACCCTTGTTGCGTCTGGCCGGATCAAGATTGTCCTCGATCCATGCCAGGCCCAGCGCCACGTCGATCTGGCCATCGCCGCGCACCGGCAGCCCCTCGGCCACCAGTTGCGAGATGCGTCCCTTGGTCAGGCCGACGCGTGTGGCGAAGGCGGTCTTGGTTTCGGAGGTGTTGAGTTTAGTCAAATTCGCCCCCTGACGCTGGAGGGGTCATGCGCTGTGCTCCCCCACATACAAATCGGCCCAAAAGGAACCGCCGCTTTCCCGATCCTTCCCGATTGACGCCCCTCAAGCCCGCCCGTCGGGCGCGGCGCATGACGCAAGAGTGACGCGGAAATGACGGGTTTCGGGGCTTAAGTAGTTGATAGTGTTGAGATGACGCACCATCCCGAACAACATTTATATAAAGGGGGTAATGTGTATTCAGGGTTGTGTGGGTTTCCTCCTTATATGAAAAGGTTCGGGCCAAGTGCGTCATCTCAACACTTTCAATGGGTTGCAGGGAAAATCGCGTCATTCTTGCGTCACCCTTGCGTCACTGTGATTCCGAGGAAGAACCGCCCCGTGCTGGTGCGCTTGTGCTGGATCCCTGCCACCTGGGCCTGGACGCGCTGCACGAAGCCGTTGATCGCGGGCAGCTTCTCGGTCTTGAAGCCCTCGGCCAGCGCCCAGTTCTGAAACCTGAGGTGCGCATCGCGGGTGGCCAGCATCGGGCCGCCGTTCACGATGGGCTGCACCCTCACGCAGGCGTCGATCCAGGCCAGCACCGGGTCGTCGCCCAGCACCCACTCGATCAGCGCCTGTTGACAGCTTTCGGGGATGGCGAAATTGCGCTGCCGGATCAGACGCGCTGCGGCATGGACCGCCCATGCCAACAGGAGATCGGCTTCTTCGGAGGCGATCCGTTTGCCGATGCCCGGGATCCGCTCTGGGATCGGGATTGTTCGGGCGAAGGGGATCACCAGCAGGCGGCGCTGGACACCCCGGTCCACGCCCCCCTTGAATCCAGGCAGGGTGTTCGTGGCAAAGAGGTTCTGTGCCACCGACCGGAACTCGGCCCGGCTTTTGTAGACATCGCGCCCTTGGATGGGATCGCCGGTCACGACGGCCTTGAAGGCGTCTGACGCGATGGCTTCTGCTGACAATTCGTCGGATGCGTTCAGAAGCTTACTGACCAGGCCGAGGACATGCTTCTCGTCCCCCATTTGCGAGGCAGGAACGGAGCAGATGGCGCTGGGGGGCAGGAGGCCGCGGGCGAGATCAAGAAATTGGCTCTTGCCGTTCTCGGCCGACCTGCCATGCAGCACGACGGCGCGGGGCTGTAGCAGGCGGGTCGCATAGCCCAGCGCCGCCGATCCGCAAATCTCTGCCAGAAGATCGCATTTTGCCTGCGCCTCGGGGTCGCCCTTGAAGCTGCCGGTCAGCAGAAGGTGCAGCAAGGAGCCTTCGGGCGCTGTGCCCGGCATGCCAGCATGCCAATGGCCGGGCAGGGTGTGGCGGCAGCGATTATTGCGGTGATGCGCTTCAAGATGGGGCGTGCCAGCGACATCAAAGCGGATGAAGCCAGAGGCGCAGTTGATCCCGGCGGGCGGGTTTTCGAAGAAGTCCGGTTCTGCGCAAAGGGCGGCACATTCGTTCAGCACCGAGTCCACGCGGGACCTGCTCAGCTTGACGCGCGAGGGTTCGCCCGCCGCCGTCATGAAATCCGCGCCATCGTAGGCATGGACCGGAAGCCTGATCAGATGGTCCTCGATTGCCTCCCACTCAGTGCCGCTATAGCGCCAGAACGCGCCCTCGGCATGGACCATGCGCCCGTGACGGGCGGTGAGGTCTTCGCGGACACGTTTGGCGATCTCGACGTCTGACCCGATATAGAGATCCTTGCGACGGTTATCGGCCTGGTCGGCGCGCAAAGGCTCGGCTGCTGCGATGCGACTGCGGACAGCGTCTTCGCCCTCGCGCACCAGGATGTCGTTGAAATCCTCGCCCTCGGGCGGGGTGGCCATATGCACCGTCATCCCGCGTGCAATGAGAGTGCTGGCGGTGCGCAGGATCTGGCTCTCGGCCTTGCTGCCGGGCGCATCGCCATCGCGGGCGATGATCACCATGGCCTTTTCGGGGATGGGCGCGCGGGCGATGTTCGAGATGCCGAGGCAGGCCCAGACCTCCTGACCGGTCGCTTGCCAGATCGACAGCGCGGTTTCGACCCCCTCGCAGAGCACCAGCGGTTCGCGCCCCGGCAGACGCACGGCGGAACGTTCGGCCCAGCCCTCGACCGCCTTGTTGGTGCGCTTGACGGGATCGAGCGGGGCCTTCTTGCCTTCGGCGGTCAGATAGACCTGCTGGATGGCCAGAACCTCACCAGCTGCATCGGTGGCCAGCGCGACCATAGCGCCATAGCTGCCATAGGCGTTCTGACGAAACCGGATGCAGTCAGGCGGCTGAATGGCGATCCCGCGCCCGTGCAGATAGGCGTGGGCCGGGGTGCCGTTCGGGCTTTCGGTCTGACGGACGATTTCCGCGACCTTGGTGGCGCGTTCAGCATCAGACAGGTCAACGGGCCGGGCCGCGCCCGAGGCAGGTGCGGGGGCCGGTTTTGCGGCCAAGGAAGAAGGCATCGCTGCTTCACCCAGCCAGTGCCGCGCCCAATCCCACGCGGGCTTTTCGTCGAGGCCGAAGTGATGGCGGATCAGTTCCAGCCCAGCGCCGCCGGTGCTTGCCTCGTGGTCATACCAGCGCCCGGCATCCTTGCCCGCGATTTCTACCGCCACGCTGCCTTTGGTCCCGAAGCGAAGCTGCTGCTGGCTGGACAGTTCTCGGTTCGGGGTGCCGAGCAGGGCAACGGCAAGATCACCGATCCGGTCGTTCAGCAGTTCCGCCAGCCGGGCCACCGACATGCGGGTGGTGCCGCGCGCCTTGCGGGCAGGCGGCACGTCGTTGAAGTCGAGCGGATGGTCCTGCAGGGTCATGGGGCGGGGCTTCGCTATGTTTCTGATGGGAGATGGAGCCCGCGACTGGGTCGCGGACCTCAGGACATTTGCGATGGCTGTCATTCGCCCGGGGTGAAACGCTCCTGCTGTGCGACCCAGCTGAGCAGTGTGCTTTTGCGTGCGCAGATCACCGATCCCATCTTGAAGTGCGGCATGCCCTTCGGTGCCTCACCGGTCAGGTAGTAGACCTTGCGGCGATGCTTCACGTCGCCGAACATGAACTTGGCGATTTCGTCTGCCCCGCGAAGCAGGTCATCGCCGAGTGTCACCTCAGTCGCTGTCTGTTGCATCTTTTGGGTGGGGCCGGGATGTTGCGTCACTGGGAGTTCCTTTCGGGGGCAGGGCTTCTTGCAGGAAGTGGGCGTCAAGTCCGTGGAGGCGGCGCCAGGCGGCGCGAACCTGCATGCTGATGTCGATGCTGGCGGTGCTCAGCGCGTTGGCGCGGGTTGCCATGGCCAGCTTGTAGGCTCGTTCGGCGGTCGTGATCTGCGCCGGTGAAGTGATGGTCGCGAGCTTGGCGCGACCATCCGGACTGCCAAGCAGCCACGGCAGCATCCTGAACGTGTCCTTTGATGTTGCGTAGCCGAGGATCAGGTTGGTCTCTCGGGGCGGTGCATCGAAGAAAAGGGTGGCGAACAGCGGCGGCACCCGCAGGAACAGAATCTTTCGGTCGATCAGGTCGAGATGCCAGTCGTCTGACGATGATCGGATCAGCGCGCCCTCTTCGGGTGAAATAGTCCCGGAAATCGAGGCTACCAGCGCGGCCCATGTACCCGGTCTTGTCTTGGCCATCGCCTCTGCCACGATCCGGATGTTCCATGCGAAATGTTCGCTCATCGCGGCACCAATCGAGGCGATCAGCACATCTTCCTCGTGCCACATGCGTTTGAAGCCGCCATGCTCCTTGGGTGTTTTCTGGGCCTGAATGGCCCCGGCAGTCTTCAAGACACGCAGGGACGGCACGGGCATGCCTGATGCTGCCACCGCTTCCGTGTCGCCATAAAGGAACGTTTCGGGGTCTTCCGCACCGCTCCGTTCGTTGGCTGTCATTGTTAAGGGCTCCGTTCATGAACAAGGGCTTTACACACGCAACAGTTCATTGCAAGTGTCTGTCAGGCGGTTTCTAACGCCATTCGCGCGCGTTGACAACCGTTCCTATTTTTTACGCTCATGGAGGGAAATCATGGCCACGATCCGCAAACGCACGCTGCCCTCGGGCCTTATCCGCTGGCAGGTGGATTTCACCGACCAGGCGGGCAAGCGCCGGTCCAAGCTGTTCCCGCGCCGCAAGGACGCCGATGTCTATCTGGTGAAGGTCCGCTCCCTGGTCGCCAACCACACTTATCTGGCCGACAGCGACAGCACGACGGTGGCCGGGGCCGCGAAAAGCTGGCTCGACCACTGCGAGGTGCGCTGCAAGACCGGGCGGCGGATGGAGCGGTCCACCCTGCGCGGCTACAGCGACTATGTACGGCTGCACCTGAAGGACCCGGAGGTCGGGATCGGGGACAAGTTGATCGCCCAACTGACCCGCCGCCATGTCAATGAACTGCGCGACCGGCTGCTGCTGAATGGCCGGTCCGAACATCTGACCCGCCGCGCCATTTCCGTGCTGAAGCTGATCCTCGACCATGCCATCGACAACGGCCAGTTGTTCACCAATGCCGCGCACGGCGTGCGGGTGATCAAGTCCAGCCGGATCGAGCACAAGGCCCCGGTGCCGTCCAAGGAGGCGATCCGCGCCCTGATCGAGGCCGCCGAAGAGGATTTCAAGCCGCACCTGATCGTGTCGGCGCTGGGCGGTCTGCGGGCCTCCGAATTGCGGGGCCTGCGCTGGCAGGACGTCGATTTCGACAAGGGCTTTATCCACATCCGCCAGCGCGCCGACGCCTACAACCAGATGGGCGAGCCGAAATCGCGCGCGGGGTTCCGCGACATCCCTGCCGGGCCGATGGTGCTGAACGCCATGCGCCGCTGGAAACTGCGCTGCCCGAAAAGTGAGTTGGGGCTGGCCTTCCCCGCGCCGCAGGGCGGGATCCTGCAACACACCCGCACGCAGGACCGGTTCCGCAAGCTGCAGGAAAAGGTCGAGGTGAAGATGCGCTGGCACGACCTGCGCCACTTCGCCGTGTCTCTGTGGATCGAACAAGGCTTCTCGATCAAGGAGATCATGACCTTCGCAGGCCATTCTTCGATCCAGATGACCA
>Ga0307930_1002474_pt1 | contig 14053 bp, 5 predicted proteins | sample OrgLakmetageno46_FD_203161 | JGI IMG/M metagenome (GOLD analysis project Ga0307930, IMG submission 203161) | Saline water microbial communities from Organic Lake, Antarctica - #46 | ecosystem: Environmental > Aquatic > Non-marine Saline and Alkaline > Saline | place: Antarctica: Organic Lake... | reverse complement strand
GTACATCAATGATTACGGCCAAGAACCGTCCAACTAAACTTCTGGCGACGGTGTTGTTATTGCGTTAGGAGTTAGGAGAGTTTGCGCGTAACCCTCCACTCGAAATCCTAATAGATTACAAATCAGCTTTCCCTGTATCTTCTAACTATTTTAAGTATATCACACGACTAAAGCTATTCAAATATTGAAATAAGCGCAATTTTTTAAATTTTTTTGAAGCCACATCATAAAACAATCGAATACCAAACTTTGGCCCCGAAACCGTGCATTGCACGGGCACCTGCACTTGTATTAGTTGATTAAGAAGCTAGAAACGTTTCGGCGTGGGCGTGCACCTAGCTAGTGGTATTTGCATATTTTTTTCACTCATAGGCTAAGCAATTTACTAAGATCGAAGCTCAGTCTCAATAGTCAGTATATTCCGTAGTGGGTTGGAAATTTAGTTAGTTAGCCTTAAAGGTCCGTGTCGAGTAAGCGAATTGGAGAAAGAGTAGAGATAATTAGGAACTTTCTTGGGGAATTTAGTTTCTCAAATTTAGTGAATTAAAAAGTTCAGCTTATTCTGCTAATTACACACATGATATCAGATTCTCATCTCTAACTGGACGTGCGTCTACTATCTACTGCTATCACTGAGCTTGCGCTTGCATTCCTGAACGCTACGAAATGTGAGAAAGGTGTCAACAGGCGCAAAAACAGGTGAGATGGGATTTCCACATGTGAGAAGCGCATGCAATGCCAAACTACCAAAATACACGACACCAAATTTAGAGGCATCTTCATTGGTACGATTTCGAATAAGCGCCCCCAACACAAGGCTGCTCAAAGCTAAGCCCCGTGCAAATAGGATCATCGAAGAGCTTGCTGGCGTATTTAACATAAAGAATATGTGCTTGAAGAAAACCCCCGGAATGAATAGGGCGGTGAGGCCGAAGACCATACATTGCGCAAACAAGATATTCCGAAGCGTAAAGATACGGCCAAGTCGTTTGACGTTCAAAAATTCAGCAAATTTAAAAGACAAATCATTATTAGTGCCAGAAAGATATCCCTGCATCGAAGCACGAATCTTGTCCCAGAGCCTATCACTGTGCAAAAAAGTGCGTAAAATCAAGGTCATCGCCATTACGGCCTGACATACAATGACAGTTTCAACCAACGATCCGGACATCACGGTTTGGTCAATTGCCTTCACTAATAGACACGCCATCCCAGAAAAATACAGAGCTCCCATGGTAACTGCTAAATCTTCGTCAGATTGCATCATACAGCCACCAAGAACAAGAATTGTTATCGACATACTCTTGAAAAGCATCAATGTCCCGTCCAGATTCAAAGTCATGTGTGCAAGCTCAAGCACTTTTTTGGGCGCTAGTATTCCAAAGGCACCCATAAATAGGGCTTGAAGACCAACAACGTTTCGCCATGAATTACGTGGCGAAGTTGGGAGCATGAAATTCACATGTTTCTCAACTGTCTCAAGAAGATCGACAGGAGTATCAAGAGCTTTAGCTGAATGCTTCAAAAGCGTCCGTTGATAATGATTTTGTAAGCATCCGCAGCGTGGCAGCTTGAGATTAAGTGCAATGCTTTGAACGGGGACCAGCGTGACAAATAATATTTTGGAGAACATTCTGAAGTCTTGTCCAAATGGAGAATGGTGATATACTGCAGTCCAACCCTTTCAAAGCATTGATTCCAATCACTTTGCGCACATTCTCTTTTGCAGTTTTTGATGTTCGGTGACACACTGAACGCAGAATACTTCCTGACGATCATGGTATCATGATACACCTCCATGATGCATCACAATTATGTATCATTATGCATCTACGTTTTGTATCATAATATATGCGTCTTTATCATTCAAAAGGTAACCCACTTCTTAATGATACTTTGACACGAATTAATCACAGTAGCGTCTTCATAAAAAATTGAAATGTGAAGAAAAACACGGCGTAATTTGCGAACCCGTCACTAACTTGTCAAAAAGATACTCAGGATAACTTTTTTTAGGAGCGCCAAAATATGCCGTTGCCGACGCGATAATCGTAAGAGAGTCCAGATCCTATTTGAACTAAACAAAGTAGTCAATCAAGCCAGTCCTCCGAGAGGGTGCTATACATCAGGGAGGTTAGAGGGGTGCTAAATTAGAATCAATGTGTGCGAGCAGCTCACATGACTACCGCGCGCAGCCACACAATTATGGAAGTATCTCGTGGTAATACTTAATTAAAAACGAAATTTCGCGCCCACATACCAGTAACTGTCTGTACAGGTGTATTAGGTTTGGCTACACGACGCCCAATACATTAATGACATCAGAATTTCATCACTATACCTCGAGTGTCAATTTTCAAGAAAAGCGAGGATGATATCTCAGCCATTCCATTGTTCAAGCGACCTCACACCAATCCTCCGATAATGAGCAACTGCAGCGGCGTGCGCGCCGCCACGCCACGATCAACGTAGTTGATTTCAGTGACGTGACAAGGTGTCAGAACATGGTTGGTGTCAGTGACAACGTGTCAGAACGTACGTAACGCGTCAGAACATATTTACCCAGATAAAAATGTGATGTGACAGAAGGACAAAAATCCTTGGGAGGCACTTTTTGGTCGTGGTCGCATAAAACATCAAACTACGTTGATCTATTCTACTAGTATCTTCTATCGACAGTAAGATAACTTTAAATTCAATCTTTAACTGTTTGCTTGAATTATTTATAATGGTTGCAAGTTCTACAAGGCTCGTGGGTATCAACAAGCTTGACAAACGGCGTCCTATACTGTGGTACACTCATAATTGACAACAGGACATTCATAAATCATTGCAATTCACAATTTTGCACAACACCTGAATCCAAAAAATTTACGTTGTAGCCGAAGATATGCTCAAGCGTTACTTTTAGTGAATAAAGCTGTACATCTACTTACATATGTTCACTCTCATTTTCCTAGTTGTGAACTCCTAAGAAAATCTTTAACCGCGCTCTCCACTTGGCGTGGTTTTATATTACAACATTACGTGCGTTTGAAAAACACTCATCGAGGGCACTGCAATTGGTTTATGAGCAAGCATAATTGACGACGACAACCCCGGAGCCCAAATCACGGCAACTTTGGTCATCTACTTCATACTATCCGTAGTAGTACTTACATAAACCTTCTAGTTTCTACCTAGAATTGTGCTGGCATTGACGTACAGTCACCAACACCAAGTTTCAAGCCCAATCGGCCTGCGATTTTCACTTTCACATTCGCATTTATGTGTGACCCAACTAATTATTCTAAAAAATGGCATGACAAAGTAGCATCAAAAACAGTTACAAGAGCATTGCCTCAACCAGGATTTCAACTTTTGCCTGAATTTCTTTTAATGCCCCCTGCATTCGTCTTCCCGTTGCTAACTTGTGTGCACTTGTGGAATACCACGAAGATTTGTCAGAAAGAATAAAGTGTTGCCTCAAGTAATAAGAGGTGCCACACCCTTCCCACCACATCTCTCAAATTCACTCAGCGACCAGCACGCCTCCAACAAGTACCACCGTAGTTGTAGAGCTACATCTGGATCACCGTATATTCCGAGAGCGTGATCACATTTTCCTTGGACATCAATTCTAGTACTGCAATCATTTCATGCTGGGACGCACTTCGAACTCGCTCAAGTAATACATCAATCGGTACTTCTTTGTCTTCGCCCAAAGCATCTACGACAGCCGTTTTCATGGCCTCGTAGTGCGGCTGGCCGGGAGCTCCCACCATACTTGATACTGCTTGGTTATACTCTTCATCGCTATCGTATTCCTCGGCGTCAAAAATATCGCAACTGTCATAAAAGTATTTTTCATCGTACGAGTGGTACGAGTCATAGTCTTCGTTAACAACATCATCACTACCCCATTCTATGAACATTTCGCTCGACATATCGAAATCACTTCCTGGAAAAAATGACGAGCTTGCCCCAAAACCAGCACTTGCAGGCCCTTGGCCCTTCGGAAGAAGCCTCAATGCTGGGTGCAGCACAGTCTGCACCTATTCCGTCATTGGTAAGCTGCTTGAGAAGGCGGTGCACATCGTCCCGGAGTGATGACGTGGCCACTTTGGGCGGCAGATACGGCCCCTGGCTCGCCACTATTGCGGCCGCCCGATCTTTTAATGTCTTCTGAGAGCCACTACCGCTGCTTACACCCACAGAGTGGAAATTTTCTCCACCAACGGGGTCATTGAAAACATTGCCACTGCTGCTACCACCCCATGGTACTCCATAACCGCCGCCGCTGCCGTGGTAGGCACCAGCTACTGCTGCCGCTGACTTTTGAGCTTTCTGCACTTGGGCTTGTGCTGCTGCTTGCTTGAGGCCAAGCGTCCATTCGTAGCTGGGCGCTGATGGGTTGGGGCTTTGGCACCGCATACATGACTCCAGGGGGTTTGCATCCGAGTGCATGTAGCCACACGACATGCATGTCCAATGGCCAGCACTTGCCTTGGCTTCGTGAGACCCATGAGGCGACACTGGCATCCCAAACGAGTGCTGGAGGGGGCTGAGACCAAAGCCTGTGTGTCTCGAACGAGGTGGAGGATGCCCTCCAACATAAGCCGCTTCCCCAAGTGGAGGCGGAGGTAGCGGCCCTCCAAAAGGAGGAAAGTCGTCAAATGGAGGAGGCGCACCATTAGAGAAACCAGGTCCACTCCCACTGCCAAAAGGGCCACCTCCGCTGCCCATGCCTCGGCCACATTTGTCACCTCCGCCCGCATCTGTACCACTTCGATCATCTTTGCCAAACGGCGAAGAAACGACATCCGTGAAGCGTGGGATACTGTTGCTTTTCTGAGCGCTTGATTTCGCGGATGCCGAAGCATTGTACTCTTCTGCTGTGGTTCGAAATTGGGTTGTATTATTATCATGACACCACAGGGACTCATTTTTGCAGCCACAAATGGCGCATTGGGGCACTTGCGACGACTCGTTCACGAAGGTGCAAGAGGGGCACACAGGCCATGAAGCGGCTTCAGTTTCAGTCACTGCTTCGAGGTCTCTTTCGCGCGCTTGTAAGTTCGTCAACTTTGTTGCTAGCGCAGTGCTCAAAGCTTCGACTTCTTCCAGTGTGGTGGGAAGTGCTAGTTTTGGCTTTGATGGTGGCGTCATCGCTTCCGCAGTACCTATACCGCTCACCTTCATAGCAGCAGTGCTCTTTTCTTTTCCAATACTTGCATCCTCAGGGACGTTGCATTGGCGCAAAAGTTGCCGTAAATCGTCGCTCACTGCGCGGCGGCGCAGCTTGTACCTAATGGAGCCTTGGGTGTTTGGACCCACCATGGATACCAGCGTGAAGTTGCGCAGGTCGGCTTCCATAATCGAGTGGTTCACATTTATCTTTAAAAGAAAGCAATGGTATCAATGTTACGATAATAGCGTGAGATTAGATCAATAATAATTGGGAATTTAACAGCAGTGGACAAATATATGCGATTGAGAAGCAACTTTTGCTCTTCACATTAGAAGTGCCCATACAGTTACAGTGCGCTATCTGAATAACGATACGAGGGCTTATTGATTGCACTATATGAATACCGTGATAGTAGCTCCAGGCACTCTTGCAGCGAACTGCGCATCTTTAAAGATAGCAGCAGCTGAAGCATAAGCAGCTGTGGTGGCAGCAGTAGTGGCACTGGTGGTTGCAGTGCTAGGGGTGGTACCAGATGCAGCAATAAGACTCTGGAGACATGCTCTCTCTGATTCAGCACTTCGAGCAGCATTAAAACTTTCCTGCAACCAGGCCTTTTCCAACGATGCACAGCTAGCAGTGCCAAGAGAGAGCCAGCACTCGCTGTCTCCATTAGTATTATAGTGGTGTGGAGTGTTTCGAGCGTATTCCCACACCACAGCTCCCGGGTCTTCGTCTCGCAGCTTCAACAAACGAAGCAATTCAGCTGCAGAGGCGCTAGCAGCTTCCATTTTTGTTTCTTCAACCTGCAATGCTTCACTTGCGGTGGCGAGTCGCTTGCGCACTGGAAAAGTAGGGCACCTGTCGGTGACGCACACGGTGCAGCGTTTACCCAACGCGCAGAAATTGGCGTGGGTGCAGGAGCACACCCGCTTCTTCACCGTGGAATTTGTGACAATTTCAGATTTTACTAAATCACCCGTATCATCAATGTCTTTGCTGTTGCCATGGGTTTGATTTGAAGCTGCTGCTGCCGCCGGTGGCAGTAACAATGGCACTACCTTACGGCGCCACTCGTCAGGATTGAAGTTTTCGTCGAGCATCAACATTAAGATTTCATCGTACGAGGCTTGCCCAAATAGGTGGTGCAAAACAAGAGCACGCAAGAGTTGTTCGTCGCGTAGGCAGTCTACAATCCCTGCAGCCTCCAACAACTCCATCAATTCCGACATTCGCACAAAGATAGCACCATCGTCATCATTTTCCACGTTGTTACTGGCAGCAGTGGCCAGGATAGTTGCAGCAGCGTCTGATTTGGAAATGCCATCGCTACTCCTCTTTGAGGCGCTAGTCTTATTAGTGGTATTGTTGTTGTTTTTGTTCCTGCCAGTACTATCGTTGTCCTGATTTTCTGAATGTGACGCAGCGTCGAGTGCCTGCTGCAAAGTAGCCAGCTTGTCACCAAAAACCTTGGCCTGCGCCTCGTTGGTCTTCGCTTCATGAACCTCTAGAGCAGACACTTGCTCTTCGAGCTCCTTGACTACACTGCACATTGCTGCCGTCTCTGCTGCCGCATTCATAGCTCCCGACGACCACTGTTCACTTTGCGTAGGCCAAGACTGAAACGTTGTTCCACTAATGCTAGTGATAATGCTGTGACTGTTTTTTAGACCGCAGCCCTGGTCACCCCCGTCTCTGTTCCATTGATTCGCAATCTGAAGGTAAACAGAAAAGATATTGTGGCAGGTCTGGCGCCGGAACGCAAAGTTTGTGGAAGTCGTGTCGCTGCTACTACCAGAAGCAGCTGCTGCTGTGAGGCGCTCTATAGATGTATGTACTTTGTGCTGCTCCTCATCTGCAGGCTTTGTAGCAGCAGCAATAACCAACTGCAGATTTTCAGGAAGAATTCTTTGAAATTGACTCGGCCCGCCATTGCTGCCATCACTATCACCACTGTTGCTACTGCTGCTGCTGCTCTCACTGTTGCTACGAGCATTGCTGTTGCGAGTTGAGCTTTGGCTCGGAATTGTGCTTGAAACACTTGCTGATGGCACGAAGAGCAGCTCTACGACGTACCGCCCGCACGCTGGCAGCCACTGCAGGCACTTGCCTTGTTGACCGTTGAGCTCGGATTTTACATCCAGGTTCACAAAGGTAACCGTGTGGCCTACAAGGTCGGTTTTGTTGCTTACGCTGAAAGCCGTCGTGGCAACGGATGGCTTGCCAATCATAAAGTTGTCGATCGTTTTCAGTGAGTCAACCACATTCAAGGGTAAAGCTGCATTTTCTGATATGGAAAGAGTGGTAGCAGCGGCTTGGCGGTTTTCCGCGATATCAGGCGGTGCAAGGGCACTGGCAAGGCTACTGGCGTGTTTGCAGAGAGCATGCCACGCCAGCAGCAGCACACTCTGTAGGCTACAGAGGGAATGCTTTGCATTGGTTGCCAGAGCACGAAGTTTGGCCGCTTCGCCGCTGGTGCAGCCTTCTTCAAGAGCCCATTTGTCAACAAGTTGGCGCACCATGGGGGACGCGGCGCAGTAGTGGGCCTTGATGACATCGACGAACGCTTTTGGAGGAGTCTGAAGCATATCGATCATCGCGTGCTGCATGGTGCACCTCCGCACTTGGCGGTTATATTCCTTGGAGCAAGCTTTGCCCAGTGGACTCAGGGACGCATCAGTCCCGTCGGGGCAGTCGGCTTCGCTGTAGCCCGGTTCATTGAACCAAAGGTGGCCCGAGACCGGTTCCCCAATCATGATGTTGAATGCCAAAGACTCCACCACTTGCAGCAAATTCGACTGCTTGGGGTCCCACCCGGGCCCGTCCCAGGTTCCTAGCAAGCTCAGGCACACTTTGCCGTTTTGGTACAAGTTGGCGTTGAAACGCACGCGCCCGCGGCCCGTAGTCACTGGTTTGCATTTGGGAGGCACAGCAGGGTACTCGGGAGGCACCCATATGTCAAACTCAAAGCTACCTATACAAAGAACAATGCATGCACATGTGTAGACATATTAGTATGCATGTTAGAAAGATGTGCATGCATGCAAAACCATCAACATAGGAACACAAAAGTAATTGTATGACACATTTCAAAAGAAAGCCAGAGCAAATTCATGGCACTGAGTTTACAACAGTTGGATATGCGTGCAAGTACCTTGCTCATACGGTGATCCTACAGGGCCAATAACCAATGCTTTCATGTACTGCAGCCGCTTGCTGTCTTGGGCCATGAAAATGCTGCCGTGCGGAGACAGAGGCAAGCCACTCAGCAAGAAGCCAATGTCGCGTTCGAGCCTGGCCATGTTGCGAGGCGCCGTGTCCGACTCTTTCCAGAAACTGTGCCCGCACGCTTTCATGTCGCACGAACTCAACTGCGCTAGTGATCCTAAGCCAACCATTTCATGCACGATTCCGGTGTAATTTGCTGCCTGGCTGTCGCTGTCGTTGCCGCTGTTGCTACCGTACATGCGCCAACGGTTTGAAGCTGCCTCCACTTTCGCTTTGGCCGCTTCTTGAGCCGCTATTTCAGAATCGACACCATCGCAACTGGCCACGTGGGCTCGAAGAGCTCGTCCAGAAGCAGCAATGGCGCCGCCGCAGAGCGGGCAAAAGCAGCACCCCGCACCAGCAACTTCTTTGGTGGTGTAGCTATCAATATCGGCAGCATGCTTCGCTGTAGAAGTTGTTGGCAGCGAAAAATGTCGTTTGTCATCATTGTTTTGTCTTGCATATGCAGGGCATTCAAAGAACAGATTATGGCGACAGGGCTGGCACCACCACCGAGGCCCTGTTCCAAACAACTGACATTTATCACATTGCCAATTTGTATATGTCTTCGGAGGAGTAAAACCGTCCGTTTTCACAATGGTGTGCCCCTGTGCGCATCGTGCAGGTACCACTGCTGCAGAGGCCAGACAAGCTTCACGATGGTCCGGCCAGTGCAATCTTTGGCAATAATCACCGCAGTAGCGCGCCAAGTAACAGCCTCGACAAAGTTCCGTCGGTTTTACAGCATTGCCACATCTGACGCAAGAAGAATGCATTGCACTCTTTCCACTTTTCATGTGGCCAGCAGCAGGATTAGCAGGTGGAGCAGGTGGAGCAGTGCCTTGTGAGAAGGGTACAGGCTCTGGCTTCAGTGATGACTCGATGAAGGGAAGCGAAGTGTTTTCTTTGGTCATCACCAACACATCAGAGCATCGCATCCCCAATCTTCGTAAATCTTGCGCTAACCAGGCTTGGACATTGGTGTCTCTGCTCCCACTGATTTTATCAGTTGTCTCGGTACTATCATCGTCGCTGTCAGCAGCAGCCTGGTTTGCCACTGATTGTTCGCAACTAGCATCATTTCTTGAAGCCTGCATCTTCATAGAAGGCATGGGCAGCAGTGTGACCGGTAAACTGCCTGGCGCGCCACCGCAAGCGCGCAATGAAGTAATGTCTTCTGGGGCACAGCCAGCTGCGCTCGCAGCAGCAGTGAGTAGATCACCCAATGAGGCTCCCACTGGAAGGTCTAAGGACATGGTGTTGCCCTGGAATCGCTGATTACGATAGGGCTGGTCGATTGGTTTGCCTGCAACGCCAATGACTTTCTTGATTCCAGCTTCCTCAGTATTAATAGCTGGAGTCTCGAGGGCTGTAGCACCACTAGAGAATCGAAAGGATGCTGCCTTCAGATGGGAACCTGTCTGCGATTCGTTGATTGAATTGGCGCTGTTGTCAATTTTATTGTAGTTGTCCATGGGCACGGCGACTCGCAGCGTAAGGTTGAATGCAGCGTAGTAGTGTTCAGCAGCTGCAGTATACTGCAACCAGCGCGGCATCACCAGTGGGAGGAGGTCCAGCCAGGCCTCTACGCGAGCGTTGCGCCGCGGCAACTCCCAGCTGCTACCACCGCCACCACTGTCGTCGCTGTTGGAGCCTTCTTCACTTCCCAATGTCGATGCTTCGCTGTCGCTGCTCTCGCCTGCTGATGTCACTGCCCCTGCCACTGTACCTTCTCCTACTCCAGCAGCTCTGACTTCACCTGCCGTCACGATCATACGATCATGGAGAATTCAGCAGCCGGGCCAGGACGGGCTTGCCAAAAGGCGCGGTGCCGCAAGCGAGCCAGGTACAGGGGTATACCAACGGCCAAATCAGCACACGACGCGCGCGCTCCTCCGAATAACCCACCGCGAGCTCCACCGCTAGCGTCCGCCAGCCACTGAGCTACTTGCTTCTCGAAATCACGCAACGCTTTGACCACGTGCTTTGGCACTAGACCGCCCGACGGCACGACGTGGAGGAGCTCGTACAAGCACCCGCCAGAAGGGGAGCAAGTAGACGAGGCAACGGTAGTGGAGGTGGTCAAAGTAGGAGGAGGAGCTGCTGTCACGCACTCAGCTGCGACCAATATTTGATCACAGCGCGCGCGAGCTGCTGGGTCCTGTGGATACAGGGAGTAAGCCTTCGGCCATTGCTGCGCCCTTCGCGCTGCCTCAGGGGCGGCATTGGGGCTCGTGGGACACGCTTGTGCAAGTGCGGACGCGACCGCAGAAGGATCCGCAAAGCGTGAAGCGGGCTGTGCCACGGCGAGCGAGGCCAAGTATCGGAGCGCTTCCGTCCCCCCCTTCAAGGGACCGAGGGGACCGTCTTGCAATACTACGGATTCTGAGCCGAGAACGGACAGCCGTGACGGTGACAGCGCAGAGGTGGCAGTGCTCTCAGCAACGCTGGAATTGCTACTGGCCGCGGAAAGAGACGGCAGTGACGATTGGACGACAGTAGCAGCAGCAGCGGTCCCAGTGTCATTCTTATTCGATTTGGAAAAAAGACTTCGTAGCGGCTTGAGAGCAAGTTTCACGCCGGCTTCAGTGCATAGAGCAACTGCTGGCAGGGCAGCAGCCCAGTTGTTTTCATCCACCCGCAGCACAGGCTCAGGCGCGCGCCAAAATTCCACGCAGATCGGCGGGCAATTGACTCCTGGTGGCAACTGCAGAGGCACCGTGCTGCCGTCGCTACGGTCCTTATATACTAAGGCAAGGCTGAAGAGCACGGAAGGGGTGTTGGTACTGGGATCGCCTCGTAAGTCCAGCAGGTCACGCAGCTTTCGCCCCAATTTCCAAGCGTTGAGGTTCTTGAACGCAGGCGCACTTTGGTACACCACTTCCTGCACGCCACTGCCACCACCACTGCCACTGCCACTGCCACTGTTACCAGTATCTCGGTACAGCCCTGCCACCGAGAACCCTTTGCCGAATTTCGCTGCCACTGCTTCCAGAAATTGCTGGAGCGTGACGTCAGGTCCTAAGTTGATCGTCCACTCGTCCCACTCTGTGAAGGCCTTAGGAGCCTTCTTTGGTTTAGTAGTCTTCTTCGCGTCTGCGTGCGCGGCAGCACTATCGCTCACTGGTGCCAAAGAGTGCTGCCTCGGCGCTGACGGTTCGGCTAGCTGAACGAGCGGCAGCGCGAGGTTCAAGTAGGCGCACTTGAGTTGCGCGCGAGCTAAGTCGGCGACTATGCTGTTGGTCAGTTTGCTGATGCTCACATCGCCACGGCGGCCACGCAAGGCCTCTTGGTGCCAGTCGTCAGCCCTGCAAGCGATGTCATCGTCGATACAACCGCCACTCTCCAGCCGGTTATTGTTGCCGTCATCGCCTAGCGCACCGAGCCGCACCAGCTTGAGGAGTTCCACGCACACTAAGCCCGCCACTGCTGATGTCGTCGTGGCGATTGCGGGAATGATGCGCCCTGCGGCCAGTTTAGTGGCCAGGAAGTCCGCCGGCGGAATTCCGTACACCCTGGCCCGTAAGTTGGAGGCCGCGGTGATGTACGCCACGTGGCCGTTGGAGTCGTCGTCCTTCTCGAATTCGCCCAACTCGACGAGGGGGCCGCGGGTGCTTGACGTGTAGCCCAGGGTGCCTCCACGCTTGCTCAGCTCGCTCTCAATGGCCATCGCCAGCTCCTTGCTGCTCCCCGTAAATCCTACGCCAACGCCCATTTCCAGCGCGTCTGCAGTCAGAGGGCCGCCGCTGCCACTGGTACCGGTGTGGCCTGTTTCTTCAGTGCCTGGATTTATACCATCCGAGGTGATTTCGGGACCAGTGCTGACACCAGCATCAACTCCATGACGAAGTATTGAGGTGCATGCACGATTTGCAGTACTGCTGTAACTGCTGCTACCGCTGAATTTTCCAGCCAAACCAAATGAATTTGATATGTTTTCATCTACAGGTGGTGCTGCATCATCCAAGCTTGGAACTTCAGCTAGCAGCGGCTGTGCAGTGCAATGCGTCGACGAGCAGTAGACTTTAGCATCTATGACACTCACAGCGTTAATGTTGGCGGCGACTGCACTAGCTCCATGGCCATTATCTTCATCACTGTGGTCAAGCCAGCAAGCTTGGCAAAGGTTGTAGTCACAGCCGAAGTGGCAGCGGTACCGCACCTGCCCACGGCCACCTCCAGAACCACGGCACCCGCCGGGAACGTCGCGGCCGTCGCAGGACCAGCTGGTGTGATTGTAAGGCGCTTGTATGAGGGGATGAGAGTGCCAAGGATGCATCTTGGGAACAGAAGTAGAGTTGCTGCTCTTGGCACTACCAGTGAATTTGGGCACGGAAAGAAGGCCAAAAAGCCGCGCAAAGAGAGTCGCTTCGGCAGCGACAAACGCCAAGTGTTCGGAATCCGCTGGATTGAACTGCAAGGGCACAGGCAGCCGCCGTGGCAGAGTCCAAAAGCGACGCTTGGTTTCATTCCCGTCGCTGTCTTTCACCGTTTCTTCCGCATCTGCAGGGTGTTTCTGGAGGAGTGCGTGCGGGCGCAGCCAAAAGAGGCGGTGAAATTCGCGCCGCGCATGCGCCAAGCAGTCGTCAATGGACTCTGGCTTTTCGCTGGCCAGTGCTAGGAAACGCCGGAGCAACTCCACGTCAGCGCTCGAGACCGCACTCGAGCCCTGCAAATGGTGCGACCCACCACTGCTGCTGCTGCTGGCGTTGTCGTAGGAGGGATGAGGCGGACACCACGTTTTTGAAAGCAGTTGGTTCAAGCGACCAGGGCCAAGGTCCCCATCTAAGTAATTGTTCTTCAGCTGTTCCGTGGCCCACACAATCGTGTGGTTGATTTCGCTAGGGAAGTCTTTCAAGGTGCAATAAGGAATGTCTTGCTCGGGAGGGTCTTGCGTAGCCCCCCATGATTCGGTCAAGAGTGGTACGGCCACCTGCACGTGACCTTTGGCACCTGTCACGTGCTGCTGAGCCCACCAGCTGTGTGAAAATTTGGTTGCCGTAATTTTGTCTGAATGAGATTCAATACGCAAACCAGGTCGCATTTTCATGGCTGCAGCCGCTGCAGTAGTTGCCTTGAGGGCACCAACGTCCTTTTGGCAGAACAAAAACTGGCGGTTCAAGTTGCTTCGCTCAATCGTGTCCCCATCGGTTACTGTTATGAGGCCAACACCACCACGATTGCTGCCGCCTTCCGTTACTTGCAATGATGATGCCACTGGTGGTACGTTGTGGCCATCTGGCCCTGCCTTTTGGCATGCTTTGCAGCACCAATTCTTGTTGGGCGACTCGGGATAATGGCTTTCTAGCGTAACTTTGCCAGGAGACCATACACCACTCAAAGAGTCCCGATACCCGTACGAACCCATGCAGCCTCGAAATCGCCCTTTGCAAGCTAAGCAAGTGAATGGCAAAGAACTTTGACCAGGATTCTTCCGGGCTGCAGCACACTCGGACGGCAATTTCATTGTTGATTCAGTATGCAGACCTTCTAGGCTAATCATCGCGCCGCTCGTGAGGGTGGAGGTTCCACTGTTGCGTACCAACCCTGCCAGCAGGCTACCAAAGTCCGCTTCAGGTTGTCCAGCATTCAGGAGCGAAGGTGAAGATGCGTGCTCAC
>Ga0307930_1002473_pt1 | contig 14058 bp, 15 predicted proteins | sample OrgLakmetageno46_FD_203161 | JGI IMG/M metagenome (GOLD analysis project Ga0307930, IMG submission 203161) | Saline water microbial communities from Organic Lake, Antarctica - #46 | ecosystem: Environmental > Aquatic > Non-marine Saline and Alkaline > Saline | place: Antarctica: Organic Lake... | reverse complement strand
GAATATCCTCTGGACCTCTGTGATTAGAGCGTGAAGGCCTCTATTGTGAGATTTGCCTACTCAGCCCAGTCAGACTTGTCCTGGAGGATTCATCTAAAAGCAGCTCTATGCCGCTTGTTGTTGTTTCTTTACAATTGGGGAGTATAATCTAAACTAATCTAATCTAATCCTGTGTCTGAATGGCCCTGCTGTCCTGCTTTGGAGAGTGCACAAGTGTGTGGTCGTGTGGAAGTGCACAGGCGCACAGGCCGATAGTAAACAAGCCGCTTGCTTAAGGTTTTTGACTTGGCTTATGGCTATTTTATAACTGATTCCAGAGAGGGGTGTGCGGGCTTAAACTTAAAGGCAAAGGCTGCGGAGAATCGCGGGATTCGCGTAAAAACCGATAAAAGGAAGCGAACATGCGCTCGCAGATGAACCAATTCCAGTTTTATAGCGAACTAGATTGGATTGTGTTATCCTTTAATTGCAAAGAAACAAGTTTGAAACAATAACAAATAGCAAACATCTGAATTTTTATGAATTCCTCAAAGCTCCAGTTCCAGTTAACTGGGGCTGGAGTGGACAGATGGACTTTGGGCCTTGATGGGTTTTTCCTTGTGACTGGCAAGATAACACTTTATATCTACCACTTCCATTGGCCGTATACTTCAAATAAACCCTTAAAGGGGCGGTGAGTTGTGAGTATTTTTCGCCGCACTCCTACTTATTATTCGCCGACTGCATCAAATGGATTCGTCAAACAAACCACTCGCACCTGCTGAGGGTAACTCAAAGTTCCACGCTGGTTTTGCCTTGGGAGCTTTGGTGCGGCGGCTGTCTGTGGCCACCTTTTCAAGATGCGCAGACGGGCGCTGCCGCGTGGAACCATCTTGGCGGCTCACGTAGAGGCCTTGGTCTGCGGCAGCGCACCACTTCTTGAAGGTGCCACCGCCCGCCTTCTTGTGGCGCGCGCGGGTTTGTTGGGCGGTGCGTTTCGCGGCTTGCTGGGCCTGCTGCTCCTGCGCCCGCGCGCGCTGTTTTTCGGCGTCCTTGTTGCGCGCCCATTCCTGAAACGCGCGGTCCGCCTGCTGGTCCCGGTCCCGGGCGAGCTGGCGCGCAACCTCCACTTGCCTCGCTTCGTCGGCCTGAAAAAGACCGTCGGTGCGCTCGGCGAGTCGCTGCTGCACACTGGCGCGCAAGCAATCTGGGCTCACCCCGCGCGGATGTGGTATTTTGGTGCCGTTCGCGAGCAGCAACGCTCTCACGTCGCGCGCCACCGAGGGATCTGCCAGAAGAGAAGTTAAAGTCGGCTCCAGAACACGATCCACCGCGACCTAAGTATTTTGCGAATTATTATTAGAGCGGACAAATTGCACCAGTAAGTTCGGTGCGAAAATTGATGTTCGAACAACGCGGTGCACAATATTTTGGAGAGACCGAAATGCAACTTTACGACGGAGCGCCATTTTAAACTACAGTACAGATCAAGCACCTCGAAAACTCTCCACTAATGCAGCAACAAGTGTTGTGACAGGTGTGCAAATGCACACATTTACTTACCTTGGGCACCACGAAGGCATGCGTGCGGCGGCCTGTTGCGTTAGAGGCCGCGCTAAAACCCGAAGCGGGTTTGGGTCCAATCCAAGGCAGTTGCTTCAAAGCACTAACGTCTTCCATGAACCGATCACCTATTATGCGAGTACAGGAATATATTCATAAAGATATCAACCATTAACCAAGTGACATCGCTTAATGGATGAAGCAACGCCGCAAGATTTCGGTATAATTCTTCCGTAGATAGGTTATTGAGGGATCCTCGTAGCATATTATCCGCGGACAGCGCCACATAGAAATAAGATTTCTTGGCATCTCTCATCTTGTAGCGCGCCTACCGAACTCATCGAGGACGCCGTGCTGCGCTTGCAGACCTTCGATAGCCGCGTTTTCCTCGTCTGTTACTCCTCCCTGTAGCAAGTGCCGGCCGCCCCGGCACCGCCGCACTGCGCTTTCCACAGCTTCCCCAGCTCTTAAGGCCCTCGACTCCGGAAAGAACCGACCGTCGTACCTGGACACCGTGGGGGAGAGGGGGGGGGGTACAGAAAATCAAAGGACAAGATGCATGGTTGTTATTTCAACACATGACATCAACGGCGGGAGATTCAAAGCGGATACAATGCTTGCTATCGAATCTGCGGCAGTGCGTGCCTTCTTTTCGCGAGGCCAATAGAATAGTGAAAGAACAAAGTGCTCCTGCTCCTGTCTCAATTCACTCTTTCTCATTCCCTCACCATTGTGCTGACGCCGCCATGGCTTTCGATGCTTTCCGAGCCGAAACACGAGCGGCTGTTCGCGAAAACGCTGGGCTCACACCACTACCACTGCCCTTGGCACGTGTGGTGGTTGACGCATGCAGCGGTGGTGGCACAGCAGCAGCAGCAGTTGATGATGCAGGGAGCCTCTGCCCACCGCCAGCAGCATCGTTCTCGTCTGCCGGGCCATTCTCCTCCTCGTTGGCACTATCACCATCGCCACCTTTGCCGCCAGCGTCCCTCACTTCCTCCTCACTCTTGTTCGGTTGCTGGGAGGGCGACAGCGTCGGCGAGCCCGGAAACAAAGCCGTGGCCACCTCAGTGCCGTCAAAGCGGCTGCTGACGTCACCCGTAGGGATGATGACGTCATCATTTGGGCTGTTGTCGGCACCCTGGGGCGAAGTGTTGGCGGCTGCCATTTCCGTTGGCGGCAAATCGCCCGGTGCCACTCTTAACACTTCTGCGCGGTGCCATTTGCCCCAAAGCCGCAGCTGCACTTCAACCACGCGATTGGGTGCCAATGATGACGATGATGACGAAGAAATCATCTTGCTCCTGTTTTTGCCTCCAGCACTACTGCCGCCGCTACGACGGTTGTTGGTCGAAGACGAAGAACCAAACAGGGCTTTGAACATGGCTTGTGCATGACCAGCTGCTGCTTCCGCTGAAGAGGAGGAGGAGGTTGAGCTGCCGCCACGACTGCCGCTGCTGCCGCAAGTGTTGGCTTGTGCGCTACGAGAGGAAGTAGTGTGCATGTTGAGGCGGCTGCCAGTTGTTAGGAAGCGCATGCGAGCTACGGGAACGCGCTTGGCAACGTCGATGGCGCCCTATGAATTATTTGTGAGCACACAAAAATTAGCGCAACATGTGAAGTCAGAAAAACAAACGCACGTCGCAAGGCACAGTCACAGGAAAAAAATATTCAGGGTACTCAACTATACTCAAAAGTACATCCCTGGCAACGACGAAAACCTGATTCGGGTCATTCGGAGACTTCAGCTCACCCCCCCCTTTAATTTATACCCCTTCCTATTACTCATCTCTTCTACTATATCATAACTCTTACCTGCGCAGTGGGCCCTCGCAACAGATCCGTTAGGCCAGCACGCAAGCTTCGCTCGGCTTCCGCTGCCACTCTTACGGACTCGTCGTCGGGTTCAATTTCGTGCGCTTCCGGCTGGCTGGCCAATTCTTTCACCAAATGATGGAGCGCAATGCCTGCGCAGAGAGTCCGATGCAAGTTCATGTAAAAATAGGACTGACTAGGTGTTGTGTGCGTATTGAGAAATGTTGTTTTGACGCACGCATTCACACAGCGTATTCTTTGACATAAGTGCGCTGTATTCTCTCTCTGTTCTCCTTCCCACCCACGTTCTCTCTCGCTCTCTGAGTAGATTTCACTTCCGTCTCCTCTTTCACACTCTTCTCCTCTCTCACACACCTGCTCGGCTCGCTCGGCGCACTTGAAAACTGCCGCGTTTTCCGTCTCGGTCTCCGCCACCTCCGCCCTGTAGTAAGTAGGCAGCACACGTGTACATCGAGTACACCGCCATTACAAGGTAGGCAACCATAGGCACGAAAATACAAACAGTGAGGCATGCACTACCGCCACTAAAAATGTCTTTTAAAATTATCGTGCACCTCACTGAGGTCTTGGTAATGCACGAGGCTTCTCAGGTGTTCTTCGAGGGTGCGCGCGGCGCCCTTAGCTCCGGTGATGAGGCCCCCCGCGTCCATGCACAACACGGCGCTCGCAGCCCCCAATGACGCTGGATTCATAGGGAAAGGTCAATGAGAAGTTGGCGACCACGAGAGAGAGGAAAAAAAACAAAGAATAGAGATGAGTTGAGCGATAGATGGTAGTTTGAAGGCTCGGCTCTATGCTTAGACACGAAAAGCACTGTAGTAGTGTGCTTCAATTACTCTTTTCTATTTTCTGTCGCTTTTCCACGTGTACCTTTCATCGCTGCCGCTTGAGCCTTTTGTTTGGCCCAACCACCCACTGTAGCCTTGGTTTCTTGGCGCTTCTCAGACCTTGCTTCGAGCCACGCTAAGAACCCGCCTGTATTGATGGGTGGCGTTGTTGCGTGTGGAATGGAAAGAGATAACGAGGCCCCAAAGAAAGTAAAACAGAAGAAATGTGAAAAATAATTATAATAGGACGGCATCAGAGCAGAAACGAGCTTTAAAAAAATAAGGTATGCCTGCACGGTACAGGCGTGCACACGTGTGCCCCCTTTAACTCCTCATTCTTACCGTCGCTGTCTCGTTTGCCTTTGCTCGCGTCTTCAAGCCATCGCTTCAAGAGGTTCTTGGTCAGGGTTAACGGCCGATACCACACCGTGTCACCTCCTCTTGCTGCTCTTCCTCGCCCACGATGCTGCTGCTGACCACTGCTGCGGTGATAATTCGATACAGAGCCGCCTTCAGATGCAGCCTCGGGACCATCGTCACCCTTTTGCTCTTCGTCTTCTTCTTTGCTTTTTCCGAGGCCAAACAGGCCACCATCGTTGATGTCCTCATCGCCGTTGCTGCCTCCGTCTGGGTTGCCATTGTCATAATGGTCGTCAATACAGGGAGGATTCGTGCCGCGGCCTGCTTCACCCACGCCCCTGTAAGCGCGCGGGGCTTGGGCTAGCGGCACCCCAACCAGTGGAGCCGCTTCGGTCGCCAACAGCTGCTGCGCTTTGGCCTGCACCACTTCTCGTTCGCAAGCTTTCTTGACCTTGCCCTGAGGGTCCGCAAAAGTGTCGAGCCACTGGTTGAACGAAGGGGGTTGGTCGCCGAGCTCCGACAACGCAAACGAGTCCTGAGCTGCGCCACCACCACTGCCAGCACCGCCGCCGCCGATGCCCATACTTCCGCTCCCGTCTTCCGAGTACTCCTCCTCGTCGTCGTCGTTAGCAACAGCAGTCACCACTGGCACCGTCGTCGCTTGTCGCCCTCCCCCAACAAGGGGGGACAGCCCTTTCTTCAGCCGCTTCCAGGTGGCTACATGGCGCTGGTAGCCCTGAAACAGGGACACCGCATCGGGCTCGCCTTCTGGTGCCGCCGCCGACGACGACGACGACGAGGAAGCGACTTGGCGCCTCCGTGCTTCAATGGCGGAAACCATGCGGGCTCGGACGTCGGCCCGTGCGCTGCGCCCTCCTTCGCCTCGGACCCACGCCGACGCTTCCGCCATGGCTTCTTCCGCCAAGAGAGCGTTGTAGCGCGCTGCTGCCTGCGTGTTTGCGGCTTCTTCTGCTTCTTCTTGAGCAGGAGGAGCCGCCGCATTGGCCTCCCCTTCGTTTCCACCACCGCCAACGCCACCGCCATCACCGGGGAGAAGCCCTACGGCCGCAGCAGCTACTCCTTTGGGCAGTCGCTCAAACTGCTCCACCAGTGCTTGCCACTCGCGCAGCCGGAGCACGGTTTCCTCGGCAGGCATTCCCGGAGGCATCACCGGCGTAGCTCCACGCAAAGCCGCAGCAAATGCGCTCAATTGTTGCTTGTGCTGGGCCGCCACTTTCGCCTGTTTCCTACCGAACCATTCTGCCCATGGCTCCACCACATGACCTGAGCCTCCTCCGGTCTCTTGGCCAGCTGCTGCTGCTGACGACGAAGAAGCATACCCGGTGGCCTTGACCAAGCGCAATTTCAGCAGATACGTGCGCAGCGCTGCTGCTGGCACGGCCGTCGGCGTGGGGTCACTGTCTGTTAAAGGAGGCAGCGTCGGGTCCAGTGGTCCTGGAGGTAGGCGAGCGCCTTTCTCTTCTTCTTCGCCATCCTCTGAAGCGCGATCTGTCCACTGTCCCCTTTCTCCTCGGCTTTGGCTTTTTTCAGCATCGTCGAGTGGCGCAAACCTCACGGCACGGCGCAAGATCCCTTGCACTACTTCCGGCGGCCACCGCAGTTCACACGCCCACAGCGCAGAGGTAAGCGCAGAGGCCGTGATAAGTGGAGGCGATTGGAAGTTACTGCTGTGGTAACCTCCAACAACGCTATTGCCACTACCGTTACTCGCATGAAGCCCACTTGACTCTGATTGGCTGTTCGAAGCTCGCAACTTGGAAGCTGACATGACTTGCGCTGCTGCTGCTCCCACCTTATACGGGGGTTGTAAGAAAAAGAGGGGGGGAGGAGAGGTTGAGTGGATGGTGAGCGCTCGGGAGGAGTGAGGCCACGCTAACTGGCGATTCTAGCGCAAAAGAAAACGAAATGGGAGCGCTCGCAACATACAATATCGAGAATGAGAAGAAAGCAATTCATGCATTATGACATGATAGAATATACCATCCAAGGATCGTGCACGCTTGCAGAGGTGCGCTCGGCGCCGGCCCGGGACTCAGCGGCTGCTAGGAGGTCCAGGCCGAGGGCAGACCGCAACTTCGCCACCTTTGAGGGGGAGGGAAAGAATGGGAGAAAAGAAGAGGAGAGTAAATTGAGAAAGCGATGAAAAAGACGTGCACGGCATGTGATGAAAACATGACTTGATGAAAAAAGGATTGCTTTGTAATGATTGTCCAATCAAGATTAGGCACACGCATGCACTTGAGTTCTATTCTATGTTGCATTCATTATGACGAAGGGGATTGAAATGGGTAGAGGACAGCATGATAAGTTACATTACAATCAAAACGTTGCAAGCAGAATAAAAGCGAAGTACGAACCTTGTCGCCGTGCCTCTGGCAAACGTCTCGGAGCTTGCGCTCCGCCGATGCTTCTAAGCTTGCCCAGTACCCACTCCCACTCTTGCTCTTTGGTTGACTTGACGTAGTTGGCACAAAGGATGCAGAAGATGACGAAGAAGAAGAACGCGCTTCATGAGCAGCACCACTACCTGCCCCTTCGCCATTGAGATAACTGCCACCGTGACGGCGACCATCGGGGCTGTCTGCTGGCATGGGCGTCAACAAGAGGCTCGCTCCTGCGGTCGTTGCCTTGGGCACAGGTGAAGAAGCAACAGCACTGTGCGGTGAAGCAGCAGTCTCAGGAGGTGCATCCTTGCTTGCAATCTCATCTTCAGGTTTGCTTCTACTAGTCCCTCTGCCTCGGCTGCCTTCTGCTTCGCCTTCTCGCGCTGACGACGGCAGAGATGCCGCACTCTCGCGCAGGCCTTCGCTGCCTGGACTGTGGAGGCCGTTGAAACTGCTCGCGCTGCTCCGGAGGCTGTTGTTGCTGCTAATGGTGCGGTTGTTATGGTCTCGGTTGTTCGAGCTTTGGTGACTCGAGCCTTCTCGGTTGCTCTGGGGCGGCGGCGGAGGAGGAGAGGTGTTGGCAGCGTGAGCCACAGCTTGCGCCGCCGCACCTGGCGAAGCCGCAGCGATCACTTGCGCTGCGGCTGCGAGGCGCCCTACGTCAACCTTCATGAATAACGACGACGATGAAGACGACGAAGAAGAGGAGGAAGAGGAGGCAGCGAGAAGCACTGCGGCGTGCTCGAGCGCATCGGCTGAGAGGGCGCGTTCAATGGCCATTTGCTCGGCCATCGGGCGGCCCACCTGTAAGGCAGTTATGCGACGAACAAAACAGAAACAAGTCCCAAGAAATGAGTCGACAAAGCGAAAAGCCTCTTGAGGCATAAGCAGAATTTATTGAAAGTAGTCAGAAGGACAATGTTTATTGGAAGTAGATATAACGAGAGGGAAACGAATGTACCGCTAGACCGAGCCCCAATTGGGTGAGTTTCTCCTTGAAAAGATCGGCCGAAAGCACATACTGAGCCAGGGGAGGTGGTGTAGATGATGACCCAGATGCGCCACCAACAATGTTGCTGCCGCGGTGGTGGTTCCTGCCGGCAGAAGCAAGGTCACTTGAAGGCCATCCTCCCTCGGGGGCGAGCCACGTCAGCACGTTGACCCCCCGCTCCGAGGCCACGCGCAGCAGGGCGCGCAGCGGTGCGGGCAGCAGACCGGCGTCGGCGCGGGCACTCGCGGAAGCCACCGCTCGGCCTAGGTTGCCTTCCGCAGCCGCCAAGGACGAGGACGGCGTATCAGGAACCGAAGCTGCTGCTGCTGCTGCTGCGCTGTTGTGAACTGGTAGTGTAGCGGCTTCGCCACCTTTGGTGGCTGGGTGGTCGTGCCCGCGCGCCGCTGCTGCTGCTGCTTCTAGAGCGGCTGGTGGAGGGTGGCTGTCGGTGCGATGGCGGTGCCATGCGGGATGCTCTACCTGTTTGACGGGGCCACCATTGCGCCTGCTGCCATCGTGCCGGTGGTGCGACGACGACGACGACGACGGTTGCGCGCCATCAGATGCACCACCAGCTGCAGTTGAGGGGGGTGGCGTCGGCGCCTGCCGGCCCGTCGGCCGCACGTCGGCGGCCCATGCCGAGGGCCGAGCTGGAGCTCTCGCGGGACTAGGCGACTTGGAGCTGTTCCGGGAGCCTGGTGCGGATCGCCGCGTGTGGTACCGAGTTGCGACGCTGCGGTTGGTGGAGATGCTGGAGGAAGGCTCAATGGTGCTGGGTTCTCCTGCCGCTGTAGTTGCTGCTGCTGCTGCAGATGCTGCACCTTGAGTAGCGTTTCGGAGCGTAGCGCTGTGCGCAGTGCCTAGCCCCGAGGGCTCTAGACCGGTAGGGCCGAGGCCAAAAGCAGCTAAGCTCGGCGGTCGAAGTCCTGGGTATGAGACAAGCAAATGAGAAGACGAAAAATGCATTGTTGCAGTCTTCAAGCGCCTGACCTAGAAAATGACAGTGACTATAACTCTCAAGCCGAATAAATTATCGGTGTACCTTTGGCCGCGAGAGCGTCGTCAAACGACTCCGGCAAAGGCAAAGCTGTTGCCTCTTGTGTCTTCACAGGCGACTCACCACCACCGCCCGTGCTGGTGAGGGCACCACCGCTGCGGCTGAGCGTGTTGCTGCTGCCCCCGCTTGAAGCAAATCCTCCGCGGGTGGGTGACGACAGACCACCGCTAAGAGCGTCGACGGACGACGGCGGGCGCAGGTTCCCAGCTTTCAGCCCTTCTAAGGTGTCTTCGGTGTGATGCGGGCCGGCCTTGCGGGTCACGGAATACATGTACCTGGTTTCCAAATCAAATGAAATAAATGGAACTTTAAAGACTAATCATGAGAATATTTCTAAAAGTGCCGTGAAAGAAGTGCTTAAGATAGCTCGCTAGTACGCGAGAAGAATGCGTGCTCAAAGGATGGAAACACGACAGCGGCTGACTACTTCTGGTGCTCTTACCCGCAGGCGCTATCGCCTGCTCCGAGGTCAGCTCCGGTTACCACTGCTGGGTGCCAACCGTGCCGACCTGGTACGCGCACTTGCACGGCTTCGCCTACTTCAAATGTCCGCTCTTCGACCAGCAAGCGAGGTACACTGGTGCTCAGAAATGAATTGTTGGTGCTTTCGTGGGGCGACCGGGTCGCGAGAGCCTCGTCTTGACTATCGTCGCCGTAAGCAGCATCGCCAGGAAATTCTTTGTCTACGTCACTACAGTACTTCTCCCTTCGTGGTGAGGTGAACGATGGAGGCTCCATGTTCCGCTCCAGGCGCCAGAATACCCAAAGCTCAAAGGCTAGCCGTTTAGGTCATCAACTGCTCAACACTCGCTGCATCAACTGCCAAGAAGAGGATTGGGCTAAGAAGTAGATATGTCCCCCTGTAGCTAAAGCTATGAAGCCATCGTGAATGCCATGAGCCATGAAGCATGAAGCCAAGAAGCGAAGTAGAGACCTTAATTAAGTAAGTGAAGCTGAAAGAAAGCTAAGCGGCGACAATAGCTACGGCTAGGCAAGCCAGGAGGCATGGCACAACATCGTCGTATAGTTGCTCCCAAGGGTGGATGGGTGCGTGTCTTAAAGCCTTAATCCTAGACGTTGTGTAGTTGCAGTAGCATTCATTCAGCCCATCCACAACAGACGTGATTTGTATGCAAAAATTGATCACTCACGTGAGAGGCGGCTGCCTAGTAGAACGTTTTACCATTTGATGTCTCGATATTACTCGAAAGGTACGAACGACCGTCGATCTAGCCGCAGATGCAGTAGGCGACCCCGCCGCTGCCGAAGCTCTAGCCCTTCCGGTGGGCACTCTCGCCCAAGTGCGCGCCACACCCGACACCAATTCAGGGTAAGAATACCCCTTGCTCATTGGAGTGTTAGTTGAGGCACTAGCGTCCAACCTAGAGTAAGGCTAGGTTCGTTCATCTGTTGATTTGGTACTTGGCTTGAAACATTCGCATTCAACCTAGTCTTGCCGCGGTTGCTTTTTGACAGGTATTACGAAATTGCAGTAGGCTTCACGCTGTACGACTGCGCGCCACATGAGATCGAGCGTGCAGACCCACCTCATGACAAACCTGCTCTTCTCAAGGAAACTGCAGCAAAAATCTCTGGGTCAACTAAGGAGTGTGGAGCTGGGGCTAGAGATGGGAGTGTAGTTGAGACCACAGCTGGTGGTGCATTGGTAGCTCCATCGACGCGCCAAAGTTTACCTGAAAGCAAGGCCTCAGGGCAAGCATTTGTTAAGTTGTGTGGTGGCTGTGAAGGCACTAAAATGGGAACTTTGCGGTGCACAAGATGCTATTCTCGCTGGTACTGCTCCAAGGTGATACATGCATCCTTTTCTTGTACTAGGAACACCAAAAAGTTGTAGAAAATCCGTGCATGTGCGTTTTGGGGCGTTTGAATGCTTACAGGATAGAAGCGGGCCTAGATAAACGAACTTCATTCACATGTACCGTATCAGTTTCTAAAAAAAAATCTTGTTGGTGCTGTTGCTAGGATTGCCAACGGAATGATTGGCCTAAACACCGTAAGGCCTGCAAAGCGCAACCTAAGAAGGCTAATATTGGTGCCCAGCCCACGGTGCCTGCCAAGAAGACGCCTATCATTACTCAACCACTTGCAAAGCCAACAGCCGCTGCGGTAGAGTGGATGCGTGGGGTGAAACTTTGGTGTGAGGCCCTGAAAAGGAGCAGCGGTGGCAGCAGCAGCAGGAGCCAAGAAGAGAGCCGAGGCCAAGGAGGTCCGATCTCCGAGAGGCACGAGCGAACCACTGCTGCAGCCTTGATCAAGCAAGCTCTGACGTGCTTTAAGACCAGCATCGGACTCGAAGACTCTGCAAAAGCTGAAGCGTCACGAACTGCTTTGGCAGCTGGAGGTGTTGCTACCGGTGTAAGCAGCAGCAGTAGCAGCAAGGCTCTGTGTGAGAGTGACGACTTTAGTAGTGAGAACGGTGCTCCTGAAGGCGAAGCAGCAGCAGCGGCATTGAGCCGAGCTGGCGCCGCAGCGGTGGCAGCCGCAGTGGCGCATCTACAACAGCACCGAGCAGATGCCGAGGGTCGGGCGCAGCGGCGCCTCTTTCTCGGCGTGTCCTTGCTTGACCTTGAGGACGACGATGATCAAAGCAACGACAAAACTGCCGACACCATAGAGCAAAGTGGCAGTGTATCCACGGCTGATTGCGCAAGCACTTCAAATGTACCCGAGACGAATACGACATCTCGTCTCTTGTCGTCGCCAGGTCATCAACCACCGCAGCCTGTACATCCGACGCGTGCCGAACAGGGCCTTGCTTTGCTCCGGGAGGCCATCGCTGCGAACCCTACATGTGCTGCCGCGTATCTGGAGCTGGTGGTGGCGCTCGAGGAAGGCAAACGCTGCCAGGAAGCACGCGAGGTGGCCACACAAGCGATTGCCAACTGCTCATCTGCACCACTTTCGTCTTCGTCGTCGAACCTCTGCAGTCCTTTTGCAGACCCGTGGCAACGGCCGGGCTTTCGGGATCCTTCCTTGCGCGCGATGGCGTGGTGGCCACTGGATGCGGTGCCGTTTTGCGCGGAGCTCACCAGGGACGTTGAAGTTGTGCAGAAAGAATTCCGGGCTCTGCTCGCGAACAACCCACATGCTTTGCCTCGCAATCCTCAGGGAAGCTCATTAGATGAACATGACGCAACTGGTAGCAGCAGCAGCAGCAGCAGCAGTGGTGGTGGCAGTAAAAGCACCAATAGAAATGGCAGCAGCAGCAGCAGTGGTAGCTGCAACGGTGGTAAGGGTAGCTGGGAGCCCGTAGGAGGAGGCAAACGAGATGGGGCAGGCGCTCACGATGGTACGGTGGTCGGAAGCACGCGTTTAAGCAGCAGCAGCGGCAGCAGCAGCAGTGCTACGAATGAGAGCACGTCTTTCAATGCTGCGGACGAATATGATGGCGTTGGCAGTAGCAGTAGTGTTGGCAGTAGCGTTGGCAGTAGCAGTGGCAGTGATAGTGAAAGTGCCATGGGTGCATGGCATGAAATTGTGTTGCTCGGGCGTGGGGCGCCTGTACAGTGCCCGGCACCAGAAACGGTGGCGCTGCTGCGGCGGGTAGCACCGGCGGCCTGTGACCTTTGCGACCAAGGCGCTGGCGAGGTGAGATATTCTTTTGTCATGCGTGATCACACTGCCAATTATCTCAATGGAAGCAAAGCAAAAACATGCATTCAGAAAAATAATTGCCCGCATACGAAATTTAGAAACTGGCAGATCGTAACCTTTTGAATCGAGTGAAATTATCATTTAAAAACAGGTGATATTCAGCTTGCTAGCTCCGTACACCCGGATATCGCCGCACTGCGCGCCTTCCAACGTGCGCCTCACCGCTCACCTCGCCTTGTTAGTGCCACCTATTGAAGCAGGGTGTTGTGACTTGCGAGTTGGGAGTGAGCCACCGAGGCGATGGACAGAAGGGCAGGTATCGTATGTTGATATTGCATGATGTTCATGCCTAAATGCAATGATGTAATAGATTTTGCAAAACAAAATCCGTTAATTTTCCAATCCTTTTCGATTCGTTCATACTTTTTCTGCCACCTTTTCATCATGCTCTTGGCCTGTCAAATGAAACAATCTTTTACGCACTTGCTTGATCACCTTGCTCCTCAGGTTTTGCTCTTTGACGACAGTTTTGAACACGAGGTGCACTTCTATTTCAGTTAGTTCTGATTACTGATGCCTCAACTTATATGTCTTGATGTATGAGTGCCAATAAGTCCTTATTTTCCTTTCCGTGCGCATCTAATCGCCTATACTCCTGTGCTTTGTGCACCCAATAAAGGTGGTCAACGACACGCCATTTCCGCGAGCTGTGCTCTTGGTGCGCTTCTGGCATCCTGACCTCGCCACTCCTGAGAGGCGTGTTAAGGCCCTAACCTCTGCCCATGACGCCCGTGAAGCTTGCTTTCGCCTTCGTCAGGTTGGTTAAGCGTGCATGTGCATTGGAAATGTGTGAATATGTAAACATGTGCGCACTATGTTTGTGCACCACATTTACGACAGTCAATTTATTGCTCGTATTCTCATGTTACTTTCTTTGATTTGCATTCATGTGGGTTTCATTGGTGCAATCTGCCTCTTCATCGACAGTTGCCTCCTCTCCCCGGCTCTGGAGGTGCTCAACTGCACGCGTGTGCCACTGGTGCCCTGCCCTGCCCTACATGTGGCATGAAAAGCAGCGACAATTGGGCACTAAGCTTTGGGTCTCCAGGTTCTACAGAAGTGTGTGGAACTTGCGTACGTTGCAACACCACTGTCAAAAATTCATTATTCCACTTGTGAAACCCTCCTTGAAGGGTTTGGCCTATGGCCTCAACTCGCACATATTTTTCATCAATCATCAACGCAAGGTTGCGATTCACGTACCCGCGGGAATCACGCCCGAGGTCTAAAAAATTTACTTCACGCGGTATTTACGCGGTATTTACGTGGGAATCACGTGCGGTATATATACGGCATCGTCCTCAAATATACGGTAAATACGGGGGAATTGGTGTTCTTTTTGGTGGTGGGGGGTCGTCGTGTCTT
>Ga0307930_1002472_pt1 | contig 14059 bp, 7 predicted proteins | sample OrgLakmetageno46_FD_203161 | JGI IMG/M metagenome (GOLD analysis project Ga0307930, IMG submission 203161) | Saline water microbial communities from Organic Lake, Antarctica - #46 | ecosystem: Environmental > Aquatic > Non-marine Saline and Alkaline > Saline | place: Antarctica: Organic Lake... | reverse complement strand
GCACAGCTCAGTTGGGTAGAAGCAGCAGCAATAGCAGCAGCCGCCGCGTTGTTGCCATGATGAAGAAGGCCTGGGTGGTAGGGCGGCGGCGGCAGAAGCGGCGGCGGCGGCGCGCGCGGCTCCGGTTTGGGTTGCAGCATTTGCAAACCCGGCGGCATTGCTGGTGGCTGCTGATGATGCTGTTGTTGGTGCTGTTGGTGCTGGTCTAACATCCCAGCAGCCGAAGGCGGCTTTTGCGTCAGGGCGTCCACTTGCTGTTGCAGGTGGCGCGTCACCATTTCAAGCCGTTGCCGTTCTTGCCGCTCCTGGTTCAACGCGTCTTGCAGCTGCTGCACCAACTGCCCAAACGCCAAGATTTGCTGCTGCTGCACCGCCAGCGCGCCTCCCGAAACGTCTGGTCCTGGCGACGGCAGTGGCAGCCCCGAGCTGCTGCTTTGGCCGTTTTGGCCACTGTTGATACCCATGCCACCGTGCTGCTGATTGTTTGGGGGGGCGCTTAAGCTTGCGTTCGGGTTGCTCTGAAGAAAGTGGTTCAGCTGCTGTGACCCGGCGCCAAGATTAGCGTATTGTTGTAGCGGCTGCAACAGTGAGGAATCTTCCTTGCTGCCATTTTGTTGCATTGCGTGCGGTTGTTGAAACTGTTGTTGAAACTGCTGCTGGAGCTGCCGTCGTGCGTGTTGCATGAAGTGTTGATGAAGTTGAGCTTGTTGCTGTTGCTGCTGTTGCTTCAGGAGCCAGTCTTCCGATTGTTGGGTTTGATTCTGAAGCAGGGACGTGTATGTAGACTCTAATGGCGAGGTGGAGGTAAAAGTCGACGTTGGGCCAGAAAGAAAAGGAAATCCGCGCTCGGCTTCTATGGTGACTGCTGTGGACCCATCAAGCGCGCGCATGAAAACGCAGGAGTCGCCAGCTGCATCACCGCTCGGGTAGCTTGAAAGGTGGCTGGTGCTGCTGCTGCTGTTCCAGCCGTTGTTGCTACTGTTGATTTGCCCGTAGGGCTCGCTTGAACCGCCGTGATCTGGCGACTGCTCGTCTGAGCCAGTGCTGCCGCTATGGCTCCCGTCGTCGTCTTCTTCCACGTCCGAATTCGTGCCACGCTTGGCAACAGAGCTCGCGATCCGCGACGGGTTCCCGTCGGTGGTGTGCGACCGGCTCCACCCGCGAACGATGCCATTGCCGTTGTACGCCTCACTGCCATGACCGTTGTTGTTGTTGCCGTTGTTACCAGAGGCGGTGGCAATAGTAGCAGCGATCGTAGTCGCAGCAGAGCTTTGCGTCGAGTCGGGCCCCGAGATCACGCGGCCCCCGTCAACCCCCGCGCGCAGCAGCAGCAGCGACCGTGGGTCGAAAGACCCGAAACTGTTGAAGCCAGTCTGCTCGGATTCGCTGCCTTTTCCTCCTGGGTCATTGGCACTGCCAATGCCGCTGCCAAGGGGTCGCTGCGCGCCTGGGAGACCGAGCGAACCCACGCCACCGCGAGCACCGCCGTTGCCGTTGCTGCTGCTGCTGCTCCCAGTGCCGTTGCTGTCGGTGCCATTGCTGGCCGAGCCGCGACTGCTGCCGTCGCCATGGTAAGAGCTGTAACCAGTTGAAGTCACGAACTGCGAATTCGACGGCCGTTCTCCGTAACCGCTGCTGCCATTGCCACAGAGGGCAAGCAGGCCAGAATTTGGGTGCATTTTGAGGGGTGAACGTTTGCGCTTCCCGCGCAAGGCGTTGCTCATTTCAGCATCGGGGGCTGCCCACACCTGCAAAAAGGAAACGTACGTGCGAACGATATATGAATGTTGAGGCACTTTAAAGATTATCCAACTCTCATAATTTCTTCGAATGCGCTCTTAAACTACACGGTCAATTCTCCTCTTCCAAACTAACCTGCACGAGGCTGAAGGCGCCGGGGACGGCCTTGGCGCACTTCAGCTTCACGGGCTTGTCGCCAATCAGATGGCAAGGAGCTTGCACCAAGCAAAACCACCGCCCCTGGTACCCGTGCAGCTCGTCGGTGCCTCCTCCTCCCGCGCTGCTGCTGCCGGCGGCAGCTCCAGCCGGGGAAACCCCACCACCGCTGCTGCCATGGGAGTCTCCGCCGCTGGAGCCACCCACTGCTTTGCCCTGCACGCGCGTGCGGCGCGACATGTGCCTCGCCACCAGGCCGAGCCGCTGGCCGTTGTGCACGTTGGGCGACCACCACGGCTCGCTGTTGGCGATCGACTGGAACGAGACCGACACTTCCAGGGCGCTGTCGGCTGCATTGCGGGCCACTGTTGGCTTGCCGGTCACGAAAAAGAAAGCCACCCGCTTGTCGATGGGGCTCGCCGAGGCGCGGCATGGAGCAATCGGAGCGATTGATCCTGCCGACAGGAGAAGCGGGGCAGAGAAGCAGAGGTTCGAGTAAAAAGACGGTGATTTTGTGTGAGAGAGATACTGTATGGTGAAGGCCGCAGGAGATGTGTGTTTCGCTAAAAGACAATCGACGAACCATGTGTTAACCAACGTACATATTGCTCAAACACTCGCTATCAAACCTTGCGTCAACAGTTCGAAAGCGATCTCTTTGCTGAGAGCACGGTCTTGGGGCAAAAGGTAACGAGATGCTTCGAATTGCCGGGGGTTTTGTCCTTGCGAGCCGATCGCGTGAGTTCCATATGGTGCGGGCGATTGAAAGTCAGGAACTTCGCTCAGCGCGCCCACAGCGCGGCTTGACGAAGACATCAATAAGTTCGATATGTCGCTGCCGCCGTGGTTTGGGAGAGAGCTCATTGTCAAAGAGATGTCTGGACGGCCTTAGATGCCGGTCCGGGAAGACATCTTTTTGTTGATCATCCAAGTCAAGGAATCAAGAACGTGTTTTTGGTCGGTTTTTGGGAACGGGTTTTGTCTGACGTATGTGCAATGAGCAACAGCTGATTGGAAAGATTCCTTCATTGGAAAAATTCCTTCATCCAGCTATCTTCGTTTACTTCAATCTTTTTCTGCATCATCTGCTGGGTAACTTCTTGTGTACTGTACGTCGCGTCGTGCACGTTGTTGTTGCTGTTCCTGCTTATTAGAGCTGTCAAGTTGACATCATCGCATAATCGTGAAGGCTTCACTCTAGTTCCATCGACTTGCGAGCCCACTAGGTCAAGGAGTTTATAGTAATATTTTGTAATAATAATTGCAGATTCTAGGGCTAGTTGATTATCGAGCTCCAATTTACGTTAGTACCTGCAACTGTTCATTTCCATTTCGAAGATTTTCACTATGAGAGTAGCTCTGCTCATCATGATGCAGTTTGCAGCGCCAGCTGTTCAAGCTTTACTGCCCACTGTCCCTGCGTTCACTCGTGTCTCAAGCCCTACACAAAGCCTTCACCGACTTCCAAAGAGTGTAGCAGCAGTTAGCGTGGGAGGTGAAGACGTCTCCAACCAAAAGCTCGCACGAAATTTAGCAGGCGCATATCTTGGTGCATTTCTGTTCGGTAAGTGGCCATCTAGCGTTTTTCCATGCATCATTTCACGTCGTGTCGTAGACTGCAAGTGTTCATCACAGTTTTTGTTTTGAAAGGTTATCACCTAGGAGTGGTGAATGCGCCTCTACGTGAGATAGCGACTACGCTAGGCTTTTCTGGGAACGCTGCAGTTCAGGTAGACGTCGTGTGTTATATTCTACCTAGGCGCTCAGTTATTAACATTGCCAACTTAGAAATAGTGCATTGGAGTTTATAGCATTCCTCAAATGTGTGCTCTAATGTACTAATAATGAAAGGGGCTCGTCGTGTCGACCACCGTGGGTGGTGCGTTTGCTGGCAGCCTGGCTGGAGGCTCCTTGGCCAGCGCTCGGGGCCGGCGCGGTACCTTAGCCATCACCAGTGGAGTTCTGGCCGCGGGCACTGCTGTGTGTGCTATAGCACCGTCGACCAATGCTTTGCTGGTTGGGCGCGCCATCTGCGGCCTTGGCATTGGTCTGAGCGGCGCCGTTGCTCCTCTGTACGTTTTCTCTCATTCCAATGCACCAATTCCCAAGAAAGTTAAAAGATGGCGATACTTGCGGTTCTTCACTTTTGCATACCCTCAGCATCGCCTTATTCCAAACTTGAATGCACGCAATCTCGGGCGAGTGGAATATCCCATGTTTACACCTATCCTCTATCGATTCCAGATTCATATCTGAGCTATCCCCGCCGTCTCGCCGCGGTGCCATGGGTGCCTACAACCAAATCTTTGTGTGCGTCGGCATTCTGGCCTCTATTTTAGTGGGCCTCCCTGTGGGTACCTGTGCAGCTGCAGGTGGCGGAAGTTCCGTGGAAACTGCCGCTGTTGCCACATTGGGCACTGCTCTCGGCTTGAGCAAATGTGCTGCCGCTGCCGCCTCCACCGCTGGTAGCAGCATTGCTTGCAGCGTCAACAGTATTGGCAGCAATCTTATGAGTTCCTTGCTGGCAGTGCCTTGGTGGCGTTGCATGTTTGCGTTCGCCACCGTGCCTGCGCTCGTGCAGTGGTTGGCACTGCGCAAGTGGGCTCCAGAGTCACCTGCTTGGCTTCAAGCTCAGACCGAGAAACGAACTACGGATGCAGCCGCTACTAGTGTAGCGACGAGCTCAAGCACCACTTCCAAAGACGACAACGGGTATGCGTTTACCTTCAAACTATGCACAATTACTTAGAATTTCACCACTTTCAAAGTTTATAAATTTTCTTCAACATTTTCCGTACATCAATATCTTTTTTTTGGTCCAGGTGGTCTATTCTCCTAGATCCCAAACACCGCCGCGCTGCAGCTACGGGTTCTTTGCTCTTTGCGTTGCAGCAATTCGCGGGGGTCAATGCAGTGGTGTTTTTCTCCACCGCAGTGTTTGAGAAAGTGGGAGTGCCGTCTGCCGTGGCCGCGTCAGCGTTGGTGATGGCGACCAACATTGCGGGCACTGTGGGCGCTTCGAGGTGGTGCACAGAAACTGTAGGGTTGTATTTACATGTGCCTGTTGGAGGCGCGCGCAAGCTAAGTTTTTAGCCTTTCCCCTGTCCTAAGCGTATTGATTGTTTTGGAATCCGCAAATTTCTTTCTACCAATATTTGTGTATTCATTTTTTTGTTATTCTTACATGAATGGTGTGGGCCTCTTTTTAAAAACAGGATAATTGACAAGGTTGGCCGCAAGCCTCTTCTCGCTGGCTCCTTTGCTGGCATGGCAGCAGCGATGGCCATTATGGCGGCTGTGCCGGCGTCAGCGGCCTTGGCTGGTATGACCATAAACCGATACATGTATCCTTCCACTGCACCTCTTCGAGCATTTTTTCTTCTTCCTGCCTTATTCAAACCTATTATGCCTGCTTTTCTTTTGCATCCAAAACCTATACCCTCCCCCTCGATTAAATTTCAACAACACTAGGCCCCATCAATGTGCTTGGCACGGTGGCGTACATTGGCGCCTTTGCGATGGGGGCAGGGCCCATTCCTGCGTTGCTCCTCGGCGAATTGGTGGAAGACCCAAGAGCTCGCGGCAAGGTTGGTACAAGGAAAGCCCACACTTAAGTGGGTCTTCTAAAATCGATGGATAATTTCGGTGCACCATACTCTCATGGACATGCCGTCTTATTTCCCCCTCCCTCCTTCTCTTCAGTTGTACGTATGCGTGCATGTGTTTTCATCTTCGCTGCCTCTCTCTTTTCTTGATTGCAGGCTGCTTCTATGGCAATGGCCACCCACTGGGCTTGCAACCTCGCTGTGAGCGTCTTGTTTCTGCACCTGGTGCAGCACTACAGCGTAAGCTTCGTCTATCGCGCCTTCGCTGCCGTAGCCGCACTTGCTACTGCTTTCGTGATTACCGCCGTGCCTGAGACAGCGCGAAAGAAAAATTGATGAAACAAAAGTGAATCGTGCATAAATTCCTAAGCAAAGGATCTGCGTATAAAAAAGCACAGTACCACAATGGGTTATTATCAATTAATTGCGTGTGAGTGTTACGTGAGTCTTGGAATCTTGGGATCATAAAGATTTGAGTACGAAATCGCTTAATTCTAATTCTCATAGTCGAAAGCAACCACGTAATCTCCAATACCAAATCCCCTGATGCCTGGCAGCTAAAGGGTCCCTCGAGATGCCCGTGCGCCTTCGCCTTCCTCTTCCTCTGTATTGTTTGTCGGAGTGTATAATATCCAAACACATCTTTCTTTCAGAATTCTTCCGAGTTACTTTGCCAACAATGCCATTTCCCTTACGACCCATTCCACGGCGCAACACGCACGCTTTCCCACTTCCGCCCGCCGCAGTTGCTTTAATACACAACAAGCAACTCACCATCTCAAAACAGTTACAGCTACAAATGCGGCCTTCGTTAACCGTATCCTACAGAGGGATTATGTTTTTCAGAAAGATGGCCCTTCTATTGCCAAGGCGCCACCTTGCCCTCGATTCTACTACTACGACCCCAAGCTAAACCGGCGGCCGTGTAATCACCGGAACCCCCATCAACCCGGGTATAAGGTAGCTAGTAGCAGCACAAATTTTCTCTCGGGTTTACTGAGTGTGGGTTTTCCCTCTTTTTCCTTTTTATACCATACTACAGATAGTGCAATTTTTTTCTCACAACCTCACAACCAAATGTCAGAATGTCAGAATTTTATGAACCAGCTCTCAGTCATCCAATCAGAAAGAGTGGTTGTCAGTTGTTGTTGATGGAAAAAGTTAAAAAGTTTCATCTGACTTGGGAACGGACTGCTGCTACTGGTTCCGTGCGTACCAAGTGGCCTTCATGCACCTCTTTAGGAAGTCGTTGACGCAGGAACAGCGAGGCAGTGCTAATCCAACACTCTCACCTGTGCGTACTCCGAAGGATGAACCGCCACCGCCTCCAGAATTAGACCTCGACAGTTCTCCGTCGGTGTCACAGCCCTCATCATTGCCGCAGCAAAAGAACGAGGTTTCATCCAACGATAACGCAGAGAAGCCTTCCCACCGTTTAAATGAGCGAACTGATAATCTACCGAGAACGCAGCCGGCGAAGAAGCCCTCGACATCATCCGCTACTTCGGCGTCGAGGCTGGCTCAGCCCCGTGCCAACCAGGCGAAGACTGCCACACCGAAGGCCGACTCGGCTACAGCAGGCGCTGCAGCGGCTGGGCGTAGCGCAGACCTGGGCGCTAGTGGTATAGGAAAAAAATGTCCACAAATTGCGGATCCGACCAAGCGCGTTACGCCGAAGGCGGGCACTTCGAGCAGCGCTTTGAGCACGAGTAGCGCTAGCAGCCGCAAGCGCAGTAGCACGGCTCCCCACAGTTCTACGGGTGTCACTCCTCAAGCCACGGCTGCAGCAGCAGGCACCAACAATGTTGCTAGTAGCGTGCCAAAAGGCCCACGGAAGCGCCCCCCGCCTGCCAAGAGCGCTGGCACAGCGGCTGCCCGGTCAGGCCTGAGTGGGGTGCCTACGCTGCCCAAGAGCGGGAGCACTACCGCGAAAGAACGCGCCGTGGCGAGTGCGTCGCGCGCGCTCAAAGCAGAAGAAAAACACCGAATGCGCGGAGACAAGGCAAAGGAAGCCGAGATGCGGCGCCGCGAAGACAAGGGCATGCTGCCGGAGCGCGAAGGCACCCCGGCCTTTGCGAGCGTGAAGCGGCGAGGCGCCCCCACCAGCTCGGTGCGGAAAGCGACTTCAGTGGGGCGCCGCGCTTCGGTGAACCTTCGGCGCACGCGCTCAGCCACTCGCGACGTGGATGATGATCTCATTGACCTCGAAGGCGACGAAGCCATGGCCATGGCCGACGCCATCATGGGCGCGCTCGACGGCAACGGCGACGACGAGCAAACTGACCGCAACAGCCTCTCGAGACCCAGCGTCGGCGGCGGTGGTGACAGTGTTAGCCATAGCCGCAGCAGCGGCACTGGGTGGTGGAGCGTGGGCTCGCCAAGCCGCGAAACCAACACGCCATTGCGGCAAGCCAAAGTGAGGTCGGCGTCGGAACTGTCACCCCAGTACGCAGACCGGCACTTGCTTCTCGAGAAATGGCAGGCAAAGCACGCGAGTGCTCCCGGGGAAGGAGGAGCAACTGGAGCCAAGGGCACGCCTAAACCGGCGCAAGGAACCGCAGCAAGCCGGTTAGGAGGCTCGCCACTCAAAAAGGGCAAAGACACCAGCAGCGCCAGCAGCAGCCGCAGCAACAGCATCACCGGCACGCGTACCAATCGAAGCAACAGCGGGTCGGCCACCACTTACGAAGTGCCGGTGTTGGGAAGAGACGACGACGAGGTGAATGTAGGGATGCGCGGCATGCCTTCGTTTCGTTTCATGAAATCCTCCGTGACGCCTCCGTCGAAGCTCCTCATGCAGCGCGCCGCTCTTTCTGGTGGGCCTAACAGCCGCCCCTTCAGCCCTGGTGACGACGACGACGATGACGACGACGCCAGCAGTGGGAAGCTCCGCGGCAACCTCGCGGCGTTGCTGAGCCCAGTCCCTCTGGCGACGAGCCCGGGTGGAGCTTCGGGCGCCCTGCGTGGCGGGCCCAACAACTACGGGCGAGCGGCGTCGGCATCCGAGCCTCGTTCCGGTGGGGGAGGGGCACCGCCGCCGCTGGTGCTGGGCGCAACTGCGCTAGGCACCGTTGGGGAAGACAGCCCTCGGCTAAGAGGTTCACCTTTGGACGGGAAGCGCAAAAACCCACTGGCAGCAGCAGCAGGTGGTGGCGGTGGCACAGACGGTGGCAGTGATGGCTGGGAAAACGTGCGTTCGGACAGCCAAGGGCGCGTGGCAAACGGAGGCAACGCGAGTCGAGGCCGTGCACGGTCATTGATTGACGATGCCATGGAGGCTTTGTCCCCAACCCTTTCCAAGAGCAGTCGAAAATCCATTTCGCCTTCTTCTGCCTCGTCTCCTTCCTCCAACTCGAGCCATTTCTCTGCGGTGCAGACCATGAGCAGCGGAGACGGTCTTTCCTTGGATCCACTCAGCCCGACTACAGCGAGCAGCAGCAGCAGCGGCAGGAGCAGTCCTGCGATGACCAACATGCTCTCGATGAGCAGCAGCGGTTTGAGTGGCAGTTTCGGTTCTACTGGGAGCTTAGACGGCCCCGACGGGTTCCGAGAACAAGACGCGGTGGTGCTTCACGGGTGGATGCAAGTGAAGTCCAAAGCGGGCACGGTGTTCAGCAGCGGCTGGAAGCGCCGTTACGTGGTGCTCGTGCGCGGGGGTAGGCGGGGCTTTGGCCCGCGGGGCAAAGGTGCTCTGCTTCTCCTCAAACAAGAACCCAGCGAGGCTGCGCTCTCTGCGCTCTGCCAGTCGGGCAAAGACGGCACAGAAGCCCTGGCAGAGTACAGCGGCCGAGAGTTAGGCTTGAACGGCGACACGGCGGACGTGGCCTTGCACTATTCCAAGGCCCCCTCCAAGTCTTTTGGGTTCTTGGTGACCGACAGCAGTGGTGCCGAGCTGCCTTTGGCGGGTTCGAGCCGAGAAGAGCGCGCAAAATGGCTCACGGCATTGCGAAGCATCTTGAAGCCCCACAAGCCCGCTCCGGGCCAACAAACCCAGGCAGAACTGTCCGTTGCAGTGTCGATGCTGGCGCTTTCCCCTAAAGCCGCGCCGCCGAACCTCTTCAATGCGGATGGGGCGCCGAACAGCGGTGGCAGTGGCAGTGTAGGAGCGACGCGCAAATCCCTGAACGGATCAGGCGGCAGCACGTTACCAAATGATGCCGAGACAGCAGCAGCCGCAGCCTCAGCCTCAGGACAGCCGTTGTCGCCTTCGTATCCGCCGCCGCTGATTGGGCAAACGTTTCCACAGGCAGGCTCACCTGGTACGCCGGGCAGTGACAATCCTATGCGCGGAGCGGTCGGCAACGGAGACAAGAATGCCTCTGGTACCACCGGCGCCAGCACTCCTCAGAACGAGTCCTTGGCGGAGCGCCGCGGCCCGTCTAACCTTGCTGCGCTTGAGACTAGCTTTGACAGCAACGCCTCACCAACCGCGCCGTCCCCACATCCGTCCCCAAGCTTGGCCGGCCACAACGGCAATGCCCCGGGCTATCGGCCGCGGAGCGCACCAATTGCGAGGCCGCCGCGAAAAGCAGCTGGAGGTGCGGGCGGCAGCGGCAGTGGTGGAAAAAGCTCACCAACGAGCCACGGTGACGACCTCGCCGTAGTGCCATCCAGCAACCGCCACAACGACAGCGTGGCGCACGCAGCGGGGTACCTGGAGTGGCGAGAGCGGCTGCGGCGCGCCGCCCCCGCGCGGATTGACGCTGTGGATTGGAGCAATTTGGTGGCCATTGCCACCCCTGATGACCTCCGCGACATGGGCAAAGGTGCGGGAGTCTCCAGCGTGATTGTCGCGAACACCGGCGGCGCCGTCTTCTATGCCTTCTTCAAACGCACCGCCAAGAATTCGCGGCGCGGGTCCTCGGGCCGCGGCATCATGGTGCCGCACAACAACAGCAGCAGCTTCAAGCAATGCGACAGCAATTTGCCGCTACGGTCAAGCTTCTCGTCGCCGGCGAAGCAGACCTCCGAAAAGGCGGGAAGCCGAGTGTCGCCCGAGAAAGCCAAACCAACAAGCAGCAAAAAGGGCAGCAAGCCTGGTGGCGAGAGCGAAGCGGCAGTGGCAGTAGCAGTGATAGCTGCACCGCCTGCTGTGCAAGGAGCCGTGCGAGCGCGCACGCGGGCAGTGAACCAGGTAGAGTATTCTCGTGTGGTTTTTGCCTTGTCAATTTTGACTTTGCTGCTTTTTCCTTGTTGTGTGCGTCTTGATTAGCTCATTCTTCTCATCTTGCTTTCTCTTCCTCTCTTCGCTCGTACTTAAGTTGCTCTTTTTCTCTTTCTCTTCTCTTGTGGGGATTACACCTTTTTCCTTTTCCTTCTTGAACAGCCGGGCCAGTACCACGGTGGTGGCGCGTCAAGAGCCAACCGTGGGAGCCGAAGCTTGCTCAACGTGCTCGCGGATGGCGGCCAGTATGACCCCATGAGCCATCCAAGTGTAGATTCGGTGATTGCCGATGAAGAGGCTGACGATGATGACGACGACGACGATGATGATACTGACGATGCCGACAACCACAAGGACCCGAACGAAGAGACGCTTGACAATGAGGACGACGACGCTGAGTCCGCCTCAAGCGCAGAAGTGAATGACCCGGAGTGGGAACACGATGACGACGATCATGGTGACGACGACGAGGATGACGACGACGACGAGGACTACGGGTTGGATTTGGAAGTGGAAGAAGTGTTGATTCTCAAGTTTTGCCGGAACATGATGGACACCCAAGCCGAGTTTTGCGCGAACCAGTTGGCCATGGCGCTGCACGTCCAGGTGCCTGCGTGCCGCCTGCTGCGCAAGAAGGACGACGAGTGGGATTCGGTAGCTTCCGCCGCTTACGACGCCCGGAAAGCGGCTGCGCAGTCCCTGGACCGCCAGCAGGTGGCTCTGACGTGCGACCAGCTCGAAGAGGCTTTGCACACTACCAACTGCGGCCTGGTGTTTGAGTTCGTGCACACGGGCCAATCCGCGAAATTGGACTTGTTGAAACCCGCCCTGCAAGACGAAAACTTGTGGCCGTACGACCGCCATCGCCTAGAAGCCAATACCGGGCGTGGCGCAGCAGCTGCGGTAGGAGGAGACGATGACGGAGAAGAGAATAGCAACAGTAGCAGTGCTGGTGCTGCTGACAATAAGGCTTCAGTGATGTCGCCGCCTAGCAACGGAGGAAGTGGAAGCGAAACCAGTGCGATGGACCTCACTTCGCCCGACTTGCCCGCTCGTTTGGGGCTCGGCCGTGGGGCCAGCTTCACCTCCCCCAACGTGGCGTCTGCCATCACGGGGGGAGTGTTCCGGCGGCAAGCCTCCGTTCACGGCCGCACTTCCATGTTCTCATCCATGGCGTCCGCACCCGAAAACGATGCCACCAACCACAGTGCCCTGGACCTGCCATCTAGTAGTAGTCAAGCTGACGGAGCTGTGGCTGGAGAATCAGGCTCAGGAGCAGTTCCACAGAATGCGAACCCAACAACGTCGCACAATCAACCTCCTTCGTCTTCGTCATCTTCTTCGGCAGCAGCAGCAGCTGTCGCGGTGACTGGGGTGGAAGAAGAAGAGGAAGAGTTCTTGGAGAAAGACTTGGGCGAAATTTTGGGCGAAACCCTGGTCTTTGACGTGGCGATTCGCAACCCTGACCGTTTCCCCTGCAAGCTTCTAGGGTGGCGAGGCAATTTGGACAACGTCCTGTGGGTGGAGCGCTCCAAGTTCAGTGGGAGCCGCACCCTGTGGGCGATTGACTCGTCGATTCCGCGGCGGCCGCTGCGGCTGCACGCCCGGGACGACCGCGCCGCGATTCCTGCTCTGCTGCGCACTGCGCTCCAGGGCAAGTCCTCGAACAAGAAAGGGCCCGAGGGGGCTCTGGCAGGGGATCGCACCTCGACGGTGCGCGCGTCGGCGAAGCTGTTGTATGAATTGGTGGGGGGCGACTTGGCGAGCGAGGGGGTTGACCAAGATTTGGAGGTAAGAAAAAGGGAGGCAATGCCTTTTGCAAGAGTGGGGTGTCTTGAGTTACAAGAGCGGAATGATCTGAAAAAGGATACAAAAGAGTGGAATGCAATGCTGAGAGCAGCCCACTTAGGCATGATTTAGAGGCCTTGAAAGCTAAAATTGAACCGGCGCCGATGCTTTCTCGCCACTCATCAATTTTCCTATCTGTCCTCTATTCTTCTCCTCGTGTGGCTCTTGTGAACTTGTGTGTGGTGTGCGACGACAGTACATGGACCGGCACGTGCCTGCGTTCCGGCGGGGGATTCGGCGCTGCCTCAAGCGCTGCCGGGTGCTCCGCGAGGGCACTTTGAACCCTCTGCAGACCGAGCTACAGGGCGCTTTCGACCAAATCTCAGTGGAGCTGGAAGCGCTCAAAGCTGCACAAGCTGCGGCCAAAAAAGCGGGCAGCACGAGTGGTGCATCACCTGCTACCAGTGGTGGTGGTGGTAGTGCGGTGGCGACTCCGGCGAAAGCAAATGGTGGCGCACCTTTAGCCGTGACGCCGCCGCCGCCAGCAGCAGGAAGAGGTTTGGATGCAAACTTGTCGCCGAAATCGCCGATGAGCCCGCCGTCCGCGCGCGCCAAGCAAAACACGTCGAATCGCATCGGGAAAGCAGTGCCTCGCACCGACAGCAGTGGCGCAGAGGTGGCATCGCCCTCGAGTGGTGCCAGCCCGTCTGGTGCTACAAGCACTGAAGGAGGAAGTAAAGGGTGGGCAGCGGCATCCGCAGCAGCGGGAGCGGCAACGGCATCCTCGTCTTCCTCCGGGGCATCGTCAGGAGCCCCCACGAGCCCAACCATGGCAGACGTAGTCGTGGACACGATGGCGGCTTCGGGCTTGAAACCCAAGGCGAGCTTCCGGGGCCGGTTCAACACCCAGGACATTCGGCTCATGGCGCTCAAGCCCAGCGAAGTGGCGCAACTGGAGCAGGAATACGCGAATCCCCAAGATCCCCCACCGGGGGAAGACATCATTGCTGAAGCAATCCCGTCGGCATCCTCGTCGTCGGCATCGTCTGAATCTAGACCGGAGCGCATGGTGCCTGACATGGCCAAGTTTGGCAACAAATGGAAGCAATCAGCTGAAAACAGCAACAAAGATACAGCGCCTGGAACAGCTGCTGCTGCCAACAGCACTGCTGCTGCCGCTTCTAGTGGCGCTGCTGCCACCACTGCTGCCAATGGACCACAGGGAGCCACCTCAAGCCAAGTGCCCAGTGCACCCACAGCGGGTGCGGGAGGAGCCCCACCTACAGGCCGCGATGCCACGGTGGCCGTAATCAACCGGTGGACTCGGAAGCTGTGGGAAGTGGGCAAGAGGCTCGAGCGGCAGTTCGAAGATTACCTCTCGTCGCAGGAAGCATACGAAGAGCAGCTGTTGGAAGCAACGGACACGTTCCACGACGCCCAACAAGCGTTGCTCGCGCTGCCAGGTGTAGACGATGCCGTTGCAGCGGCGGCGGCTGCTGCGCCAGGCAACAGTGCTGAGAGCTCATCTTCGGTTGGAAGCCCAGGCGACGCCGAGAGCAACAACAACAGTGGCAGCACGGCAAATGCAATAGATGCTGCCACTTCA
>Ga0307930_1002469_pt1 | contig 14076 bp, 10 predicted proteins | sample OrgLakmetageno46_FD_203161 | JGI IMG/M metagenome (GOLD analysis project Ga0307930, IMG submission 203161) | Saline water microbial communities from Organic Lake, Antarctica - #46 | ecosystem: Environmental > Aquatic > Non-marine Saline and Alkaline > Saline | place: Antarctica: Organic Lake... | reverse complement strand
CCCTTCTTGTGCCCGTGGTGCGTGTCCCTTCTTGTGCCCGTGGTCCACCTTGTGTTCTTGTTTACTGCACATGTACAACAGTTCAACAGAACTGTACTGTACTACTGTACTACTGTACTGTACTGTACTGTACTGTATTGTATTGTACTGTACTGTACTGTAGGTACGTAGGTACATAAAAAAACGACGACCACCAACGAACCACCAAATTCCATTGAATAGAAAGGATACGCTGCGATGTCCAGCAAATAGATCGTATTACAGCGACGGTCGACGAGGAAGATACTATACTGGACTCCGTAGTCGTATGCGATTGACTCTGCAGCTGCATTATAAAAGTGATATATCTCTGCTGGTTCTTCTCAGCTGATTTAGTTACTCCAAAGACAAGAAATGAAACAAGAAGGAGGAGCCAGCAGCCAAGAGCCCGAGCCCCAGTTCCGACGCCGATAATTCGGCTAGCAGCTAGAGCCATGCTATACTCCCCACTGAACTACTGTCTACTGTAGGGCCGTGGTGATGTGCTTCTGGAAGCACTAAATTAAGAAGTAGATCTAGTGAAGGGTCTTGGCTCCTATAGCCTATAGAGAAGGAGGGAAATCCAACGCCAACTTCTCTGAGAAGGACTACCATTTTCTTTATCTGTCAGCGAAGGAATGGTCTTTAGGTCCACGGAATTCAGGAATTTCGAGATAAAATACAAAAAAGATATGGTCGAATCAGAGCAGGCCAAATAAAACAACGAGGGCGAATACTGGGGCCATGGGCAATGAAGCGACTTCACTTAACGTCCGGAGAATACTGCTCGCGCCACGCCATACAATTTGAGCTGCTAACTGAAGCCTAGGTGTCTTCTGAGCTGTTACAACCGATTCTTCAGGCAAAACCAGCACTTTTGATGAAATTTGCATTGCATGGGCAGGAGCCGTGGACGATACAGTGGCAATAGTCGATATGGACGAGGAAGAGGAGGATGCTGCAGTCAATGTTGGGGCTAAAGAAGAGAGAAGAGCAACCATCTTCTGAGTGGCGGGCAGCAAATTGGTAATGTCTCTGAAAGCATAGTCGTTCAAGGTAATCAGCGCAACTGAGAATGGCTCCACAAGAACCTCTTTGTCAACGGTATCTGCATTTGCTAACGCCCATCCTGCAGGAGTAGCAGCAGCATTCGTAGGTGCTGGAGCCACTAATAGAGCTACCACGGGCATTGCCTGCTCAGACTTATGAAGATGTTGGCTTCGTAAAGAAGTCGACTGCTGCAGTGGCAACGAGCTCACGAAGAAAGGCACTGTCACGGCATCGCTGGTCGCTTGTTCAGGAGAAGGCAATGGCAGGCTCAGGCTTCTTGGTGATAATTGAGTCACTAAAGCATCGCTGGAGTCACGTGATAAGTCGTGTAGAGGTGCAAGAGGAACTCTTCCTTCGACATTTTTCAAAGTCTGCGAGGGTATCGCTTGTGTTGGACCTCGAGTGATTAAACCAGCCGAGGCAACGAGAAGAGTTAAAGCAATCATCCCGCTTGCTTTCCACCATCTCGGAGGATGCGAGTCAAGGCCAAGGCTATTTTCTGACGATGCCTTCACAGATTGAACATTTGGAGTGGGCGTAGAACTGACGCTGGCAGTGCCTTGAGAGGACTTCATTTCATCGCGGAATTGGTTTCGCAGCTTCGATGCTTTACTTTTTGCATTCGTTTGCGCGATGCTTCGAGCTAGCGTGCTGAAAGCATCCTGCGCGGTTTGCGCGTCGGCTGCAGCGGAGGCCAAAGCGGCTCGCTGCGCAGCGCATTCGGCAAAGAGCTCCCGCAGCTCGTGGGCTGTCCGCTGCACGAGGCCAGGTGAAATGGGCAGTGGTGCAGCTGCAGGCGGCGCCGCTGCAGGCGGCGGTGTTGGTGGCGTAGAAGATGTTTGAGTTACGGCCTTCGAAGAGGGTTCAGAGTCCTCAGCAGGAGCAGGAAGATCAGCAGCTGTGGCCGTTGTTTGCTGGGCCTTTGTATCATCACCTGATCCCATGTTTTCAGGCGAAAGCGATACCGCGATCTTCTGCTCCGTTGTAGCTGCTGTACTCGCTTTTGGTTTTGAAGAAAGGAGCACTGGTGTGCTTGTGACCACCGCAATTTCAGCTGCTTTTCGAGTAGCTGCATCCCCAGAAGACACTAGTGATGAAGAAGCATCTGTAGATGTGCTCACCTCGAGTGAAGACGGAAATGCTTTTTCAGCGAGCACTGCACGGGGAGTGTCCACTGCAGAAATTTCAGAAGTCATTTCTCCTGTATTGGTGGAAGAATCCTTCGGTGAACTGCGGTTGGATTTGTGGTTCGCTTTTCCGGCATGGGTGTACAGCAACGTAAGAGCGCGGTAATCGTTCATCGTGCCAATGCCAAAGTTGGGGGGCGGTGATTCGAGAGTGGGCGAGGTCGACGCGCGGCCAGACAGTGGAGACGCCACACCAAGTACCGCCTTCGCATTGTTGGTTGAGGCGGCTTCCTTGGCTGGGGTCCTGCCTTGAGCATTGCTATGACTTTCCTTGTCAGGGTGCGCATCGACAGCATTGGATCCTCCTGGTAAAGTTCCATCTTCTCTAGCTTCCGTTGCAATGCTTGCAAACTGCCCAGTTGCAATCGTTGCATTGCAGCTTGCTTGTTCTTGATGTCCACCACTAGCGCGAGCGAGCGACCGCTCCCGGCGCGAAGCTGCTGCCTTGGTAGCGCGCTCTTCTGCGCTAGATGGCAGATACATATTCTCCTTGCTAGTACCTTCAACGACATCCTCTAATTGTGTTGGCAGTTCTGCCTCTTCTGTCAACTCCGTTGCCTTCGATGCTGCTGCGGCTGCTGCAATCTCTGCTGCCGCTCCGGTGGTACTGCCAGGGCTCAAGATGGGGCTGCAAAGTAGTTTAGCAGAGACTGCCGAGACGTCTAATTTGCCACCCGGGCCAAAGGATTCATCATTTTTGTCGTCATCATGTGCACGGTTGACGTACGCTGAGTTTTCGCCAGCACCAGCCAAGATGGCCTCGATGTCCAACTGTGCGAAGAGCGAGCATTTTACCAAGCAAATGAAAAGTACGTGTAAGAGAACGGACACGACAATAAGAAAGAAGTACAGTAGGAACGATTGACGTATGAAAAGAAAAGAACCAAAGGCAAGCGCACGGAGGAAGCGTCTCAAGACAGGATTCGAACAAAGAATAACGCAAGCGCTGAAAAAAAAACATTCACATGCTCTAAAAAAAAAAAACTCATTACCGCGGAGAGGTCCGACAAGTTGCTCGAAGAAGTGTCGTCTGTCGCAAACGATCCAGCAGCCCAGGGCGTTAAAAGAGCTCCTTCGCCACTTTCTTCAGCAGAAATCATTCTCGTGTCCTTATAATCACCACCAATACCACTGAAACTTCCCCCCAGTGCAGAGAGGGAAGCCGACAATTCGGCTGCGGCTGCTGCTAGCACATTGGGGACTGCAACTGGGCTGTGCTTGGTGGCTGAAGGTATCGTGTGAGTAGCGGTTGCCATACTTCCATCTGCGTTAGTGTATGCTTTGACGGCAGACGACAATCCGCTGTCGACAAGGTTATTAGTAATTTCAGTCCCTTCTGCCGCTTTTGTCGCCACTTCCGCCGAAGTCTCCATCTTCATCTTGTTGTTGTGAGCTTCAAACATGCTTTTGCTTAACGCCACACGCCCAGCCGCTGCTTGCAAACCTGGGGAACCAGCTGAGAGGCGCGCCGCAGCAGCCACTGTAAGCGACGAAGAAGCTGAAGGAACACCAAATTGTTGTTGAAGGGGTTGGAACGACAGGCCGCTGCCGCCAAAGCCCCGTCGGCTCATGGGCGGAGCCTGTGCTGCTGCAACTACTTTCGTTGCCTTCACTTCATCAGGTACAACTGGTGCGAGTGCACCCTTCCCTACCTCTGCTGCTGCAGTTGCTCCTCCTCCTGCTGCTGCTGGTGGTACCCCTGGTAGCAGTGCAGCTGTTGCGGCCGCAGATGCCGGGGCTCCTCGCATCCGAGGGCGTGGCCGTCGTACTTCTGTGTCCGCAAAAGGGCGCCAGTTTAGAGAAGGCTGCTCCGACTTGACAGTGGTGTCAGCGGTGGTGGCAGTGGTGGCACCTGCTGCTGATGGCACTGATGCCTCATTTGAAGATTCCTCGGAGACAACTTCATCCGATTGCCCTGACGGAGATTGCACAATTGGTGCCAGAGGCGCACGTACGCCAATAGAAACTTTCTCCTCGCTGCAATCTTTCATTTCGTGAACCCGTTCATCTTTGGCTGCATCAGGATTAGAAACTCTTCCATCTGAAGGAAGACCGACATCCTGGGAAGCTTTGCCGGTGGCTACTACAGAAGGCATGGTGACCCGGCGTTGGCCAATCGCAAAAGCCGATGGTAAAGCAGCAGTACTATTACTGCTCGTGCTGTTGCTGTCTCGGCCGCTGCTATTACTCCGGGTGAGGCTACTACTCCTGCCTCTGAACACGCGTCTGTTGTGTTTGGTAACATCGCTGCCAATGGTAGCCTTGCTTTTGCCGCTAACATCGTCCACCGACGCGGACTTCATGCTTGTTGCTGTCTTCAGCTTCGGCGCTGCTGCTGTATTTGCGGCTGCTGTATTTGCGGCTGCTGATTTTCCCGCAGCGTCCACGCGCGCTTTAGCTGCTGCCATCAAGGACGGGGTTGAGCGCTTAGCTGCCAACATGCCGGGGGTCATGGGGACAGTCGTGGTAGTTGCTGCTGCCCTAGGGGCATTGCGGTGAGTCGTGCTCCCAGCGCCTCCAGAGAAAGAAGAAGCACCGCTGCTACTGTTCGAGGAAGAAAGCATTCCAGTCTTCTCCTGCACGTGCGAGTGACTAGTTTCAATGGTTGCCCTAGGCATTGCAGCAGCGGCGTGAGTGGTGCTCAAAGTAGTGGCGAAGCGTGAAGTGGGTTTGGTTTTGGCAGGAGGTACGGCAGCCACTGCCGCCGCAAACGACGCCACTGCTTTCTCCGACGCTCGCTTCGCTTTCAGCGCTGCTTTGTACTCGGCTTTGCTCTTTGGAGTGGCGGCAGGCTTCAGTTCCGCTTTCGCCTCTGCAAGAGGAGGAGGAGGTGGTGCTTTTGCGGCTTGGTTTTCGTCATTGGCAGCTGAAGTTGTCGCAGAGGTGGTAGCAGTAGCAGTAGCAATAGCAGTAGCAGAAGAAGCTGCTACTATCTTCGCCTCCTTCAACGGCGAGCGAGTTTCTGGAGATCGTGACGACAATGGTAACCGTGGTTTAAGCGCACCTAAATTCGCTTCGTCTTTGTCTGAACTTTGCGGGGCTACAACCGAGGCGTTGTGGTTGCGTTCTTTCAAAGCTGAACCATAACCCTTCGCCGAAGAATCGCTGCTCATAGAAAGAGGTGCAGGCGTCTGGAACACAGCACCTCCCCTCATTGAAGGCGAGGCACTTTCTCCTTTACGAGTACGGCCATTCACTTGATTTTCAGCGTCATCACTAGGGGCTGACGGAGAAAATTGCTGAGCGCGTGCAGCCTCAGCCGCCTTGCTCTGGACAGCTGATTCACTTTTGGTCTCTAGGCTTGGACTCTTGAAAGCGAATGGGTCGATCTCGAAGCCATATCCTGGCGACCGAAATGGTGCTGAAGTCCAGTCTTCATCCATGTTGGCCGCGTTGGTGCTGAGCTTACGTGTTCGTCTGTTTCCGATACACAAGATTCGAAATGATTGCGTTAGTGGAAGGCAGAGATATTGTAATCAAGCTCACGCTTGAGTCTAGAGTGGACAAATACTACAACAGCTATGCGTAGAACTTAATTCATGGGGGATATATCCTGAAAGACGGCATGGAGGTGAACCTGCATGGCCTAAGAGCGCACCTCGCGTGGGTTCCACCTGGAGGATAATAACAAACGGCTAGTCGTTCTCTGCACGAAATGTCCTTGATGAATGACGTGCTTAAAAAAAGTAAAAATTATTTCAAAAAGTGATGAGCACAAAGTAAATCGTAGTATTCATACTTACGGATTATAGTTCGTGCACCTCGTCGTATCGTCGGTCTTCGTCTGCACAGCCCCGCGCGAGATCGTCGACCTCACGTCTGGCCATCCTCGGAGCCTCTCGTTGTGCTGGGCTAACCTTAGTCCGATTTGCCAGCGGAGCTCAGGATGGATTTGAATGACAGGACCTACCGGCCGGGCGCTAAGGTTTGTCACATTTATTTCTGAGGGCCCGACCTCACACCCCGAATTGGGATAGTATTGAAAGAGTCTCTGCTACATGTGTATGCATCAGGCATTGACTCTATATCATGCATGGAGACAAGCTCTCTTGGGTTATGTTTATGGAAGCTAATTAAATTTGTTCGTGCCTCTAAAATCTTACTTAGGTGTCCTTGACGCTGCAAAATGACTCCGTAGTATCGGTGCGTACATGAAGCATATTATCGAGCAGCAATAAGTTTACATCTTCTTCACAATCAGCAACTACCACTGCATTGCTACTCTTTAAAAAGGATTTTGAATAATTACATTTTCGGTTACTAGCATCGAGGCTCTTCGAATATTATTTGTGTAGGACTGAAATTGTAGCCCGAGAGTTAAGAATTTTATGATGCATGATAATGTGTCATTCTAACTTCGTTGTTATACGCACGGTGGTGCGTTGTTCGATAGGGCTTTATTCACACCGTCGATCCGGGAATGGGGCTCGTGATGTTGCGAGTGCCGCTCACACACACAACTTTAAGCAGCGAGTTGAAGGTGAGCTCCATCTTGTCCCTTCGTTAGGCCATTTCCTAGAATGGCTCCGAGGACTGTCAGCGGCGTTGTGGGATTATTGCAAAGGAGGAATGTAATACCAAGACCCACTGCAATGCTGACTATATCTATGTTTACATGTGAATTCTGCATCTTTACATTTGTCTTAATCCTTCTCGCGATGGCGCTGGGGGTTGCTGCTGCTGCAACTGCTGCTGCAACTGCTGATGTTGTTGCTGTTGCTGCTTCCTGAACTGTTTTTTTCTGCTCCTGTTGCTGCTTTTTCTGCTGCTGTGGCTGCTCGTGCTGCTCCTGTGGCTGCTGTGCAGTGCATATCGGTTCGGGGGGTCAAGTCGGCCTCCGTGGATGTCGAAGGCTCTGAAGCGCCCAAAGCGCCTAGGGCTGTCGCCAAGAAAGTGCTGGCCATGCGCGAAGACAAAGCGCTGAGGCAGCTGGAGGTGAATCGCAAAATACTAGAGGCTTTGATAATGGGACATTGGGTTGCGAAGAAGGGAGCTTGTGTGCCCGCTTGCGCCTCTACTTTCTTTAGAGCAAAATATTCTAGGCTGAAGTTCATCGTTTTTCGACTTAAACTTTCGTGTCTGTTATGTTCATGTTTTGTTGAGTCGATTTTTTTTTCATTGCTTTACTTTTGCTCAATTGCTGGCCTCACCTCTCTGCTTTCGTGAAATTATCTACAGGGCTTGATGGCGGAATTGAATGACTCCGCGACGCCCGAAGGCCAGGCTGTGTTTGACGCTCTGCACAAGACGCTGGACTGCAAGTGGGTTGATGGGACCTCCATCAACGTGCTCGATCAGGTAAACGAGAGTGAGAAAGAGAGGGGAAAAGGGTGAAGGTTACCACTTTATGAGAGTACGTAGTTCTTCTCGTTGGAGACTGCGATTGAGTCAAAGTGAAGAAATTTTGAGAGTGCATATCCCTTTTGACGTGCCCAACGCATAGTACCATACTCGTCTCTCTTTGATACCTTCCTTTTTCTCTTGTCCCTTCACGATACATACCTACCTACCAAAACTTCCCTCTTGTTTCTTCTGTATCACCCAACCAGGTGCGCATTGAGCCGCCGTACCAAACCAGCGACTGCACGTCTCTGGACAACGACGACGTGGCTTACCAGCGCATTTTGAAGATTTTGGTCGCGGCCAAGGCTACAGCAGCCGCAGGGCCTCAAGGTGGAGCTGCCGCGGGGCCGCCAGAAGTATGAGATTTTTCTTTTTTTTTAAGCAAAAACGAGAAGCAAACTTTATTCGACTGCGCGTATGCACATACGCCTGTTGTCTTTGACAAACACAGACAAAACCATCGCTATTGGTTCCGTTGTATTGCCTTCGATATAAAACACCGATTAAACAAAGAAGTTAGGACTTATAGATAACAGCACCGGTGCACCGCTGGACGCTATATCCCATATCCTCGGATTATCCACATCCACGTACCAATATCTACTATCTGACCTATACTCTTTAAGCCAAATCAGAAATCATCCTGCCTCTGAGTACTAAGCCTATGAACCATACAAATGAGGAAGAAAGGGAAGGGCTGAAATGCGAATCGGTTTCCAGTTTCCATCGTGGTCTTCGATTGAATTCTAGGCGACTCAGTATGATATAGACCTAGGGCTATCGGTTTTGAACCGAAGAGGACAAATACAAGAGGATTTAAAGAACAAACGCCCTGTAGACCACTAGACGGAAGGAGGTAAGCTCTTACGTGAAAAAGACAAGAAAGGTCCGCTAGAAGTCTCCACTTCAGAGCAAAATTCTACGGTTGGAAGGGTTAGCAGGCGATCCGTTTGGGAAGAGCACGCCTAGCGCGGTCTGAGTGCGCGCAGCGGAATGGTGCAAGCGAGCGGGCGGCAAGAGAGCGCTGGTGCGGTCGGAAGTGAGGTCCCCCTGTTGCATCGCTGCAGCAGCCAGCCGCGCACCCTGTCAGGGGGGGTGAAGGGAACAAAAGGGTCGTGTTAGGCAAAGGTAGAAGGACGAAAAAGTGCAGAAGGTGCGGAGAAGAAGAGATCTTTTTGCACCTACGACTATGCAATCAGCTCTTATCATTTCTCGAATCAAAATCCAACCGCAACAATAACCACGTCAGTAAAGACGATGAAACGCTAGTTCCGTGTGTTCCTAGTAGTATGCAATCAAAAGAAAGCACTTGCGCACCTGCGAATAGGAATTGCGCCTCTTGGTGTTGGTCGGTAAATTTGCGTCGCTAGTAGACGTGCGTGTGCCTTGAAGCGGCGCATCGGAGTCGAAGAAGTCCGAACTGACAAAGAAAGCAGTAGAGACAACAACAACAAACATTAAAGAGCGAGACAAGATGACGCGGCGAACGATGGGAATGTGCCTTAGAGTTTATGATAGAGACAAAAAATTTAAGCCCTCAACCTGACGTTCGAAAGATTAAACATAATTACAGGCCCCTCTGTTCTGATCCTCGTCTTATTCCCATTTCCCTGACACCATATATCAAGACTCTTCTGTAATTATTATTCACCTGTTGCTTTCGTTGGCCCCGTCTTCGCTGGCGTTGCTCTCACTGTGCGACAGCACTTGCGAGCCCGCCGTGCGCGCGCTCGGTGACGGGTTCACAGAGGACACCGCACTGCTGCTGCTGCCGCTGCTGTTGCTACGGTTGCGAGCAGCAACAGCAGCAGTGCCATCATTCGTTCCTCCTGCCTCACCCAAGTCAGGTGTCTTATTATCTACCGTAGCTTTCGGAGATGGGGATCCGGTCATTTTTCGATCGGCAGATGTCAAAGCATCCGCGGCAGCTGCCGGGCTACGTCTGGGAGACGATGACGACGACGAAGCTGAGGACAATTTGCGGGTTGGCGGTTGCATGCCTGGGGATAGCCGCTGGCCCGGCTGAGCCGGCAGAACGCGGGCGCTGTAGATGGGGGAGAAGTCGCCAGGCGGCGGAGGCAGTGGCGGGGATGATGCGTGACCGCTGGAGTGTGCCGAGGTTGGTGCGGACTGCACGCCTCTCGCGCGAGGCGACGATTGGCCGTTCGCGCTCGGCAATTTGGCCAATTCTTCTTCTTCCTCTTCGTCACTGCCGTTGTCCTTGACGATTTCCGCTTCATTGTGCCCCTTGTAGCTGCCGCCTCTAGGGCTGTTGTTGCTGACACCGTGGCTGTTGCTTCTGCTGCTCCGTCGACTGTTGCTGCCATGAGCACCTTCAGGAAGTGGCATAGCACTACCGCAAGGAGATTCGTCTGCCATCACTGCAAAATCATCCTCATCGTCATCATCTTTGTCGCCACCACCAGTATCACCTTGAGCTTCAGGAGTCGCAGCCGCTTCTGAAGCCGTCGCCACTGCCGCTGCCAGCCGCACTTCTTCTTGCAGTGCCCATTGTTCAGCACTTCGGCGGCTCTGGCGGCTGCGCTCCTGGAGAACTTCCAAGTGCGAGGCCCGGAACTTCTCCAGCTATGAGGCATTGTGTGGTATTTGGGTGATATTAGCGACGTAGGTACAAAAATAGAAGGAATAGGCCACAATGCAGATGAACAGCACAGCACACAGAAATAGATAGAAAAATACAAAATGAAGTAAACAAACATGCAGAAACTACAGCACAAAGGAGAGAAGCGCTCCATCTCTACCTTCTTTTATCCCAAAATCCTTCCCTTTGGTACGCTCTCCTCCCCCCCCTTAAAAATTACCTGTTTGTTCGGGAAATGGCCCATGCAGCTCTGCCACGGAGGCACGCCATGCATCAGCGTCGCTTCATTACCCTCGCCGAGATCGTTGTCTCTTCCTCGGGTCACGGACGAAGAAGCACCGCGATCGCTCGACATGCCCCAGCCATGCCCGCTGCCTCTCGCGCGGCTGCCACCAGTGCCTTCCGAATGGTCGACGCTGCCGCCTGGCGACAAGTTGGAGTGACGGTCGAGGGAAGACGGCCGGCTCCCACTACCTGCTCGACTGGCCCCACCACCACCACCAGTGATGAACGAGGGCCCACGGCTATTGCTGTTGTCACCTCCACCGCCGCCGCCTGAAGAGTGAAAAGAGCCGCCGCTGTTGCTACCGATGCGTGCCCGAAACGAGCTCTGACCCCAGTCTGCGCCGCTACCACCGCTGCCACCACTGCCGGGAGTAGCGACGGCATGGTTGTTGTTGGCGAAGGAGAAAGAAGCAAAGGACGACGACGAGGTGCTGGCCGAGTCTAGCCCGCTGCTGGCGGCGTCGCTGTTGTGGCTGTGCTGTAGGTGCAGCTGCGGCGGCTGTTGGTGGTGGCTCCCAAACGGCCGCATTGGGCTGCTCGAGGAGCCTCGCCCCACGCTGCTGCTGCTGCTCTGGCTGCCCCAGCCCCGGTGCGGCGACGGTGGGGGCCTCGGCATAGACGAAGAGGCAGAAGCGTCAAAGGATTGGCTGCTGGTGGGGCGAGAGTCCGACGCGAAGGACGACAACGACGAAGTGCGCGTGCACAGGATGCGCGTGCGGGCTGCAGCTCCGGGGGACTCTGGACCTTCCTCTGCTCCTCCTCCTCCTGCTCCTCCTGCTACTCCTGTTGCTGCTGAGTCTGTTAATACTGGAGGAGGAGGCACAAACGAGGGCGGCGAGGTTTGTCGTTGGTGCGCAGCACGATCCTCTTCGCTGAGCAAAAGCAAAAAGTTTTCGTGAGAAGCGGAGCGCACGTGCATCGCCGGAGAGGCCACCGTAGATCGATCCCTGCTGCTACTGCTCGCGCTACTGCTGCTTGAGCCATGGTCAATGGAATTCGAAACGCTGTTCGCTCCGCTGGTATCTTCTCGTGATGCATGTGCCTCTGCGCCTTCTGTAATGGGGTGCAACACCGGAAAGGAACACACGCCGCCTTCTTGGTCTCCTCTCATTGCTCCAGCACCTGCTACTTCGCCTCCCCCGTCTTCAGCTTCATCTTTGGTCCCTTCCTCCACATTTTCGTGCGGGCTCTCTGGCACATCTCCGAGCCCCTCAAGGCTTGAGCTTAACGGAGAATTGCCACTGTGGTGCCCACCGCTGCTGCTCGCATGGCTGCTGCTCGCGCGGCTCAGATTGCTGCTGTCAAACGTCTCGTCCCCGGAGAAAGTTTGGCTGAAAATCGTCGGCAACGGGCGGTTCGCGCCTCCTCCTAGCCGTTGCATTGGAGACCTCAGAGCTCCTCCACCACCACCGTTAGAGAATTCATGGCCGTCGTCACTGTTGACGCTTCCGTCGGAGAGAGGTGACCGCGGGCCGTCTCGCATGTGCAAGGAAGCGCTGTCGAAAGACATGGCGCCGCCTTGCATGAACCCGTCTACTCCCCCAAGGCGGGGGCTGTTAATGCTGCCGCTGTGGTGGCCGCTGCCGCTGTGGTGGTGGTGAAGGTGGCGGTCGCCGTCCCGATCTTCTGAGGTCGGTCGATAGTCCCATGGAGCGGACGTGGCGCCATGCGGAGCAGCTGCTTCGGACGCTGAGTGTACAAGGTGATTCCCGCGACCACTGTGGCCTGCTTGGCTACCTGCTGTAAGAGCACTCTGACCTTGGCTTATGGTAGAGTTGCGACGGAACGGCGACATCGAAGGCATCATGAACGACCGCCGACGCGCACCACTGCTGCTGTTGTTGCTAGCGCTAGTGCTGTTGCCGCTGCTGCTAGCGCCACTCCCCCGGTCGAGGCTGCTGTTGCTGCCCCCGTTGCTCGACGAGAACGAAGTACTGGCGCGACGGTTGCGATTGCTCGCAGGAAAAATGCGCCTAGTGGTGCGCGGCAAGGGCACGTCGGTCTTCATTTTGTAGGCGGCTGAAAAGAGGGCGTCCGCAGTGAACGCGGTCGCGAACCGGAGCTGACCCGTTTGGTTGCCTTCTTCGCCATTTCCACTGAGACTGCTCGCACTGCTGCTGCTGCCGCTGCTGCTGCCACCGCCACCGTAACCGCTGGCGTCCTGGTCGTTGCCGCTGAAAAGCGCTACAGAGGGGGATTTGAGCAATTCGAAGATTTCCAACTCGTCGGTCATACCCAAAATTTCGTCCTGCCGCAACCACAATAAACCCATTGCCACACGCTGGAGCGCCTGCAAAGAACAAGGCAAAGAATGATAAATATCAGAGGAATATCGAGGGAGTTGCACAATGTTGAATGACAACACCAAGAAAAGTGTACAACTTTACTACACACAAGTCCTGTTAGATCTAGAGCAGCATATCTTTCCAGCATTTTGTTGCATATCCTGATTCGTCTTCGTTCGTACTTGGGAAATATTAATGCATGTTTTAGATTCTTTCTTTTTAAGTGTGCGCACCTTGATGCCCTCGTGGAAGAAACAGTCCCACGCTCGTAGCATCGGCTCCAGCGGCAAGGAAGCCGTAAATAGGCTCAGAAACCACGGGTAGGTGGCGTTTTCAAACATGTTCATCTCGACCATCCCTAAGTTTTGCATGTGCCTCCAGAGTTTGGGGAGCTTCCATTGCACGCAGTCTAAGAGCACCCGCGGCTCGACCCGGCTGCCGTGCAAGTCCTGGGATGAACAAGGAACGGGAAAAACAAAGAAGAAGAAAAAAAAGAGGAAAACAGCAAAGATGACACGGTTGCGTGAAGGTGAGTAGAGTAAAAAGACAGGGGCTCAATTAGTTCGTTGCTAGACCATTCATCCAAATGAGTCTTCGTGGGTGATCAAACCAGGTCCATAACGAGCGAGAAATGTAAGAAGAAATGTCAACAATAATATGCGTACCTGATCGAACCAATGCGGCGGTAACACGTCTTCCACTAGAGCAGCCAGGCACCAAAACACGTCATCACACTCCATGTGCAGCAGCAAGATGGCGCAAATGAAGTTCATAGACTGACAGTAGCCGAGAGCGCTATTTCGCTCCGCGTAAGCTAACAACACACAGCTGGAAAATAGAAAGTAACAAAGAGGTCGAAGGAAGTATAGATCGAGAGGAGGGGTGAGAAAAAGACAAAAGAAGTGAAGAGAGAAGAAAAGTGTCATGATTTAGGTACCGAGAAGAGGTAGTCTGGTATGTAAATAGCGCAAGAAAAGAAAACGATTGCCGAGAGTAAGCGAATATTTTCGCGTTTGTCTCATTGTATTCGTTTTGATTCTTTACCGGAGTGCATCAATGCCTTCTTCCTTTTGGAAATGCGTGTTGGTGGGGAGCGTTCTTCTCAAGTCTTTCTCAATTTGAGCGGCCACAGCCGACTTGTTTTCTTCTGCTCTTTTCAGCACATTCGCATAGGAGTCTTCGGGAAGAGCTGCGCGCTTTTTGGCAAGAGCGCCGGAACAGCGAAGCCATACCGCCTGTTGTTGTTGTTGCGTTGAGAAGGGAGGCGAGAACACACGGGGGTGTGAGCACAAGAAGAACAGGAGTA
>Ga0307930_1002467_pt1 | contig 14081 bp, 24 predicted proteins | sample OrgLakmetageno46_FD_203161 | JGI IMG/M metagenome (GOLD analysis project Ga0307930, IMG submission 203161) | Saline water microbial communities from Organic Lake, Antarctica - #46 | ecosystem: Environmental > Aquatic > Non-marine Saline and Alkaline > Saline | place: Antarctica: Organic Lake... | reverse complement strand
GTGTTTTCGTTTGGCTATTGCATTCATGGTGGTCGTCTATAGCATATACGCACTCATTTTAGAGATATAGAGAAGTTGTCCCGAGCTCGGCTGCAGCTCAGCGAAAAGCGGAACTTTTTCTTCGCAAGTGGCGACTTCAGTGCGGCGAGCACAGCGGCGACCGCGGAGCCAGCATGCTCGTTGGTCATCTTTGGTGTGGTGTGATGTGTGATCCAAAAGCGGAAAAGGTGAAAACTTTTACGTCTTTCAAGCCAAGAAAGACGGAAAAAAATGCTTTCCGTCTTTCGATTCCGTCCTCATCTGTTGCCCCCGACCATAAAAAAAGACGAAATTCCGTAAAGCGCAACCATTCTACTGGGCAAATAGTCTAATGAGCTCCATCCATCTCATCAGTAGTTCTGGCGACTTCGTGTCGACTGAACTCAACTTACTTCTTCTTCGTGACTCTTCGTTTCCAAATAACGTCTCTCTAAGCATGAACTGGCTACGCTTAGACGAAGACGACCACACGCTTCACTCAAGTGACGATGCCCGGCGACACTTGAACAAACTGTCGAAACGAGATCCGCTCTCACTCATTGCCATTTTTGGTGCGTAGCTCACAATGATAGGAATAACGGGCTCTTCGTCTCCGTACGAACACCTTAAAGCGTGTTTTTTTACGGCAGCAAGTTGTTTGGCGTCTGCTCCAATTTACTGAATTAACTTGACATTGGAACTCTTCTAACGATGCACCATTTTTTCTGGCATACTTGGACTCCGTGGTTAGGTTCGGCACGGCAGGGAAAGAGTTTTCTCATGAACAAACTTGCGGGTGGTTCTGGCTGCGGGTTCAAGGTATCGAACAAGCAAGACCCGTGCACCGTGGGAGTTGACCTCGCCAGCAACATCATCAGCCTCAAGTCGTTTTATGCGGTTGAAAACTCTGGGCCTCAGCCACCGCGGTGCGTTCAAAATGCCCCCCCATAGTCCTCACCAGAAAATTCAGGAGAGTCCCACACCTCCCTAATTAGGGCACTTTAAATGCTCTCTTAATTCACTGAGGCATTCTGATAATCAGCCAAAAAATCGGCCCCACTTCCATGTCTAATTAGGCTAACTTTGAAAGCTAGTTTGAGTATAAAGTGTATTTCGAATGATGTCATCTCGAAAGACTTCTGGACGATGACGAAGGATTGAACTATTTCATTCTTTCAGCCACTTCCTTATCTCCAGCGCACTGCAACTGTCAATGACACCGTTTCTCTCTTTTTTCCTTTTCCCCCCAAGCACATCTTTTTATGCCGAATCTTTTTATCTCTTGCTCTTCTCCAGGAAATCTGAGAATCTCCAAGTAGGCTTCGTGGATGCCGAAGGCCAAGGCGACCGCGACTCAGCCTACGACGCCCGCATTGCTTGCCCGGTAAATTCTACACTTTTAACGCACACAGTTTTATGGTGGATTGAGTGAAACACTTCAAACCTTGCGGTTCTATGCGTTTGTAGTCTCTTCTTTTTTTGTTTGAACTGCCAGTTTCTCAATTTTTCGTGATTCGGGTGCGCTGGCACTTCAGCACATAAAAGGAAGTGCAAAAGGGAGTTTACATCGCATCCTGTCACCATTACTACAGGTGCTGTTAGCAGCCAAGTGCGTGGTGTTCAATTGGCGCGATTCGCTTCAGAAAGACCGCATGCTAGACTTGCTCGGAGTTATGTGCCGCGCCGCAGCGAGCATTGACCTTTCGTCGAGCAGTGCCAACACCTCGAGCCCCAAAGGAGGAGGAGGCTCGAGTAAACCGTTCGGCCATCTGCACATTGTCTTTCGGGACTGGAACTACGACGGCGATCAGGTGAATTACGCGCCTACTCAACGAAAAAAAAAACGAGACAATAAGGGGAGTGATGAAACATATGTACGTAACTGATAAGGACGTTGCTGCGTGTCTCTCCTTTTTCCTCTGGTATTTACCCTCTCACGAACTGACCAACAATGCTCTCTCCTATGTTATACTTCCAATTCCTTGTACTTCCTGCTACTATTTGGCTTTTCTTCACGCACACAATTCACGAGCCATTGAACACACCATACACCTGCCATATTTTGCATGGCGTGTTTGCGGTGTGTACATTGCCTTCCACCAATTTAGGACTCGGTGCGGAGGCAGCTCTTGGACGTAGAGCCTGACAGCAGCGACGACGCCGCGAAGCGCAACGCCGTGCGGTCGTCGCTCGTTGAAGCCTTTGAAAGCGTCTCTGTGTGGCTCTTGCCGGCCCCCACTGAACGCACAGCAGACTTGCGAAAGGTGCGTGCCTGTATGTTATCCATTCCTCGTTTGTCTGCATGTCTTGAATGATCCCCCCCCCGTTTTTCCTCCTTCTCCTTCCTCCTCAGGTGCTGTCCCCCGACCTGTTGTCGTCGGAATTCAACGACGCGGTCAAGGCTTTACGCGGGAGCATGTGCCAGCAGTTGACGGAAGGGCCGCGGCAATGGGCAGGGCAACCTCTGACTGGCCCCAAGTTAGCGCAGCTGGTGCCAATGGTGGCGGATGCGCTGAACCGAGATGGCTTGGTAAATTGTAAATGATAATTCATGCGTTGTTACATAAGGGAGTGCGGGTTTCGTTCTAGTTGTTACATGTAACACTCTTGTTGGTGGAGTGGTTTGAAATGTAAACTTAAATTACCTTCTATTTTTCTCGTTTTTGTTTCATTCGCACCCCGTATTTTTTACATATCTCACTTTCAGCTTCCCCCACGTGCACGCACTCGCACGCTTCTTTTAAAATGAAACCTGCCCTCATCATCTTTTTCTTTCTTGTTGTCCGCCGTCTACTTCAGGTGCTGCCGTGCTCTGCCTTTGAATCGATGCTTCGAGCCGAGCTCTCTTCGGTCAGTGCCAAAGCGCAGGAGTCGCTGGCAGCTGCAGCACAAAAGGCGCTAGCGCAGAGCACCGCAAATGCGCGTGCGCGCTTCGACACAGCTCTACTGGAGGCCAAAACTGCTGCTGACGACGCGTCTGCTACGGTCACCACCACCACGAGGAGTGATGGAGGAGATGGCCTTTTAAAGGGGAACAGCGGTGCTGCGATCTGCGCCAAAGCAACGTCGGAAGCAACCAAGAAGGCAGCGGCAGAGTTTGGTACAACAATGCTGAGCGCTCTGGAAGGAGTGATGACAAGCTTCGAAGCAGAGGTTGGGCGACTGGATAACAAACCTAAACTTACACACACAAAAGCGCTCTAGCTAGTAGCGTTCTCTTTTTGTTATTCTTTGACTGAAAATCAACAACTACTTTGGATGAAAATCTTTTCACTCTATTCCTTTAGAACCTTGCGCATGCACTCTAACGACACCCATATGTTCAATTCTACTCTACCTTTTTGCATGCCAACTGCTTGTCCAGGTGGTGGAGATTTGCGGCGACGTCAGCACATCGTCGCTCGCTACGGAGGCGATGGAGGCGTTGCAAGCCAAGCAGGAAGACTTGGAAACACAGTGCTCTAAATCGTTTCACCGTGATGCGCTGTGGCCTTTTGCCGTTCAGGTGAATGCCAAGAAGAGTGATAGAGCCTGGCTGTGTGCTCGCCCTTTTTATCTCTTTTTTTTGTGTGTTTCTTTCATTCAAACTTAATGCTGTCTATATCTCTTGAGAATGAGAGAAGAGGCGAAGAAAGAGTGCGTGTTCTTGAAAGCTGCACCATTTATAAACGTAATGTACACTGAGACTTTTCGCTAGCTAACCTCTTCAATCTCCCTTGCGCCCCCCTTTGTGCGTGAATTTGCTACTCTTCTTCTTCCAGTCGTCCCGGCTCATTCTCGAAGCCATCTCCACCGCCCTATACGTGCAGCTACCTCTTGAGGTCTCTGACCTCACGCAGCAGCTGCAAGACTCCCTAGCACAAGTGCTGCAACGACTGCAAGCAGCGGCTACTCCGGCAGGCTTAGCGAGCAACAGCGGCGAGGTCGTGTCTTGAGTGTATGCACATTCTATATTAGCGCCTTTTACTCTTCGCTGTGTTTCTAATTGCCTCTTTTCGAGTGTAGAAGTGAAGTTGCATACGCTGCTTCGTCATAAGTCCTGATGAACGTCTGCTGTTACGAAATTTCCATGTTTCGTCTTCTTCAGCATTTCTTTTGAATGCATGCACCGTCGCAGGAATACTCTCTCATATCTTGTGCTATCTGTATTCACACGTCCTCCTCTTCTTCCGCTTTTCTATCAAGGTGAGCAACGCGGTCGCCGCGCTCACGGACAAAGCACAACTGCTGCTCCAGCGCCTCTGCGACAAGAAGAGCGAGTTGGACAGCGAAAAAGCGCAAGCCGAAGAAGACCTCGCCAACCAGGTGGAGCGACTAGCGTTCATAGATACATACATTTGGGTAATTTTCTTGTACGTCCCATGCAACGAATTTATGTATAATATTCTTTCTTCACTGTCCGTCTCTCTATTCTATTATGCATAAATTATGATGTATATGAGTAAATTTATCTACCCGCACCCTACCGTATGTATACATATATGCATAGGCGTGCACCGCCCTCGAGGAGCGCCTGGACAAGGAAGCCTCGGACTTGGGCGCTGCCCAGCTCTCCAAAGGACGCTCTCGCCACTGCCCCGCCGCCGCCCTCTCCCAAGCTCGTGTGGGCGAATTGTGCCAGGCCGTGGAGGCACAGCTCAGCAAAGTGCTCAAGGGGATGGGCGCAACTTCGGAGCGGGTCAAGGAGCTTGTGGGGTGGACCGAAGACAAAGCCAAGAGTGTGGTGGAGTCCTTGGAACAGGATCGCCGTGCTTCTTTGGAAGAAGAGCTGAGGACGTTAACCTTGAGCCGATGCGACGCCTTTCGGGCTGCAGTCAAAAATGACATCATGCCCTTAGCTCAGGTATGCGACTGTCATAAGACTGTCATGGTGGTCGTTTTTTTCCATGGAGGATTTGTACCAGTTTTAGCTACCTAATTACTTTTAATGGTCTTGAACCTTGCACGTATTGTATTATATCTACTTATCCCTGCATCCTTTGTTCTATACCTCCTTTCTTCTCTATACCTCCTCTTCCCTCTGTTCTTTAATGCAGGCCACGCACCAACAAGACTCCGAAGACAGCAAGGCGCGGCTCAGGCTCAGTTTAACGGACCTCTTGCAGCGGTTGCAGAGCGCTGCGGACCTCGCATTCAACGCGGTGAGTAAAGAGGGGTGGCGGTGGTGGTGGGGTCGTGATGTGATGATTTAAAGTCATCGGAGTGTGGTAGATGTCCTCGAAAATTGATGCAGGAATGATCTATTCCGCGTACATGCTATGCGTGCAATGCTATTAAAACACTTCACACGAAAGATGCTTCTGCGTGAATTATTGGCCATTCCGGCGTGCGTGTGTCTAATCTTTGCCTCTTCTGCACAGGTGTCGGTGTGCGCGGGTGTGCCTCTCTCCTCTTCTTTTTCCTCTTCTTCTAGCAGCAATGGTGTGGAGGCGAGTGCGCGGGCGATGCTCAAGTCGTGCAAGAAGGAAATGGAGGGCGTGGTGGCGGAAGAGCGGCTGAAAGTGCAACTCGCGAAGGAAAGCGCCGACGCGGAGGTGACACTGAATGAGAGAATGCATGAACATTGAGAGAAAAAGAAGAAGAGTGAGAATATCTTATCATATTGAAAAAGGGAAGAGTGTGAGAACCTCTTTTTGAACTTCGTTGCCCTTTTCGCTGGTTTGAACGTACTCTTTATATTGCAATTCGTCAGTGAGCATGCATCTCATCGTTGCATGTTACTCGCCCTCCGATACTATATTAGGTGCGCGCGGCGGCCGAGGCTCAAGCGGCCGCCGCTGCTGCTTCTGCGGTGCGATCCCTGGAAGCTGAGAAGCACCGTGTGGCTGCAGAGGAAGAACGGCGTCGACTTGAGGCGGAAAGACAGGCGGACAAGAAGCGAAAGGTAAAGAAATATGAGTAGGGCGGGGTGATGAGGGAAATAGAAGAAATGGATGCCACGTGCGCCCTCTCGTCGTCGTCGTCATCATCGTCATTTTTCCGATCTAATCCTTCCATCTGTTATCTCCTGGACCCCCCCCCCCCATTTTTTTTTCTCAGGCCGACGAGAAGGCCCGCCGCGACAACGAAGAGCGGCAACGGGCTGAAGCTGAGCGAGCAGCCCTGGCCGCGGCCACGCTCGAGGCCACGCAGAAAGCGCAGGCACTGGCAGACCAGAGGGCAGCGGCAGCGGCGCAGGAGCATGAGGTGCCTCTGCCAATAATGATGAAGCTATTGTGGCATTTGTGTTTAGAGCGATGTATTATATTAGGTTACGAATATAAGGAGGGAATGAAGTGCATGTTTCATTTGAAAATAGCTGTTATTTCTTCATCGGATTGCTCGATCACACATGATTCAAATTTGCACGCATGTGATTTCTTCGTTGTTCGTTCACCGTTGCTTTCATTGTACCCATCAGGCCAAGTTGAAAGCGCTTAAAGCCACAAAGAAAGCAGCCGAAGACGAAACAGCGCGCTTGCGCCAATCCTCTTCTTCCTCTTCGTCTGCTCGGGCGATGGAAGAGTCGTCCTCCTCCGATGAAGACGACTACGAGGACAGCGCCTCTGCCATGAACCAAAGGACCAAGCGAGGTGCAGCTGCAGCTGCTGGTGGTGGGAAGAAAGGTGGCAAAGCAGCAGCAACAGCAGCAGCAGCAGCAGCTCCCAAGGCCAAGGCAACTCCAAAGAGCAAGGCCGCAAAAGCGAGTGCTGAGAGCGCAGAAGCACCACCACCGCCAAGTGCAGCCAAAAAGAAGAAAAGCAGCGCTAGCAGTGGCAAGAAGATGAGTTTGGCGGAAGTGAAAGCAGCAGCTCGGCTAGAGCAAGAAGCTCGCGCTGAAGCCGCCGCCGCCAGTGCAGGTGCCATGCGCCAAAATACAGGGGGATCATCAACTGGCAAGCGCCGAAGCAGTGTCGGGGGTGACGTGGCAGAGAAGAAGGCACGCGCTACGAAGTAGCTTGAGACAGAGAAACGGTAGTATAGTAAGCGAGCCCAAAACACCGGCAAAAGACATGCAACGCGTTCTGAAATTCCAACCAGGGCGCTCCGCTCATTTGCACCTAAATTTTACACTAGTTTAATAGAAGTGGCTGCGTTTTCAAGACTGTCGAAATTTTCTTGCACTTTAACTTGCACAGCTACACGCACGCTGTACACTCCAGTCGCATTTCGAGGTCGGAGGTCCGTGCGCCGGTGATATGTGATATGAAAATGAAATGTGATACGAGAGCCAGGTAATTATTTCAGATACTAGATACATCGAAATATACCTACAGCGCCGGTGATTTCCTTGTATTGAAATACCAGGTGTTTCTGAGTATTGATTTCTTAGTTGATTCTGAGGGGATTAGCGGCTGCATTGCGCCTCTCTTCTTCGCTTGCTACATGCCCATGTATTATGCTACCACCCTGATGGCAGTGCGTCAAGTTTGTCGCGCCACTCTTTCGCCAACCCTGCTTCTGCGGCTCCTTCCCGCAGTAGAGTCATATACCGCTTGCTGGGGGCTAACAAAGACCCCGGCGGCTCTATTAAAGGCCCTTTGAAAAGCGCTTGCTGAGGCTGCACGAAGCGCAGTGTCAGCGCTTCAACTTCTGGGCAGTTCAAGTCGCTGAAATTGCTGCTGCTGCTGCTGCTGGCCACAGTATCGGGCGACATTGCATCAGTAATGTTGACGTCGGTGCCAGCAAAATATGGTTGAGTGCGAAGGGAGACAATTTGGTACCCGAGAGGCACACCTTCTGAGGCGCAAACTTTGAGCCAGTCCCAATATGATATTTCGTACAGCACCCCGTGGCACTGCACTCCCTTGGACGGCTCCACGCTCGCAAAGGAAGGTTCAAACGGGGGTATTCCAATAGCACTGAAGCACAAGCGAGTGTCGAGTGCAACAGCAGGTATTTTAAAGGTAGGTCGAATGCCGCGTCGGCCTTCAAACACTGCTGAATTCATGTTGCTGCCGTAAGCAAAGTAAAACACCGAGTCTCTTGAAGGCGTTGGTACTTCGCCCAAGGAATTGCCAGCTAGTATAGATTGGAAGTGTCGAGGTCGAGAATATTTCATAGGTGCCCAAGCGTCAGCAAGACCAAATATGATGCTCAGGATCACAAGATGCAGTAGCATGCCACCACGGTCTAGCCGCTTGGACGGCGATAGTATGCTGCGTACAACAAAGGTGTTGATAAGGTGTCTAAAACAAGAGAACTAATGAAGAAGGAATAGTTGTTTTATGTATTAATATACAGTCGTTACGGCGAGTTGGTCTGGCTCTCACTTTCGTGAAGCACTCGTAGACTAGTCTAGCTAGGCTTACGATAGTGAAGCTATCCCACCAGCGCTGTCTCCTATTGCTAGGACCTAACCGTACAGTCAATTTCCTCGTATCACTTCAAAGGCAGAACGTCATGTAGTACACACGCGACGGTGCACACTATCCAACAAACGTGATAAAGTGGTGATGCGAAGACGATGGGATGATGCGAATGATGCGATATGTAGACGACTACAGTAGCTAGCAGCTAGTAGCAAAGATACCCTTGCTAGTAGCTAGCTAGCTACTACTGTAGTGAGCTGAACTCACTCGCCTCATTCTCATCGAAGTGTTGAAACGTCGAAACAGGGTCGGTCTAAACCCACGTCATCTATTTACGATCGATCGTGCGGTACGAATTCATTTTCCTTTTTGTTTCTTTCATTTCTCTGTAAACCATGATGTTGACACGGGCAGTCCGCAGGAGCACGGTACCGCTGCGAACCTTCTCCGCCAAACCATACGAGTTCAACAAAGAGGAGCGGGCTGAAGCGCTAGCTTCATTGACGACTCGCGGCTGGGCTCAGGTAAATATGCCCGCGCGAATTGGAGGGCACCTACAGACAATATCTGTAATGAAGTCTCTAGAAGTACGCTGGCATCTAATTGCTAGTTAGACAGCGTAAGAGCACAGCCGCAGCTAATTCGAGTTCTTTCCTTCGAATTATCATATATTTGAAACCAGCGCCCTATTCCGACGTTCTTTAAATATTTGCTGCGTACATGTACTGTAGGTGCCCGGAGATCGTGATGCGGTGAACAAAGTATTCACATTCAAAGACTTCAATGAAGCATGGGGCTTCATGAACCGAACGGCGTTAGCAGCAGAGAAAGCTGACCACCATCCTGAATGGTTCAATGTGTACAACCGCGTTGAGGTGACCTTGACAACCCACGATGTTTCTCCAGCTGGCGGTTTGTCAAAGAAGGACCTTGCTCTAGCAGGCTTCATCGATATGCTCGTAGAAACAGACAAATGATAAGAAGTTTAATAGTGACAACTGATATGGTAGCGGCGCTTGGTCTTCCAGTCGGTTTATATTAGTTCTTTTCTCGATACTAATTTCAAACTACGCCGCGGCGCCTTATCAATCCATACCAACATACCAACGCAATTCCCGTTGATTTTCAATGAGAAGATGCGGTCTATGGTCCAGATGAAGATGAGACGATTGTATGCTTGCCACATCAACCATCTCATACTGGGACCTGGGATCTAGCTAAAAGCAACACTGAACTCTAATTAATCAAGCGCAGCTTCTAAATACTTCTCGTGAGCTCCAAGATGCTTATAGAACTTTAACGGAGCTAGAAGCTACTAGAAGCTAGAAGTACAAAGGATAAAGGTTAACAATCTCATGGCTCTGAGTTAGAGCTAACACTAAGATTTAAATATCTGGATCGCAACCCCAGTCGAACGGCCCTTAGTTGAGCTGTGCTCGTTGATCGGAATTTCGGCTCCGATGCTCCGGTCAAGTTCTATGATTATCCATGTGGTGTTTGAAGTTTGAAGTGGCACTGGCCGCCCGGTTCATAATTACTAATTCACAGCTGCGTTGCATTACCATTTTTTACTTCTTGTCGTCTTTCTCCTCGACCTGCATATCATGTTCAATGTCTTGGAGATTTTGTCCTAAGGTGACGTTATATTTTTTTGGTCCCCCAGCGACGTAGTTCGTGTGCAGTAAGGATTCAGCTTGTGGCGACCCAGGTTTATCGAGCCAGCGGCTATACATTTCTTTGACGACAGGATTTTCGTGTGATCGACGCAACTCGCAGCGCTCGCCAACTCCATATATAGCGTCTCTTCGCTTCTCTAAAATGGATTTATCTTTGGACCGTGGCTGACCGCCTCCACCTATGCATCCTCCACGGCACGCCATCACCTCAACAAAATGATACTTTTCGGGAGCACTTTTGAGGAGTTTCTTTGCATTGCCGAGGCCATTTACGATAGCAACTCGAAGTGTAATCGGAGCCACGTTAAGCAGGGGACCCTTTGGATTTGCAGGTATTTTAATTGTCGCTTCTCGGAGGCCTTCGAAGCCGCGCACCTCCTCGAAGATTAATTTGGTGCTCGGTATTTTGGTGGTATGTGTTAATACATCAGTAGAACATTCTCCATTCGCACATTCGGTGCAGCTTGCAAGCTCAACCACAGTCCTAAGTGCCGCTTCCATAACGCCACCTGTGACTCCAAAAATTGACGAAGCACCGGTGCTCAAACCCATGAAAGGATCAAATTGACTTTTCGGCCCTGAATCAGGCAAGTTCATGAAGTCGATACCCGCTGCCTTGATCACCATTTGGCAGACGCGGGAGAGTGAGGAAAGTTGTGAAGTGCGGAAGAGACAGCGGAATAAAGGAAAGTATATGATCAGAACGCAATTATGAATGGCTGTTACAAAGATGCGTTGAAAATTTCGGTGCATGTAAAAATGAGATCATGCAACCTTTTATTGATCATCTCGTGTTACATCCGACCTTGATCATGGATGCTAATTCTCTAGTATTAATGACATGGTCTACTTCGCGGGCTCCAGAAACGGTGTGGAATGGCAAGCGATCAGCTTCGCCTTGCTTTCGAACACATGGCATCACAGAAACTACTTCAAGTTCCGATGAAGTGCGATTTAGAGTCGTTGAAAAAAAAGCTTTCACAAGTGCACCTTCAATCATGTGAGGACTCTTTGCCGTAGAGACATGCGGTATCATTTCAGGAGCTTGAGTCTCCACGTAGTCAATCCAACCTGGACAGCATGAAGTAAACATTGGGAGAGGGGCAACACCCTCAGTGTGGTCGACAAGATTTGCGCGTAGGCGCCGGAACAACTCAGTCCCTTCTTCAACGATGGTTACGTCAGCCCCAGCGAGAACATCAAAGACATAATGGAACCCGAGTTCCCGCAAAGCCGCGACAGTTTTCCCAGTTACGACTGTGCCAGGTTCTAGGCCAAACTCCTCCCCAAGTGATACGCGTACAGCAGGAGCCACTTGAGCGATCATAACATCATCCTGAGCCGCAATACTGTCAAGAACAAGCTGAACATGATCAACCTCGGCTGCAGTCGCACGATATTTGATATGCCGACGTGGCATCGTGCCGGGTAGATGAAACGATTTTGCACTTCTTGGTGCATAATTGCAGCCTACTAACAAAACAGTAAGGATATTAAGAATCATCGCAATACTGTCAAGGGAGGTACAACTGCGCGACAATCAGTTCGAGGCTGAAGAGTGGTGGTGCGAAGAAAGAGAAGGCAAAAAGGTGTTCCATGTACGTTTATGGTGTATAAACACGCATCAACTTTGAGAAGCGGAATATCCAGAATGGTATTGATTGAAGTGGACACCCACAAACACGAGATGTTTTGCCTCTGATTGACGCCAAAAGAGAAAGACGTTGTCAAGCACTTATAAATTCAATGGCATGGAAATATCAACCTGTTCTAAATGCATGCATTCAAATACTTGTGACAGTCGCTCTGGGCACAGTAATGGCAGCTTTCAAGGTTTTTGAGAATGCATTCGTGCCACAAGCAGTGAAGTTTGTGTTTTACGTAGCACTTCCGTGTCTTGTTATCAGTGGACTGGGAATCCATATCGACTTCTCAAGTGATTCGTTCATATGGGATTATATTTTTGCGTATCTTGAATTGCGAGCTATCGCTTTAGGAGCAGCACTTGTAGTGGTTCTTGTTCGCTACCGACGAGAGATTTCGTGGGATACTCTTGGTCACATGACGGTGAAAACACTTCCACCAACTGCCAAAACTTGTTCGTATTCTTCTATCTTGCCAGGTTTGTACCCCAGAAGTGTATGCATAATCTTGTACTTACTCAAGTTTCCTCTGGTGTTCTTTTCTACCGCGCGTTGGCTGGGTTTATTTCGACATCTTCCTGAGGGGTCAGGTTGTATGGCTTTCATTCACCTGGATTTCTACAGTCATTTTGGGAATACCAATAATGACGGCAGTGTTGGGATCTTCATCCAAAGGAAGATTTTATGGGCTCTTGGCGGCAATAAGTAGCTTTATTTTCCAACTTCCTTTACAGCTTCTATTTCTTGAGGCATTTGCTCTGTTGAGGTCTAAAGAGTCCAAAGAACTAGCCCCCACGACAGGCGTTATTCCAGAGCTCGAACCAAACATCGTGAATGGAGTTGGAGACGATGATCGCTTGTCAGCACTAGGTATGAGCTCATCATCGATACGGACTCTTTTGCTGCGCGTCTTTCTGCGCATCATGCTCAATCCAGTAGTCTTGAGTATCATTGCTGGTTTGATCATATCTTTAACTCGCCTTGGCCCCAAGTACCTTAGTGAAGGTTCTTCAGACTATGTAGAAGAACTGGGATGGATTGACGACACACTGCAATGGCTCGGAGCATGTGTATCACCCGTTTCACTCTTTGCTATGGGTGTTTGGATGTACAATGAATGGCAGCGCTTTCAAGAAGTGGGATTGCTTCAAATTTCACTTTCAATGGTATCGAAATTGGCAATTGTTCCTCTCATCATGGTTGGACTGGTAATTGCTATGAACTTGAACGATGAAGCATCTCGTGCTGCGGTGCTTATTGCTGTTTTACCCATTTCGCAAGCGTCTTTTTCCCTCGCGGCTCAATATAAGATCGGTGAAGCATATCTGGCCGCGAATGTTGCTGTTGGAACTCTTCTCTTGCTCCCAGCTGTGCTTATTTGGAATATTGCTCTCGATAACCTGAATCTATTCCCTGTTGTGGTTGCTGATGAAAGGGCGCCATGTTCATAAATCCTGAAGTAGCTCAAGAGTAAGGGAGTTTGAGTGGACGACAACGACTTTGAACACAACTGCGAAGTTGATGAAGGGATATGGAATATTATGAAGCTTGAATTTTGAAAATACAGCAGCAAGCATCGCTTTCATTGTTATCATATATGCCTAGCTAATGAACACATACTGCATAGCGATGGCTGTGGAGGATGTGAATGGATGAGCCCGCCAGTCTCCGCAACTCATTCTAATAACGGCCCCTGTTATCTATTTGTCAAATACCACAGACTTATTCCTGTTCTTCTGACGTTCATTTCTTGAACCTTCTTGCCCATGGAATTTTTCAAAACCATTAGCATTTACACTGATTATGAAGAAATCTATTGCCCATGTGCGTGCAAAGTGTAGGTGTTCCTTTTTGGTTTCGTGCTTTTGGCTTCCTTAACACTTAAAGGCCAGGCTCTATTTTAGTTCATTGTTCTTGATTGACAGTTAAAGGACCCCTCGAGAGAAAATGATTACAACTGCATTACGCAAAAGGACACTCAGCCCAGTCAGACTTGTTCTGAAGGTTACATTTTTCTGTTGCTATTTGCAACAGAGGTGTTTTTTTGTATTTTGGGGAGTATTAACTAGACTAGACTAGATTGAATTAGCAGGTTCAGGTACAGGCACACTTCATAATTCCCTATTTCTATTCCATAGGAACCATCTTGCCTCCTCTTGCCTTATTCCTTTTATCGCATACTGCATATTCACCCCTAGTCGCACTGGCTTACTGGCCCTAATCGTAATCGGTATCGAATTCGGAACTCACTTGAAGCTGCACATAGGAAAGTCCTTAATCGCGATTTTGCTACTAAAATAGATGAATTAAGAGAATTAGTGCGCTCTCATGTTGGCCGTGGTGGTACAGCATCAAAAACTGAAGCGATGTATTTTCCATCTCCTCGTCAGAGGTACACGGATGGAAACACGTCTAACTTTCCTGTTGATGATACTGGCTCAGTCAGTTTTACC
>Ga0307930_1002466_pt1 | contig 14082 bp, 11 predicted proteins | sample OrgLakmetageno46_FD_203161 | JGI IMG/M metagenome (GOLD analysis project Ga0307930, IMG submission 203161) | Saline water microbial communities from Organic Lake, Antarctica - #46 | ecosystem: Environmental > Aquatic > Non-marine Saline and Alkaline > Saline | place: Antarctica: Organic Lake... | reverse complement strand
TCGCTGGTAATATTGTTGCTGTTAATGGTATTTTACCTCCAGCCAGCGCAGTGAGCGCGGACACGTCATCAAGTTGGCATTTTTGGCTCTGGGACCATGTTTCTATGGCAGTAGCTCGACCAATGAGCGCTCTTCGCACCGCCACCAGCCCCGAGGCTCCAAGCAAAGATTTCAACGGCCGTAAAGAAAGAGAAGAGGTTTCTGCTGCTACAGCGAGGTCGGAGCTAATGTGAAGGGATTGGAAGGCAAATACCACATTGGGGAGATGAGCCAAGCCAGGGGCTGAGAGCACTGCGGCCACGAGCACTTGAGTGGCTGCCGCCTGTTGCCAATTCGATGACAATGGTGGCAATGGCGAAGATGGAGAAGAAACATTGCTTGCTGCCGCAGTGCTAGAGTCCTCGTCTATTGGTGCGTCGGAGCTGGATGATATAACAGAGTCTCCTCCAAGTGATGATGAGGTGGGTGATAACTGAAGCACCGTAGCAACCACCTTCAAAGCTTGACGCTGAAAGAATGCGCCGCAAAGATCGCGCAACAAGCATTCGTGGAGACGATGGGCACGTTCAAAAGCCGCGTCTAATAGGGCTTCATGCCTTGAGCTGGCAGCATTAGCGTCCGCTTCCAGTTGAAGTGTGACTTCGTGCAAAGGAGCTTCGAGGCTACGATAACTGCTCGAAACAATACATGAAAGAAAAGAAAAATAAGTATACGAAGTCTGCGGGCATAAAATACATTTCTTTCAAAATTGCACATGTTCATTTATGACATTTTAATTACAATTTGAAGCAAGCCTTCTTTACCGGATTGCAGCTGCTTCTAAACATTCAGCCGAAAAGATTTTCCGAAGACGATGCGACTCTGCCAAGAGAATCACTTCCCCATCTTCAAGCGCACACAGCCCGCTAGCACGATGAGTGCTGACCTGCCCGCCCGTGGCCACTGTAGAGGTGCTATGTCCTCCTCCACTGCTTTCAAAGCAACCGTCGCGCGACCGCATATTGGGGCTTGGTGCTGCGGGCAAGAGCAACGCTTCAAGTTGGCTTCGGATCCAGCGGCGGCAACCCCAGGGAAGAGGCCCGTGCGACTCTGAAGGCTCCTTGGGCCGCGGCGCGAGATATTCTTGGTCTGGCGTTAAGCGCAGCACGCCGCCGAGCGAATCGGCGATTATGAGGCGGCTTCGACCGTCGAAACATAGCGCAGAAACGTCTTGTAATCTAGAAGGCTCGCTTTCCGAGGCAGCTTTGCCGCTGATGCCCCGACTGCTGCTGCCACTGCCGCTGCTGCCACTGCTGCTATCTTTACCGCCTATGCGGCGAATCGTCACGATGTAGCCCTCGGGCCAGCTCACAAAGCGCAGCCCTGTCGCATCGCCTACTAGAAAGCCTTCACCCTGGGGCAGCGCGAGCACGCAAGACGGGTATCTCAAAGTGCCAGCTTTTTTGGAGACCCACCCACCGCGGCGCCACACGAGCTCATCATCAGTGCCACCACTGCTACTGGCAGCACTATGAGGCTTTCTACTTGCTGCTGCACTTGCAGTGATGCCTCTTGCCAAAGTAGAAAAGCGCTGGACTGATAAACTTCCACCTTCGTTCATTTCTGAGGTTTCCTTCTTAGCGGCAGGAGCAATATTTGATTTGCTGCCACTGCTGTTGTTTTCGGTGTTCGAGGAGGAAGCGATGGGTTGGTGAATGTCAGAAGGCTCGAGCGAAGCAATCACGATGCGATGGTTGGTTGAATCGCAAATGGCAATGGAATTCATTGATCCTGGCACCAGCGCTAATCCTTTGGGTCCCGCTAAATCAAGTTGTTTCCCTGTGCCACTCTCTTTCAGTGCCTCAGTGCTATTATTGTTTCTTGCACGATCGCTCGCCACTACGGTGGAAAGGTAGTTCAGCTCAGGTGCTAGAGTGCGAATAGCATGATTGCCGGTATCAGATATCAACACATGCCCTGAGGGCAACTCCAGCATTGCATACGGGTTGTTTAAACTTGGGGTCGTGTTCACAGGCCGAACCTAAATATGATGCCAACAACCACAAGAAAACGGACATTTTAACAATGGCCATCTAAACACATCGAGCCCTAAATCTATGACCAGTCTATTGGCGTCAGAATGTTTGCCAAATGCTCACCTCGGAGTCCAAAAAAGTGCAATGTTTGCTCGTCGCGTTTACGAACTCCACACGAAGCACCTGCATTCAAATGAGTGGTTAGAGTACGCACGAGAACAAATGAATAACAAAATGAGACCTCCCTCTCTTCTCCCCTGAAAGATACTAGCACATCAGATGAAGCTCTTACTTGGTGCAGCCCCAATGTTTTGTCGGCTTCTCGCAGCTGCTTGAGGTTCGTCACACCATAGTCTTCGAGGTCAACGGTCATCTGCGAAGGAAAGACGAGAAAATCAAGAATGTCGAAATGATAATACGCACGCTTCCAATGAAGAGTTCTGCGCGCACATGTGCTTTGAAATAAGAACACTTCAATGCTTAATGTATACTACCGCTGGATTCAAAGGAGTGAGGGCCTGAGCTGTCAGTGAATTTGCTGCACTCCCCTCTGTACTGCCGGACAAGCTGGCTCCTCCTCCTCCTGTTGCTCTTGCCTTTGCTGTTGCGGCTGCATTGTTGCCTACATGTGCTCGTGGGGTCTGGTCCCCAAAGGCCGCGCCCCACGCTTCCAGCACCACTGCTTGCTGCCATAGACCTCCGCCGCGCTGCCACGCTACGCCCTCGAGCACATCGCCTTTCTTCCATAAGGGCTTGCCATTTGTACTGCCCTCATCGTTCTGGTCAGCCTTTTTGCTTGCTGCCTTGTTCTGCGCACTCTTGTCGGTGCTGTTCACACTATTGCTGCTGCCACTACTAATGGAAGAAGAGGAGGGTGTGGTCTTTTGTGTTGGTCCCTTTTTGGCATCTTTCTTGGGCTCAAACAAGCGCAACGGCCCGTCTGTCAACGGTACCGAACTTCCGCGGCCACCAACTAAAGTTTGAACTCGGCCGTCTCGCGGAGCCACCACACGCACCTAAAGGAAGAAAGGGAAGGTTCGTAAGCAGAAACGAATACGTCGTCTACACACACCATTGAGCAAAAAAAAAGGCCAAATGAAGGGCTCCTAATGGCAAAAATAACTCTATTTTTGAAAGCATTTAAAAATCCACATTTTTAAGTGAAATAAATGTGGTGCTTACCGCTGCATTTCCGCTGTCGGCCACGAGCAATAAGCCACGGCGAGGATCAACGTTGCTGTTGGTAAACTTGAGCGCAGCAGGGCTATGGCATGTCACGAGAGTTAAACTTGCGCCGTCCAAAGAGTAACTCATGGAAGTAGCCGCAGACGCCCATACACCTGCGTTGGCGCTGCTACTCTCATTTGTGTTTCCGTTCTCTGACAGTGCAGACGATGACGATGACGACGATAATGATGATGGTGGCGCCAGAAGCCCGTCATCGTCGTCATCGTTGTAAGCTGCTAACTCGTTCATCGCTCCGGGCGGCCTCTCAGCTAATCCAACAACCATCGAGCCTCCACCCACTGCAGGAGTTAAAGCGCCATCTTCGGTCAGTAACCACCCACACCAATCGCCCTGTGCTGTCTCCTCAGCATCAGCGGCATCGCCTGTTGCTGCAGCAGGCGGCGGGTTGCACAGCTCTAGAGGAGCGCCGCATCGTTGCGTTAGTAGCTCCTCGTTCAAATCTTTCGAGGCTGTAGTCTGCGCAGTTGTCTTACTGGCACTAACGGCACCGATACACAGTGCTGCATTCGCCAAAGGAGCGATATAGCTTACTTCGTCAACTCCCATGGGACCCCGCATCCCACCTGTGGTGTGCCGCTCGCCACTTTGATGGTGATGGTGCTCTCGTTGATCGATAGCGTGTTGAAAATGCCACGCTTGCCTGGCTGCTGCACTACTAGTACCTCTTGCTGGTGATGTAGCGTAAATCTGCTCTGAAAGCACAAGGCGAGCACCTCGCTTGCAGCTGCCGCTGTTGTTGCTAATGCTACTGCTACTGCTACTTGGTAGAACCGTAAGCACCAAATTTCGGTTCACATTCACAAAGTCTAAGTTGTCGGTAGTGACACCAGGAAGCGGCTTCACGACCGCTCTCAGGATTTGGTGCGGTTTTCCCTGTACTTCAATGGTCTGCCGAGGGGCCTGAAACCGCGCAACCCCCGATGAACCATCAACCAAGCTTCCCCCATTGCCGTTACTTCCTTTAGTGCCACCGCCACTGTCACTTTTACTGCCTCCAGTAATGGGCCTGGGTCCGGCAAAGTGGTCAACTTTCTCGCCTTGCTCAGCCCCACTGCCTACGCTAGGGCCGTAAGCTCGCACGAGTTGATCATTGGCGCTGCACAACTGCCGGCCTCGCACCGCCAGGCGCTTGTAAACTCCCTCGTAAGAGGCACCCCATCGAGCGAACGCTTGAATTGGCTCTAGTGCGACCTCCGATGCCACAAGTGCGTCAGCAGCATAGCTTGCACATGCACTCTGTAAAGTGGCGCTGTTCACTTTGTGTCTATCCACAGTTGCTTCAGAGTCGAGGACCGCAGCTGAAGCGAGAGCGCTGGTTCGGAGGCGCTCTAATGTAGTAAAATGAGTCTGTAAAGCAGTGCGAGCCGCTGTGGCGCGAGTCTGGGCAAAGAATGAGCAGAATGATGAAGACATGAGTTGACTGGAAATAAGACGGACTTGATGCAATAAAAGAAGTGAAACTATGGCTCGTACTCAACACACACGAGTGCTCTCAACTTGAAGCTACTGAGCTCAAGAAGAAATTTCTGGCGTATCTTCTCAGTGTAGTCTCTTTCTAGTGTGAGTATTAGACCTGCAGATTTTGCAGTCGCGTCGACACTTCTTCCCATCGTCCCTCTCGTTCTTGCAGCGACGGTGACCTCGCTAGCGTCGAAGGGGTTCCAACAGCCGATTCTTTGCTTGACTTGTTCCCTCCACCTTTGGTGCTATTGCTTGCAGCATTGGCCGACGCTATTGCGGATATTCTCTGGCTTTGCAATGCAAGTAGCGCTTGTGGAGGGGCAAGAAGAGCTAGCAACAGGTGCGGTGGCGTGCCTAATACGCTAGCCCAGAGCGGCAATGTAAGCTCTCGGAAAGTGGGTACGCAAGTAGCGGTGCCGCCTTGACTGCTGCCGCCAACACTATCGTTATCAGCCTTGCTTCCACTTGCAAAAGAGATGAGAGCCCGCGTCCAAAAGTCATCGAGGGAGCTTCCTAATTCGTGGCCCAATGCTTTGAGATATTGAGCTCGCCACGATGCAGCTGCTGCCAGCGTCTCAGGGCTCAGAATCGGTAAAGGCCACTCAACTAGAATAGCATCGTCACGATTCGCGTCTACCACCACAGTAGGTTTCGGTAGTGAAAATATCTGCGTCTTCTCGGTGGATCTAGACGTTTCAACGCCTGTCGATAAGCTCAGACTTGCGTTGCCAGCCAAGCCCTCGCCACCTGCAATCTTAGGATCTGACAGACGTCTGGTAGCTTGTCCGAATAATGCTGTAGCCAGAAGGTGTGTGCTGAGTGAAGAAAATGGTGCTGTCAAACTACTTTGTGGCAATGTAGCAGTCTTGAGGGGCGGCTGGAAGTGACGAAGCAAGGAACTCGGAGTTGCACTGCCACTGGCTTGAAATGCTGCCAAAATGGCCGCATGCATTTGAAACGGCAACCTTGCCTCGGCACTCGACAACTGCACCAAGCTCGATTCAGATCTGCTAGCTTCATAATCTATGATAAAATTGACCAAGTCAGCGTGCATTCCACTGAAAGATTCATTCGAGGAGTCCTCGTCAACTCTAGCCACAACCGCAACTGGCTGGTCAAAGGGCGTGGGTGAAGCGAGAGAGTAATTCAACTCAGCAGTCATCGTTGCAAGATTCAGACCAGCTTTAGAAATAGTGCTACCCAAACATGCCGCTTGAATGTTCAGTTCAAGATACACCTCGCAACCGGAAGTTTTAACGCTTTTGCATAGCTCTTTCAATGATATCACGCCTTGCCACCAATGACTATCAGACCCAAAAACTTCAAGCTACACAGAAAAGAGAAGGAGAGAAGCAGTAAAGCAAATTAGTATTTAAACCTATTGCTGACTTATACGAATTCGAGTATCTTGCCTGGCATGTTGAGGTACAGTTTTCTCTTTCTTCCGGACTAGATCCAGCCGAGGTGACGATTGCCTCGACATCCTTCAGAGAGGTGGCCGCTTCGGCCACGCAAACGAAGAGACTCAGCGACTCTGGATCACAATTTTCGTCGCTAAACCATTTCACGTCGTCTCCTAGGTGATCTCTTGTAACAACAGTGATCATGTTCTTGAGCAGGGGCTTGTAGCTGTCAAGAAATCATGTGTGTATCACCATCGTGTCGAGAGTCGAGAGAAATTGCGCGCAACTGAGAAATTGCGCCGTGATTTCCGAGCGGTTGAGGCTTCGAATAATCCGTAGTTTTCAGGGGCATTTTGAGGGGCAAAATGACTAGATGATGATACGAGTTTGTTACGAGTTACGTACGCTCAAACGTCACAACTACTTGTGTTGCTTATCCAGCGGACTTCCTAGTTACGAATTTCCTCAGGAATCCATACGTATCGTATCTTAGGTGCGCTCTTCGCGATGCCGATCGGTTTGAAGTGAGCCACCTGGCACCTGGCACTCTGGCTGCTGGCTGTTCGTTTGCTTGTCGGGGGCGTTGGAGCTGCACAATCAGCGCAACCAGTATAGCTAAAAGAAGCCCAGTGCAACTGTTTATCAACCCGAATTATGCTACATGTAATGCTTTCTAATTCAGATATATGTTATAGAAAAAAATCCCAATAAATGCTAAATGGAAAGATTTGAAAGATAGGAAAATCAGACATCTGACATCTGCTCCGCTTTCGCTTTCGCGCTTCGCTTTTCCTGCTTTTTGAATAGCCGAAAAATAAAACCCGCTACGTGGCGCGAAGCGCCAAGAGACCAACGGCACCACCTTTTTCTTCTTCTTCCGGCTTTATTTATGTTATGATACTGAAAATAAGCTGTAAGATTAAAGATACAAGATACAAGACAAGACTTATTTTCATCAATTTTCAATTATCGATCATTAAAGCACAAGAAAGGAGAAGGGAAAGGCAAATAAATGCAACGTGTCCCGGAATAATCTACACCGTATAGTCTTCCGGTGCATAGCCCTCTGTTGACTTGCGGGCTCGGAACATGCCGTATCCGCAGAGGCCATCGTCAAAGGCGCGGTGGAAACGGTCTAAGCAAATGCCGTCGCGCAAAGTCTTGTACCAGGTCCAAGGGCGGCGCGCCACCGGCCATGGGTCGTAAACTCCGACCCAAATCGAGTGCCGCCACGACGCAATGGTTTGCTCGTTCCAGTCCTCCAAGTGTACGTCCTGTAAGACTCCAGTGCCCTCCATGAGCCGCCCGTACTCCTCGATGCTGATGAAGTGCGGGTGGGTCCACTCCGCGTACAAGTAGTCGAGGCGCTTCAGCTCCTTGGCGTCGAAGGGGGCCTCCTTGGTTTCTTCCCGCTGGCACCACGTGGCCACCACCATGATCCCGCCGGGCTTGAGGACCCGCGCCATTTCTTCCACGTACTTCTTTTTGTCGGGCATGTGCTCGCCCGACTCGCAGGCCCACACCATGTCGAACGAGTTGTCCGGAAACGACATGCCTAACGCGTCCATCACTTGAAACTGAGCGTTGTCAACCCCCTGCTCGGTGGCCAAGAAGTTTGCGCGCGCGGCTTGGTTTGGGCTCAAAGTAATGCCTGTTACGGTTGACTCGCTCCCGAGTGCCTTGGCAAGATAACGGCTAGTGCCGCCAATCCCGCACCCAACGTCAAGCACCTGCTTGGGTGGCGACGCCAGCGCATTCACGCCCGAAAAGGCAAGCATGCGGTCGATGAAGTCGTACTTCGCCTGAATGAAGTTCTTCTTTTTGTAGCCTGCCTTCATTTCCTGCGGGGAGTACCACCCCAGGTGAATGTGCTCTCCCCAGTAGTGCTCGAGGACACCGTCATTAGTCCAGGCATCATACTCTTTTGCCACCGTGTTCTCTTCGCGGTTGTACCGCCGCGCTGGCTTGTCAAGTATGCGCTGTGAGACATGAAATGAGCATGTGAATCGATTGAAGCAGACTTGACAGATATTCTTGAGGCACACGCAGGTTGAAATTTGCGTTTGGTCTATGCAACAAAACCTAATAGGTTTGCCCAGTAGAAATCTATGATATACTTTGCTAAACGTATGAAATTAAAGACGCAACTAAACCTAGGTGCATGCTTGAGCTTGTGATTATTTCATAGGGAGCCATAGGAGTAGGTTCCAACTACTCCTTAGTGGAAGTATCGAATGTCACTAGGTATACTCGTCAAAAGAAATGCATACTGGGTTAATAAGTTATGGTATGTGTGATGATGCAACTCACCACAATCTTCGCGGTAGCAGCAGCCGCCGCTACAATAGGCACCACTGGTACGCCAGCAACTTCAGGTGTGAGCAAAGGCGCTACAATACCCTTGCCAAAGCTGCCTAAGCCCATCGTAGGAGTTGTGCGCGTCGCAGGCGACCGATGGCGCATTGGTGCATGCGGCGCTAGAGCATCACCGAGGGTAGCGCCCGCTAAAAATGTGAGGGCTTTGACTGCACCTTTTGATCTCATTGTAGGCTGGAGGTGTTTCTATGGTCTGCGCTGTGATGATTACAAGAGCTCTACGATGCAGGTTAAATTGTCTGACAGCTTTACACTGACGTGTTGAAGATCGATTGCAGAGAGTTACGTAATGCTGTAACAAAACATGAAGCCTAATGTAGTATTTGATTCTCAACCGTTACGAAGTAAGTTGTTATCTGTAGCTACGAAGGAAATTTCGTCCATGAAAAAAATGTTAGCTACTGTAGCGCTCAGGGCTACTACTGCTTTTTAAGTAGCCAGGTGTACAACACAAGCAATCCTGAATGGTAATTTGCTATGGATTTTATCTTCTAAGAGCATCTTCAGAGCAAGTATACTGCCGTACATCGAAACAAGAAATTGGATAGTGTTTTGCATGTGCTGATGTGAAACTTAGCAATGAGTACTCTTCAGGTGCAGCTCCCTCGCTTGCGAGACTTACTTTTCGCGGCTATAGACACCAATTTTGATATCCGACAGAACCCCACTAACGCATTGCTGCGAGCATTTCGTTGCCTTGACAGTAGTCGATCGGGTGCTGTCAGCCGCAGTGAGTGGGATCAAGGCCTCGCTCGGCTTGGGGTTTGGCTCCCGATTACTGGTCGGCGCACACTGTTTACGGCATTAGACCGGAATCAAGATGAGCTTGTGAATTTAGCCGACTTGACTTGGCTCTGGGAAGCGAATATAGGTCTCGATGAAGTCCCAAGCTCGGGAAAGGAGGCGCAATCTGAGTCATCGGACTTGCAAGATGACTCAACCGGCTTGGCGCTTGCACAAAAGCTGCGGCGAGTGCGGAGCCCTATGGGCGCTGCACTACAGAAACGCTTCGTTGACTATGCTGTAGGCGATGCTCTACTGTGCACACTCGAAGGGCTGCCGGCGTCTGGCGCTGCTGTAGAAGGTCCATGCATTCTCGACGAGGAGCTCGTCTTCGTGCTGTCCCAGGCGCAGTGCCCCATCTCGCGTGAAGAAATGCGCTGGCTGGCACGCACCTTCAGCTTCAAGGAAGGCAACGAGTCTGCGTATCGCAGCGAGCTGCGCATCGCTGGTGGGCCGCTCGCGAACTTTGCGTTTGGCGCTCGAGATCCGTGGGCGAATTCGAACGTGGATGCCTTGCTGTTTGCAGTCACGCCTGAAGAGTGCGACTCCGCAGCTAATCGTAATCGTAGTCGAAGTCTTATAACTCCATCAAATGTACCGTCGCAAGTAATCAATTATCCACCATATCATGCATCCGATTCTCGCGAGACGCAGCTTGGTAGCAGCAGGAGCTATGGTGGCAGCGGCGTTCAGATTCATGTAAACCATGGCGAACAGACAGACGCTCCAAAATCGTTACGCCGTTCTACGACGGCCCATGAGAACAATAATGAAGCCTGCAGCCCTGAGTTTGGATCATTTCTGTGGTGCTTGTCCCCAAGATCACCTCAAGAGCCGGCGGATGACGCTGCCGCGCACTCTCACGTTGCAAGCAGTAGTCGAGCATTCGTTGATGAATGGGACAATTCACGAAGTTTCGAGGCACCATACTTTGATCAGAGGCGGCCGAGAATCAAACCTCCCGAAAGCTCAGCGAATGCAAAACTACGGAGGGGGTCAAAAACTTCAGATCTCGCAATTGTAGAAGGTAGATTCTCAAGTATGAGCTCAGCTTCTGAGTTGCATGAGCCTCACCAAGTTAGTGTCCAACGCTTGAGCGGACTCCTCCGTAGGCTCTACCGCTGCCTTGCTAGTAAAGGCATGCGCCCAGCGGCAGCAGTGCAGGAGTTGATGGAGACAGCTGACGCAGATTGCGATGGTTACATGGGCGTCGAAGACCTTCTGCTGCTGGCATTGGCGGAGGAGGATGCTGTCGGCTCAGCTGCGAGGACACCTGTGCCTGCTGAGGCCGCGAAGGCTCTGATTGAGCGCATCAAAGCTGAAGCTGGGTTATCGGTCGGCTCCATGCGAAGCTTTCTCACTCCAGGCGAGCTCAGTCGTTGGTTAGCGCCCCTCAGCCCTCAGCTCTCTCGTGTTCATGCCACTTGCGTCGCCTCCCTCGTTGCAAGCGTGCAGCGGGATTGGGGCAAAAGCTGGTGGCGAATGGCGTCGCAGGCAGAGCGTACAGAAGCGGTTGCCAACCTCTTGAGGGCCGCTAGCGTGCGCGCTGGAGCTGCGAAAGCGAACTCCGTCTACGATGGTGCGATTCCACCCGGCTTGGTGTCAGTGCCCGCGTTTCGGAAGGCCGTGCAGCGCCTGGGTTTGCCGCTGAGTGCGTCGGAAGTGGACAGCCTCGCCGCATGCTTCCGTGCTCGAGAACCCGAGGGCCCCAATGGATCTGCTGTTCGTAACGTGGACTTCGATGCCATCGTCCTGTTTCTTTTGTCTTGACGTTTACTAGCACCTTGCCGCTATAACTCTCTTTACTGAATTATCCTTTCTTCTTTCGCCGAATTATGCCGTGAAATTATGTGGAACCAAACGATAATACCGGATATCGAACAAACCAAGAACAGGTTACAGAATACCCGAGGTGGAAATGAATACGAATGGCAAAGGCGATTCTGGGAAGTATAACACTGCGCTACCACGGAACTGACTTCAAACCTTAAACCGGGTACTGTGCTACCTTCCGGCCATATGACCTTATGCTTATGCCTATGCCTTATCTGAAGGCTTAAAGAAAACACGTCTCCATAACGCCCAGATGACAGATGACCCCTGGTAAGACGCATAATTCCTAATGGATCTAGATTAAAATAAGAAAGGCGTAACACCTGATTAGCTGATCACCTCTATCTGTTGACTGTTGAGTTCCTATTTCTTCCTCAAGCCCGCTGGCCTCAGTAAAGGAAGCCCTTGGCGCCTTCGCCTTTCCACCAACGGATAAATTCGTCGTACTCGATTTTGCCGTTGCCGTCCGTGTCTAAGGTTTGCAGCGCGGCCTCCACTTCTTGGGGCTCGAGCGAGGACCCTAACGCGAGGCACAAGTGGCCGAGCTCGGAAGCGGAAAGCGCGCCGTCTTTGGATTCGTCAGCTGCGTCAAACGCGCTCTTGACCACTTCTTCTGTCGACAATAGCGACCGGACAAGATCGAGCTTAGACTTGGAATGGTGCCCCACCTGATAGAATACGTGTTCAGAAGAGTTTATTTTCATCAAGCAAAGTGCGAAAGGGAATTGGTTAAGAGAGGAGGACGCAGAATCGCTTCTGCAACGAAGCGCCAAGACTCTTGATTGAGGGAAAGGTATGCTTATGGACCAATAACGTACTATGAACATTGTTGAGCCGACAGCCGCCATGTACACTCCTAAAGCGAAAGGGTGCCAGTTACCCTGATCGAGCAAGTGTCAAAAGCAGCATAGGTACTTGTGAGAGGTGTCGAGGCATGAAGAAACAATTTAGGCAGCGGAGACAGCCTTTTACAGAAGAAATAGCGAAATGCGAGGAATTTTGGGGAGTGCTCTAACCTGCGCCATTAGGAGAGTGCCAATGAACACATAGAAAGCGCCACGGCCGTTGAGTAAAGTTAAAAACTTGGCCTGAACTTTGATGGCTTGTTTGATCTATAGACAAGAGGGCAAGGGGCACGACGATAGCCTCTAAAAACCAGGGTGGGGGGAATGTCGAACAGAAGTCAGGAGTATGAGCACCTTCAAAGGGTAAAGCGAGCCCTGCCCTTCGAGCATGATGATGACGAAACCAAAGAACAAAGTGTATAAACTGAGCACCGCCTGAACCAGGCTCAATTCTACCACTTTCCCTAGAACGCTCAAAATACCCTGCATAAATCGGAAGAGAACAAAATGATATTAGATGCTTTGGGGTTCATTGCTTAAACTTATTGCTAGGGTCTGGTGGAAAGTTCTATCATTCTGCTTGCCTGAATCACCATCACCACCCCTCCTAAAAGTGCCGCTGCGCGGAAGGTCATGGGGCCTTCACCAACCCACGTAGACATCTTGCTGAGACCATTGGTTTGCAAAAGCTCTCCCGCCTAGCATTTTATAAACAGACTTGTGAGGCGTTGTGCTGCCATGGAGGCTATATTTTGGAACTCAGGGATTAGCTGCTACTGAGCAGCAGTAAGAGCTGTACAGTCCTAACATACGTCTAAAAGAGAGCACTCATTCTTCAACTCTACCTCTTGCATCTCAGCTTATGAGTTCCCAAACCACGCGCCGTCTCAGTTTTCAGGAGTATCTCTGATATCAGTCGCAGCCGTCTTCCGCCTTCCCTATAAACTACTCCGCTCCATGAAGAATCTTTTTTGAAGAAGAATGACAGGGGGCAATAATTTAGTATCGTATTAGAGCACCCTAAAAGAATGGGGCAATGGGCGGGGCGGGGCCATATCTGGCTGGGCCGCTAGCTAGCTAGCTATGGTACGCTAAACTAACTTAGGCGCATTGTGTAATGTCACGGCGGACCATACTTAAATACCACCATTCATACTACTACTATTTCTACATAATTTCCTTCCTATAATCCTATATGATTTTATTGGGATTTCATTGGAAATTGTGGTTGGTATGGGCTATTGGTATTTTTTATTGGTGGTACTTCAAAAGTGGCGACAATATCCCACGGTCCGTCTGTGAGACACAGCCATGTACGGTGGGCATCAAGGGAGGGAATGGATTCCTAGGAACTTCGGGCCACCGACAGATGATGAACCCTTCCGTTATGAATTTGCAGCACCGCTTGGTACTTGAATTATCCGTGGGACTCTCGTTTGATCAAAGGCAGGCACAATGGAGGATTTATTTATTTTGGCTGCAGCTACAAGCATTGTCAGCACGATCTTGCCGATCACTAGCGCGGAACCTGCTCTCTTCGGGGTATACGCAGTCGACTTGCTCTCAAGGTGGAGGGCCTTGCGAGGATTTCGAAAAACGCTAGAGGACGACCACGACTAGCGTCCGTGGCGTTTGATGGAAGATATGGGTTTAGCTTTTTGATAGGGAGCGACCGCTAGGCCACAAGCGGCCCGCTTGCATGTTGTTGTTTGTATTTTCGAGGGGGGGCTTTTCTATTCACTGCCACTCTGCGAACGAGGAAGGAGTTCCTGCCCCGTCAAAGCCTTTTATGGGAAAAATACTACCTCAGGTATAAAAAAGTTCGACCTCAGGTACAGTGCGACCTCAGGTATAGCAAAGTTCGACCTCAGGTACAGTGCGACCTCAGGTATAGCAAAGTTCGACCTCAGGTATAAAAAAGTTCGACCTCAGGTACATGCGACCTCAGGTATAGCACGATTTTTTTCTAGGTATAGCAATCCTAGGTATAGAAAAGTGCGACCTCAGGTACAAAAACGTGTTATTCTTAGGTTTACGGGGCTATTGTCAGCCATGCTGCTATGCTATGCCAGTACAATTTACGGTCCCCGTACCCCCTACTCTTTAAAAGAAAATCGC
>Ga0307930_1002463_pt1 | contig 14090 bp, 14 predicted proteins | sample OrgLakmetageno46_FD_203161 | JGI IMG/M metagenome (GOLD analysis project Ga0307930, IMG submission 203161) | Saline water microbial communities from Organic Lake, Antarctica - #46 | ecosystem: Environmental > Aquatic > Non-marine Saline and Alkaline > Saline | place: Antarctica: Organic Lake... | reverse complement strand
TGCAGGTGTACAACCAGTGGGAGTGGCCGAGGCCCATCTTGCTCAAATCCTTTCACAAGGTCTCGCCTGACGTAGCCAAGTACCCGGTGTGGAACCCTGAGGTACGCGCACTTGTGTGTGTGTTTTGCCTTTACACATCGAATTCACATGCGTCTTTTACTCTCGACTCACGAGATTGAAGGCTTCGCCATGGCGTGCACCTGAAAAAGCACAACCTTGCGTTTTGCTGTCGATTTATAATCCGTGTCTGTCGCTTGTTCATCTATTCTTCTTGTTGTCCGTTTCACAGGTGAATCCCCGCGACCGCACTCACCTCATGCCAATTGTCACGCCTGCGTACCCCGAAATGAACTCGAGCTACAACGTTGGGGAGCCTCAGCTGAGAATTCTGAAGGAAGAGATTGCGAGGGGCTTCGAGGTGATTGCGCAACTTGGTTGGTCTATTGTGTTGTGACAGCGAAGGATTGGGCGCATATGGTGTTCTTTTGACTACTAGAGAGTTTAAGACAGCAATTGTTACAAATGAAAACTTAATATGCTAAAAAATTTCGACGCACGATATCATTTTGCGGTTTCCTGGAACACTGATCGTTGAATATATTCATTCATGTCTCTGTGGAAAGCATTCTAAATCTCGTAACGACGACAATCATTATGCAGGTGTCCTTTGCAGTGGCCGCAGGCAAAGCCAAGTGGGAAGACCTCGTGAAACCGTCGGATTTCTTCCACAAATACAAATACTACGTGCAGGTACGCCGTAATGATTTTCTTTGATGTTTATACAATAGTAAACTTACACGTTTTAATTACTTGGTCAGAAGTTATTGTGTTCGGACACCCATGTTTTATTCACCCTCGCCATTCAATGCTTGTCTCGCTGCTTGCGACGAAAGGTGGACGTGTGGGCGCCTTCCTTGCCTGCTCAAAAGCGATGGTTGGGCTTTTGCGAGTCGCGCTTGCGTGGTCTGGTGCACGCCATCGACAACGCCGGCTACAGCAGCCCCGACGACGTGCGCGCCTATCCGTACGCTGAGATCTTTGCCTGGACTCGGCCTGCAACCAACGGGCACGCTGCGGCTACTTCAACAACTAGTGGCGGTGGCGACGATGACCCACAAAGCCACACAGGCCAGGCAGCAGCAGCAGCAGCAGCAGCAGCAGCTGGGCCTCATTCTGGCGGCGCAACGAGTGCAGTTGCAGCAGAGGCTGCAGCGCCGTTAGAGCACGTGTCGTCATTTTTCCTCGCACTGAGCTTTGCGGCAGGGTTAAGTCACTTTGACTTAACGCATTGCACTCGGGATTGGGTGGAGAAAGTGAACTTTTGGGGAGGTCGCACACCCGGTGAGAAAGAGACGCGTGAGGGGAAAAAATACTGAACTATCTCGGAAGTACTAATTTTGATGGAACAACTAAATGTATTTTTTTCATATGTTAAACTTGAAAGCTTAGATGAATTGAAAGGGGGAGGCTAGACACCGCCTTGCAATTCTTTTACTTCAACTTTACATGTCTCTGTGTCGTATGATTTTATTTTTGTCACTCTTATCTGCAATCTTAGTAATGTTGGCGTTCTTCCGTCTTTTCAATGTACCGTAGGGATGGATCTCTCGGTAGTCGTAGTGCGCCGCAACAATCTCCCTGTTTTTGTGCAGCATCCGCCCAAAAAACGCGGGAAAAACCGCAAAAATCGAGGTCGGAAAAAGCGAAGTGCGAATGGCCGTGAAGATAACGAGGAAGGCGATGAAGATGGTGATGAACTTGATGAGTCAGAGGATACGAATGCATTCAATGAAGAATTAAGACCCCAAGTTGGCGACATATCTGAGGCAAGCACAACGGCACCCAAAATTTCTGCAACAGGAGAGCGTTTAGATATGTCCGAGGGTCGCGAAGGAGGCGACGATGACAATGAGGATGCAGGCGAAAGCGAAGTTGAGCTCATCTTTGGCACGGCTGATGAAGATGACGAAGAAGAGAAAGACGTCGACGACGAAGCGACCTCAGCGACGAGCTATGCCAGTGCAGAGGGTTCGCCTCTAGGGTCCGGTTCTCCGCAAAGCAGTCACAAAGCGCAAATGCCAGATCTGGGCTCGCCACTGAAGCGTAGCCGCCGCTAGCGCCTATGATTGGCACCCTTTTATATGACACAGTGCTCTCTCCTTGGTTTTGGTTTGATTTGACTCCTTTGTGGCTGTGCGAGTTGAGTAGCACATGAAGTATCAGTATCGCGAACTAAACCGCGGTTGCAATACAACCAGCCACTGTATAATAAGAATTCGGCCGTTCCTCGTTTCAGGTTTCAGGGTTATATATCCAGGATCCGAGATAGCTTTTCCTATTTTAAGAGCAACAATATAAGCCACGCAGTGCCGTGCCACACCATTCGGAGCAGTAGAGATTTTAATTGCAACAGAGGATCCACTTAGAGTCAGTTAGAGCGAGCTCCCTTTTGCGCTTGCGCGTGGCGTCTGAATCTATGAGTATAAGAAATGCTTAGTGCTGCCCCTAAAACATTCGTCAGAAATGGACATGTACAACACATAAAATATTGGGTATACATGAAAGTAAGTCGGTATGCTCAAGAACGAGGCTGCTTAAGGCCTACGAATTATCAAATCCACCCAGGCCCTTGAGAATGCGCAGAGCAAGACTAGAAATCAGACTGCCGCTGAGCTCTCAACTTGGGACTGTAGCCGCTGGTGTTCATGGAGTCTATTTTCTTGTTGCTGATCTTGCTGCTGCTGATACTGAACCAGCTGGGGTCCCCATGGTTGTTGAATTTCTTTTTCTTCCTCTTTTTGGTATTTTTGTTGCTGAGGATCTTCATGCTGCATTCCTTGATTCAAACTCTGCCGTTGTTGATGCTCTTGCCACGTGCCATACGGCGATATTATCTCCTTATATTGTCGCTGCTGCTCTTTCGTGCTGCGGCCCTGAGATTGAATTATTTGCTCTCTCTGGGTAAGCTGACAAAGCGCCTCGTAGGGCGACGCATTCTTCCAGCACACCTCGGGGTTGATCCTTGAGGGCATTTCATTATTGCCAGAGTCCTGGAGGACTCGATTATCATCCTCGGATATCCGTTGACGGGTTCTATTATGGGTCTCGTCTGCATAATTGTCATTCTGCTGAGCAAAGTTTGTTGGCAATCCAATGCGCCCAGCATGCACATCATACTTCCGTGCGGCATCCAGTTGGTTCTCAAATAGGCCCAGGAACTCAACTGCCCCTTCGCCAGCTTCGATCGATGCGACCCATTTCTTGCTCGATCTGTTCCATGATACTCCTATGTATCGCATATCAAACTCTATGTTGCGAACAACAGGAAAATTTGTCTGTTTCCCCAGAAAGGCCGCGTGGAGGTCGTACCTGTAGATAGATTAGAAAGGAATAAGTTTCTAGTGCTTTTCATTGAAACAAAGTTGTTCAAATGAAATAAGTAACTCACTTTCGCGCAGCTTCCTCCTCGTCATCAAACCGCCCTAAATACGTGTACACACCGTCGATAGACAAATAAACGGCCCATTTCCCCTTTTCTCTATTCCAGCTCACTCCTTTATACTTTGAGGAAAGAGGCCTCTTAGCTGGGATTGGCACGAGAGCGCTAGGATTGATGCGCGGAGGAGTCCTCTTCGGCTCAGAAAATATCATGTAGTCATCTGAATGCAGTGTCCCCTGCCGCTGAGCACTTTTCCGGCACATAACAGTGAATGTTTCTGTTGGGGTACGCTTAGGTTGAGACTGCTGTCGGTGAAGAAAAGCGGGGCGCATGTCAGAAAACGCATGAAGATCTTCTATAGGTGCCGAATGCCCATGCATACGGTGCAGCTCGCATCTTGGAGTTCCAGTTGGGGCTTGTTTTGATTGATCTTCTGAAAACGTCCTTTCTCTTCGTGAATGTAAATCCTTCAACGCCATTCGCATAGATGGAAGTACGAGATCATTTTTTTCCTTGGATGGAAGAGCCGAGTAAACTCGCGTTTCGATGTGTGAAGACATACTTGTCGTGTCATCCTCTGCATCGCAAGTTGAAGCGAGTCGCTTCAAAACGCCTCCTGGGTTATCTTCTGGTTTTCTTTTCCGCGACCTTTCTAAGGATTCAAGCTTTGAAAGGAAGTTCAAAGGCTTTCGAAACATTTCAAAATTCAAAAGAAATTTGAGGGCGAGCTTTCTTTTATTCGCCACTCAGTTCCGCGGTTGTGCAAGTTAAGCTTTCATGCGAGTTCTTTGATTGATGGGTTGATGTGAGAGTCAGCAAAAATATTTGATGGACGTGTCAAACGTCGACATTCCACAGAGGATTAAGTTGCTTTTGTCACGATAGCCTCAATAACTAGAAATTGTTGAATTACCTTCCTTTTGTATACATCGGCCCTGTTCCACACACACCCTTTGTCGGTCGGACCAGGGTATGAAATAAGGGTGGACGTAAATCGTGAACAAATTAGGCTACGCAGACTTATGATGTCAAAATTATGCACTCAGAGTGCTTGTACAAGTAGGTAAGCGCACCACATCGCTTCAATCTGATTTACTCTTTTCATGAATGTCCACTCACAAAGACTGATGCTTTCATGTTGTATTTATTCAAGCAATTATAAAGTAGCAGATTATGCGTACACTATTTCTTGAAGCTCTACTTTATGCCATATGGTTTTAGATAAGTTTTTCAAGGGTGATTAGCACTTATCCTGCACCATAACCCACGGCCCATAATGATTCGAGAATTGCGCTATTCAAGTGGCCTCAAAGCAATTCGATCCCCAAAGACACCGTTGTTCTTGGAAGTCCTACATCCTTAGCACTTCAATTTCAATAAGGGTTTTGGACTCGAACTAATACTAATACAGGCCTTCGTAATGCAAGTAGGAGCAGAAATGAGATGTGCTATCGCAGCAAGAAGCATGAAGCACATGCGCCCACGACGCGCATACGAGTCGAATTCCGAAATCGCACAGGTGATTATCGCAGCAAGAGGAAGTAGAGAACTTGAACTCGAACTAATACAAACCCAAATGACACAGAAGCCAATGCTTCGGGCAGAAGTGTACGCGCGTGCGTTGCGCGCAAGTCAAAATCGTAAAGAGGATAGTGTTTAGAGGGCAGGAAGCATAATACTTCCTCCCCCTCTAAAGTGGAAACAGAGAGCTAAACAAACCCAAACCCATTGAACAGCATGCTGCTTCATGGAAATAATGGATAATCAGGCCGGACTAAAGTACAAAGCAGATCATTAATCTGCTATGGCCGCCTTAGCCTTAGCGCTCTGAATGTAGGCACGGCGTTATCCCTAGGCATTAACACTTAAAATTTTTCAGTTGCGTTGACTTCGTTTGAGATCAATGACCTGCGTCGTGGGTTTCCAAGCTACTCTATTATAAGTTACAAGTACAAGGGGGACGTCGCCGAATTGTAATATGGCCACGGGAATTAGGCACTTATCTCGGAGCCCAGAAAAATTTACTGCCGCCTACTGGTCCAAGGCACTTCGTGGGTCATCCACACTGTAATGTAGGCACAGTTCTAACATTTCTCCTGCAAATTCGTTCCGTGCGCCTCTGATTTTAAGCGTAGACGCGGCCAGAGAGGTAATTCTTGAACAGCTCCAGCGCGAGCTGTGGCTTGTAGGTAGGGACTTCGTGCCCACACCCGTGGGCGGTCACAAACGCAAAATGCCCGCTCATTTGAGTCTCATTGAAGTTGACTGCGTACCCGCCCACTTGACGGCCAAAAGTTGCGTCGTCGTAGTGCCACGAGTGCCAGGCGCGCTTGGGGTCCGTGTCGAAGCCCAAGTCGTATATCCACTCCTGGGAGCCTTCGGTTGCGCACACCATGTCGTCGTCGCCCGAGTACACCAAAATCTTGAGGTCGTAGGCGTTCGACGCATTCAAGAGCTCGGAATAGATGGGCATCATGGGCGTGCGGCCGTCCGACATGTTGTAGCGAATGGAGCGCGAACATTCAGACCAATCCACGGTGACGTTGTTTTCTTGCGCAGCACCGCCGTTGACGTGAATTGCAGCCTAGAGAGTAAAGACGAATATACAGTAACATTGAATTGCTGACAGACAGTTCAGATCGAGCACTAATCTTCATTTTAAAAAATGTTGACAAAACAGAAGACGTAAGTCTTCCAAGTTACCCTATGCAATTGATGTGCAATATTATTCAAGAAACTCCAAGCAAAACATTTGAATGCGTGTATATCTGTGCAACCTGAACGTCGGCTCGGTTCAGGTAGGTCGTAGCATAGTCTGAAAAGGGTGTGCAAGCGTGCAGAAACAAGGAGCAAGTATAATGAGACATTGTTGCTATAGTTGTCATATAGTTAACGCGATGGCAGTACATTCATAGATGGTCAGAGTAACCGCCCGAATCCTACTTTCCGACTTCACTCATTGCATCACCCTAGCGTCCTTTTGGCTCCTTGTGGCCTCGAATCTATTCGGTGCATTCAGAGCATTTACCGTCAGAGCAAGGCTCGTACGCGCCTACGGTCTCCACCGTCGAGTTGCCATCTTGCTTCGCAGTGGACGCCCCCTTCTGCAAGCTTGCTTCGAGAACGGCCAGCAGCCGCGGCTCGTCGGCCCACGCGTGCCGCATCAGCGCCAGCCGCTGCGCGCCGCCAAACCGCCCACCGCCCCGGGGCTTCTTCTTCGACGAAGACGACGACGACGACGGAGCCGAGGCAAGAGGCTGAGATTGAGCACCTTCGGGGCCTTTCGGGCAAGTGGGGAAGTCGAGCGCGTAAGGGTTGAGCTCAAACTCCACAGGCCCAAGGATCATTTCTTCGTCCACCACGCACTGGTACGGCTTGAGGCGGCTGTCGGGCAGCGGGGACCCAGCGAGCTCGGCTTGCTTCGCAGCGAAGTACCTAAGCTCAAAGAAAGAGAGGGCACAAAAGTGTGAACTTAAAAGGGTGGAAAGTGAATACAAGTCTGCTCTACTTTACTAGCAGCTTCGGAGAATTAAGGTACTGTACCTAAATGATTTCAATTCATGAACTCTGATCAAAACACACTAGTAGAAACTGACCAGCCACTGCAGCTGTCTTGCCAAGAGTGGAACAGCGGGTTCGAGGTGAGCTGGTGGCCAAACAGAGTGTTGAACTCGCCCACTTGGTTGGTCACCTGCACGAGATCCACAAAGAGCACGCAAAGCAAGAAGACGTTTTAAAAAATGGCAAGGAACGAGTAGGCACAAAAATGAGTTTTCTTCGAAAGAACTATAATGGCTGCGTATCGAAGCCTCAAGAGCCCTTTCTTATCTCGGTGTCCTATGTCTGCGTTATTAAATGAGACACGAATCAATCGAAGCACACGTACCTTGGAAGTAAACGGGTTTCCCACGGCAAAGCCCTTGAAGTTGATGCTGTTCGGCTGGTGGTCCACGATGTACTTCGCCAAGGTAGGCATGTAGTGGCCTCCATACGACTCGGCAGTGATGTAGAAATCATTGGCAGCCACCGCGGGGAAGCGCTCCAAGAAGACTTGAATGGCCGCGAAATTGTCTCGAGCTGCGTCCCAGTCCCCCATGCTGTAGTCTTCGCTGTTGCCCGACCAGCTGAAGCCCACCCCTACAGGCTGCGGGAAAAAAAAAGCGAAACATGCGACGGAACACGCGTGAGGCAGAGAGTGAAAAGTGTGCATGCTTTATGAATTGAAAAGGTAGGTCAAGTGACAGTTTGAGTATGTAGATGCTGTAATGTCATTGTTATCGCAGAAACTGCTGACGATCAAATTCATTTCGGTGATAGCAGACGCCGAGCGAATCAACTGTTTACCTGCTCAACGAAAAGCATATTTGCGTCATTGTTCCAAGCATAGTCGTTCTTTTCCAGCGTGCCGTTTTCAGACACGTGGAATGGCCCTTGCTCGGTCAAGAAGCCCGTGAGGCCGGAGCAGCCAGGCCCACCGTTCGTCCACAGAGCTACAGGCGCGGTCTCGGGTGACTCAACTGCCTCCACATACCAATAGAAAATCTGCATAGCAATAAGAAGGTTTAAATAGGATCAAGTCAAGTGCAAAAAAGCGTTAGTTTGGTGCGTTAAGTTCAGCGTTGAGAGCAGAGCGTGGCAGAATAAGCATGATTGCTATGGAGGCATATATGTAGGTAGATGGCTTTGTTTTATCCATTCATAATTGAAATAGAACAGCTTAGTTGCATAGATGTGTGGGTGCATACATGTTTTTTAGTGTTAGGTAGATCGAGGTAGCCGGCGTATTGGTTTGTGAAGCCCATCCCTTCTGCGCCGGGCAGAGTCGTGACCAGATCTTCGTAAGCACTTTGGCCGATGGCAAGTGCCACGACACTTGCCGCCAAAATTGCAGAAAACGGAGCCCTCATAGGTCTGTCTACTGAAGGTGCTGAAGTGCCTCAGGGGCTTGCTTGAGAGACAGAAATTACACAAATCTCCTTTCGGTCCAGTTGAGCCGTCGGTGGGGCTACAGTATTGCGATTGTGGGGTGGTGAGAGTGTCAACAATGCACAACACAACAACAAACCACCACCACCCACCGCACCACCCACCTCCTGCGAAGCTTGTTGTTCTTGTGACATCGACGTAACCTATTATAATATGTGCATCAAAAATACCAAATGTCAAACCAAGAGGGGATACCCTTGTTGGTCAAACATCGAACGAGATTCTCAGCCCTTGTTCTCAGCATGAGGTTGTTGTCGTCATCAGGGTTTTTGAAATCAAAGTTGGGAGAGTTCATAAGGTTGTTGAGGCGAATCAGCTGAGGACACCGCAACCTCAGGCTCATTTTATAAAATTCTGTTGAATAGACTCTCCCTGTTGCTCAAAATCCTCAAGGCAATAATTGCTTCTTGCAATCTGTAAAGATTCGTAGGACATATTGCGATGCATTGTCCTAGTCGTGAATTATTCTCCGACAATTCCTCAGATGAATCGTGTTCAGAGCCGGATACCACCGAATCTCACGAATACCCGGCTCCAATCTATAAGAAAAAAAATCAATCAAAGACAGCTTATAGTCCCACGAATAATAACCTGAATCCGCAAAGGCTGGCTTCACCCGACGACAAGATAACGATGGATTCAAATTATCCGGCACCTGCTGATCCGAAGAATCGTTATCTCCCCGATCTTCGACGGATGAATCCACAAACGAATACCCTTGCTTCATCCTCACTAACAAATGAAATTACTTCGGAATCCACTGAGTGCGCATCTCCAAATATGGAGTCGTCTTTGCTTGATTCAAGTGTTCCGGCAGTTGCTACTGAGCCGCCCTCTTCCGCAACACCACCAGCGCTTGACTTTCCGCTGTCAAAAATACTCTTTATATTCGAAAAGATGAATTCCCAAAGACTTTCGATAGAGCTGGTATCACATGCGACTAAGTTGGTATGCGCAAATAAAGATAAGATCCTGCGAGCCTCAAATGCTGATGTGTCTCAACTCATGAATTTGTTCATGAAAAAGGAGCTTTTCGAGGAAGCATTATCACAACCCTCATTATTTGAAATGTCTCGCACCGCTATTCTTATATTGACAGAAGCCCCAGACTATCTTGTACCGGCAGCTTTTTATCATCGTCTACTCGAAGAACTTGGTAAGTGGAACTTAGTTGTGAGTAACAGAATTTGAGGTCGACTCTCATATTTACACATCACGCCATTGATTCCTCCGATTTGTCTTAGATATGGGATCTTATCAAGACTATCCCGGTCTTGGATCAATATTGAGAAGTTTTGCGCTTCTTCCAAGCTCTGACAAGGATGAAGGTGTTGAAAATCAGCGACTTACTTTAATGACCATGACGTATTCATTACTTGGTGTTTGGCCTGGGTCATCTGATATTGGGGCAGCACTATTCAGAAGTCTATTTGTAAGATCTAAAGGCAGCGGGCCCGAACCGTCGGTGGCGTACTCTGTTAGAAAGATAAAACTTATTACTACGATTAATCTTGTGCTTCGTGTCCTAGCAGGGGATGCCCAAAATGGCGAAGTTGATGTGCATGCTGCCTCCAGAGTAGTCGGAAACTTGCTGAACGTTTCGGAAGCTGCCACTCGACAAGCAGTGATGCAAGAATTGAACCATTTAGTGTCATATTCAAACAGATGTAATCAGAAGATGTGTACTGGGAATCATGCTGAATCTGAATTTCAGAGACTACCAGGGCAGGTCGGCGAATTCCTAATTCACCTTACTGCTCTTACTCACGACAAGGGGGATAAACGACTAGATATGGTCGGGCTCCTCGGACGGATTTTAGAGGACCATTTAATCGCTTATTCAGGAGGTTCAGAAGTTCGACTGGGGTCTCGTGCAATACGTTTGGTCCTCACAACGCTTCCTTTGGATTGTGCAGCAGAGTTAACTCGTGATGTGATGCTGAATAGCTCCTCGGCACATATTCGATCAGCAATTCTCGGGACATTGCTTAAGGTTTGCACCGGGAGTATATCTCAAGGCAGCAAGAACAACGATGCAGTATTAGCTTTATCGCTTAGGTCAGATGGAAAGGCACGGAGAAAAATTTTAGACTTGTTGATGCTTTTCTTAGCTGAAGACCCTGTGGAAAAAGTGCGGATTGCTTGCCTCGAGGCAATTGAAATACTCGCAGCCTTCTTTAATCACACAGATAAGGAGACCCAGAGTCGAGATGACTCCAAACATAATAACTTGCATACGCCACTGTCGTCAATCAGTAAACAATGTGCTTTGTCCATACTTCCTGGAAAAGTTCTTGCACTTCTCGTGATCAAGCTTGGTGATGTTAGCCTTAAGGTCCAATCTCGTGCAGCAGCAATTTTGACTTGTAGCAATGATGAAGGCAAAATCAGCCACATCGAGAATAGCATTGAACATGGAAAAGAGACTACATCCTCGTATATAGTCGGTGCACCACGACCTGCATTAGCCATTGCCTTTGATGGTCTACCTCCGCAATTTAAAAGCGAAATTGCGTATCTAATATTTAGCCTTGAATATACTTCAACGGGTGCATTTCAGCAAAAGTTCTGCCCAGCTGCGCAAGTGCTTTTAAAACAACTCGTGAGCCAAATCAAGATTCCCTACTTGCAGCAATTCAATGCATTTGATCAGCGCTTGACATAAGCAATTCCAAACCTATTTCCAAAACCAATGCACTTGAGTGACTTGAATATTTCGTTGTAAAATCCAAAATATCATGAATATGCTTTTAGCTTTTATTACTTTACAATCTAATCTAAAATCCAGGATTCCCTCTTGGCCATTAAATTGGCATCTAAAATCCTTTCAGCACTTCCCATTTCAGAACTAGGGCCTATTTAATTACCATGGCGCTCACCTCCAAGTATCCCCCAAGACCCAAGGGAAAGAGAGAAAGGAGCTGGGCTGCTGTTTGGTATTGTTGCACATATATGCGGGGTTATACGGGTAACAACTAGAAGTAAAGACTTTCATCTGTTTCTGTCTTGGGTTGCTTTATAGGAGCCGCAAGGCTCGGCCCAGAAGCCATGCACGTGATTTATACTCATAGACTGAGTGGACTGAATGGCAGAGAATGAACTCAAGGCGACTCTGTTCGTTCATTATTAACTGCGTCTTTCGAAGAAACTGCGTCTTTCGAAGAGTTGCCAGATGGTGGAGCTGGGGCCGCATCAGAAACCTTAGCCAGGACGTTGAGACCGGTTCTTCCTTTGTTCCCACCACCAAGCATGTTACCGAAGCGACGCGCAGCCTTGATCTGACTGACCGCAGAAGCGGCCTTGGCGCGCACTGGGGCACGCAGCGTCAACGCAAGTGTAGTGCTGCCAGCGTCTTTAGCCGCCTTCATAGCAACTTTTAGGTCCTCGAGTGTAGCTACAGGGATACCATCGCCGATTGCGGCAAGGGTGGACCCTGATTTAATGCCGAGCTTCTCCGCTTGCCCGCCAGGGTTCACTCTCGCGATTAGACCGCCTGGATTGATCACCATGTCCATGGGCTCAGACAGCGAGATGGAATAGGTGGTTTCAACAGGTGGAGCAGCAGGTGAAGGAGCAGCAGGAGCAGCAGGAGCAGGAGCAGCAGGAGGTGGGTTGGTCGTAGAAGAAGGCGGAGACAAAGGGTCTGAGCCAGGATTTGCTGAGGCCGTCGGTTCGGACGGCAGTGAACTTGAAGGCGCTGGAGTATGCGCGTTGGCCGAAGCTGGCGTAGGGGACGCTGGTCTTTCTGAAGTTGGCTGCGTGGAAGCTGGTTCTAGCGCTGCTGGAGTATCCAGTGACGTGGAACTTGGCACTTCATCGTTTTTGGTTGCTAAGGTAGGCTCTACCTCGGCTTCTTTTTCGCCGTTGCTTTCTTCAATATCCTCTTCAATCTTTGTTTCCTCGGCTCCAGCCGAAGAGGAGGGGACGTCTTGCTCCTCGACAACAGGGGCGACAAGAACTTCGGGTACTTCAAGGGTGGAGTCTATGCTATCTTGATTGCTTTCAGATTCAGGTACCACATCAATTGCAGGGTTTTCATCTGTAGGAGCAATGTCCGTTGAATCTGCTAGAGATGGCGCCACTGAAGCATTCACCAGGGATTGATCACCTGTCGAGGATGTTGAATCTGTTCCAGCGGGCAATGTTTCTGCACATGCCACCATGCTGCTTTCACAGACATCAGCATTTGATTTGTGTGCTTCCACCTCAGGCTTTGCCCTTGCTGTATCTTCTGGCAATACTGCAGCTGTACCCAGCGCTGCTTCTATATCTGCTGCAGTTGGTTCTGGTGCGGCTGCAGCTGTATTTGCAGCTGTATTTGCAGCAGCATTTGCCGCTGCCGCAGCCTCCAGGGCATTGAAGCGCGCTGAGCAAGCAAGTGCATGCTGTTCGTGTTGTCTAGCTGCTTTTGCCGCCGCGGCTGCAGCAACTGCGTTCGCTTCGTCTAAATTAGCCTCAGCCGCGGCCCCCGCCGCTTGAGCGCAGAGGGCATCCAAGGCTCGGCCGACTTCATGCCGGCGCTCTAGGGCCGTATCTCCGTCAGCGAGCGCATTGGCCAGAGCTTGGTCGGCGCCGCGCCGCAACCGTGCTTCAGCGGCGAGTTTTTCGCCAAATGCCACGGTGACACCTTGCAAGTCTTGGCTGGTTTGAGCAGCTTGAGCCGTGGCTTCGTTGCGAAGCTCATTGAGGCCAGCTGTAATGCTTGCTTCAGCTGCATCGCAGCGCTCCGACAAAAATTGCACATCCTCCTAAGAGGCAACAGAAATACAGGCAAAGTAGTGCAGAGAAGGAGATAAAAAATAAGACAGGGGAAAGGTATAATGTGTGGAACGTAATTATGAAAGGAAACGAAAAGATCAACTCAGTAGCGCATGCCAATGTTTGCATGCTTACCTCTCTTTGTATTTCATCTTCTTCTGCGTACTCTTCTAATTGGTCCGCGAGTTCATTGGTGCGGTTCAATCCCAACATCACGCCACGGCCCAGGAGCGCTACGCTACTGGCGCTCGCGTGCAACTGTGCTACCCACTCCTGGTCGGCGACCTGATCTACCAGAGCATGCAAACACGTTGCTACTTCCGCGCGTGCGGCAGCCTCCGTAAGCTGTCTATTGAGCCCAGTAGCAGCTTCTTCTTGCTGCTGTGCGCCTGTGCGCGTGATTTCGTCGTGACGCTGCTGCACTTCGGCCCGAATCATCGCCATCGCGTCCTTGACCCGCTGCTCGGAGTCTTCAAGCGCTCTCGCTTCTCTTCGTTGCCGCTCCGCCGCTTCTGCTGCCGTAGCCGCTTTCACCACTGCACGCAACGCATTGCCTTCGGTGGCCACTAGTGCCGTTAAGGAGGCTTTCGTAGTGGACAATGCGTCGTCCCAGGATTGGCCCGCCGCACCCACTGCTTTAGCCGCCTCCACTGCGCGCTGCGCTTCTCGCGTAGACTCCGCCGCCGCGCCTTCGGCCGCAGTCAGGTGCTGCCGGCTCAGGTCGCGGCACTCCTGCGTTGCCGCCGAAGTGGCGCTCCTCACTTCGGCCAGGAGTTCGGCTCGGTGGCTCGCCAAAGCCGCGTCCAGCCTGGACCGTGCTGAAGACCCTTGGTCCAGCAACTCGGCGCGCATGCTCGCGGTGGCAGCTCGGGCTTCGGCGCGGCTGCTGTCGGCGAGCTGCCTCGCT
>Ga0307930_1002462_pt1 | contig 14092 bp, 13 predicted proteins | sample OrgLakmetageno46_FD_203161 | JGI IMG/M metagenome (GOLD analysis project Ga0307930, IMG submission 203161) | Saline water microbial communities from Organic Lake, Antarctica - #46 | ecosystem: Environmental > Aquatic > Non-marine Saline and Alkaline > Saline | place: Antarctica: Organic Lake... | reverse complement strand
GTTCGTAGGAAAGGCGCCAGTTGGAGCCTTAATTGGCCTTCTGGAGCGAATTTGCTAGCGCATTTGCACCTCAAGTGCATTCTTAATGTGTCTCTGTGACTGCTTTGTACTTGCTTTTCTTTGTTTTTGGGAGAGTATTAACTAGACTAGACTAGACGCGGGTCCGTCCAATAATATACGTTGGACATGAACCACGATCAGAGCTGGCAAAAACAGGAACATGTGTTTTTTAAACCGAAATCTCTACCTGTTAGCCCCCGTATCGGTCAATGACTGGGGCAAGAACACGACCACTGTGGCCGTACTCATTGAGTTCGCTCTCTATTGGGCCTCTCTGATCTTGCTGCGTGCCGAGCAGCTCCAAGTCAAGCTTCCTTGTACGATCGTGGTACTCTTTGTTGACACTTTGACCTCTGCCGAGTGGACCTCGTGTTCCGCATGTCACGAGCTTCTTTGCTCGCGCGCCTTCCTCTTGATTGTTCTGCGGAGTGCGCAACACCCACAAATTCCTCGCTTTTTGCAAATTTTTCGAGGAATTTGGCCAATGCCCCTCTCCCTTCTGAATCATTCCGCACTTGCTTTGTTTGCGCATCGCACGCGCATTCCCACTTCTGCCCGCAGCATTGGCTTCTGTGTTATTTGGGTTTGTATTAGTTCGAGTTCTATACCGAATTACCAATTAGAAGCGTTCCGGTCGGAGTTCAGCTTTCATCGCAGAAAAGAGGAGGCAGTGCATTGCAATCGTCTACGACGACTTCTTGTGGAATGCTCGTTTGGACCAGAGAGCACTGATGCATCATGGAATTGCACGTGCCTTCCGTCGCTCAACTTCCCCGTTGAGGCGGATGGGTGCAGTTCGGTGACTTTCCCGGCACCTGCTGCGTAGTCACTGGATCTATGTAGTGCATACGAAGAATTTTTTCTCTTCGCCAGGTTAAGGCATCCCATCGATTAAAGTGGGCAAGATCGTTAACTTGGAGTAGGGAGCGTGCCAATTCGGACCGCTATCACCACTTCAATGGTCACTCGGGCATGTGCACCTGATAAGCTGCTTCCCTTTTTATCTCTACCTTTTTGCTACCCCCTTCCTCCCCCCCCCCGGGGCCAGCGTGAGAGGAAGTCGGTTCTGGATAAGCGGTGAGAACCCCCCACCGAACTCAGATAGCAAGTGTGTCTGAGCCTGAACGCAGTCACCTCGTGAACGCCCTCGTGAAGTGCTGGTGCACAGGGCTGGAGAAACAATCACTGGTGGTTGAAATCGCGTGGCCGCACCTGAAGAATTCCCTCGTGTACCTGGGACGTGACACACACCGGGCACTCAGACCCCGCCGGCTTGTTCGGAGGAAAGTCGCCAGATAGATCCTTCTCAAGCGCACGCATACATACCAAGTGTAAATTGTAACATCTAAAAAGTATGTCTTTGTCCTTGCTTTTCTTTGCACTGAGGGAGTATAATCGAACTTGTACTCGAACTAATACAAACCCAAATAACACAGAAGCCAGTGCTGCGGGCAGAAGTGGGAATGCGCGTGCGATGCGCAAACAAAGCAAGTGCGGAATGATTCAGGAGGGAGAGGGGCATTGGCAGAACAATCAAGAGGAAGGCGCGCGAGCAAAGAAGCTCGTGACATGCAGAACACGAGGTTCACTCGGCAGAGGTCAAAATGATCTTTCATCTTTCAGCACGCAAGGCGACTAGTGTTCTGCCCCTGAGCCAAAGAAGGCTATGACGGGACAGGAACTCCTTCCTTGTCCGCAGAGTGGCAGTGAATAGAAGCCCCCTCCACCTTGAGAGAAAGCCGTCTGGATAATCTATTATTATCTTATCTAATTTAATCTACTTATACCTATTCGAGGCAGCCATCATCACTCTTTAGTAGCCGCCTCGGTTCTTGTGAGGACTTATACTTGAGGTAAACCCCTTTCCAAGTAAGCTTTACTGTTTCAAGAGGCCTCATCCAATTACCACTCAGCTCTAAGCAGCACCCCCGTACGAACCTCTTGCCTCCCGCTTATACTATGGAAGATTACGAAAAGAACGCAAGACATATCCCATTATTCCATATCTGTATAATTCATCGAAATTTTAAGAACATCACCATTCCCATGGCGAAATCGATCGCCGGGACTTCCTTCCAACCAACTTTTCTTTATTGCCTACCTAGCGGTCTGAGTTTTATTAAGCGCGTGTAGCGCTGTCAAGGCACTTCTTGAGGAGCGGCACCGTCGGTGCGCCAGGTGCGGTAGCTTCCAGCCCCAAATCTTCCACACAAATGCTCGGCCCAAGCCAGGCCATGTCCTCTTTTGCTCTTTCTTCTTGGCCGGCTGTGCTCGTCTTCGCCACCGTCGGAGGAGTCTGGCTGCTCCGCCATTGCAGTTGGAGCCAAGCCGCTTGGAACTCACCCTTCTCGAGGGCGGCGTGGTGTGCTGACGCCACTGCAAAGAGCAATGTGCCCGAAAACCCATGGTCGAGCGCACTGCCTCCCTCGCTGCCACTGCTCTGGTCTGCCAACACCTGAAGCTCCTGCCATTTTCCTTCTGCTGCTTCTTGGCCACTGCTTGCCGCATCAATCTGACCTTGGTCATACTCCACTACTGCCCGCCACAGTTCATGAGCCAACCGTTTGCATTCCATCAGTTTCTTCGCGCGTACCGCAACTCGCTTCTCAACCTGTGCCAAGTGCACACCCGCAGCTGCATTCACGAGCGCGCATGCAAATCCAGGCGATGGCGTCTGCTCCAAGGTAAGCTCCAGCGTAGAAGGCGGTGCACCTCCCGGTGGCAGCACTTGCAGAGTGACACGCTCTCCTGCTCCCCCTTGAGAGGATGAAGCTTCCCATTTGCTCTCCGTGCCCACACTGAAGCTCCCACCGGGGGTTGCGCCTTCGCCGCTGCAGGACTGGGTAGTGAGTTCAACGTGCAGTTCGAGCAAGACCGGCTGCCCACCTGCGGTGCCCACATAAAACCCCCCTCGCCCTTCGCTTAATTCGTGCTCTTCGTTTGACGTGTTCACACTACTGTTGCCTGCTCCTTTTACTTGGCCGAAGCCTTGAGAGGCAACCGCGTCGAGCACCACAAGCGCAAGCATTGCCATCCTAAGCATCGGGTGAGGCCCTCTTCCGGCACTGTCTTCACCGTAATCAACGCCGCCACCACTGCCACCACCACCCCGGTGCGACTCTAGGTGTTCCACGAGGCGTGTGACGATGGACGACGGAGGCTCCCATGAGATTGGGTGGTCTGAGGAGGATGCAGAAGTTTCACCAAAGGGCAAAATAGCGTGCAGCTGTTGTTGTACCTGCAACAGGGCTAACTCATAGTCGGCGGCTGCTTTCATCTGGTGCGCGTCTTCCTTCCTGGCCTTTTCCTCACTGGTCTTCTGCATGGCAAGTACTCCACCACCACCGCTCGTCATCTCATCGTTTTTGTTGGCCTCCGCCGCCACTGCCAACGCACTCAACTTCGCCAGAGACGCCATAGTTTTGCGAGTGGCAAAGTTGGTGCTGTCACCGGCTACTGCCAGCAGCGTGCCCGCGCTAGTCGCTAGCTCTTTCTTCTTTATATCCGTTGATTTCAAAGAAGATGAAGAAGAAGAAGCATTAGGAGCTCGGTCTTGGGAAGGCGCTCCAAATTGAAACGACGAAGGATGAGCTGCGGCAGCACCAGCACCAGCAGGACCATCTGCACGCACGAATTGGTCGTGTTGTGGGTCGTAAGCGAGCCCCAGGCCACGGCGGAGTTCCGCTAGCCACCGTAAATACGGTTCATTCGCCACTTCCGCCGCCAGCGCCGACGCCCACACGGGACTTTCCTGCACGGCGCCGCTGCTGTTGCGGCCGTCAAAAGCATTCGTGGTGGTGGTGTCATGGTGAGCAGCAATGGTGGCCCCCAGTTTGAGGGCATCCGCAGGGCGTGGCGGCCTCACTTGACTTCCCCCTGTATTAGCACCAGAGGCAGCAGCTCCACCACCGCTGCCGCTTCGAAGCGACTTCAGAGACAGTGCCGCCAGCGCCTGCGCCTCTTGTTGTTGCGGTTGCTCTGCTGAGGATGCTTGCAATTCGCTGACGAGTTCCGCGAGGCGAGGTAAACCCCCGTGGTGGTCTTGTCCAGGAAAACGATCCGCGCCCTTTGTTTTAAACATGGGAAAGACAAAAGTGCACACATTAAGGACATTTAAGACGCATTTCACAGACATCATACAAGTACAGAAACGAAAGAAAGACAATTGCTCGGGTACTTCTTCAATGAGCTTTTATTTGTGGCTTGTACAGATGCTTGTTCCTTCCCAATGTATCAAGTACCTGCACCGCCAGTTCAAAGAGCCCTTCCAGGTGCCTGTGGCTGATGCAGAGCGCCTCCAACTCCCCGGAAGCACTTCGCCACATGGCCACGTCCTTGCCCGCTTCGGCCGACGCCAGAGCCAGCAGCGGCGCATAGCACGCTTGCTTCACTTCCGAGTACTCGTTGCCATCGCTGCTGCTGCTGCCATTGCTATTACTCGTTGAGGCGGCAGCGCCAAGGCCCCGTTCTCGGCAAGCGCAGAGCAAGAGAGGCGCGAGGCCTGGAACCGTCGTCGTCGACGTTTCGTCATTTGTGCCATCACCGCCGCCGCTGCTGCTATTCCCCAAAAGCATACTGGCAGCAGCGCCTGAAGCGCTGCTACTAGTGGCTGAAGAATCGGTGCCAAGGAGCAAGAAGCGAAAGCAGAGAGCGAGTTCTTGACGGGCCGAGGGCAGCAATGGAGCTTGGGTCTCAAGCGATGAAGAAGGCGAAGGGGCTGCGCGGTAGGGCGGATGGGAAAGAACGTGGTACTGGAAGTTGGAAACGAGGTCCAGAAGCAGGGCGCGCACCTGTCAGAAGAAGGCAAGAAGGAAACTTGAGTCATGACAGCAGAGTTTGCAGACGATGAAAACAGGGCGCAGCAATAGTGACGTGCGTTCGAAAAACGATTTATCGAGGCAGCGAATCGTATGCACGCGTACCCGCACCACTTGCGAAAAGGATAAAAATGTACGTTTGAAAAAACAACGCCACATCGATAGCGTCAAAGCATACCTCCGGCTCCCCCGTCCAGCACAGGGCTTGCACTGTCCCACCGCCAAAGCACGGGTGCTGCCCTCCGGGGGCAGCGGAGTCGGCCCTCTGCACAAACGCATGAAAATGGCGCCGCGCCGCTCCTAAAGCTACCCCCACACACTGAGCTACCCCTAGGAAGCAAGCCATTCGCCCTTCTGCGCTCTGGCTCATTGCAGCTCCGGCAGCCGTAGAGGCAGCAGCCGCGGCAGCAGCAGCCGCGGCGGCAGCGCTGCCACCACTGCCACCGCTAGTGAAGGTGTGCACCAAGGCAGATAAACCCGCCGAGAGGTTAGCAACCGGGGCTTCGAAGAACAGGTCGTCCGCACTGAGGCCGGTGGACAGGCGTTGGGCGCGGATGGCTTCTTCGCCTCGGTGCGCAGTCGCGACGGCGGCGAGGGTTGCCTGCAGCACTGCGACGACACCAGCGCTAGCACCTGAAGAAGATGCTTGGCCGTTCGTCGTCTGCTTTCCGTACACGTAGACCCCACCGAAAGGCTTACCCGGTTGTTGTTGCTGTTGGGACAATGCTCCAGCACTAGGCGCTTGGTGTGCGAGCTTGGCGATGCACTGGTGGAGAGCAGTGGCGGCCGCGAGAATTTGCTTGTGCTTGGCGAGGGCAATGCGAGTGAAGCGCGCGGCGCACAGCAAGGACGGGTGCTGCAAGAAAACAAATGTGGGTAGTGAATAAGTGAACAAACAGAAGAAATTCAAATCAAATAGAAAGGCAGCACTTTTATCCCGTACTATCAAAGCCCCTTCACTGCAAATTTTCCACTATTTCAAAAAAAGAAGTCCCCCTGTCTCACCTGAGCCACTTTTTGGAAGTAGAAATGGTCCAAAAACGCCGTCATTTTCGCGTGCTTCTCTGCTTTGCGGTGCAGCGCATGGTGCACGAGGCAGCTACCGTCCAGGGGCGCGTCGACAATCGACCTGGAAAAGCGCACCACCTGGGCAACCACCACGGACAAGAAACAGAAGGGGGATTTCGACAATGAAGTACCAATTTTCAATTGGAAACAGTAGTCACATCTAGTGACAAAAGATGCCATTGATTGCTCATTTGTACCTCCATAACTAACAACAATAACGCCACCATCATCAACAACAACACAGCAGCCACAAATAGCCTCACTGTACACAGGCCAACCGTACCGCTTGGTTGACATGGTCGTTGTCCGTTGCGTTCCCATGGTCCATCGCCACTTGAACCGGCTTCAAGCAGGTGGCCAATTGCCCCGCCGTCGCATGCATCCCCTGTAAGCGAAAGCCTTCCGCCAACGTCACCACCAAACTCTCAACGCCGCCAACACCTCCTGCTAGCCCACTGCTGCTGCTGCTAGCAGCACCGAAACTGCTTACACCAGCGCCGAAAGAGGGTGCACTTCGAGTGTCGCCACTACTCATGCCGGATGAAAATCCACCGAGAGGCGCGGTAACGGTTGCTGCAGCTGTAGTCGCAGAGGCTTCGGCAGGCTTGGCAGACGGCGCTTGCATGAACGCTCGACCGTCGAGCGAGCACATGACCATCTGGTTGACGCAGAATGAAAGAGAAAATAAGACAGCTTAGGTGTAATAAGTACATCGAACGAACCAAGGTTGTGCACACGTGAAACATGAACACATATTAAAAACCTGTGAGAGGTCACCGGATTATAGCATTCTTACCTCGCCCGACGGAGCCAGTGCCCCTGCGCACAGCAGCCGGTCCTCTGACAGTGTCGTTGCTGACTCAGGTCCAGCCATGCCACTGCCGCTCACCATGGCAGTAGCACCGCTAGCCGTAGCAGAGCCAACTTTATCGGATTTGCAGGCAGGAAACCGCCGCACGAAGCGCTCTGACGTGAAGCCAGTGCCATTAGGACGCCGCCACGCACTCGTGCGGCTGCTGCTAGCGCTGCTGGTGTTGGAAGCAGCCATTTGAGAAGGTTGAAGTTCAAACACCCCCAGCACTTGGTCACAATTGGCTCGACTGTCTTTGCACAGCAACCACTGACACGGCACACTGCCACTACCACTGCCACCACTAGATGAAGGCACCATTTCCCACTTCACGTCACTGGGCCATTCTGGCAAGATTGCAGGCTCTGCTCCACCTTCTCCTCCATCACCGCTGCTGCTGCACGAAGGGCCCTTTAACTCCAAGAGCACCAAATCCACGTCACCGCTGCGCGTAGGAGAACCCACTTCCAGAGCAGGAGCCACGGTGCTGCTTTTGTTTGTGTTGATAGTCACTCGGTGAATGCTCAAACGTGCCGCTTGGCCGTAGCTGCTGCCTCCACTTCCTGCTGCAGCACTTGGAGACGTGCTTTCAGCGAGCACCCAGCAGGCGCTGCCATTGATCGCAGTCACCACATCGTGCAGCACAGGGGGAATTCCAGGAACCCCATCCGAAAGCAAGGCCGATTCCAAGCGCTGCTGGCATGACATGGACAAGTCGTCTATTTCTCCGGCGAAATCGAGAACAGCGCCGCTCAAAGAGGATGAAGAGGAGGACAAACTGCCACTCGTATGGCTGTTGTTGCGCCATAGGGCTAGAGACCGTGCGGTCAGTACGAGCATGCCACCAGTACTGCCGCCTCCTGGTGGTGACAAGCACCTCAGAGCGGCCAGCGGTGGCGCCCCCCCACCAAACACCACACTTTTCAAGGCGGCGCGCCACCCCGCCTTCTTCGAGAGCTCGGCGCACTGCACCTGTCGAAAGCGAGAGGCGAAGAAGAAGAAAGGGGGAATATCAGAGGAATACGCACAATTTGAGAAGTTTTCCTCTTGTTGAAGAGGTGATTGCTGCATCATCTGCATGCGGCAGCACTCTTAGACAGCACTTCAGTATACATGCCATCCAACCCTCGATCTTTCCCTCTTTTATACCTCACGGAGCCGTGCGTCGACGGCAATCCGAAACAGGCGGCCTTCGGCAGTGGCGACCGCGAGCTCACAAGGCGAGAGGGCTGCTGCAGCAATGGCGCGGTCGTGTGGGGGTAGCGCGTCTGCGCCAGGCAAAAGGCAGTGTAGGACAGGAGGCACTGGTGCTCCCAGCTGTTTAAAAAAAAAACGCAACATTGAAAGAGGCAACTTGAAATTTAGGAAGGTGTTCTTGGGGAAGATTCGTAATACTATACATTAGATTTCATGCATTGGCACCAAGAGCGGGGGAGAAGGAGGACGAGGAGGAGGAAAGTCCTCACCTGAGTGCGCACGTCAGACCAAAAGCGCACGCCACCGCTGCCGCTGACCGCGACCACCGACCGCAAGCCATTCGAATGCGGTGGGAGGAGGCACACGCACGCGGTGGGGTCTTCGCTAGTGAAGGAACTACCCTGTAAACCGGGCGACGGCTGAGCCAAGGTGTACGCGCGCTGCGGGGGGCGAGGTTCTTCGCCTCCTACGGAGTGATGCAGTTCCCATGCGCACACAAGCCCTGAAGTCGCATTGGCTGCAAGCACCCAGCCGCTCGGCTCGACACAAGCCGTAGCACAGGCGCTGCTGATTGCACTGCTCAAAGGCTGCCATTTCTTCAGTTCCAGTGGGGCCAGGGTGCACAGCTCAGCTCCTGTCGAGTTAGGCCGTTCACCACTAGGTTGGCTTGCCCCTCCTCCGCCATTGTCACTCGCCAAGAGTCCAAAACGGGCACGCTTTGAGGCCGATGGCGCGTATGGCGACGCGCGAACCTAGGCATATGCAGCCAAGCAACAAAGTCACTGAGCCTCGCGCTGTAACATACGTGTGGCGATATTCAAACGATAGCAAGTGAGCCAGGAAGTGAGCCAGGAAGTGGTAGAACCTGCGACTGCGGCGACGAAAATTGTGGTGAACGCATGCTACCCGCGCCTCGAGATCGAAGCGGCGTGAAGGAAGCTCCGAAGCTACCTTGCGACATGTTTATGAGGTCGAAAGGTGGAGCTATTAGTAGCTGCCCAAGAAGTGGCCAGAGGGACGGGTCGTGAGCTCGTGAAGCTCAAAAAGACCAGAGCTCTGAGCTCTGAGCTCTGAGCCCCTGAAGAGCTTCGAACAGCTTGATTGGTGCTCTCGCTCTAATATATATCTTGGAAATGTACGTCGAAGCACGTCATCACGTCAGTTTAGAATTTCGTCAGTCAGACACCACGGGCGCCTTTGTCCTTCTTAGTTCCCACAAGCGCTCAAGCGCCCTTCGTTCTCCGCGATTCCACCACGGCGCACGAAATCCACACATCATGTCTCAGGTATGCGTCAGAAATGCCATTTCTCGTGCTCAATGCTTTCAACGAAGCTAGTACGAAGAAATGCCGAATGATAGAGGAACACGTTAGATCGTGAAATGCTGCCTAGCTTTTTTTTCTTCGCGGAGTCTTCGCTAGATTTGAAGCATGACGCAGCTTTTTGCCGAACGTCTGTCTTTTGCGTAGGTCAAACCACCAGGCGGCGTAGTCAATAAAGATGGCTTCTTCTACAAGCTGAAGGCTAAGGGGAAGCAGGATCCCTTGGTGCCGATCGGGATGGTCTTAACGTCGGGCGTGTTGTTTGGTGGCCTTTATTCCATGGTTGCCGGAAACTCGGCTCAACTGTCACAGAAGTTCATGCGTGCTCGGGTGGTTGCACAGGCGGCTACGGTAGTAGTGATGTGCACTGGCGGCATTATGCTTGGCAATCAGTCTCTCGGCGAGCAGCCAAACAAGAGGGATGCATACGAGGAAATGCTACTGGCTCAGATTGAAGAAAGGAGACAAGAAGACAAAGCTCGCGCGGCTCGGGTAGCGGCACTCACAGAAAAGCCAAAGGCATAGGCCGTCATCGACTCTAGTGTGAGGCCTGCGAGAATCAGCATAAGGAATTCTTAAAAGTTCTGCATCCGTCGGGCGAGGCGACGATCCATATTTGGACTTAATTTTGACAAGGCGCTTCGTGCATGAGCGGCTCAGTGCCTTGAGTGCCCTGCGTTTGTCTCATTATTCATTATGAAAGTATGGCAGCTCTTGATATAAATGTACGTGCTAGTTCGTGCGAGGAGGGAATATGTATTTAAGGAGAACATGCTGCATGCACCATGCACCCCCTCACTCTCGACTCTCGAAGCCAATAATAATATTAGCAACAGCGGCAAAGAAAGGCATTTGAAATGGAGATTGGAGATAGACCTTTGGAATTGAATCCCGGCGCGGCACCAGAAGTAGCGATATGATTCAGAAGCAGCCCACATTGGATTAGACTAGATCCCGCTGAACTCTTTACTCTTTTGTTCTATAAGCTATACGCTATAGGCTAATGGAATGGCAGTTAATGAAACTAAATTATTTTAACGCCATCGGCAAATCAGCAAATGTCTGTACGTTTTATGGCCTAACGACCACAGCATCCCGCAGTCGGCGAACCAGGGAATTACTTGCCTGTATTCCAGCGTATATACAACAAGACCTAAACCCAATTGGCCTTGCACTCTTCGAAAGCAGCTGCAGCTGCAGTGGCTTTTCGGCGCCACTTCATTGCCGACGCTGCGGTAGGCTTCTTGCCACTTGTATTTTCGTCGCCGCCACTCGACTCAAACAGCTCCCTCGCTTTCGCCGTCAAGTCCGCAGCCCGTTTGTACGCATCTCTTGCTTTCGCAAAGGCCGAAGTTCCATTGGCCCAATCCTCGCTTTCCTGCGCAGCGTCGCCCTGCGCTTCGTAAGCCTCGCCTTCTGAGGCAGCGTCAGCAGCCGCGGCCGCTGTTTGCTCGAATTCGGACTCTATGGCTGCAATAGGTGCGTCATCGGAGTCGAGGTCAATGGCGTTGCGGTCGGTATCTTTAGTACTTTGGTGGTCGTCAGCAGAAATGGTGCATGACTCGAGCTCTTTCATGACACTAAAGTCTTCTTCCACAGGCAAGACAGTCGCGTCATTTGATGTGCCTGCATTGGAGCTTCCTCCTCCTTTGCCTGCTTGTGCTGTGTCTCCGTGCGGATCAGAGCTCGCAAGGCTCTCCTCTAAAGCACTCAGCTCAGCTGGCACCTCCTGTACTACCACCGAAGAAACCGAAACTGCTGCTGCTGCTTTTGGCGCGCAGGCATCCCACTCGGTGTAGCCTCCGTACTCTTCGAAAAACTCGGTGCGGGTGTAAGCGCCACCGTCAGACGGGTCCACGCGCTTCTCTTCGTCCACTTCTTCAAAGCTTGCAGAGGCGCTTGCTGCGGCCAACTCAGGAGGAACAGAGGAGGGTTCTTCTGCTGCTTCTGCTTCTCTTGCTCCAGTGTTGCTGGTCGATGAGCTTGAACAACTCTCGCCATCAACACCACCGCCAATACTGCCACCAATTGCACGAATACTCTGTTTCGCTCCACCGTCATCATCGTCGTCGTCGCTATCGTCATCGTCGTCATCTGCAGCGCAAGCTTCCACGAGGCAGTCTCGCGCCATTTCTCGTAGGTTTTTGTACCGTGCCAGCGCAGCCGGGTCGTCTAACCCCACCTAGAGAAAAAAAAATGGTAATTCAAAGTGTTGGGTCGGGACGCATCGTTTCGAAGGTTCGATCTTCTTTTTGCTAGATGCGGCGTCAAGGAAAATAGAGGAGCGCGTGAACTCTTTCGTGTGCTTTCATGAGCCCTCACTTCTGCACCCATATCTCTCCTTCCGCGTCAAGACCAACACTTTTACGTAAATCACGTACATTGAACCGTAAATAAACGTCGTCGTGCGTGGACTCCGCCAAGGTTTGCACAGAGGTGATGCCAAATTGCTCCAAGCTCGGCTGGAACTTGAGCAAGTCGGCACCGCCCAGCCACTCTGGCAGGGCCTTGTCGCTTTCCATGTCCCGAAAACTCGTGCTCTTTTTCGACAGCATCGGTGGTGGTCTTTTCATACCTAAGCTACCACCTCCGTTGCTGCTGCTGCCACTGCTGCTGTCGGCCGTGTTCTCCGTCCAAGACACCCGCCGGCTCCGGCCCTGCGGTGGGGGTAAAGTTTCCCCCTGTATTCCAGCACTGTGATCACCACTTGCTGTCGTGCCCGTAGCCTCAGCGCCGCTATTGCCATGGGCTGATGCCAACTCGCTTGTCATTGCTTCTAGACTGCGCCCACTTCGGCGCTTCGACAATTCGTTGACATTCTGAGATGAAGAAGAAGAAGAAGAAGCGCCACTCACCGGTGATGGTGGCTGTTGTGAATCTCGCCTCCTCCTGTCCGCTTCCTCTAATATGGTAGACTCGCGGCGCCTCTGCTCTTCCAACGACCGCAAGCTTTCTCGCTCCCATTCTTCCAGCTGCTGCTCTGCTTCTTGCGCCTCTAACCCAGCACTGCTAGCTGCACCGGGCATAGCGCTCCCAACCGACGCGCGCCGGTTGCTGCGGCGAGCTGCGGCAACCGCGTGGGCCTCTCGTTCCTCAGTTTCAATGGCTTTCTTGGCTTGCTCGCGCAGTTTCTTGAACTTGGCCAGCTGGGCTTGCTGCTCCAGGCCTACGTTGAACCGTAAATATACGTCGTCGTGCTGGGAGGCCGCCAGTGCGGCTACCGAATCCACCCCAAATTGGTCCAAAGGGTCTGCAAATTCGCTCAACCCCTCGGTAGCCAACCACTCCTAGGCAAGCAAAGCAACCGTATGTTCAGGAAGGGCTAAAACACATGCATGTATTTGAACTAAAAGTGAAGAAATGAGTAATGTGCAAAATGGAAGGGACTGGCTGCATGCAGCATGCAGAAATCTTGGGGGAAAAGCCGCGAAGTGCCCACGCCGATGTTGCGCAACCCCCCTCACCATATCCTCCCCGTTCCTAATTTCCTTCGTTTCACCCACTCTTCTAATACACATTCCGCCTACGATGAACAACGTTGCCTGTTCTCTTATCACGGATTCACGCAAAAAAGGCACACCTGCATGAGGGCCACGCCTTCAGCACCAGTGGTAGAAGAACGCCGTCCTGCCCGTGCTGGTGCCGATGAGAAACGATTCAACTGCTCCCTATTCGTTGTTAGGGGCGACGCGTAAGAACCCGATGAGTTGCTACTGCTACTTCTGAGGCTGTTGTCATTCGCACCGCCCGCAGCGCGCTCCCGAAGTCGTTTGAATCGCGCAAGCTCGGAGGCATCATCGATGCCGACGTTGAACCGCAAGTAAACGTCGTCGTGCTTCGATGCGGCCAGAGTTTCAACCGAGGTGACTCCAAATTGTTGGAACGGTTGAATGAACTGTGCCAGCCCTTCCGCAGTCATCCATTCCTAGAGCGCGACATGTACATGGATACGTAAGATCGGGTTTTAGAAAATAAAGAACGAAGTGAATGAAGAAAAAGCTATTCCAAAGACAAATAGACGCGTTCAGGGCAGCCTTGCTCCACCCTTCTCGATGAAAGTGTAGAATGCAAAATACATCAATGAATCGGATTGAGGATAAGTTGCACCTTGAAGGTTGACTCAGAACTGCTAGAGCTGCTCATGCCTTCAAGGCTTGAAATGAAGGCCTCACGAAAAATTTAACGAGATGATTCGACACGGACACTCACTCTGGACAACGAAGAAGACAGACGACGACAACACGACGACAACGAACCATGCACCGCTTAAACATTTAAACATCGATCAGTACCGACCGGCATTGCTTCCTGAGTAACTTGGCGCTGCATCCTACCCTAAACCCCAATGTATCCACGACATGAATCGATCGTAGTAAATTCTTGACCCTCAGGAAAGAGTGAACTCGAACTCGAACTAATACAAACCCAAATGACACAGAAGCCAATGCTGCGGGCAAGAGTGCCCTCGAATCATAAGAACCATTTGATCGGGTATGGCTATTTCTATGATCATATCCATATTCGGCAGTCACCCCATGCACCGCTTAAACATCGATCATTACTGACCGGCATCGCTTCCTGTGTTACTTGGCGCTGCACATGGAGCTTTTAACTGTAGCGCTCAGATTCTCACCGAACCAACGACATTTGTTGTGCGAACTCGAACTCGAACTAATACAAACCCAAATGGCACAGAAGCCAATGCTGCGGGCAGAAGTGGGAATGCGCGTGCGTTGCGCAAACAAAGCAAGTGCGGAATGATTCAGGAGGGAGAGGGG
>Ga0307930_1002461_pt1 | contig 14100 bp, 11 predicted proteins | sample OrgLakmetageno46_FD_203161 | JGI IMG/M metagenome (GOLD analysis project Ga0307930, IMG submission 203161) | Saline water microbial communities from Organic Lake, Antarctica - #46 | ecosystem: Environmental > Aquatic > Non-marine Saline and Alkaline > Saline | place: Antarctica: Organic Lake... | reverse complement strand
GTCCCTCGATGCACTTGGTCGACTCTTGCGCCGCGTTCATGGTGCGTGGAGTCGTCATAATGGCTCAATTCAGCTGGTTTGGTGCACTGAGCTGCTGGTTCGGATTACCCAGTTGGTGCTTCTGCACAAGGTGCCAGGGCTGGAATGCACCAACAATAAGCACTGCATCATCGATATGCATCATGTGAAGTCCCTCGATGCACTTGGTCGACTCTTGCGCCGCGTTCTTGGTGCGTGGAGTCGTCATAATGGCTCAATTCAGCTGGTTTGGTGCACTGAGCTGCTGGTTCGGATTACCCAGTTGGTGCTTCTGCACAAGGTGCCAGGGCTGGAATGCACCAACAATAAGCACTGCATCATCGATATGCATCATGTGAAGTCCCTCGATGCACTTGGTCGACTCTTGCGCCGCGTTCAGGGTGCGTGGAGTCGTCATAATGGCTCAATTCAGCTGGTTTGGTGCACTGAGCTGCTGGTTCGGATTACCCAGTTGGTGCTTCTGCACGAGGTGCCAGGGCTGAAATGCATCAACAATATGCACTGCATCATCGATATGCATCATGTGAAGTCCCTCGATGCACTTGGTCGACTCTTGCGCCGCGTTCATGGTGCGTGGAGTCGTCATAATGGCTCAATTCAGCTGGTTTGGTGCACTGAGCTGTTGGTTTTGGTTTACCACCGGTTTGAGTCACGCAGTGCATGTCTATTGTATGTCATCATCAGGATGTTTGGCCAGTCATCATTAGATGTGCACCATGCATTTGCATGGGCGTTTGCTGTTCTTAAGATTTATGGCACCTCTCAGGTCTTGATGTGATGACGACTTCGATGTGATGGATCACCAGTTTGAATCACACAAATGCACCAGTGAACGCCTTTCGCGCACTCTGAGTCCGTGTCAAAGAGTTTGGCTTCTTCGCCAGACGTCATAAAAAGTCTGTGATTACATGGAACCCGTCTTCTCCCTCCAGTTTGTAATGGTAGTACCATAAAAGTGCTGATCTGTGGTTTCATCGAAGTGCATGATCACTACAGCAACCCCCAAAAATGCGCCAGTGCACGCTATGACTGCGTTTGAAATCTCTTCCAAGGAGCACGGCATCTTCACGAGTCATCAATGTCAGTCTTACGACACATCAAGCGCTGACACCGGCTCCGTATGTTGATCAACTCGTTAAGTTCCGCCAACCTCCTTTCGGTGAAATACAATACCCGTAGGGGCATCAGACCTTATGTTCCGATGACTGTTTAGCATGACGGAAGCTCCAAGCACCTTGTAGTGCTACATTCACCCCTTTTGAACCGTATCGAATGATTTTACTGCGTTCATTGTTAATTTGCAATGTGTTTGCTCTATGTGTCCTGGCGAACAAAGCATGGATTAGGCCGCTGCGAGCTCGAGGAGGCACCATAGAGCAGTCAACTATTTAGCACGGTGGAAGCTCCAAGCGCCATGAAGCTCATCGAAGGCTCTGTGTAGACTGCATTGAATGAAATATGTGGACTCATATCGAGGCGAGTATGCGTTTGTGCAATGATTTTAGGCGCGCAAAGCGTGATTAAGGCCTCCTTTTTGGAGGAATAACCCACCCCGTAGGGGCATGATTATATATTTGTTCCCATGACTGCTGAACAACATAGCAGCACCAACTGCCTTGTAGTGCGTCCTTTACCTCATACAAACGGCACTGAATGATTTTTTTACTCATAGTTGTGCTAAAGTACACTTTTGGATCTTTGTTGTCGCAAGCTGCTGTTTCTTTAAAGTAAATCTACTTAACATCAGAGCACAGCCGCTCGAAAACGATGCAAAATTATTATCTCTGACAGTTGTTCTCAACCGTAGGACACAAATAGCACCCATACAGAGTGAAAATAGAAGAAGAAGCTTTCAATTACGGTAGATTGTAGACTATAAATCATTGAAGCAATTCACTAAGATGCCCCTCAAAAATTGAACCAAGGGGAGCTCAAGTGCTCAATTTGAAGTTCCTAAAAGAATTTTGATGCCACCCACATCCTAAATTTAACTTCAAAAGAAGCAGGTGACAGAGCATATGCTTGCGAATAAGGGACATATCTAGGAAAAAAGTGCTTCTCAACATGAATATTGAAGACATTTCTTCGAGTGCCTGAGTTTTCTAAAAGTGAAGTTCATCACATACGACGTACAGTACTGTAGTAGTTCATCGAGAGTACGTCCTGAATCACAGGATTGGCGATGAATTAACTTTCGACATTCAGTATAGCTGTCACCTGGACATCAACTATCATAATTTCCAACGGAGGTGTAGTATGCTGTGTTCAAGTACATTTACGCGTTGAGCGTGCTGGAGAATGCCATTAGTACTACAGACTGCATAAAGCAGTCTCGTTCGTGTTCGTGGTACAAATAAGGTAGAATGATAATCAACAGTAGAGCCATTAATTTATCTGTTATTCTTAAAACAAAGACTTTGACTACGATTTAAAAGTTCACTTCTGTGCAATGAACTTACTCTAACTATCCTAGTTGCTCGGAACAGTGTCTTATAGAAAACCCCAACACAATTACGGTCAAACGACTCTTCCGACGATATGCAGAACCTGTTTTTTTTTTACGCAGTACTTCGACGTTAACCATTTGAAATTCTTTTGTCAGACCTCGGAATATTTCCAATTTTCAATAATCCATTGCACACAGTGCATTCCACCATACTTTAAAAAATCAACAGTATTTATTTAGAGGCTTAGAGGCTGCAGTCAGTCACCTCGAAGGCTAAAGATTTGATAAAGCTACCGCAGAACAACTTTTAGCTGAGAGCTGATGAGAAAACGGGCCTAAGTCCCCACATCCTCGCTTCGCCAACTCCGATGACCAGTCCGACCTTCGGCCTTAGGCCATTCTGCACCTCATGTCATGGTGCGTCGGCACCTGCTAGCTAGTTGGACCTATCTTTTCTATCAGATAATCATTATTTCAGGAGGTCATTGCGAAAAGATGAAGATTTTGTCAAAAGGTAGGAAGCTTACTAGATTCTAGCCTTCTAGTGCCTTTCAGTCGAGCTAGTTGAGCGTGGCGCAGCTTCTACGGATAGTTGCTTTCAAAAGCTGCATTGCTGCATTGCAGAAGAATCAAGCTTGAGTGCTTGAGTATCTTCTGCAAAGAGAGTTGGCAGAGCTTTACGGCCAATCAAAAGTGTGGAAGAATAGATGTATTGGCCGCGGAACGGTCCCCTGCTTATCGAGCTGCAGATAAAATAATAACAGAGCTGTAGAGCCTAATTTTCTATGATGGTGCGCGAGTGCATGCCAGCAGTGCCGGTCTTTCGTTAGTGCAGTTCCGGGAACTTTTAGGGAACCGAAGAATTAACGAACTTTCCCTTCGGTTCCGGGTTGGTTCACTAACTTTTTGAAGCGGAACTTTTAGTTCCGTTCCGTTCGTTAAGAAATGAGTAGCCGGACATTCTGTTCGGTTCCGTTCGTTAAGGGTAGCACCCCCACTTCGAATTAAATTTAGAATCATAGTTCAAATCCACTGGCAATACTGGAAATTTTCTTCTTTGAGATACCGGTAATTAGAAAAACAAGAAGCACAAATCGGCTCCAAATTGATTTCCCCATTCGTAAAAGCGAAATCCACGGTTTTCAAGACAGCAGCTCGGCTCCATTCCGGGTTGGTTTCTAGTTCGTTAACTCTATGGAACCGAACTTTTCTTTCGCTGTGGGTTCGTTAATTCGGCGGGAAACGAACTTTTCTTTCAGTTCGGTTCGTACGTGTAGCAAAACCGAACTTTCCTTTCGGTTCCGTTCAATTCCTATTCACTAACGAAAGACCGGCACTGCATGCCAGCTCTTTATCTCAATGTTACTGTAGAGCTTGTCCACACGCTCTGTAAATAACACTTGAATTGATACTAACTATGGCTGTCGTACTCAAGCCCAACTTACGCCGTGGGGTCATCGCGAGTGTGTCCAGTGCAATTGCACTAGCAGCTGCACAAACGATTCTCATTGAATCGATTACCAATGTGTCTCGCCCCTTCTTGACCTTAAAGCCTTACGAAGCAAGCATGGGGTGGGTATGGAAACCGATTGTTAGCCTTAGCGACCCTAACATATCTGAATGGGCTGTTATGGCTAACATTTATTTAGACTTGAGCGAGCCTGAAGCAGCCCTTGCTCGCGAGAGTCCGCGTGACTGGCTCGTGTGCACTCAAGCTGAGCTTCAATATGACCAAAACGTGCGCATGGGATGTGGCATTCCTGCTGAGTGCTCACCAGTCATACCACCATTAGAATATCGGAATGACTACGCTGAACGCGTGTGCGAACGAAGCAGTCAAGGAGAGTTGACGTGCCATATTGTGCATGGCACCATGAAGGTGCCTTTCGTGAGGCTCTGCCTACCATCGGCAACTTCAAAAATCAAGCAAAGTCGTGAGAGTACAGTCGTTATCAATTATTGGCTTCAACATTCGAAGTCCTCCTTGATGTTTCGTCGTGTCGTAATGAAGGTTTGCGAATTACCTAGTTTTGATACCACTGGAAATGTCACTGTAGAATTGGACGGTGGATTGGGTAATCAACTTTATAAGATATTTGGAACCATCGCGTACTCCATGCGGAATGGCTTTAAATTTCACTTCACTGATTCGCCGTATGCAGGTCCTATGCGAGTCGGTGAACAAGGTTCCAACTTCACGGCGACTCCACGCAAAACGTACTGGAACTCATTGTTGCGCAAAGCAGCTCGCTACACTACTGCAACACCTTACGACTCAAATAGCATAATTCTCGATGTAGATGAGGCATATCCGAGCAACGTCCAGCTACCCCCTCCGCCTCCTGCGTCGCATATTTCATTGACCAGTTTATTTGGAAAATACCGATACTTTGAGGACAAACAAATCGAAATTATGGAATTATTGGGACTAGACCTTGAACGCAATCGCATTTGCCAAAACCTATTTCCAAAGCTATTTGCTAGCATTTCAGCGGAAGCCACCACAATAAGCATACATTTTAGAATAGGAGATTATAAACACCACAGTTCGAAGTTCGTGATTCAAAAATTGAGCTATTACGTTTCTGCTCTAGCCGCGATACTTGATTCAATTGGTGAAGATCACGACGAAACTGACCCAGTATATGCTCTTGTATTCTGTGAGGCTGAGAACGAAGAAGAAGTTCGCGGGCACGTTAATGAGCTCTCAACTTATTTTTCTTATGTGGTATTTTACATTGCAGTGACCGCCAAAGCAGAGGACTGGGAAGAAATGCTTTTGATGAGCTGTTGCAATCATCACATCATTGCCAACAGTTCATTTAGTTGGTGGGCAGCATATTTGCATATGATAACATCGCTGGCTACTGCTGCAGCAGCAACTCTTGTGAGAGTGAAGGACAGCATTGTCACCTATCCGAGCCAGTACACAGTAAATCCCTTGTTAGAACCAGAGGAGCTGTACCCAATTTCATGGATAGAGGTCAGCTCGGGAGGAGTTCTCGTAGGACCAAATATTTCATTTACCTGGCCTGCTGGTTCCGTTGGTCCATCAGGTAATGCACTTCGATTACCTATTGGTCCAATCATGAAAGTTGATTACGACAGCCGATCTGCAGAAGGTGTGCGAATTGCGGCAAACCCACACATGTGGTCGCTTTGCCTTCAGCTAAATCACCTCGCTGAAACACGCCGGTGTACTTTGCTTTCGGCCAAAGAAAAATTTGAATACTTACTCGAAGGCCTTATTGCTACTGCCAAGCATACGCTCACTGCGTACCTTATGGAATCAAATTATTACAACCGGAGTGTAGTTGCCGCTTTTTCATACGTGGATTTCTTCGTTGAGTAATTCTCCTTTCAATTGAATGTATCAGTTTTTAGTATGTGCCATTAAACTTATTGGAATATTTCGTTGGATTATGAGGCGGCTTTTTCTCGGCAACTCACGTAGAATTCCCTTCAATTCCACAACCAAGTGAGTTGTGCGTGTACATGTACACAACGTCACAACCGACAACCCAGCGAGGATTGTCTAATAAGCCACTCTTCAAGTGCTGGCTTCCCTCAAAAACTACTGCGTTGCTTTGCTTATCTGCCTGATAATCATACAATTCCGGCCTTTCGGGGCCTGTGTGAGGAATTTCTATGGCTTCGAGTATGACTTGGGACTTAGAGCTGCATCTTAATCATATATTTATCATACTAATTATATTATTGCAGACTGTAAGCTGTGCGTTGTAATTTGAATGGAAATTTCGTCCCTTGCTTTTTGAAAGATAAGTAGATAAGTAATTATCCAAATAAAAAGATAAAAGAATACGGGGCTCGCCCACCCCTTCGATGCCTATCGAAATTCTTTCTTTTACGGGGGCTAGCTTAGATGTAAGCACCCAAGCGCAGCACCACCAGCTCCCCGCGGTTCGTGCCCACGTGCAGCAAGTCTACCCCTGCCTCCACGTCGCCGGACATATCCAAATGCATGCATTTCACGCGGCCGTGAACTTTGTGCACCCGTTCGAGGGCGCGACTGCCGCCGAGCCCCCAATCCATGCTATACAGGGCGAAGACTTTCACGCACCCGTCGTCGCCTCCGGTAATCAAGTGGTTCCGGCTGCAGCACATGGCAGTAACAGCGCCTTGGTGGACTCCTTTGAGCCGCTGTGTGCATCAGAAGCATTTGAAATAAGAACCAAAAATGAAAAGTGGATGATTCTATTCTACACAGAAACATTAGAATAGAATCATGTAAGACTCAGATGTAGCTAATAAAGTGAAATCAAAGGAAAAAAATTATCACACAATTCCATGAATGTAAAGACCGCCAGCTTAAGTGCACTATCTTCCTTAATGCGCACCTGCAGGAGCTGGAAGTCGTTGCCTTCTCCCGGCACACTGTAAATCCACACTTCGCCATCTTGCCCACCGCTGAAGAGTCGATTCGATTGGCGGTTTTGCCCACCTACCACTAAGCAACTCACTAACGGTGGATTGATCTGCCGTCAATACAACACGTGGATGAAGAAGAAGCATTAAAAGAAAAAACGCTTACAGAACCACTGAATATACCGAATGAGGAAAATTGACTCTTGAGAGTCACATATATCACATAAAGTAGAATCAATTTCGTTCCGATTCTCATGCGTTCTCGTCACTTGGTACACATCGTTCCCTGGCGTACCGCTTCAGCGCCCTCTCCACCTCTGGCGCCGTGGTACAGGGTGGCCTGGTGGCAAAACGGCGTGGGTCCCGGCGGGAGCACGCAGAGGTGACGCGCGGTGCGGCGGCAGGCACACGCGGTCAGGTACACGAAGATTTTGCCGTTGGAAGATCCGAGGAACAGGAACTGGTCGGAGACCGCCACCGAGCGCAGAGTGCCGCTGGCGCGATCGATGGGCGCGATCACGTGCACGCACTGTGTGTACGTGGAGGCAGAGTTCGTTTGCGTGTCAAGAAGACGCGAACAAAACAACACGAGCAAAACGAGTACAGAAGCGAGCACACACGAGATGATGATGAGATAATATTTGAGGAAGTAGCACTCACAAGAATAGAGTGCGCCGTAGGAATAAACAAAAGTCAGTGCCGTGCATACTTCAAAAAATACGGATAGAAAAGTAATATTTTCTCTCTCCTTTCATCTTTACTACCTGGTTGTCTCTCAAGTTAAAGGAGCGGCACTCCCGGTCGTCGCTGACCGTAAAAAGCACGGTTTCTCCGCCAAAAGTCCAATGCGCGGCTCCGTTGACGGCCTTCGATAGAGCACATGCAACAACAAAAACAAAGAAGAAAGGAAAATGTGAGTGGACGTGAGGCAAAGAAACCACGATCAAACTCTGTTGAATAAATAGAAGAGTCTAATTGTCATGTAAACCCTAACCCTTGTACATACTGAAAGTACACGATCTGTCTCAAATCACACCCATACCCACACCTTGTTGTGGAGCCACATTTGCGCTCGAAACTGCACTTTTCTCGGGTCGTGCGGGAGGGACCACTGCCTAATCGCGCCGTTGGCCGACGCGCAGTACAGGGACTGGTCGCACTCCATCACCACGCCCATGTCGCAGGTGTCGCGGCACACGATGGCGTCGGGCACGTCGCCGCTGGGACCCCCAGGGGTTAACTGGTGCAGGTCCCAGGCTCGCACCTAGAGTACATGTGTGTGCATGTGCATGTCAATGTTACATGTAGTGGGCAGTAGTTTGTAGCAGTCAGCTGTCGTAGGATAATACCATATATTCACTACGATAATTTTCAGCGCTGTCTCATCAAATGAGCGCGCTAATATAGCACTTCGCACCGAACAGTCGCCGGAGGTGTAGACGAATCCGCGATAAGCAGTGATGGCGAGCACAGCACGATCGTGGGCCTATAGTCAGAAATTCACTTATTAAAGCAAGAGACGCAATGCATAGAAATCAAGGGGTGTCCAATAAATAATGCTTTTGAGTGTTAATACCAAAGTCGTGAAGCACAATAAGCGGTAAGAAATAAACGAGAGAAATGATATCGAAGGATTCAATCCTCGCCCTTCTGTTTCCATGTGCTTCTTACAAACGGCCCAAGCACCTGAGCCGAGGCCAACGGTTGAAAGCGGTGCATATCATAGTAGTGCGGCTGCACGGCGGCGGCATCTCGCCAGGTAGCGCACACACTCGCCGCTCGAGCAATGGACCTGAGGTTTGGTTGAAAAGAAAAAGAGAAAAAATCTTAAAGTAGTATACGGCGAGAGGAAAAGTCTTCATAGATGAGGTGACTTCATGCAAAAGTGGCGCAGCGTTTTTTTTTATCTCGCTTCTACTTAGTATGATTATTCGAGCGATTCTCTTTATACCGTGGGTTCACGAATCCCATGGCCGGTACCAGAGCCATCGACGGTGGCGCGAAGTTGGCCTTCCAGACGTGCCACCCTTTGGGGGGCTTGGCGCCCTCCATGTTGATCCGAATCTCGTCCTCGCCTTTTCCCGCGAAGCGATCTTCGGCCACGGGCCAAAACCTGTTGATAGGTGCGGTTTTGAGTAGTGATGGCGATGGATGTTTGTGTATCAATGACGATTTCGATGAATCGACAAATGTCTACCTACATGCCTTATTTATTTTTAATTCTACCCAACACTTCAATTCTTTATGCCTTAATCTCAATCTTTCCATCGAATACGTGGTGCCCTTTTGCACTCACTTGGGGTCACCCACAGGCACGCCGTCGGTGCAATTGCAGCGCTTGAAACCTGCCAAGCGAATCCATTCCGGCTCTTCCAGCTGAGTTCGCGTCATTGCTTTCAGGGCCGCTTTGCCGGCTCGCTTCGCCGCCTAGCATACAAAATAAGTTAGAATGAAAAATATAAGATTCGGATGTAATAAAATAGAATGCAAAACAAAAGGTTCGGACGCAAGTGTGTGGTTCTGTCGTAGACCTTCAGGAAATGCCAACTACGTGAAATAGAGAGCCCCCTATTACCGCCATTAGACGAAGGTCAATAGGGCACACCAAGCAATTGGAAAACGGTGTACCTCTTTAGCTCTTTTCGCTTCCGACACAGCGCCCTTCCCGACGTTCTTAGCCATGTTCATCATGTCACTCATATTGACCGGACCGGGTGGGGGTCCTTCATCGTCGCTGTTGGATTCTTCCTCCTCTTCTTCTTCTTCTGATTCCGACTCCGATTCTTCTTCGCTTTCCTCCTCTTCGCTGCTAGAGTCGAGCCCACCGGGTGGCGCGGACACGAACACGTGGCACGGATTGCCCTCGGCGTGAATGTGGCGGCACTTGGGGTTCGGGCAGGTGCGTTGCCGAACGGTGGAACTTCGGAACGACAGCCCCTGAGAGGCAGAGCCATTTGCATCGCCCATGGCAAATTCTAGCTACTAACGAGACTGCTTTTATTCGCGTCAATGTCGAGGGTTCTAAGTAGCGTCGTTAAATTTGATCAGTTGCATTCAAGGGTAAATTAATACTGAATTAACGAAGTAAGTTGAGTTGTTTGAAGCAGTAATATCAATGAACAATCGTGGTCGAGCTTGCAAGTCTTCGCATAGCCATCATTGTATCCTATTCGCAGATCACTTCCAGCACTTTGACTGATGGTTTGTCGGCTTGCTATGGGGAAATGTACACGCGAAATATAGCGCTAGCTTTCTTATAAGTAGCTCGAGCTCCAGCTAGCTACTAGCTAAAGCTTTTCGAAGTCAGTTCAAAATGAATTCTCAACACAGGTCAACGGTTGGTTCGCACTTTCCTCGCAGCTTCCCACCCACGAACAAACGCTCATACTTCGTAGCATAGCGCTGTAGCGCTGTTCGCAGTTGATGCGGCGTAGCATTGTTACTGCGGCATTAGCGTGTGGCAAATACTGAAGACCTACTTCCATCCACTATTCTAGGGTAAATCTAGCACTTATCTTCTATACTTAAACCGTAGCATCCTTCGATGCCTTCGATAGATTCAAGCCCTCGCACTGGCTTATTATTAAGATCATTCATAATATCATAAAATGGGACCAAAACGAATCCACTTCTTGCTTAAGCTTGACTAGCTTAGTTGAAGGCCACGATAACACCACTTGTCTGTGAAAGAAGCGATAGTTAAGCTTTTGTTGCGTGGGGCTTGCTCCAAATGGGTGCAGGAGCAAGTGCCATCGCGAGTAATGCCAGCAGCAACAAAAGCGAGGCCGAAAAGCCGAGTGGTGACGACGAAGGTATCTTTTATTGTAGAAGCGTGCACTACCACCATACTATGCAGTAAGCTTGCATTTGCTGAAAGCTGGCTGACCAATGCTCCATTTTTGTGCTCGCGGTACACTACTGCTTTCTGGGGCGTGTTCTGCGCCGCGCCTCTCCTAAACAGACACAGATGCGAAGGTGCCCGAGGTCTCAGACAGTCGGTCATTAGTGTGGCGGAGAGCGTGGCGTGCGCTGTTGGACTATAAGTGGGCTGACGACGAAGACGAGTATGAAATTCACCCCGAAGACGAAGTTCGCGACAAGGTGCGTGGCAAGTGAATGATGCATTAATTAATAGCATGGAAGCGGAAAGCTAAAAATTGGACAAAATGAAAGATAAGAGAGATGATGGAGGAGAAATGAGCAAGGCAAACACAAAGAGCTGATGTTGAAGATTCAGACGGGTTATTCGGAAATTGAACTTAATTTCGATAGTACCATAACGATAATATGACACCCTCCGCACGTTATATCAGGTGCAAAAAGCGTTGAATGAAAAGCTTTTGGAAGCGCAATCGGCGCAAGGGTTCATTGCTGGCCGCTGCTTAGTGCATTTGGCAGCTGACCGAGGGGCTAGGAAGTCTCTGGAGGCGCTGCTCGACAGCGGCTGCCAGGTTACTGGGTGTACATTGCCAGTTTTTATCTTACATCAATAGGAAGCACAATCTAGACTGGGCTAGAGTAGGCTAGACTAGACTAGACTAGACTAGACTAAGAAATTCATGAACGCGACAGGCATTTAACGTCAAACCTGATTCAATGGGCTCGATTACAATGGTCTGAGAGTTTTACCGTAATCTTTTGCCCCCCCCCCCCCCCTACAGATTGATTTACGGGACAAGTACGGGGACACGCCGTTACATGTGGCCTGCAAGAGCGGGCGTGAAGCCATCGTGGAGCTCTTGTTGGAAATTGGGGCTGACCCCCTCTTGGAGAACAAGCACGGGAAAACGCCGTTCCAATGGGCCACCGACTTTGGGCAGGTATATGTATATGTTATCCGTATAATGATGTAGTAGGCACTAGGCTGCTTGGATGAAGCAGGCAGATATTGTGTTGCTTGGTCGTAGCGGCTGGTACCAGAGTCATCGTCGCATTTAGACGTGCATGTAAACAGTGCCAATTAATTTGCTTAAAATCTGACCTTGACTTCTCCGAGTCTTCTTCTTTTTGTTTCGTTCTTTGCAGCTGGAAATTGCCGCCATCGTGAAGCGCGCCGGTGGTGACCCGGTTATAGAAGAAGGCTTACCTCCGGAAGTGCCAGCAAAGCTCGCAGATGAACTGATGTTGAGCGTAGAACAGGTACAACGACACGTGCTACGCTAGTAGGTCGCATTCGAGAAGAAAGTGTGAGAGAGTTATGGAGCTGGTTGTTTCATCTTATTGGAAAGGGACCTATAAATTTAGATAAATTGACTTTCTTTTTGTTCAAAACACGTATGTCTTTCGTTGCTATCTCTTTCTAATTTGACCTCATCTCTACTAGAAGAACTCCTGCGATAATTGCTTCGATTATCATCTCTCTTTCCCTCGTACCCCTTTTTCGTGATAGGTGAACGCCTACAGGGAATCTTCTTACTTTGACCTCGTCTCTACTAGAAGAACTCCTGCGATAATTGCCTCGATTATAATCTCTCTTTCCCTCGTACCCCTTTTTCGTGATAGGTGAACGCCTACAGGGAAGCTTTTCGCTTATTTGACGAAGACGGCAGGTGTGTGTGATTTTCATCAGAATGGCATCAAAAGGCGTTATTAAAACTGTGCATATAACTATACTTATACAACTAAATGATGGTTCTATTCTAGCCTCTTTTCCTATTCGCGTGTACTGAATCAAATACATGTACTTACTTTTTGCGCCTCTTTGTGAAAAAAATCTTTTGTCTTTTGCCATTTGTTGCTGTGGAAGCGGTGAGTTGGATTCCTCGGAGTTAGGCCTCGTGATTCGGTCCATCGGCTTTCAGGTTTGGGGTTTATTTGCTTCCTATGATTCTCATTGCCGTCGTATACCATCTGCACCTCGGCATTTCCTTGGTTTACTGCATAGTACGTCGTTCTTGCTCTTGCAATCATCAACACTCAACCGCCTTGCAACCACACCCACCCACTCACACACACGTGTGGTGTCGGTAGAAACTTCATTACAAGACCATAAGTATTTGAAAGAATCAAAATTAAAACCCTCCCTGGTGCCGCACAGGTGTCAGAAACTGAAGTGATTGACATGGTGAACGAATCGGACGATGACGGCAGCGGAGCCCTCAACTTCTTCGAGTTTCTGGAGCTTATGTCCCGACGGTTTGGGGAAGAAAACCCCGAGCTGACCGATACCGAGGTTTTTGTCTATATCGTATGCACTAATGTAGCACGATGTGCAATTGCTCATATCTTTCTTCTTTCAACGGAACAATGATTCGTCTGATTTATCCTTTCCTTTAAAGAGTTTTACTCTTGCCATCCAATTTTGCGATCTTCCTGTCCTTCTTGTTTAGTTGCATGACTATTTCTTTTGTGTTTTTGCTTCCAATCTCATTAGATTGCCAAAGAGCACCAAGCTCTCAAGAATGCTCTGGGCGAGTTTGACTACGACAAGAGCGGCACGCTTAGCGAAGGTTGGTGTTTTTGAAAGGCTTTGTGACAAAGTTTCAGAGTCTTCTTTACACACGCACGTTGGCATAGCTTTTGATTGCATCCAATAGTAGATGGAGGGCTTCCGATGCTTTCGCATGTCAAAAGTTTGAATGCGACATTCAAATTGTGCACTCTGTGTGCCTGTTTCACGTGTTTATTTCGAATATTGACTCTAAGCCAGTGCTCTCAAATCCTGCACATGAATTGGTGTGTCCTGATTTGCTTTTACCTTAGGCGAATTTATGAACGCCATGATGCAATACGGAGAAGCCCTGACCGACTCTCAAGCCGCAGAAATTCTCACGAACTTAGATTTGGCCGATTCCACGGACGGCGAAAACGGCGAAGTGCTCATTGATTACGACAAACTGGCGTCAGCGCTGGCGTCGAGATAGAGTTTACTACATCGCAACGACCACATAAGCATCCTTGCACCGTTTTTATGGTGTTTGTGGCTGGCGTTTTGAGTTCTCTCCGCACGCGTTATGCTTGTGGATCGTGGTGACTTCGACTGGCAGCGAATTACTTGAGTTCAGAATGAAGCAGGCGAGAAGTCTAGTCTAGTCTAGTCTAGTTAATACTCTCCCAAATACAAAGAAAGACAAGTACACAGCAGTCACAGAGGCACATGAAGTATGCACTTGAGCTGCAAATGCGCTAGCGAATTCGCTCCAGAAGGCCAATTAAGGCTCCAACTGGCGCCTTTCCTCCGAACAAGTCGGCGGGACTGAGTGCTCGTTCGTGTGTCACGTCCCAGGTCC
>Ga0307930_1002458_pt1 | contig 14110 bp, 23 predicted proteins | sample OrgLakmetageno46_FD_203161 | JGI IMG/M metagenome (GOLD analysis project Ga0307930, IMG submission 203161) | Saline water microbial communities from Organic Lake, Antarctica - #46 | ecosystem: Environmental > Aquatic > Non-marine Saline and Alkaline > Saline | place: Antarctica: Organic Lake... | reverse complement strand
ATTGCCAGGAGTGCGCCCGGTAAAAGTACACGCACTTAATTCAGAAGGATCAAAGGCCATAGCGAAGGCATTCAATTAACGGTGAGTTTAGCGTGTAGTAAAGAGGCCGCGCGATGGGAAACCTCGCTATGCGCCATAAATTATAAGTGATTCACGTTCATATATGTACTAGTTGCAATACGGATCATCTGACCCATGTCCGGTCACCTTTGAACAAACACACACACGGGAAGCTACGACTAACATTTACTTATTTTGCGCATGTGAGATGTGAGTCGAAGTCATAGACCATAGGCCACCTTCCCCAAAGGGCAGCGGTAGAAATTCTGGTACCGCATTTCGGTTGATATTTAAATCAAGACATGCGGTACACGTGGGCACAAAGGAACTGGACTACCTGCCTTAAAGTTGCGTTTTTATACTTACTGGGCCATAAGGATAAGGCAAATGATGTTATAGTTCTGCAAAGGATTTTGAAGCCCAGCCAGGGGACCCCCGTAACCTATTTCCCAAGGGACTTGGAAGTAAAAAAGAAGCCCAAAAGAGAGCCCTGGTCTCGTGTCACGAAAACAAAGAAAAGAAGGACGCAAGGGGCCCGTGAAGAGAGCACAAATATCAATAGTGACATAGCTCCTTAAGTCAAGAGTCAAGAGTATTATTATTTTTCACACTATTGCGCTGCAATCGGTGGGGAAGCCATGCAACCGGAGAGCAGATTCGAGTTCATCAAGGCCCACGTAAGCCCCAATCATGTTGCGGCCTGCGCCTTCAAAGGCGCGCCGCCCGTGAAGCACCCGGTGGTTGTTGAGCACCAACATCAAGCCTGTAGCAACCAAGAGTGGCAATTTAAACACAAGAATAGTATAGGACTCGTAGTGTACATGCCGCAAGGTGATACAGTTTATTCTTCTCGCTCTCTTCTCACTCGTTCGGCGTCTGATTCATTACCTGGCTCCAGGCGAATTTCGAGGGCCATCGAAGGGTCCTGAGAGCATTTCAGAAGATTCGGCAAATGTTCCCTGTAAAACGCCTCAACGTCTTCAACCGACAGGGATCCGTCTCGACGATAATAGGATTTATGATTGAATCCTTCTTCTCCTCCTCCTGTGCTGGGCCGAATTTTCAGGGGTGCGCGGTCGTCGTTGTTGTAACGAAATTGATGCATCCGATGGCGCACTACTTTTTTGGTGTTGTCGTCGTCATGATCGGCACTGATGTTGTCAGCCAAGTACTCGTCTACTACGAAGGGAGTTGCAATGGCCTCCACAAAAGTGCCCGGTTGAATGCAGCGAAAAGGCAAGGGTTGCTTGGCAAAGAAAGCAAAGCTGTTTGGGTGTTCTTCCTTCAAGCGTGCCGCAATGCTGAATCCGTCGACCAACCAAGTGGCACCGCCTTGGGGGTCCGAAGACGCCTGCACGAATGCAAGCGTTTAGAATAGAAAGAAAAAAAGCACATATGCAGTGAAGCCATGATCATTTTTATGTGAAAAGAAAGCTAGCTGTTGCTACCCTTGCACACATTTCTGCCTTCCCACCATACCTGCACGCAGTTGAAGACTTGCAAGGCCGGCGGGTCCCTGTAGTAGGTGCAGTCGGTGTGGGGCAACAGCTCCATGTTGGTGTACGCCGTGTCGACCACGCCGGCATCAGCTGATAACAAGGACGAGTCACCGCTGCTCCTGCTAGCGCTGCCAGCGCTGCTAGCACTGTCGGTGCTGCTCATGGTGCTAGTGCTGTTATCATTATCACTCTTGCTAGTGTTATCAGCAGCAACAGCACCTGAAATTGCAGTATCGACATCATTGCTATTGCCATTATCATCACCATCAGTCGTAGTGCGCGGCGCGGTGTCCCACAGCCCATCGCTATACATGGTTCTGCGCATGGCGCCAATGCGGTGCACGGCTAAGGTCGTGGCTTCGGGTGTCGAGGGAACGCCTTGCACTAGCACAAACCTACGGAAAGAGAAGGATTAAAGAAGTAGCCATACGAAGGAAGGTGAGGCTAGGTAAGCATGGCAAGAGTGTCGTGTTCACAAAAGACGAGCGTGTGATGAAAGTAGAAGAATAAAAATACAACAATGTATTCTCAAAAGATGTGCGAAGAACAGGACACCAAAACAACAGCAACACCAACAACAGACTGCGCAAACTTCCTTACCCGTCACGCCGTAGTCGGCCGAGTGCATCAATCAAGCCCGAGGAGTCATCTTGGCACACCAGCGAATCATACGAGAGCGCAGCCCCAATCACGCTTTGACCGCTGCGTGCTCGGCTACTCACATTGGAGCTGCTCGTGGGACTACAGTCGCCCCACAAGAGCGGAGTGGTCGCGATTGCCCGTGCCTCGGTGCTCTCACTCGCAGCACTGTGGGCTGCCCAGGCTGCACCTACAGCTGGCAGCAATAGTTTGTTCGTCGCAGCAGCTGCTGCGGTTTTTGATTCCACTCCCGCGGTACTATTTTTAAGTTGCGTACTACGAAGGTTGCGCGGCAATGTAGACGAAGGATGATGCGCTTCCAGCCAAGTGCGGCGAAAGGTTGAGGTGATTGGCGCACGTAAGCCGCCATGAAGAGCCAAGGGAGCTGCCCACTGGACTTTTAGAGCCTCCTCCTCTCCTTTGCCGCTTTGAACAACGTTCACAATCATTGGCTTGCACGAGAGGCCAAACGAAAGCTGCGAAAGACACACAGACAAAGGATTTCAAATGAGAGAGCAGCGGTGTTAAAAAGAATGCACTGAAAAAAAAAAACCGCCGGAAGTAAAAAGGAGCTATAGTAACACCATCACACGGAGTGCAAGCACCAAACAGACTACGCACCATTGCTAACGAGTTGGACTGGCGCTGTTGGCTAGTCTCGTGCATGGCCTGCGGGTCATGATCGCGCAGCCAAGTCGCGAGGTAGCGGGCAGTAGCTCCGTCTGACCACTGTACATGTATTGAGGTGCGGCTGTCTTTGGTTGAGGTGCTAGCCAGAGAAGTTGGCCTACTAGCGTTCTCCTCATCTGCCTCAATAATGTATGCTCCCTGCTTCGCTTTTACAGAGGAGGCTTGCAGCGAAGTTTTAGCTCCTAGGGGCGCGTGCAAAGGTTGCTGCAGCGATTCCGTCGGAGACCTATCGTGTTCCAAGCTCAGGTGGTCGCCTCGATGACGTGGGCTAGGGCTCGATTTGTGCCGACACAACGGCTGAGAAAGAGTGGAGCTTGGCCATACATTGAATCGCCGATTCTTTGCCACGTGGCGAAGGCAACGCGTGATCGGCGTGTTCATGGTGTTTTTTTTGCCACACTAGAGTTATTACGAAGAAAACGGAATATTAGTTCTACCAGCTCGAAGAATCTTCAAGAATATAAAATGGTAATGATAGCACAGAATCATACCTGATAGGCCGGATTCGCCAATTGCCTGTTACTGAAGCCACGCGCCGAGGTTCGCAAAGGCTTGCTGTCGTATGAGGCGCTGTATATTTTACGCCTTGCTTTTTCTCTGAATAGGTACGTACAGTAGGCTAATACAAAAACAACTTCTCGCTGTTCTCTTCTTGTTCTTTTCTCTCGCTGAAAAGAACACGCACTTCTTAAAATATTTCGTGGGTTTAAGATCTTCAAGTGACGTATTCCTTCCGGATTCGGGTCTGATGTTGAGCCATCAACGCTCTCCCTGTCCCCGACATTCGTGTTTTTTTTGAAGTCGACCTGCGAAGCTCGATAGTGACGTTTGTCCTACGAGTTTTGAGAGGTCTCGACCTGCAACGTTGCAGGTGTGCTCAATTGGAAATGATAAAAGTATGCTGAAATTCCTCATTCATTGCGGCATTTATGACCATGGTTTCATTTTGATCACGAGATGTCAACTGTATCAAGCTCATTTCTGTAACTTCAATGTCCAAAAATGTGGCATCCTTGACACCCTCTGATCTCAGCCCACGGCGTTTTGTCCACATTGCCCTTGATCCTATCTTCATTGCTTACATCTGCTTTGTTCCACGGCTGACTTCAGATCGGTTCCATGGGCCCTCTCGCGTTGGCGCTGCTCCTAGCGGGCACGGCCGACGCCTTCACCCTTCCCAAGTCCTCGGGGTTCTTCCTGAACAAGAACGTGCACAAGCCCGCCTCGACGGCGCGGCCTACGATCGTTCAAGGCAATGCAGGCTGGCTCTCAGGCCGCCGCTCGCTCGACACGGCGCTCTCGGCGACCGTCGAGCGCACCGATGCTGCCGCCAGTGCGGGCGCCGCTGCTGACCCCATCGGCGACTACGTCCAAGCTCACGGCGGCAACCGGTGAGACCACGACTTTCTCTTCATCTTCCTCTTTCATTGGATCCAGCATGCATACCTATCATGTGATCGCAGCATCCTGCTGGGGTTGCATAGCACGTGATGGTATCTTTTTGGGGTTTTTGCAATCACGCCGGGATGTCGCCCGCCGGGTCTATTGCGCCCCTTGCGCGCCTCTCCCGCCTCACACCCTTGTGCCCCCACCACTCCCCTGTGCATCTAGGCCGATCCGCAAGATTTTGATCGCCAACAATGGCATGGCCGCCACCAAGTCGATCATGTCCATGCGCCAGTGGGCTTACATGGAGGTTCGAGGATGTGGTCTTGCTCTAATGTGATACACCCCCCCTACAAAGACGATTCCTGACCCTTGCATGTAGCCTACTTGCAGCAGTGACAGCTCTAGTGCATGTGGTGGCTTTTCCGACAAATTAACCCACAATTTTTGACAATTTCCAATCTTCAACTTGTCGTTCAACCTTCTTTTTTTCTCTCTTTGCATGTGTCCCCAGTTTGGCAACGAAAATGCCGTGGAATTCGTGGCGATGGCGACTCCGGAAGACATGAAGGCCAACGCCGAGTTCATCAAGCTCGCCGACTCGGTGGTCGAGGTACGCGCGTGTGAATGGAAGAACATGCATTGAACGTCACAGGAACATGCGAGGAGAAATGAAAATACATTAGAAGTACTTCTCTATTTTGATAAAACAAATTATAAAAGAAGCCTTCTGGCATATTGCAATTTTTTTTTTAAATCTTGTTCCCACCTGTTTTTCTCTCTCTTTCTTGATTACTTTGAAATGCAACAGGTCCCTGCGGGCAAGAACTCGAACAACTACGCCAACGTGGGGGTGATTTGCAAGATCGCGCAGCAGCAAGGCGTGGACGCTGTTTGGCCGGGGTGGGGCCACGCCTCCGAGAAACCGGAGCTGCCCGACACCCTTGCCTCCATGGGCATCAAGTTCATCGGTGAGCGAGGATTGAAAGGGAGAGAGAGAGAGAAAGAGAGTGGAATAGACAAGTGTGAGAGCAAAGGTTCAAAGGAACAAGACACTAACAGGACAAGCAACAAGCTGGTTCCTCTTCGTCTCTGCGGCTGCTGTGTACCGTTCATGTGGTGTCATTCAACTCGCACTGCTTGTCTTTTTATATTACTCCTCATCTCTTACTCTGTTGCCCTTTTCTTCTTTCCTTCTTCTTTTTTCTTAGGCCCCAACGGCAGCGTCATGTCGGCGCTCGGGGACAAAATTGCCGCCAACATTTTGGCGCAAACCGCGAAAGTGCCCTCCATCCCCTGGTCGGGTTCCTACGGTGGCGGTGCCGACGGCACTGAGCCGCTGACTTCCGCCCTCGACGCCCAGGGCCGCATTCCTCAGGTAGATGGTGCCCCAGAATGAAAAGACGATCGAGAAGATCTCGACCTCTCGCGCTCTTCTTACCCTGATGTTCTGTTACTTTTTACCCAATTCAAGACACGGGTGTTTGTTCGTGAATATTTCGAATCGTCTTCTTTTCCTTCCTCCATTCTAACCCCCCACCTCTCTCTTCGCAGGACGTGTTCAACAAGGCGATGGTGACTACGGCGGATGAGGCCTGCGACGCCGCGTCCCGCATCGGGTACCCGGTGATGCTTAAGGCCTCAGAGGGCGGCGGCGGCAAAGGCATTCGCATGTCCAACACAGAGGAAGAGCTCCGCGTCAACTTCGAACAAGTGAGGAGGAGGTCTAGGGGACTGTGGTGAATACGAGAACACAAGAAATCATACGCACGTTCATTTGCACTGAATAAAAAAACGAGCACTTTCCTTCTTCTTTTGCTTGGCTGACCATCATGGCGATTCCCTTTTCCCCCCTTCTATATTCTTCTCTAATGTGATGCCAGGTGAAAGCGGAGGTGCCCGGCTCGCCCATGTTCATGATGCAGCTGTGCAAGGGGGCGCGCCACTTGGAGGTGCAAATCGTGGGGGACGAGCACGGCAACGCGGTGGCCATCAACGGCCGCGACTGCTCCACCCAGCGCCGCTTCCAAAAGATCTTCGAAGAAGGGCCCCCCATTGTGGCCAAACCTGACACCTTCAAGCGCATGGAGAAAGCGGCCCAGCGCCTCACCCAGTCGATTGGCTACACGGGCGCGGGCACCGTGGAGTACCTGTACAACGAAGAGTTGGACGAGTTCTACTTCTTGGAGCTCAACCCGCGCCTGCAGGTGTGTAGTTCGTGGCCACCTGTTTTTACACCAGAACATCCTCACTACATGACGACTTGATTTCTAAAAGCCCTCCTTCTCGTTGCGCTTCAATCTCACCCCGCCCTTCTTCTTCCTGTGTCTCTTCTTCCCTCGACTGTGCACAACCTTAGGTGGAGCACCCGGTAACGGAGGGCATTTCTCTGGTGAACATGCCTGCGACCCAGCTCCAAGTAGCCATGGGGATCCCGCTGAACCGCATCCCCGACATCCGCCGCTTTTACGACAAAGAAATTGACGGCGACTCGGCCATCGACTTCATTGAGGTGCGTGATCGATGCTGTCCTACCGTGAAAACAGGAGAGAAACGATCATCGAGACACAACACGGACTTGAGCAAGTTCTTGCGGGTCCGTTCAAAACTCTTTTTTTTTCCCATTTTTTTTCTTCCCCTACCTCAGGAGGACTACCGGGCGATTGACACTCACGTGATTGCGGCCCGGATCACCGCGGAGAACCCCGACGAAGGCTTCAAGCCCACCTCGGGCACCATCGAGCGCGTGAAATTTCAGTCCACCACCAACGTGTGGGGCTACTTCTCGGTGGGCGCCAACGGCGGTGAGTTGATGAGGAAGAAGTGTCAAGTGCGAGAAATGATTGAATGACTGTTTAAATCGTGCCTTTCTCTCCTTAGTCATCTTTCTGGCCTTCAAAGTATATTTCCTTCGTGTGCACATGTGTACATGTAGGCATCGCCTACGCTTGCCTCCCTCCTCACACCCATGATATCCATGCCCCCCCACCTCTCTCACGCACTCCCGCAGGGATTCACGAGTTTGCGGACTCGCAATTTGGCCACGTGTTTGCCCGGGGCCCGACCCGCGAAGAGGCCCGCCGGAACCTGGTGCTGACCCTCAAGCAAATGGAAGTGCGCGGCGAGATCCGCACCACGGTGGACTACTTGGTGCAGCTCCTGGAGACGGAGGCGTTCAAGACCAACAAGATCGACACGGCGTGGCTGGACGGCATCATCCGCGAAAAGTCAGTGTCCACCGAGCAGGACCCGCACGTGACGGTGGCCTGCGCCGCCATTTACCGCGCCTTTGAGCAGGCCACGGAGCGGGAAAAGGACCACGTGGAGCAGCTGGCCATGGGCCAATTGGGCATGGCGCCCCTGGCCACCGCCACCTCCTTCCCGCTGGAGATCACCTACAAGTCGGTCAAGTATTCCTTCGACGTGAAGCGCACCGCCGCCGACACCTTTGCCTTCACCATTGAGGGCGGGACCTGGGACGCCAAGCTCCGCGCCCAGCCCGACGGGAGCCTCCTGGCCACCTTTGGCGGGTCGACCCGCAAGATTGTGGGCCGCGAAGAACCCCTGGGTTTGCGCGTGGCCATCGACAGCTCCACGGTGTACCTGCCTAACGTGTTCGACCCTTCGGAGCTGCGCACCGACGTGACGGGGAAAGTGGTGCGCTTTCTGCAGGACAATGGCGGCCGCGTGGAGAAGGGCCAGCCGTTCGTGGAAGTGGAGGCCATGAAGATGATCATGCCCCTCAAGGTAAACAATGAACCTTGAAAAGAGAGAAAAAAAAACGTATCTTTATGCTCGTTTGTGTCGCACCATTTGCTTGAATGGCTATTCTTGTGCGTTCGTGACTTTCATTCGCCACTTTCTGCTCATCATTATATTGTTTGTAAATATTCTCCCTTTCCCTCTTCCACTAGGCTACCGAATCGGGCATCATCAACCACGAACTGTCGGCGGGCAGCATCATTGCGGCAGGCGACATGCTGGCCTCCCTTACCCTCAACGATCCAGGCAAAGTCGCCAAGGTATTCGCGCATGTTGAGTGTGCATGCCATGCATGTATACACTCAGTGTGTCTGTGTTGGTTTCGCACGCGTGCGCGCGCCAAACACGTGTGTTTGCGCTTCACGTGTTGGTGCTGCTTTTTTACTCTTGTCACTGCTGCTGCTGTTGTTGCGACTCTATTCTCCATTCCTAACATCCCTTTTTGTTGTGTTCGCAAACTTGACGCTCTGTTTCTATTCTAGATCGAGCCGTTCAGCGGCACGTTTGACATGGTGGCGGTCTCCGACATCTCGGTGGAAGAAGCCCCGACTGCCCTCGACACGCTGCTCGTGGCCATGAAGGGCTTTGCGCCGACCGGCGGGCAGGTATAGGCAAACACACCCACCCACACAAGCTGTCGAAATATTATGATGGCGATGTGTTGAACGGATAAGATAAGATTGAAGAATCCGAGCATATGGCACCTTGTTTCCTTTTTAAACCTCCATTTCTCTCCGTTCCTCTTCGCCCCTCACGCGCGGAACCCGCCCACGCACGCACGCTTTCTTAGCCCCTGGAAGTGCTCGCGCAAGAAGTGGTGCTGGCGGCGGGCGGTGATGCCGACGAGTTGGCCACTTCCGTACTTGCGGTGGCCGACGCGTATATGGCGGTGGAGACCTTCTTCGACGGCCGGGCCGACTTGGACGCCGCCAACTTGGAGCTCGTCAAGGCCAACAAGGACAACCTGCAAACGGTAAGGAAGAGGGAGTGTGCATAACAGCGATTGTGTGTGGGTGTTTTTTTGTCACCATCAATTGCTATAACTTTGTCCTCGTCGTGCTTTTACTGTGCCTCCTGTTCGTCAACCCAAACCCTCCTGGTGTCTTCTAGTCATGGTTTTACTTCATTCTGCCTGCGTGCCTTGTCCTTCCCGCTGACTCACCTCCTCTTCCACCCTAATATAATAATAATCAACAATACCCCCCCAGGTGGTGGCCCTGAATCTGGCCCACCGCGCCATCAAGGGCCGCACCGCGGCGGTGGCAGCCGTGCTCCGCGCGTACGAGCTGGTGGCCCTGGGCGGTAAGAGTGGGGGTGGCGGTGGCGGTGTTTATACCTACATGTGTAATCTTGCCACTTCAGTGGTACCAGTGAGCAACGCATGCTGCTACGTGATTGCATTTAGGAATGCAACGTATACACACCAACCAACATTTATGTAATTCTTTGCCTCACTTCAAAGTGGTCGAACCTCGCGTGATATCCTGTTTTTTTTTCAGGCACCCCCGCAGAGGGGGGTGCGGTCAAGGAGCGCCTCAGCGCCCTCGCTTCGCTGCAAGCCCAGTCCTACGCGCCCGTGAAGCTCCAAGCCGCCTCGATGCTCGACAAGGAGTCGGTACAAGAAAAAATGACAAGAGTTTTTTTTTAATATTTTTTAAATAATAAACTCGAACGAGCATTTTTTAGTCGAACCTTGCTCTTTTTTGTTTCCACAAATTTTAACGAACTGTTGTTGTGCACATGTATCATATCATAGGTGCGCCCGTTTGCCACCCGCCTCGAGGAGCTCCGGGGCATGCTTTCGGAAACCTCGGACCTGGAAGCTCTCTCCAAGGGGGCCTCCCTGGCCACCGGCGTGGAACTTCTCTCGAGCCTGTTCACCGATGCCGACGCCACGGTGCGCGCCAAGGCCCTCGAGGCCTATGTGCGGCGGGTGTACCGGGCCCACACCATGACCGAAGTGGAGGTCAAGGGGGACGCGGTGGTGAGCTTTGCGTTCAAGTACGGCGACGTGGGCAACGCCGACGCGGTGTCCCCCCTTCGTAGGGGCCGCCTCGAAGTGCTCCCCAGCACGGTAATGATGCATTAATATTCGGAAGCTTGGTTGGTTTGGTCACTTTTTTCGTTGCCTTTCTCTTTTCTCCAGTATTCACTTCCGTGTGGACGTTTGCGCTCTTCACTTCCTTCCATCGATCTGATCATTCTCTAATATAATATATCTTAAGAAATACCAACCAACACCCAGGTGGAGGCCACCACCCCGGGCCAGATGGCTTCAGTGGTGGATGCTTTCGCGGAGGACCTCAAGGGCGCCGAGCAGGGCACTCCTGGAGAGGGCCTCCACAACTTGCAGGTGGGGCAAGATGAAATGCTATGCATTTCTGTACTTGTCGTGTAGTGCTTTTGGTTGTTTCTGTCTAGGCTGTCCCCTGTGTGTGTCTTTGAATCTTGATCGTGCGCTACGAGGCCTATTTTTCTCGTCTGTGAAAACCTCTCACTGCATCTTCCACGGTCACGTCTTCATTTCTCCCTTCACCACAACAGCTGGTGTTTGACGGCGGCAGCTGCCCTCAGGGCTCCGAAGCGGAACAACAAGTGCTTACTAGTGCCCTCGCCCTGGTGCAATCCCAGAAAGACCGTTTGGAGTCCCTCGGCGTGCGCCAGGTGAGATGACAGAGATGGATGGGTGGACAGGTAGGGCTTTTGGTCCTCTTTCGTTGACTGATGAAGTGTGCACAGTGTGGTGATGGTTGGGTTTTCGTTGCAACGATTTGAGAAGAGAGCGCGCGTGCGCGTGGTATATTTCAGTGTCCTCGCTTTCAATGAGGGGCTCTTGGCGCGTTCTCGGTCTAACTCCCCCTTCGCCCTCCTTTCCTCTCTGCCACACACACGTTACCATCCCTACACTACACTATAGGTGGACGTGCTGGTGCCCCAGGGCAACGGCGCCGACCCGCGCTACTTCAGCTTCACACAGTGCACCGGCTTCCAGGAAGAGGCGCTGCGCCGCGACATGCGCCCCAGCTGGCTGCACTTGCTCGAGCTCGGCCGCCTGGCCAACAACTACGAACTGAGCCGCCTGCCTTCGCTGGGCCGCAGCTCCCAGGTGGGCTTTCGATGTTTATTTCTCTCGTTTGACTGCTGCGAATGAGAACGCGCAGAAGATGGTGTCGAATTTAGAGAGTAATGGAGAGAGAAATGGAGCACGCTGCTACGATCAATTGCTTTCCCTGACTTGCCTTTAAATTTCGTTCGTGCCTTGGTATCTCCCTTCTTCTATTTTTACCCTATTAGGTGTACCTCGGCACGGAAAAAGGCACTGGCACCAAGGGCCCCAAGCAGCAGGTGATTTTCATGCGCTCCATCGCGCACGACGCCGCGGTGTTGACCACTTCCGAAGGCGCCGTCGCCTCGCTCGCCAAGTCCCTCGACCAGCTGGACCGGTAATGAGGATGTGCACGGTGGTGTGATGCATCCACGCATTTCTTCATTTCTTTTCTTGGAAATAACGCCATTTCCGTGTATCTCCGCTATCCGACTTTACCTCTTCCCTCTTACGTCTCCTTCTTCGCCTCTCGGTTCGTCCCCGTCAGTTCGATGCTCGACTCGCGCGTGACCCCGTCTACCTCCTCCCGCATTTACCTTCACCTGCTCGACGACGTGGCGTCCTCGCCCAAGGAAGCGCTCGACACCTTCAAGAGCACCATGGCCCTCCTCCAGGTAAATTAGCGAATGAGTGGGCGTGGGCGTAGGCGCAGCTGTTCTGATCGTGGGGCTTCCTATTCTCCTCCAAATCAGCTGCAGTGCTTCTCGTGCTTTGACGCACTACAAAATGCTCCTCAAGAACGGTTGCACTGCTGTGCGATTTGCTCATGACCCTTGTCTCACATCTCCTCCTCTCTTGTGCTGCGTGTTCTTGTTCTTCTACATGTACTACATTAGGCCAACTTCGCGGGCCGCCTGCTGCAGGCCAAGGTGGACGAGATTGAGATCAAGATCCGGTGCAAGAACGACGCGGGCGAGCTCACCTCGGTGCGCCTCATGGCCTCGAGCATGGGGGGCAAGTGGCTTGAGGTACGGATATATGATGATGACGTCATCATGGTGATGATGGCGATGGTATGAATGGTGCTCATGTGTGAAGGTTGTAGAAGTTGCTTCTCTCTCATTTCTCTAATCTTCACTTCCTAGGTGCAAGCGTTCAAAGAGTTCCCGAACCCGGTGACTGGCGTGGCGCAGCAGTTTTGCCCGCTCAACGACAACGGGGAAGTGACGGACGAGACTTTTTCGGACCCGTACCCTGCCAGCTCGAAGCTCAACTTGAAGCGCAGCATCGTGCGCCGCATCTCCTCAACTTACGCGTGAGTTTGGCGTGTTTTTCGTCGTCTCAGCCGTAGACTCAGCTCTTGTCGATGACAACGTACTTGATGAACGTTTCCCTCTGCACCACTCTCGTCACGTACTCGTGTTCTTTGCTACAGGTACGACTTCTTGGGCCTCATGGAGGTGGACCTGGTGCAGAAGTGGGACGCTCACCTCTCGGAGCTCCGCAACGCGGGCCTGGTTGAGGCCGACGCCACCATGCCGTCGTCGCTGTTCGAGGCCAAGGAACTGATTCTGGACCCTGACACCAACCAACTCCGGTGAGTTGAATGGAAACACGTTAGAATAGAACACGGGAATTATTTTAGATTCATCCTCTCATTTACATGTCTTGCGACACAAAAATGTTAGCGATTGAAGCAGTTGTGCATCTCAAACCCTGCTTCACAACAATCTACAGGGACGACATTTCTCGCCCGGTGGGGACCAACGATGTGGGGATGCTGGCGTGGAGTGTGCACATGAAGACCCCGGAGTACCCCGAAGGCCGCGACATTGTCATTGTGGCCAACGACGTGACCGTGCAGTCCGGTGAGAAACGCCCCCCCCCTCTGAATGTACCTCGCGGTGATGGTAGGGTGGTAGGACCACTAGTGTCGTCATCGACGAAGAGCTCATGCATTTGACTTTTAGCTCCTATAATCCCAAGCTTGAACTTGCATTTCGACTTGCATCATTCATCTCTCTTCTTTCCTCTTTGAATTTCCCACTAGGCTCCTTCGGCGTGAAAGAAGACGACTTCTTCGAAATGGCGTCGCTCTACGCTCGCGAGCACCGCGTGCCCCGTGTCTACATCTCGTGCAACTCCGGCGCCCGCATCGGCCTCGTGGAGTCCCTCAAGCCGCTCTTCAAGGTAGAGGCATGCGTGCGGGCTTTTTTACTTGTAGTTGCGCACATGCTTGCGCGTTTGCGCACATGCTTTCAGGATTTCTTTCAAGAGCTTCTTGTCTCAGCGTTCCTCACTCATTCTTGTACTTCACCCTTGACGCAATCTTGCTTCTCCGTGCTTTCCTTGTTGAACCCACCCACACCCACAGGTGGCGTGGAAGGACGAGGCCAACCCCGGTGCTGGCTTCGAGTACTTGTACCTGGCGGAGTCGGACTACTTGGCGCTGCCCGAGGGCACCGTCGACGCGCAGAAAGTGGAAGCTGGGGGCGAGGTATTACATGAAGTGGCGGTTTTGGTGGTTGGGCTTTTGTAACTGTGTCGATGAAAAGCAACACACTTTATCTCTATATTGTGGTCCCTGTTCGCGCTTCTGAAACCCTTTCTGGGTGCACCAACACGTGTCATCCGTTGTTTGTGTTTTCACCTTCCCTCACTTTTTCCTCCTTCTTGCTTCAAACCACTATACCCACACAGACCCGCTACGCGCTCGACGCGATTATCGGCAAGATTCACGGCATTGGCGTGGAGAACCTCCGTGGCTCGGGCACCATTGCCGGCGAGACCGCGCGGGCCTACGACGACATTTTCACTTTGTCCTACGTGACCGGCCGCAGCGTGGGGATTGGGGCTTACCTGGTCCGATTGGGGCAGCGCAACATTCAAATGGCCACGGGCCCTATGATCTTGACGGGCTACGGCGCGCTCAACAAGTTGCTCGGCCGTGAAGTGTACACCTCGAACGACCAACTGGGTGGCCCTCAAGTCATGTCCCCGAACGGTAAAGAAATTATGAAGGAGACCG
>Ga0307930_1002457_pt1 | contig 14118 bp, 14 predicted proteins | sample OrgLakmetageno46_FD_203161 | JGI IMG/M metagenome (GOLD analysis project Ga0307930, IMG submission 203161) | Saline water microbial communities from Organic Lake, Antarctica - #46 | ecosystem: Environmental > Aquatic > Non-marine Saline and Alkaline > Saline | place: Antarctica: Organic Lake... | reverse complement strand
ATCGCTATTGCCAAGGACAGGTCGAAGTGTAGACAGCTGACTCACTCAATTCCCAAACCTCCTGATGCTTGATGGCTGAAGGACTCCTCGAGAGTAAATGATTACAACTTCATTACGCAAAAGGACACTCAGCCCAGTCAGACTTGTTCTGAAGGTTACATTTTCTGTTGCTATATGCCACAGTGGTGTTTCTTTGTATTTTTTGGGAGTATTAAGTAGACCAGACTAGAACTCCAGCACATCACACAAGCGGATGATCACGCGAGGTTTGCATCTTTAGAACAGTGGAATGGGACGCCCCATCCTACTAGAAAAATCTTTGCTAAGAATACACTTCGGTAATTACTCAACCATCTTCTTTCATGATTTTGCCTCGGCCTGTATTTCGTTTGAAATAGACCAAATTTGGTTTCGTATTTCGCTCCAAAAAGACCCAAATTTCGTTATTAATTTCGCTTAACATATAAAAAATCGTGCATTTCGCTTAGCTTAAAAGACATTTCGCAAAATTTCGTAAACTTTTGCGGCATCTAGATACCAGAAACCAGTAAATAGAAACATGGCTTCCACATAGAGAAATCTTATGAATTAGGGCGCTAAATGGGTGGCTGTGAAGAAGAACCGGAACGGCCAGGGGCACGTGACCCACCCCCCGTAAGAAAATTTCGACCCCCTGTAAGAAAATTTCGCGCGGTGAAGCCACATTTCGCATAATTTTTTTTCGGGTGCCCAGAACGAAATAAATATCGCTCGGTTGGGCACTATACTTCGCATATTTCACAGTACATTTTTTCCTCAAAATACCCCCCAAATTTCGCGAAACAATTCGCGTTACGAAATACAGGCCAAGGCCAATTCATGATTCCCCTCTTGATTCGAAGAATTTTGGCGCAGCCACCCCGGAGGGGCGTTTTAGTTACAGAAGTGTCATCCCCTGCTTGCGTGCTGGTTGTTGGTGTTTTATTCAAGCAATACCTCTCAGTCCACCACTCGACTCCCCACCACCCACCACAACCACAAGTTGTGTTTGTTCGCTTGTTGGGAAGGAATCGAAAGAATGTCTGCTGCGTGACTGAACGAGCTAACAACAGCTGCAACGAGCTGAACCAGCTTCTGAAGCTTGCTGTCTTTCTCAACAATTATGTAGCATCTGGCACTGGCAGAGCTCTCGTGATTCATTATGGTGTCTCTTAGGATGAATATCTACTAAAACCATTACTCACATGTCTGGGTGAATTGTGAAATGTACGTGCTCGTACGCATAGGATAGCAACAGTAGACAGAGTATTTGGATACAACTCAAAAATGAATATCATTGATACTCTAGAAGCCACGCCTCTCCTTAGCGCCAGTTTATCCACTGACATCAAACCAGATTATGGTATCGTTGGCAACGATCATATCCCTAAACCCAAAGCGCAAAACAGCTGGTGGGCCACTGGAATCCAATGCCTCAACAGCATGCTCGGCTCGGGAATTTTGGCCTTTCCTTATTTATTATCAGAAGTGGGATGGGTGATGTTCGTGATAGAGATTTTATTTTTCGCTTTGGTAGTATTTATAAGTTCTGCAATGCTCATTGAGGTCGGACAACGTAAAGGACTTTTAAACTACTCCGCTGTTACTGAAAACGTTTTTGGGCCTCAAGTTGCAAAGCTACTTAAGCTTTCAATCGTGGTTGCGTATACTGGCTCGTTGATGAGTTTCCTCAATGTGATTGGTAGTTTAGGATATCCTGTGATCATACAGTGGGGTTACAGCGGGAGCATATTTGCTTCTTACTCAGGCTTCATGTTGTTTGCAGCTGCGTTGATTGCGCCGCTGACACTTTTCCGATCATACGGCGAGCTCACTCCCATATCTCTTGTTTCACTGGCCTTGATTACATATTTGGTCTTCTTTGTTCTGGGCGAAGGCCTCTGGCTAAACAATGGCCAACTATACACCGCTCAAGCATGGCCACTGTCTTGGACTGCGCCTATACAAACACTTGGGACTCTAGCTTTCGCGGGAAGCATTCAAACCTTAATGTTTGAAGCGTATCTCTCAACTCGGGAAGAAGACAAACCGATTTTTGCAAGTGCTTCTCTAACATTAGCTATAGGTTGCGGATTTTTATTGCTTGTGCTAATGGCCGTGTTCGGTTATGGCGCTTTTGGCAGTGACTGTGAAAATGACATCATATCCAACTTCAGCAGCAGTTACGTACTTGTGCAGATATCTCAATTGATAACAGTTCTTCATGTCACTTTCTACATTCCAAATGCATTCATTATCATGCGGCTTTACGCGTTTGAGTTAATGGACTGCAATCCTCTCACCCTCGAGTGGCCCTCTTTCGCCTTAATCACCTTATCACTTTGGGTGTTTCCTGTTTTTGTAATGGCATGGATTCCCGAAGAAGACTGCGAAGGTACATTTGCTTACGTTATTGACTTGGCGGGTGGTCTACCTTTTGGGTTCAGTGCATTTGCGCTTCCTGCTGCTCTTTATTTCAAAGTGACTTCCGAGCTACCGATTGATACGGGTGTAGCGCTATTCAAGCACTACGCGTCTCGCGCTACACTTGTGCTCGGCGTATTCCTAATGATTGTTTGCCCGATAACCGACACATACTTCTTCATCAAGGCTTGTGTCTCGGGCTCGTGTAGCTCGTATTGAGCCATTTCAGTTATTCATATTCTACTTGGCAGGTGCTTAATCGTGTGTAGTGGCAGTGTACCAAAGAATCATATGAGATGACGGCCAATCAATAATGGCGCGATCCGCACGCGCGTACACCTCCTTCATCTCTTTGATATGTGGGTCACGACACTTCCATTGGTTTTAAGAGAATTCCAGGAATTTAAATTTATTTTGGTAAATTTATTTATAACAAAAGAGGGCACAATAAAGCAAAGTCCTGCAATTCGCGAGATACTGCCGTTATCTTATGGCGCGCTCGAACACGAAGCACCCTTACTTCTATTTTTATTCAATATTCGTTATTTATTACTCTATATCTAAATCACGAAACCAGCATGCAGATGCCGAGCACGCATTTCGCATTTGCTTATTGGAGATAAAGATAAACCAAGTGCAAGTGCACTTTGCCGCACCCCCAAAGACGGAACATGCCCTATCCCTAGTCCCAGGAACTTGAAAGTTGCAGATGGGGGTAATACGAAAGCACGTTAGTTTAGAAGTCAGGAAAGATATTCTCTTAAATGCCTCATACAGACGCCGCGCTTCAAGAAAATTTAGTTCATAACTTGATTGAGACAGCATTCTCGTTGTCGGTGGCATCTTGTAGCTTACAGTTCGAAGAGATCCTGACTAAAGTAAGGGAGCACACGTCGGCATTGCAGAATGGCTGTTTGCAGTGCATGAAACCAATATCTTTACTCTTAATCCAGGAATGCACAGGCTTTCTCGAGAGCATGAGCATAGCTCTGGCTTTCCTTTTTCTGAAGCGCTTCGTCGCAAAATCGAAGTTCCTCTTTCGCTCGTTCGATTATGTCCCAGTGTAAAGCTTCCTTTTCAGCAGATTTCTGGTGTGACAATCTCAACTTATGTACATGTTGCACGTTTGATTCCAATTCAACCTTCAATTTCGAGGAAAATTCGTTCAAATATGTCAATAACTTCGTTTCGTACTTGGACAATCCTTTGTTGCGATCACTCGAAGACGGGGGAGCCTCTCGAGCCTGCGCCATGCGCGGAGCTTGAACACTGTGACTGATCCTTTTGGTGTCATTGTTATCCGCTTGATCTGCCGTCTCCGCACGCTTAGTTCCGTACTTGGACAATCCTTTGTTGCGATCACTCGAAGACGGGGGAGCCTCTCGAGCCTGCGCCATGCGCGGAGCTTGAACACTGTGACTGATCCTTTTGGCGTCATTGTTATCCGATTGATCTGTCGTCTCCGCACGCTCGGTTTCTGCTCTTTGGGGTTCAGCCGGCTGGTTAAACTTCTCCTCCCAAATTTTGAACGCCTCGAGAGACATGCCCTCGATCTCCCTTCGACGTTTGATGGCACGTATCCAATCGTTTCTAGCCGCCTCTATGTCGACTGTGTCTTTAGCTTGAACAACAGCAGCTTCTTTTGAAGCATAGCACCTGCTCTCATGCGCCTGCAATTTTGAAATAGCAGAGTTCTTCCGTTGCTCCAAGTCAGCGTCGTCGACATTCGTAGTCCCTTTCGTCACACTTTTGGGGTATTGCACAGTGAGTGGTCGTTGACCTTCCTCTCTGCTGCATTTAGGTACTTCAACTGGAGTAGCGATCTTCCGCTTTTGACCTAGAGCCAACTTGGTACTCTTGCTCTTTTGTGCCTGGGATAACTCGGCCTCCATACCTATTTAGAGCCAAGGCTACTCCAAAGCCCACAACTAAATTGTGTCAAAGAGTTCAATGCACTACAAACGCAGGCTTTTCGCAGCTGCCTCCATTTCATGTTTACTGGTTGAGAACATCCCGGTAAAACTACAAGCAAGGCGCTTTTGATAACGTAAGCACCTTTATGAAGATAGCCTCCACCTCCACTTAGCAATCGAGCTTATCGAGCTTATCGTGTAGCTAACGATAGATCACAGCTTTTACAGCTCACATCAAAAAAGACGAAAAAGATACAGACGCAAATGTACGTACAGAAAGTAGTTAATAGTATCTTGTAAGCAACGTAAAAGTTAACTACTTCTGTAGTAGTCTCTAGAGCTAGCCTTGCCTAAGCCTACTAGCCGTGTCCTCTGTAGTGGAAGCTGAAGTTGTTCGTAAAGCCGTTTGGTCCCACTCGAACTACAGTTACAACGATTATTACTATAGCTTTAGAGTGGACACCTTTAAGTTTCATATATCTATGATGAAATAATTATCATTTCTCTCTTCATCATGATGCCTGCTTGGTTAAATCCCTGCTGGGCTTTTTTTGTGCAATGTGCACTTGGCGTCGAGGCTACGCAAACAACATCCCTACAAGGGCTGCAGCTCCGCCCAATCGAAGTGCCGATAGGGAATATTGAGCGCGGAGTTACTGTCTTTGAGGTTGACGACAACAAATGGTGCGATGATTCGCCACAGTTTTCTTCGAAAGCACCCTACTAGTAGATCATACATGAGTTCAATAAAAAGCTCGTTGAATCTTGTAGGTGGGCAGCGTCGACCGCAGAGCACAACCCATACGGCATGAAACTTTGGCCCGCAGCTCTAGGATGCGCCCACCGTCTCGCCAAAATCGCGGAAGGTAGGAATATATGTCGTTTGAGCGGCGCATTTTATTTCTTTTTGTGTATCTCTTATGCTCACAGTGTGCTAATACGCCAGTACGCCCTCTTCTGCTTGATTGTTTTTTTTGTCATGTTTTCTAGTGCGTGGCGGAACTCTCAAAGGTTTGCACGTTCTGGAACTTGGCGCAGGCAACGGCCTGTGCTCTCTTGTGGCAGCCGCACTCGGCGCTAGTTCAGTGGTCGCTACCGACATCTCCGTTGAGGTACGTAAGGCAGATTGACTTGAATATGTAGGCTGGAAACCCACGCTTGAAATAATATCATCAAACGTGATCAAAAGGAAGTGATACGCGATGCTCAATAAATTTCAATGCTTGCTCTAGGCGTTAGACTTGATCGAAAAAGGGGCAACACAAAACCAGCTTCGAGTTGCAGAAGGTCCTTCCTCACCAGGGTTGTCGACCATGCTCTTCGACGTGTGCGACATGGCCTCGCCACTCCCATCCGCGGATTTGGTGCGTTGCTTTTAGTAGCTAAGAGTTGATTGAATATCGCGTCGTTATCCTTGATGTGTCATCTATCATGCTCAATTGTACGTACTTGTCGCGTGTATTCTTCAGGTGATAGCTGCGGATTTGCTGTACGAAAAAGCACTGTCTGTTGGAACTGCACGGCGCGTCAATGAGGTTCAGGACTCTATGAAATTGTAAAATTGATGCATCAGGGGCTGCCTCGGTAGAGACTGCTTTAATGTTCTACAATCACTATTAGTAGATCACTAACCTTTAAATCTTCGCTGTGCATATAAAATGTTTCCGCGTGACTTCAGGCAGCTTTGCGAGGTTCAATGGTGTTAGTAGGCACGGACCCTTCTCGAGTGTGCAGGGGTGATTTCCTGACAGAAATACAGCGTCTTGCTGCGGCTGCTAATAGCAAGGGCCACGCTAGTAACGCTTCAAGCCAATTGAATGGAAAGACTTCTTCTGCATCTGGCACGGGGTTTACTGAGCCTCCGTCGCAACAGAGCATCAGTTGTAGCAGCGCCGAAAGCTCGTCATTAACGTGGCCTTTAGCGCCGGAGCACCCTTTCTTTGAACCTTCCGTCACCGTGGCATTGGAACCAGTGAAATGGAAAGCCAAGCAAGTAGAATTGGCTCTCTTACACTCACAGTAGCAGCGTAGCAGAAAACCCTCAAAGCGCACAAAGCACAAAGACAAAGCAAGTCCCTTTTTTTTAAACCCCATTGCGGCTAGGTTAGGATTCCGTGTTGGACTGCGATTAAGCAGAGTTGGTTTGTCGTCTGCTTAATCGCAGTCCAGATATGATGATCCCGGTCCTTGGGTTTATATTAATTTGATCGCCCGGCCAATTATAGGCCTCGCACAACTGAATTATTCAGTTGTACTGCAGCCAAGGCATTATGCAATTGGCTGGGTGCGCCCCTGTACTGGGTTGATCGGAAGACAACGGGAATCGAACCCTGATCAACAGGCTGAAATCCGTACACCCAAACCAACTGATCTAAGTGCGCACTTGGCCCAGTTGGTTTGTCGTCTGCTTAATCGCAGTCCAACAAAACGATGATCCCGGTCCTCCTTGGGGTCCTGCGGAAAGGAAATATTTTACCACCCAGACGTGATTATAGGAAATCAGGACATTTTGTTATTGTTAGCGCTAATTATTATGTTATTTGGTCGCGTTGCGCTTCTGGAGACGAGAGATTTAATTAGCGTTATCGTTCCCTTTTTGTTTTTGTCTCTTCTGTTGTCTATTGTTCTCCGTTCTCCCTTCTCCCGTGGTGCTTTGCTTTGATGATTATAACTGGATATAGAATATTGAATGGAAAATGGTGATATCTGAATTCAAGGTCCGTACACATATATCTGGCTAATTGTGACATCTGACTAATTCAATGCCGCAGTCGCAGTTGAAACGGGCCTTGTATCTAGTATCTTGTACCTTGCTGCCCACCGACCCCAAATGGAAATGTAGAAAGAGCTCGATAACGCAAATCCAAGCAAACCCTTTAGCCTTTGATTCTTCAATGGAAGGTTGCTCAATCGAGGAGCCCTGAAAGGACGGCACCCACTACGGTCGCAGGTGCCTTGCCTTCCTGCTGTAACCGGTCGGCCTGAAAGGTGTAGCACACGCGGCCGGACCCGTCTTCTTCCTCGCCGAACCCACCGTAGCCGCCGTGGAAGCGGGGGTCCACGAAGCTCACCTCCACGTCGCCGTCTGCGTGCACGCGCTCCACCACGCCCACGCTGCCCCGGGGCACGTCCTGGTCAGCGCCCTTCCAGGTCACGGGATCCCCCACCCGCAGCGGTTGCGGCGGCGGCACCTTTTTGGTGGCCCCCGGAGGCATGGGCGCTGCAGCTCGCGCTGCTGCGAGTTCCTTAGCAGTTAAGGGCACCTTGTCTACTTTGCCTAAAATCAGTTTGCCGAACACGTCGTCGTCATTGTTGTCATTCCTGCTGCGGTCTTTGGCCTTGGCCTGTTTGGGTGTTGCTTTCCCTCTTGACTCTGCCGCCGGTGGCAACAGTGACCGGGAAGACGAGGTCTGTGAAATTACCGGCGGTGGTTGGTTGTCTGCGCTTTCCACCATGATAAAGCCTTGCCTTGGGATGGCTTTGCGGCTGTTGTCGTGTCGTGCACTGTCCCCAGCATCAACGTCACTTTCGTCGTCGTCTGTTACTTCACCGAAGCCGCCGTGGCCAGGAGACAAAGGCGCTGCTGATTCTGTTCCTGCTCCTGTTGCACTGCCTGAGGCACCTGGCACCCCGCTGGGGACAGCAGCATCTCCTTGTTGCCTACCTGAAGCAGCACTAGGATGCTGGGCATCTTCGGAGTCAATCCCTGCCGCGGCCTCTTCGAGCAACTCAAGAAACCGCAAGAATCCCGTAAACGCCAGCATGGGGGTGCTGCCACCTGCATGCTTCTTCTCGCTACTCTGCCGCCCCAGGAACAGACGGCCAAAGACATCGCTTTCTTCAGCGGCGGCTGCCACGCCCGCTGACTGCCCTTGCGATGGTGACGAATGCCCGGGTGGAGGCTGGCCGTGGCCCTCGGCTACTACTGCCATCCACGCGCGCCGCACGAGGTTCCGTTGGTCTGCCCCCGAGTTTCCCGCCACGGCTTTTTGGAATTTCAAGAAGGCGCTGAGCCTGAGCATGCCGCGGAGTGACTGAGGCTGTCCAGGTGTAGCTGCTAGCATACGAAACAGCGCGGCCGCACGCTCGTCGAAACTCAAGTCAGCTGCCTGCAATCAGTTGAACACCACAACGAGTGTATCAATACGTACAACGCGTTACACATCGGCAAATTTAAGCATCAAAGCTCCAAATATAGGAGCGCAGCCTACTATGCGGCGTATAACTCAATGAATGATCGTGTGGCATTGTGGCCCCGACGCCAGCATCAATGTTTGGATGTTCACGCTAAGCAATGGAAAGATACTCTTCCCTCTAGCCTTCAGCACGACAACACTGTGTAGGACGAAAGAACACATATCATGCCTCCTTAGATATATTTCAAACCTGAAGATCCTCAAACGAAGCCGGCAATGCAATCTCCTCCAGATGCCGGTACTCTGAGGGCAAACGTGCAATTGGTACCACGCGCGGCTGTCTGTTCCTGCTAGCTTCGAAGAGGCCGTCGGTATCAGCCACTGGTCGACCGTGCAATAGAGCTTTCGTAACGGCGCGGCACTTCGCGTCATCTTTAGCAACCTGGTCATAGTCGACTGTTTCTCCGGCTACCAGCGCAGAAAAGACCGAATCTGTGTTGCCCATGGCTCCTATCTGGCAAACCTTTCTTGGATTCGCCCTTACGCCCACGCGCAATAACTGACTGCCACCTCTACCAACCACGTACACCCAAAAATCCAAAACGCGAAAACACGAACACGAAATCTGAAATCTACAGGGTACAGTAGCTATGTAGATTCGAGACGGCACAACCTCAAGAAGAAGTCGAAGAAGGGCGACGAAGGGACTTCGTTGGTACTTTGGTTCAACGTCGTTCTGACAATGCGGATAAGATTAGCAGCACTAAGCGCATGCTTTATTTTCGTAACCACAGCTGAAGCAATTCCTAGAATAGGGCACAATGTCTTATTGTTTCGAGGCGGTGCCTCTGTGAGGGCTCGCCCCAAGGTATTGAGTCTGAAGCGCGGGAGAGTTGCTAGGTTCCGGCTAGCCTTTGTAGCGTTTTGGAAGTCACTTTTCGACCCTTTCTACGGCATGGACGCCAAGAAATTGCCTAGCACAGCAGGACAAGGCATTGTATTCGACTCTAATGGAAGTCAAGGCGGAGGTGGCAGGCAGTCATCGTCTTTCACACGAACAAAAGTGAAAGGTCTTACAGTGAATACGTTGTCGAGTTCCTCTGGATGCTCTACGGGTAGCTGAGGCTAAGACACCGCAAGTCGACACCCTCTGGTTTAATGGGTATATGATCCATCTATTATCCCGAGGATGGTCAAACTTGTGGTGTACGGCTCCCTTCAATAGTATTAACAATTGTGTGACTACATAATGGTCCAGTAATGACTTGGTTGCAACCGAATACAAGAGCTGCAAATGCAGCATGTGCTTGGTTACAGCCGATGAAACTCGAATATTATTTGATGGCGGCTTTCTCTTTTACTTCTATTATTTCTTTTCTTTTACTCATAATTATGCTTTGCGGCTTCGAAGCTGTGCAGGAATTAGGAAGTTAGAAGCATATAAAAACATTAACACGAGCACGGGGATAGGCGTGGCTTTATGCCCCCGTGGGCCGTGGGTGAATCCCGCGGGATAACTTCCCGAATCGACCTCCTGTGGATGGAAATTGTTTTCGTTCCATACCATAACCCTTAAGCCACGCGCACATTGCTTTTTGCCTTGTGTTTTTGTAAGTTTAAGTTCCAAGTTCTAAGTTCCAAGTTATAAATTACAAGCAAAAGTATGCACCGTGTGCTGATTGTGTTCAAGAACCCCACCTTTCGTTGCTTCTCTCTATGCTCCGGGCTTTGAACTAGGGTGACACTGGGTCACCCGCAAAGCAAGTCCTTGATTGTTTTTGTATGGCAGGCGAAATGTGCCCTCCTCTCCAATTCAGTTTTCCTTTTCTTTCTCTCTTACTTGGTGTGGCGCTTCACCACCGAGCTCGCGACGCTCACCCCGTCTGCCAAGCCCGTTAGCTGGGGGCTCAGAAACTGCGGCATGAGGAACATCGAGTCGCGGTCGGGCCCGACCCCCACCCACGAAATGGGCACCCCCGTGAGCTGCTCGAGCTTGTGCAAGTAGCGCTTCGCGTTGGTCGGCAAGTCTTCGAAGCAGGTGCACTCGGAAATGTCTTCGGTCCAGCCGGGCAGCTCCATGTAAACCGGTTCCACGGCCCCGAACTGCTCGAGCGACGCAGGCATGTAGCCGTCGGGCAAAATGCGGTCGCCAATGCGGTAGTGGGTGCATACCTATACGCATAAGTAGAACACACAAACGCAAGGAAAAGAGTGAAAACACAATCAAAAACGCCTGTTATGGAGGGTCAGAAGAAAACAAGCACGGTCACTTCAATAAAGGGTTTGAGAATACTAATACAAAAGGGATGTAAAAGGATGATACATTTATTATAAAAACCTTGATAGTCTTGAGGCCGGTCATGACGTCAAGCTTGGTGATGTTGATGCTGTCGTAGCCGTTGAGGCGGTGCGAGTAGCGCAAGAGCGGGATGTCCAGCCACCCGCACCGGCGCGGCCGCCCTGTAGTGGTGCCGAACTCGTGCCCCGCCTGTAAATTTGACGACGAAGCAAAGCAAAGCATGTGCGTGCATGTGCGTGCGAAGGGACAATGATGAATGTTTGGGATTCGAAGAAAGGAGCACTGCATAATATGTAGTCAGAATGCCTCGAAGTTGATTATGGCACACAGCACCGAGATAGAGCTACGGAGAACGCATCGAAGAGAAAGAAGAACCTCCTCATATTTTCCTTTTTTGAGTCACGTGCCTTTCGTAGGAAGGCGCCGACGTCATCGTTGAGCTCGGTGGGGAAAGGGCCGTTGCCGACCCGGGTGGTGTACGACTTCACTACGCCAATGGTGCAGTCGACTGCGCGAGGAGCTACGCCCAGGCCGGTGCAGACTCCGCCTACTGTAGTGGAGGACGAGGTCACCTGTTGTTGAAGTTGTTCATTTTAATCAGCACGGTTTACATAGTGGGTGCGTGAGTTTCGAACAGAGTTCAATGCACAGAGTCTAGATCACGAATGCAACCATTGAGACCAAACCCTTTCAATGTGCTGATGGAAGCGAAGCATGCTCAACCCAATCGCAAATACAACCAATCGGACTTTCTCGTGAAATATTCAAGAAAGAGAGAAGAACAGCAGAAGGGACGCATATCTCTCACGTAAGGGTAAGTGCCAAAGTCGATGTCAAGCAGAGCCGCGTTTGCCCCTTCCACCAAGATCTTCTTGCCGAGGTCAATCTCCGAGTGCAAAAACGACACCCCGTCCACAATCTGCGACCGCAACAGCTTCGCGTACTCCTTGTACTTCTTGACCTGTGATAAATTGACATCTTTCGATCAAATCAAGATACTTGAATCACCCAGCATACTACCAGACCATGCAACAACGCAAAGACGGGAAAGAGTTCACTATGATTGAACTGTGCGGCTCTCCTTCTCTCTTCGATCTAATTAGCTCGCACCTCTTTGTCGATGTCAGTCTCGATCACCGCGAGCGCGTAGTGCAGCTTTTGGTGCTTGATCAGCTGGTAAATTTTCGCTTCCAACGTCTCTTCGTTGATCAAATCTGCAAACCTGTATTAGCATTGAATTTGTACAAAGAAGTAGGAGAGTGAGAGAGAGAGAGACATAAAAGAACATGAGTCAATACATAATTCAGTGGTAGAGGCAGCAGGACTATTCGTGGCTGCTATGACTTGTCTCTTACGTGCGCTACATGGTGAACGCACAGTATAGGGCCATGAGTGCATGACAACGAAGCAACAGCCAAAAGCAACACAGAAAGACATCCTTGTCGCATAACTGAGTTCTGACAGTTGCGGTTTCGATTTGAGAAAAGAAAATAGAACAAAGAGGGCAGAGAGCGAGCTCTTCTTGTAAATGTCTCACCGGATGCCGTTGCGGGTGGCTTTGGAAGCATAGCAAGGGCCGATCCCGCGGCGAGTGGTGCCGATGGCTTTGCCGTCCTTCTCGGCTTCCAGCATTCCGTCCACGGCTTGGTGGCTGTCGAAGAGCACGTGGGCCCGGCTGGAAATGAACAGGCGCTCCAGCGCGTTGGGGTCGAACTTCTTGAGCGCGTCGAGCTCCTTGATCATGGTCGGGATGTGCACCACTACCCCGTTTCCAATGAAGTTCATGCAGTTCTGAATTTTTTTAAAAAACAATAGAATGGAATAGAATAGAAAGAAGAAGGCAGCCACGCAAGAACCACATGATGTAAGCACCAAAACGGCCTTCACGAAAAAGAAAAAGAAGAGGAATGCACACAGGCCGGACATGGAAATATGCGGCACTGAACCTGAGTCGAAAACTCCTGCCCACGCGGTAATACGTACTCTATACCTCCGCAAAAGGGACTAAAATTAAAGTTATTAATCTGCTTAAGTATGCCTAGGCTTTTAATCATGTGTGTGTGTACCCGGTTGATGAAGCCGCACGGCAGCAAGTGAAAGGCGTACTTTTCACCGCCCACCACCAGGGTGTGCCCCGCGTTAGCGCCGCCGTTGAATCGCACGCACAATTCCGCCTGCGTGAAACCAGAGAATAAGATGCAAGAAATCAATATACACCAAAAAAAATAGTGATGAACTTGTGCGCAGCAACGAGAAATAGTGAGAAAAAAAAAAAAGTGGTGCATTTGCGCTAATGCCGAACCTGCTGGGCGAGAATATCCACGAGTTTGCCTTTGCCCTCGTCACCCCATTGAGCACCGAGGACGACTGCAAATTTCGATTCACGCCCGGTTGGGTCCAGCTAGAAGGAAAGGGGGGTCGACGAAAAAGCCCGTACGTGCATACAAGGAAGACAAAAAAGAGGCGGGGTTGGTCCTAGTGGTCCTCGGTAGACGCTATCACTAAGTTGAAGAAAAACAAAATTTACATTTATGTGTATTATTGCAACCGCACTCGTCTCACTCTCGTCTTGATTCACGTGAATGCACAACCCAAGCATGTTGCTCAATTGTATGCTCAACTAGTGCTAGAGACAACCTTCCGCTCGTCGGCCTGGGCAGGAGACAGGGGCGCAGCAATAGCGCACGCTGTCGCTGCCGCAACTATAGCCATTGGCGCTCGCGCAACTCGGGCCATTTCCCGAGCAAACATGCTAGCCATGAAGATTCTTCAAGTGCTACTTCTTATCTTGTACGTCTGTTTTTATAACAAGGCAACGAGACACACGTACGTGGTGTTGCTCGCTGGTGGTGGTGTGGTGGTACTCTGTAAAACAAAAAAGCTCCGTCGACAGCGGACGTAAAAACTTACGGTTTTGAAATCTTATAGACGACTCTTGTTCCTCTCTATCAACGGAGTCCAGAGGCTGAATGCGATCAACCAATTCCCACCTGCATAACATCCAAGCTACGAGGCTGAGACATGTCTCTTTATTTGCCATCTGCGTGTTTAGTGAGGTCTGTTCCTTGGAGTATTCCCTATGGCCTGCAGGGCAGGAGGCAGGAGCTATATAAAGATGTATTCCTCTAGGAGTATTTGGGTCATTTGAGTGTCGTATTTCGAATGAGGAAGATGACTTGGAGCTGGAAATGCGTGCAGCAAAGGAATTCTGAGTTCTCCAAATGGTCAGACACGATTGACTCCACTGAAACTCTGGAGATGGAGAGGCAACATCAGAGGCGCTTGGTGCATTTCTAAGGTCGTAGTGCAGTCCTGTATGAACTGCACA
>Ga0307930_1002449_pt1 | contig 14141 bp, 17 predicted proteins | sample OrgLakmetageno46_FD_203161 | JGI IMG/M metagenome (GOLD analysis project Ga0307930, IMG submission 203161) | Saline water microbial communities from Organic Lake, Antarctica - #46 | ecosystem: Environmental > Aquatic > Non-marine Saline and Alkaline > Saline | place: Antarctica: Organic Lake... | reverse complement strand
GCGGGCAAGTAGTCAACGGCGGGAGGCAGCTGATTTGAACGATCCTCTGATGGCCCTTGTCAACGTGGTGCGCGAGCTTCGAGGAGACGACCAGCGGTCAAGAACGGTTGGCGCAGAATCCGCCGCACGGGCCTGTAGTCGCGTCGCCTTGAAGTGCAACGCGGCATGCCTTTCCGCTGACACGTTTAAATTAACTCCGCACATGAACCATTGTCTGTGAGTGGTTGTCTAGGATGATTTCGAGGAAAGCATGGACTCTATGTAAACTCCAACGGAACTCTAACACCGGAGCTCATTGCTGTGAATCCAGAAGCGCATTGTAGGACTTCAAAAGTGGCAACAATATCCTACGGTCCGTCTGTGTTACACTACCATGCACGGTGGGCATCAGGGGAGGGAACGGGTTCCTAGGAACTCGGGACCATCGGCAGATGATGATCCATTCCGTTATGAATTTACAGCACCGTTTGGTACTTGAATTATCCGCAGGACTCTCGTTTGATAAAGGCAGGCGCAATAGAAGAGTGATTTATGTTGGCGGCAACTACAAGCTTGCCGATCACTAGGGTGTAACCTGCACTCTTCGGGGTATACACATACGGCTTGCTCTCAAGGTGAAGGGCCTTGCGAGGGCTTCGAAAAACGCTGGAGGTCGGCCACGACTAGCGTCCGTGGCGTTTGATGGGAGATATATGGGTTTGGCTGTGTGATAGGGAGGGACCGCTAGGCCGCTAGGCCACAAGCGGCCCGCTTGCATGTCGCTGTTTGCATTTCGAGGGGGGGCTTTTCTATTCACTGCCATTCCGCGGACGAGGAAAGAGTTTCCGTCCCGTCAATAGCTCTTATGGCTCAGGGGCAGAACAATAGGCGCCTTGCGCGCTGAAAGGCATGCTTTGGCCTCTCCTGAGTGAAACTCGTGTTCCGCATGTCACGAGCTTCTTTGCTCGCGCGCCTTCTTCTTTACTGTTCTGCTGCGGAGTGCACAACGTTCAACACCCACGATTATCTCGCTTTTTGCAAATTTTCCGAGGTACTTGGCCAATGCCCCTCTCCCTCCTAAATCATTCCGCACTTGCTTTGTTTGCGCAATGCACGCGCATTCTCACTTCTACCCGCAGCACTGGCTTCTTTGTGTCGAAGGGCCGGAATTAGAAGGCTAACTGGGTTTGTATTAGTTCGAGTTCGATCGTACAATCACCGGAACCCCATTTACCTGGAATAAGCTAGCTAGTAGCAGCACAGTTTTTCTCTTGGATTTACTGTATTGAGGTTTACCCTTTTTTCTTTTATGCCATACTAGTGCAATTCTTTTTCCTGAAGTCCTGCACCACTCCCTATGTTTCATAAACCTAGGTAAGTAAAATCCCTGTAAGGTACTTACGTAGATTTACGAACGATAGATCAACGAAGTTTGATGTAGACCGTGCGGGGTCAGAAAGTGACTAGCAATGATTTGTGTGCGTGTGTGTCACATCACAAAGTTTTGGGCAACTCCTGACACGTTGCCACTCAGGTTTTCTTCTTTGACAAAGGTAAATAACTTGTACGAAATGGTGTTCGTAAGAGTCCAAAAAGTTCACGCCAGTTTCGAATGTAGTCGAAGGCAGCAGTCATTAGCTTCGGCGCTAACGGTTTCAGCTCGTATACCGAAATACATCTCGAACAATGCTTCGTCGTGGTCTACGTGTGCTCTGCGAAGCTCCATATTCCCAGCACTGCGTAGTCTAAAGTCCATGCAGGACCTTGCGCAGCGAACTCTGCAAGCGTGTCAATGTTGAATTTAGCCTCGCGCGAAGTCTTTCGGTACCTGTGGCACCTCGGACGCTTCGCTATGCTTTGTGCGTACTCTGCTAAGCTCAAATTCTCAAAGGAGCGCTTCGTCGTGGTCTACGCGCACCTTACGAAGCTCTACGTTCTCAACACTTCGTCTGAAGTTCATGCACGACCTTCGCGAACTCTGTAATTGTTGCACTCACTCTCGCACGAGGTCTCTCGTATGCCATGTTTGAATCTTCTCGCTGTCACGTGCTTCTTTTGAAACGTTTCTTACGAGCTGTTGTGCTTCTTCTGACACCAAGGGTAGATACCCTGGCTGACACTTGTTTGCTTGTTTCACAAAACACAAAACTAACCAAATTTCGTTGATCATGGCGCGGCGCTCCCCACGCCGCTGCAGTATGCAGTAGGGAGTAGATTAGTACGAGTGATCCTGCTCATCTGCCGATGCTCAAATACTCACATATCCTATATATTAAATGGAAAATCGACCGTGGTTCGTTCGTTGGTGGTGGTCGTCGTTTTTTTGTACCTACAGTACTGTAGCACAGATTTGTTGTACATGTGCAGTGGACTAGAGTAGAAAAAGCGGACCACGGGCACAAGAAGGGACACGCACCGCGGGCAATACAAGGGCACCCACCCACGGGCATCTCAAGGCCGCGCACTGAGGTGCTAAGAACACGCGCCTACTCCTCCGCAGCAAACACATTGCTCCGAATCCGCGCACCGCGCGGGCACCTGAACTTGTACATGTGGATTAGTAGTACAGATAGTCTAGTCTACAGTGGATTGCAGATTTGTTTTGTGTATATCCGTAGTCACAGTCTATCTGCAGTAGCTCTGTGCTCTGTAGCATCATTTTCGTACCCTAGCATCCTCCCAGCTTGTTTTCTCGAGTAGGGGTGTCCTTCATAGTCAAAGAATTAAAGCCGCTAAAACGAATATATGGACAGTTGAAGAGCGCTCTTGTACAGATTGTTCTGCAACCAGATCCAGCCGTTCGTAGATACTTCATTGTGATATTGTGGTGCATCAGTAAATCTTCCTCGCAGCTGCTGGCATTTCGAGTGGTTGCTATTCCTCACACCTCGTAGCTAGCTAGCTAGCTAGCTAGAGAAAAATCCGCGCTCCACGCTGACTGTCCATTGACACTACAGTAGCAACAATCAGGCTGTAATGCTGAAGCTTTGGGTGCTAGCAGTGGCATTGCCACGTGCCATGGTGGCTTCGCCGTCTCCTACACCAGCACAGGCTCTCACTGTGACGAGTCCAGTGGACAGTGTCTACGTATACGACGAGGAAAGTGAGTCTTCTTCTTCTTTTTATTTCTATATAACGCATAGCGAAATGGGTAGGAAGGGTGCCCGCCTCTGTCATGGGATGCCCTGAGGAAGCAACTCTGATAGTCTTGAAGAATTGACCACTTTCATGCTTTGATTCGTTCTGCCAACGTAGTGAAAGTGAGCTGGACTACTTCAGCCGCGGCAGTAAGCAGTTGTGGGAAAATTGATGTGGCACTATACCAGGACACTGGCCATGATGACGGCCCTGAGCAGGTGCACTTTCTTGAGCTAGTAACGATAAAAACCCCGCGTTAGACTACTCTTTCTAGGTCACTATATCCTTTGGCTACATATTCAGAGATACCATTGGCAAGTAGGAGTGCTCTTTGCGGGTGCTAACACAAAAGCAACGACGCCTAGAGTGGCCCATTTATCATTGTTCCACGAGTGCTACGTTTTGCTCTGCATGATTTGACGTAGCTTTCAGACCAACAGATTTCTTTTCCTTTTCAAAATTCAGGTAGTCCTCCTGAAAAACGATTTCTTGAACGAGGAGAACGCGCATTTTTACTGGACTCCCGCCACCAGCGGCGTCTCGCCTGGGTTTGGCTTCTCGGTAAGAATGTAAGCATTAGCCGACGACAGCAATCGCATAATGAAATCTGACGGTATTGGCCTTGGCCTAGTGTAACGTGCCCTAATTTGATGCACTTTCTCCTCGTATTGGTGTTCTTGCTGATGTTTGTTTTGTCTTTGTGTGCTTGTGTTGGTTCAAAAGGTGCGCGTGGTGTGTGATGAAGCGGCGATAACGGACTCAACCTATTCGCCCATATTTCAGTTGTCAACCACTCAACTCCCCACAGTCAAGCCTACGCTCTCCCCATCTCCACTGCCTTCACGCACTCCTTTTCCCTCAAGATTGCCCACGCTGTCCCTGAAGCCTTCGCCGCTTCCGACTGATGCGCCCACGCCCTTGCCAATTCCGGCCCCTACGGGGGTGCCCACCCCTGTACCGACCCATGTGCCTGCGCCTGTGCCAACACAGGTTTGTCTCTAACGCTCTATTACATCGTACAACGCGCACCCTTCTTTAATCGAAATCCTTTTTTCCTTCTGAAATTCGTTTCATTTATTTGGTAGCGTAAGTAAAGGTGTGTGAAGGCGAAAAATGCATTTGATTCGTCGTACAGTGCCTCTTCTTCAAGTACTCTCTCTCACATACGTTTACAGGTGCCGATTCCGCAGCCGTCTCCTGCGCCAACACCGCACCCAACGCCGCGGCCTTCCCTGACTCCATCGCTGTTGCCTACGGCACACCCCACGATGCATTTAGCGGCGGTCGGCGGCAGTGCCGGCTGGGCGATCGCTGGCTGGACGGCAGGTGGCCTGGTGTTCCTAGCAGTGGTGGCGTTCTTTGCTGTGGCCTATCGCACGCATCTCGCGGACAAGGTGCACCTGTCGCTTATGTGCACGCTCATGTTTTAGTGCGTCCTTGGCCTGTTTGAACGTTGATCTTTGCTCGCGTTCTCGTCTCGTCTCGTTTCTTTTTTTAGAATAAGCTACTAATCATTTTATTTGCTCTTTTACCATTGTACATGTGTGTCCACTTGCCATTGTTCATGCCAGTGGCGCGCGCTGCGCTCGGGCATTGCTTTACCCCAATCCTATGCTGGTGACGTGTACGAGTCGATGGACCCCGAAGGTATTCTACATGTGTACTCCGATTATTTCTAGCATGTGAAGAGCGGGTCTGACGGGTAGTTTTGAGCTTATTTCTCAAGGCATTCACTTCTTTGCGCACCAGATGATGCACGAAAGTGGAGACCTCTCCTATACTGTTCGAAAGTATTCATTCTGGAAGCTTCTTATACCAATGGTGTCCTCTTCCTTCTATCTTGTCTCTTATCTTGAATCAGGCGGCAGTGAGCACGGAGCTGCCATGACGTCACCCGGTCGTCGAGGCAGTGCTGACAGCACTAGCACCAGCACTAATAGCAGCACTCGAAGGAAAAGCAGCACCAAGTCGCGCGGTGTGCGAGCGCCCTCTCTGACAGATGCTACAAAAAGTCGAAGAAGGTCGTACGCGCCACCAGAACCATCCGATAGTAATGCTGTTAGTCGTGGTGTTGCTGCTGCTGAGCCTACTGTTGACTCAACTACTGATACCTCCTTGACAGCTGCGGATGAAGACGACAGTAGCGTCAGCAATCCATTGCTCAATCGTGCCACTGCCGCCCCAGCATCCCATGCGAATTTGAACACTAAACAAGACGCTGCGACGAGAGGCAGCACTGCAGGATCTGACGAAGAAGGCAGGAGAGCAGCCGCAGCAGCTATGGCGGCCTCGGCTGCAGCAGAAGCAGCAGCGATAGTGACTGGAAGCCCAAAGAAGCGCCCCTCTCTCGCGGGTGCCCTCAAAGACTGGGAAGCTTCGGGCCGCCTTGTAAATGAAGAAGAAGAAAAGGAGGAAGACCATGGCGGTGACAGCGTGAAGGTCGGCAATACCAGTAAATCGGCGGGCGATGACGACAACAACAACAACAACGAGGAAAGTGGCTTGTTTGGAGGAGGAGCTAATGCGCAGTCTTCTAAGGCGCCTGCTAGCATGCGTGCGCAGTCGAAGCAGCGGCGCTTTTCGGCATTGCTAAACAACGCCACGGCCACAAGTGCAAGCGACAGCAGTGATTCTGGCGGAGACTAAGCGTGAAGCAGACCAAGCACGCCCACCGCTTTTCTATTTACCTTACATATCTCAAATCGAATAAGAGGCTATACAAATGAAAGGACACCGCAACATCAATATCAATTCTCCTATAATGTCTGTAAGTGAAGGATCCCAAAATTCTTCAATGGACTAGAAATATGGAAGTAGGCTCGAGATATCTAGAGGGAGAGAATTCCCGATACATCCAACTTTGGCTAATGGCTAATTGCTCCACACACATCCACATCCCGCTCGATTACTTCATATGGGTTTTTACACCACAGGCGCATGCCGCTTATAGTTACTATATTCATATGCGATATGTGGCTGTAACAACTCTGGGATTTAGATACGTAGTCCAAAGCAAAGCAGTTCAAGTCCATCGGCGACAGCATCGCGCTCAGCCTCGGAGCCACACTCAAACTTCAACACAAGCACTTCACCGCCATCGCTGTGGTTCGACTTCACTTCTACTGCTGTGGTGTCGTCATCAGGTAGAGATTGAGGCATCAAAGGAGCTTGCGGCAGTTCAGAGGCTTTAGTTGGAGCATTGCTCTTGTGGACTGCACCTCTTGTAGATGGGCCCTTCAAGGAAGCGTACAAAGCGATTTCGAAGGGTGCCTTGGTAGTAGGTGCTGTATTCGTTTGATTCCCTGTGGTAAAAGAAGACGAATATGGTCCTAGCGGTGGTGGTAACCTCCCTGCTCCTGCTCTTCCTGCTTGCTCTAAGGAGTTCCTCGCCATATTCGCTTGCGCCATCGCGTTCGTGGCAGCTGGACCGCGGCCGAGGCGCTCGACACGCACTACATGTGATAAGGACACGCTGTCGTCAGCTTCAAACCCACTGCCAGGGAGTGTCACTTCATGACTGTCCCCTTTTGAAGAGGCGGACACCGGGGTTGCTGCTCTTCTCCTAGACGCTGCCGCGGCGCGCTCCATGCTCTCGAGCGTAACTATTGCCCAGAAAACCTTCATCTCACCCTTAGTATGATCGTGGTCGTGGTGGTTATTTGGGCGGTGAGCAGCCCTTGGTAAGGATGAAGTTTGGTCGTTAGTGGTCGAAACCCACACGTGTAACGGTTGACGGTCAGTGGAGAACATGAGTGCCGGCGCGTTGTACATGGGTCGACCCTTTAAGCCTTCAGCAAGTTTCCGCGAAGCTTCTTCCACAGGGAACAGAGGTGCTTTCGCGGCCTGATAACGCGCAACCGAACTGGTGCTGCTGCGGTTGCTCCTGGTGCTCCTTGCTCGTGATGAAGACCGCGACACCTTCTCATGATCATCTTGTTGCACCGTGTCCTCGTCCGGAGCATGCGCAGCGAGGGCAGCCTGCACGTTCCCAATGATCCCTGTAGCGACTACTTCTAGACCATGCCGGAGAGCCCGAGCGGCTGCTTTGCGCAGCACATGTAAAGGCAGCGGCAGCGGCGGGTGCCAGGACGGCGCCTGAATAACACGGAATTGTAGAAGTGCACAGATAAGCTTACGAATGAGAGACACAAGCATAGGAAAGGGGAAGAGTTGTGAACTAAGTAGACCAGACGAACGCTATCATAAATTAGATGTTAGACGCAAGGACGCAATACAAAACGTATGGTAGCAAAAATTAACAACACCTGGCACTTCAAAACACAAAGCCAAGATCATACCTTGGGGTTCCACATCGACTTGTTGTTCTCTGAAGTTGGAGGCTGCTGCTGCCCCTGGTTCCCACTTCCTCCTACATCAAGATTCCAGCGTTTGAGCGAGGGCGGGCGCTGCCGTGCAGCAATAGCTAACGCTTCCAGTGCAGCTTTGGCCTCCGCTGCTTGCGCTCCTGGGTTGCTATTGCTGTCATGGAGTAGCAAGTCTCTGACACCGCTCAAATTGCCAATTGCTCCACCAGTGCTCGCAATCCCATGGAAAGCAGCAGACGAAGACGAAGTAGCATTGGAAGCAGCAGTAGCAACAGCAGCAACGGCTGCCTCTATGGCAGAAGTGCCATTAGGCCGCCCCATAGCCGTGCGAGCGTACATGGCACGCAAGCGAGGATCCTCAATGCTGTGCCTTGTGCTCCCGCCGTGCGAACTCATACCATCTTCACTCATGCTATCGATGAGCTTGCTACCGCGAGATAAGATCGTACTGCTGTTCCGACTGTTCCTTTGACTGCCTCTCCGACTATTGCTCCGGCTGTGGTTGAGGCCACCCGAAAGTGTGCCTGACACTCGCAAAGAAGAATGATCTGGTGGCGATTGCAGAGCATCCTTGCCAGAGGTAGGGCCGTGCAGAAGTTGATTCCCTCTCTGCAAAATGCGAGCGGCAATTCCCCCCGCCAGGAAAGAGGCGTCCGCGAGCTGGCGCGCTTGTTTGCGAACGGAGGCCTTGATCGAGGCTTCGTGAGTGAAGTAATTGAACCAGCACGTGCGAGGAGAGATGCCGTGCTGCATGTGCACTCGTTTGATCTGGCAAAGGTGGTGAGACATGTTAAGAGATTGAGAGAGCAGCAGTATATCAAAGTGAGACATTAGTAAAATATCGGTACCAACCAAATGGAAAAGAAAAACATCTGTCTTAATTTTACCTGAGATTCAAGAGCAGGAATAGCTCGCAACGAAGCTTGCACTCGATTAAAAAAGTCTCCTCCTCCTTCGTTATCTTCGTCTTCTTCCTCCTCGTCGCTGTATGCTTCATCCTCATCGTAGTTTTCGTCGTAATCGTTGTGACGGCAGTGCGATGAGCCTGGCTTATGGGAAGCATAACTGAGAAGAGGTTTGAATGAGGCTGGGTTGGGCCATAGAGCTGCCCACGGATGAGCGTCGTCGTCTTCGTTTGATCCCTAATTAAAGTGAGCAATTCCCGTAGAGAGAGAGAGTAACAATAGAACCACAATAAAAGAAGTTTTAAAGTACAGATAATTGATGAGAGGATCAAAAGACGGAAAATGTATGCATACGGCACTACCATAAATGACGGAGCAAAAAGTTAGATGGGTGAATAACTTATTTACGTATTTTAATTGAAAAAAAAAAACACTCACTTTTCCTCCTTTGCTACTAGACGACGTAAAAGAGGCGCGACCAGTAATCCCGTAATGCGATTTATAAGGAGCCATCAAAGGGTCATCCATGAGCGGTGCGTCCTCAAAGCCCAAAGCCTGCGTAAAAGAAGAAGAAGAAGAAAACGAAATATAAGGTGATAGGAGGAAGTTAAGTGTGAAAGAGAATTTAAATTCTTCAAAGTTCGCTTTCGTAAATTCGCACAAGCAGGACACTCCACAGGAAAAATTATAAGACGCGCTTGCAAAGGCTAAAGAAGGTGCTGGTGGCGTTAGTATTTATAGTCCTAGTCTCATCGTACCGGCATCACGAGTTTGTGTGCATTTTCGGGTCGGCAGAGGTCAGCTAACGCCGCTGCTGTTTGCGTCGCTTCGAAAAACTCGAAGCCTGGAGGCGCCTTTTGGGACGATGACGATGAATCACCTTCTTCGTGGGTGTTGTTTTGGTGGCGGTTTGACGTTAAGGCTTTCATTGTGGCTGCATGCACTGAGGTCAAAGGTCTAGGGGGTTGGGGAAGCAACTCGTGCGATTGCTGTTGACTATTGGTGTGGCTCTGCAGCACTGTTCTGAGACGAGCCTCGAGCCTCTGGCGGTCAGCAGCAGCTTCACGGCGTAAGCGAGCAACCTAATATAGTAGTGCACATAATAGGAAAATAAGAGAGACAAAGAGAGAAGAATGGAAATTATATTCTCAAAAGAAATAAAAGATGACAGGCGTAATGCAGGCGAGAATAGAGGTGTGGCATAAGACAACAAGACTTCAAATTAAAACTACATCAGACTACCTCCAATTCAAGTGTGGCGTTCGCCAGCTTCAAATGCGCCACTAAGCCCGATGGATCCGAACCTACAGGGGTGCCCACCCACAATGGCTTGGCGCCAGTATCAACGGCTACCTCGTTAGCACTTTCCATCACATTTGCCCCGTATTTGGCTTTCGGCGAGCTGGGATGCCTAGGAGTGGAGACCCCGCCAAGGTTCTCAACAAAGGCCGGAGACCTTACAGCGCCTGCTTTCACGAATCGATTGGCTGCCATCACCGCATGCACTCCTTTGCGGAAGGTACCTGTTTGGTTGGGGTGTAATCATGGTTTGTAAGAGAGAGATATTCAAGTTCGTGTTAATGAAAGAAAGAAAAATTCAAGATTTGCATGAGTCAATTGCAATGGAAATCGATGCTTCACCTACTCCTTTACGTAACATTACGCTTCACCTACACGTTTACCTCTCGAGTCTTGTTTTTTCTTGTCTATTCTGTTAGCATCGTTGCCATCACCATCACCACCACCACCACCACCTCGCTTTAGTGCTGCGAGGATATCCTCAATGCGACCGCCGTTGTGCGCGTCTAAGAGCTTCGAGAGCGCGTCACGAGTCATGGCCAATTCTTCTGCTAGTTCTAATATATAAGTTAGGGGAAGTAGAGGAGGAAAAGAGAGGAACAGTGAAGAGAACGAGCAAAACCACGAATGAGAAAAGCGGTTGAGTAAAAATAAGGTATTTGAAGAAAGTGCGAGCATAATCGTGATTCTATTCCTTTTTCTTTCTCTTCCCCTGTATTGTGCGCGCCAGCTCTGTACCTTCTTGCTGCGCATTCGGCGATTTGTTTGCGAACAACGACGAAGAGGGCCTTGATGACTCCGCAATCGCAGCAGCGGTGGCACGACGCACTTCTTCGTCCTTTTGCACCTTCAACTCTTGCACTTGTGCAGCTGCTGCTTCCGCCTCCCTCGTTGCTTGATCGCTTTCCATCAAGGCTACTTCTAAAGCTTCACTTTTGGCTCTCTCAGACGCTTGTGCACTCGCTAAGGCTTCTCTCAGGGCCTCTAATTCTGCGCGGAACACTTCAAACCCACCACCTCCGAACACGTCACTGCCCTCCATCGCGTTCAATTGCACCCCTGCGTGTTTCACCACTGATGCTCGGCTCGCAAACTTGAGGGAGTTAACCTATTATAATGCAGCAATTTAGTTAAAGAATGGGACGAGAGAGGGGTGGAGGAAGTAGAAAATAAACGTAGAGTTGGTGTAGGTTGTGACCTTCGTCGTTCGTAAGCATAGAAACAACACGGAGAAACGGAAGGGCGTGTGTGTTGCAGTGAGAAATAATACGTATATATCACTCTCTGAGTGTACCGTTTCTTCCTGGTCAAAGGATGACGGTGACACGCAAGTGACCATCACAGCTAAGGCTCGGCCTCCTAGAGAGTCAGCAAGCAAGTGGGTCAATTTCGAGTTCCGGTACGGAATATGCCCACCACCGCTGCTGCCTCCGGTAGATGGAGACGAAGCAGACGACGACGACGCATTTTGATTGCCTTCGCTCAAGAAAGCCAGGCGAGAGACCACAAGGCCCAGTTGCATTAAACTACGGTTGATTTGCGACGCTTCTTTGAGAATGGCCCCTGTTGCGCCGGTGCGTTTGGCTCGCTCAGACCTGTGGTATGAACACATGTACAGACGCGCAGGCGTACTTAGCAGCATTTATCAGGTAGACAGTACTTTATCAGTGATCAAAATTTGAACGGAAACGATAAGCGCGTTAACAAGGCATGTTTGTATCAATTCATCATTATCAGTACTGTCATTACCCAGCCAAATCGATGAAATTCACGATGGAAGTCCGGAAGCGACCTCCTCCTCCGCTGCCACCGTTTTCGTCGTCTTGGGGGGAGGAAGCCGCCGCTGCTTTGAGGGCACTTTCGGGGGACGCCGCCACGCTCCCGCGGCGAGACAGAAGCACGGTGTGAAAGCGCCGCTGCACTGTGATGCGCACCTAGTAGGTAAGGAAGTGAGGGAGTTAGAGAGAGGGAGCGAAGTGAAAACAGAACAAAAAGAGAGGACTTACTTGGATAAGAAATGGGAAGGAGAAAGAGATAAGTATCAATTGCCATGCATGATTCTGCTCTGAATTCTTCCTGTATTCATGAACATAAACCTGCCTCCTCCCTCAGACCCTTTCTCCTACCACGCAATGCGAACGGGACGAGCTATGATTCATTTCCGTCGCGGCAGCCGTGCGCATCGCCTCGGCATCGTCTAGCAGCACCATTCCCGCAGCAGGAGTGGGCACCACCACGTGCTTTGCCCCCTTCACAAACACCCCTCGCTGCTTGTCTTCCCCAACGCTCAACAAGGGGGGCGCCATTGCTGTTCGTGAAGAGCAAATTCGAACCACAAAAAGAATATTGGAGAGCAACACAAGGGACACATGCGTGTATGGACAGCGATAAGAGAGCACGACGGCAAGCTGATGCAACGAGAAAGCAATGTTCATAGCAGCACATGTGCGGCACACCGTTTCGCTTGGTGCCGGGCGGCGGTTCCCATAGCAGGTCGCTGATTTGCTCGTTGTAGATTTGGACTACCGAAATGCTCACGGTCAGGGCGTCGCCGTTACCACTCGCATGATTCGGTGAAGAAGCAGCAGCGAAGATGTGGTTCATGGCATGGGCTAGAATCCCCTGAGAAGCGGCGTGGTCCCCGAATATAGTATGGGTTTTGCCACTCGCCGTTTGACCGTACGCGAACACGGAAGCGTTGTATCCCGCTAACACCTGCACGAAAAAAAGCCTGAGAGGTTCTTCTAAGCATTCGTACAAGGTGGTTTCAATCTTCAATTAATGAACTTACGAGAATTGAAAAAATATTTGTGGTGCAGCGACCACATCAACTCTCTTATAAAAGGTTAGCACCCTTGTAGTACGCATGTCACTGCTCCGACCCTAAATTGTCCTAAAACCTCTTTTCAGTACCTCGTTCAACAGAGGTGCTACCAAGGTGTCGAACACTTCAGGCGTGGAGTCGTCGGGCCCAAACAAGTGATGCATGAACTGCCATTTGACCAGCCCGCCTTTCGGTGTTTGCTCCACTAAACACGTAGGGCTTTCCTTCATGAATACCTAGTACACGGAGAGTGCCGACGAGTTTTAGACAGATGCGAAATTTAGAGTAAAAAGCTATGGGGTGTCAGCAAAACTGAAAAGGAGACTAGACTGTTTCCTATCCCAATAGCTAAAAGTATCCATGCAAAGCAGTAGCATTTGCTTGAAGCCCTTATAAGCTCGGCTTACTTCGGTCGCGCCTCCTTCTCGTTCAGCTCCAAAAAGCGGCCGCAAGCGAACCGCTACCGTCACACCGCCGTCGTTGTGGCGATGGCCGCCATCACCCAAACTTTTCCTATGCGGGTTGCCGTTCGTCTTTGGCGTGGAATGCGCTTGCAGTGGAGGTTCTGACATCTGAGCTGCAAAGCTTTTCTCGGGGCTGACCATGGGAGAGTTGCCCTGATGAATGCAGAAAGAGTTAAATAGAAGAAGGAAACATAAAAACCTATTAGGCAGGTATCATCTTGTTTGATTTCTTCTGGGTCAACTTCACAAGCTCTATACTATTCGAATACGAGCGTTATAACGCGAGTGCCTGAAAATTTGAGGCAGTCGTTTGTTTAACGACCAAACAAAGGCGAGCATTCATCAAAACATCGCTTCCTTATAAGGATCATGTCCATACTACAGTGAGACACATGCAGATGGTTCTGACATTGTAGAAAATAGTGTAATTATCATTCCTACCGTATTGATGGACGCGCGTCGGCTCATGGACGGCTTGCGAGACAGCGAAGGGCGCCTGGCTGCTGCTGGTGAAGCCTGATTTGGAGGCACATTGCCGCTACTGTTCGCTGCCTTAAGCTGCACAGGCGACTTAGCGATAAGCTTGCTGTCGTTGCTGTCGTTGCCACCATGGATGGCCTTTGGAGTAGGATAAGCGCTCGGCCTAGGGTTGGGTACTAGCTCAGAAACGCCCTGGCTGCTCCGCGGCTCCGAGATGGACGAACGGCGGCCAAAACTCGACATTCGTCGCTGTCCTCTTGGGTTCGACATGATTCTAGCGTTAAGACTACGTTTTATGAAAAAAGTGCCCGATCCACGCCGCTAAATCTTACTAGAACGACGAGCACATGGGCTATTTTCGGGCTGTCCACGTTTCATGCCCATGACGCATGATGAAGCAGGCGGAGGACTTCTTGCGTTTATAAGTGAAGCAAGATTGATGAGGTTGAAACTAACTGAGCCCTTCGATGTGTACGTGCGATTGATCAGCTTCAGGAGGCTTCAATATGTACTACAGACCTGTAGTAGTCTAAGCTTTGCCCCTCTTCCCTTTGCCTTTTGCCCTTAGCCGAAGCTCGAAGCGCCGAAGCTTACGTTCTTCTCATCCTGAAATCGGGATTTACAAGTTCAGGTGCCCGTGCCATGCACGATTTCGGGGCCGAAGCATTAATTGAGGAAGTGCAATGATATGATGATGATATACTCTACAGGTGTATCGTTTTTAGCA
>Ga0307930_1002447_pt1 | contig 14144 bp, 4 predicted proteins | sample OrgLakmetageno46_FD_203161 | JGI IMG/M metagenome (GOLD analysis project Ga0307930, IMG submission 203161) | Saline water microbial communities from Organic Lake, Antarctica - #46 | ecosystem: Environmental > Aquatic > Non-marine Saline and Alkaline > Saline | place: Antarctica: Organic Lake... | reverse complement strand
TAACACCTTAGTCGGACCACGTGGCCTTGCTAACACCTTAGTCGGACCACCTTGCCTTGCTAACACCTTAGTCGGACCACCTTGCCTCGGTAACACCTTAGTATGACCACCTCGCCTCGGTAACACCTTAGTCGGACCACCTTGCCTTAGTAATGCCTTAGTATGACCACCTTGCCTCGGTAACACCTTAGTATGACCACGTGACCACCTTGCCTTAGTAATGCCTTAGTATGACCACCTTGCCTCGGTAACACCTTAGTATGGCCACGTGGCCTTGCTAATATCTATGTCTGACCTTGACGTCTTTTTATTGCTGTATGATATGAGTTATCAGACTATGTGGGCTCGCTAACAGATCTGTATCTGCAAGTACAACCTTACTTTCATGTCGGTGACGAACGTAGATGGGATGCTGCTTGCCGCTGGCTCACGTCAACTTCGCTTATGTTGCTCACCCCGATCATCCCTCTGGAGTTCCCCTGGTAGCGAAATGGTACAAGTACCGTGTTGTAGACCTCCCTGCCAAAGGCGGCCTCAGCGCCAGTGCCCTAATTGACTCGCATTGAAGGCTGATTTTAGATGTGGTAAAAGGATATATACCATGGCGCTTTGAACAGAGGCCTTGTGGTCAGACATAGATATTAGCAAGGCCACGTCGTCATACTAAGGTGTTACCGAGGCAAGGTGGTCATACTAAGGCATTACTAAGGCAAGGTGGTCCGACTAAGGTGTTACCGAGGCGAGGTGGTCCGACTAAGGTGTTACCGAGGCAAGGTGGTCCGACTAAGGTGTTAGCAAGGCAAGGTGGTCCGACTAAGGTGTTAGCAAGGCCACGTGGTCCGACTAAGGTGTTAGCAAGGCCACGTGGTCATACTAAGGTGTTAGCAAGGCAGGGTCGCCATACTAAGGTGTTACCGAGGCAGGGTCACCATACTAAGGTGTTACCGAGGCAGGGTCACCATACTAAGGTGTTAGCAAGGTGGGGTGGTCAGACTAAAACGTTACCGAGGCAGAGTGGCCTCCCTAAAATTGATCCCTGACGGGGGGGATTTCGGGGGCGCCGGTCGTCGAGTGGCGTGCTTTGGGTTCCGGCGGATGAGAGATTTACAGGGATGTCTTTGGGGATGTCACACCTGCCACGCTGCCAAGGATCGAAGTAAAAAATGCAAGCGCCTAACGACGTTGCTCTATCCTCTAACATGAATGAAGCTGTGATCTATGATGTAATCAGGAGCATTATCAATTGCTTCCAATTCCAGCGTCATTCTTTACATCTGAACACGCACTCAACTAATCACATTTAGATCTAGGATAGCATGTCATGGAATCTGTTGGGAGGCTTAAACTTGTTCGGGGCGCAAGCTTCGGGTCCAGGAGCGCCCGCAGGAAGGTACGTAGCAATTATTGAATAGATAAACTGCTACTCCCGCGATGGCCTATTCGTCTTACTAACAGCATGCATTATTTTTGGCTCAGTGGAAGAAGCGGAAATCAGCCCCGCCTTCCAGCGGTTATCGAACCTGCCCATCTAGCTCTCGTTGCTGAGGTGCGCACAGCTGCAGTCGTAGTAGCAAACGCGAACGATTGCACGGGCGCGCTAGTTTCAGGCCCAGAAGTAGAACAACTCGCCGAAGCACTCGAGGCAGTACTCTTTTACGCTGCTTCATCGAGGCCCGTAACTGCTGGCTCGTCCTTCGCATCCACTGGAGATAAAGACCATGCCTCTAATAAGCCTGCGGCAACAGCGGCGTGGACACCCGTAATGGATCCTGAGAAATCCAAAGCAGATGAGACTACCCTCGATAAGATTTCTAAGGAGGAAGCGTATGAGTTGGGGCACTTTTGGGAGGTGGTTCTCGCCGCCAATTCGGCTGCCAGTTCGACGGTTGCCCACGCCAACTCAGCAGGAGCGACTTCGAAGCGAGGTGGCAGAGCTCTGTCGCCACCTCGCGCACTGCCAAACTCCCGCCCAGTCGCTGCTGTGGCCGCTTCCGCACCACCCTCGAGGGACACCAGTCTGCTAAATCGCGCCTTTCGTGCGGTGAACCCACCAGCGCTGGCTCGGGTGCGCACTTTGAGAGGTGTTTGCCGCGCCTTTGTTCGCGCCCTCTTGACCTTGCCACCTCCCACGAGCAATGCTGGTGCTGGTACGCCGGATTCAAGGGGACTGCAAGTACGTCGAAGTGCTGGAGTACGTAATTTAGCCACTGAACTGGACACAGTATTCAAATCTTTAGCTCAACATCGTAGTGCGCTAATTACTTGCTATGCCCCACGAAAGCGATTCAACCACAACAAGGGTTCTGCCTCTTCTCCCGCTGGTGCGGAGACCAAAACGGAAATCGATGCAGCTACAGCTGGGGCGCCCACATTGAGGAGCGGCGGTGGAAATGCTGCAGTGGTGGCAGCTGTAGGCACCCTGCCGCCTCCACCTTCTGCTGACGAAGACGACGCATTGGTGGGCCAGCGAGTGCAACTCCGTGGGTTGCAAGCCTCGCCCGAAAACAACGGCACGTGGGGTGCTGCGCTTTTCTATGATGCCACCGCAGGGCGTTACGCTGTGCAGCTCGACTCTGGTGGGGACCCAGTCATGCTGCGCGCGGTCAACCTCTTGTCCCCCCAAGAAGCGGCGAGCGCGGCCATAGCTGCTTCTGGCGCCACGCCTGATTCGAGCTCAACAGTAGTCACATTAGGGACAACAACAACAACTGTGCCGTCGAGTGCATCAACGAATGCTGCACGATTGGTTGACGCCTCCGTAGCGCTCACACCAGCGCTCGCGTCAGAAGCAGCGCTGGAGGCATTGGCGGGCGCTCTTGCCACGCTTCACCCTTTAACCAAGAAGCGCCAACGGCTCTGGCTGTGCGTAGACAGCTCTGCATTAGACCTGCCACCCAGCACCCGAATCATGGAGTATAGCACGGCAGCAAAAACTGTAGAAGTTGCGGCAAGTGCATTTACCGAAGGCAAATTAGCATATTCCTTGGCTCGACAGAACTTGCAGCTGCGCTCCTTGGTGCCTTGGTCCCCTCAATCGCTGACGAACGAGGATGTTGTCGTACATGATGATACTGAGAGTCATCAAACCCATAGTCCACTCGAGCAAGGTTCAGTGCCGTTAGCCTTTGAGCTCATTTTCGCTTGTGAAGCGTTAGGCGATGCAGGGGCAGCCATGGGTGGCATTTATTTCGAAGACAAAGGTCTAAGTGATAGAGACAAGTCTGCGGGAAGATTGCACAACAGCGTTAGGTTTACCAACGGCCAAGGCTTTGAGATCTTTCGAGCCAATGTGGTCACCTTTTGTGTACCTTTGCTAAGGCCAAAAACAAGTGTTGCTTATACAATTGCTGAAAGCACGAATTCTGGGGAGGAGCCTAAAGTACAGGTGAATGATAATGCTAGTGAATCGTTGACGGCGCCATCACCGGTCGATGATGGTCTGTGCATTGATGATAATGAGAATGTTGGGGAGAAAAAAGACTCAGATGACAACAATGCAGGCGCGCAAAGTAGTAATGTTGAGAATACAGATGAGGCGAAAGACATTCCCGGAAGTAATTTAGACGAAATCAAGGATGCAGCAGTAACTTCCATTGATGAGGCTTCGCAGCGGTTGGCATGCTCGCGATGGTTCGTAGGCTCTATCCAGCAGCGACGCGCCTACTTTTCCGCTCCATCCAAACGTGAAGCTTCCGGCGCCCTCTCAAGTATACCACCTCTCAACGGGTGGCAATTGGCTCCTGCTGCGGCAGCGGCGGCAGGCTATTCGCTGCCAACTTTACGTGCGCTCACTGACAGCGAGGCCGCCTCTGCCTGGCGTGCTCGCTGTGATGCTGCGGCTGGTCGAGATGGTGCATCGTCACGCAGTCGACGCCGCCGTGACCGGCCAGAGAAGGACGTAAGCGAGGAAGACAAAATTCTTGACAATCATGACGAGTCAGGGAAGGCTGATGTGGACGACTCTGACGATTCACAACTTGACGACTTTGACGAAATAGAAGAGTGGCCTGTAGCTCACACTCGAGGTACCAGCTCTCCGATAGCTGCACCTACTGTATCACTCCAAGGAAATAGAGAGGTTGCGATAGGGATGCCTCTCCCACCGCCGCTAATGTCGCCGGGCAGCGAACGGAGAGTTGACGCTGATAATCACAGCCATAGCAGAAGCAGGAGCAGTACCGAGGCATCAGAGAGTGATGAAGAAATCTTTGAAGTGGGCGATGCAAATTCCAAAGATAGTGACAGTGACGGCAGCGAAAATGACTCCATCCAGGGCACCACCAGCAAGCCTGGGATTGTAAACAGCCACTGCGTACCAAGCGAGGTTGTTTTATCTGCCACAAATATTGAACCGGGTCCACAAGTAGATGTACTGAGAAAAGACGACGATGAAGTTACTGCAACAGCAGGCGCCCAACCGGAGGCTATGCTGCAAGTATCTGCGCAATTAGAACCTAAAGTATCTGCGGATCTTGGAGAAACAGTTGCTGCCACTGTTGCTGCCAAGCGGCGAGTGCGAGTTAAGCCACGGGAAGTGGAACTGGATGTTCTAACAGCAGTGCAGAATGGTGTAGAATTGAGTCAAGGAGAAGCATTGTCGTTGTTTGCGTGCTTAGGCCAAACTGCTCTTACAACGGCAGCGACAATTCAGACAGGGCAAACCTTTGCCCAAGCACTCGCGTCAGCTGAAGCTGTGGCCACTGCCCCTCCTGTAAGCTTGTTCGAGGAGCACACCGATGCGGAGTTGCAGTTGAGTGCGGAACAGCGCTTTACAACCTTTGTGCGCGAATTGGAGCGCCAGCGTGCTTCGGAAATAGCGATTGCTTCCAAGAGGCACTTCCAGCGCCGTGAAAAGTTCTGCAAACGTCGGTCTCAGCTAGAAGCGAAAGGTGAATCGGTGGCCGGTGAAGCAGCTGCGCTGCGCGCTGGCTTGGGCCTGCCTCCACGGTCGCTGCCAATGATAATGCCACCGCCAGTACAATTGTTGTCATCGTTGCAGCAAGACTCATTGTCGGCGCAAACCCTCAACCATGAGCCTTGTAGTAATGGAAGTAGCAGTAGCAGTAGCAGTAGTAGTATTTCTCAGGCAGAGCGTCATGGAGGAGCAGCAGCTTTGCATGGATTGCGCGAAGGTTTCAGCTTCGATCGTCGCGAAACCAGCGTGTCCATTGCTTGCACACGAGCCGAAGCATGGTTGAGGCGCAAAGGAGTGGACGTCGATGGCGACAACGAAGCGTCTGCCCAGCGGCAGCGCTACCCGCCAACCCTCGAGGAAGTCATGCAAGAAGTGCGCCTGTTGAAAGCAAGCGCAGTCGAAGAAGAGGAAGAATCTACGGCGTCGTTGACGTCTAAAGTTGAAGCAGAGGGTAGGAACTACGACAGCAACGATAGCCTTGCCGCTGTTCCAGAAGCAACTGTCAACTCCGTCAAGACGACACATTTTTTCGGCGGCGGTGGTGGGAGCAACAGCGGTGATGTTAGCAGCAATGGTGAAGCATCCTCATCATCAGCAGCGGCAGCTTCTGAACCTCCGCAAGCGCCAGTAGCTGTAGTACCTCCTCCCCAAGCGCCAGTGCTCTCATCTAAAGCTCTCCTGGCTCGGTTAAGAGAAGAAGGGCGAAGGCTCATATGGTTACCCCCCGAAGCTGCCACCAGTGAGCTCACCGTAGCCGAAGTGCTTTCGGGCAGTAGCAGTAGTAATAGTAGCAGCGTAAGTGGAGGTGGGCAAGACCCATCGGACCTGTTTGTGTTGCGCCTCACGCGCTGCACGACAGAAGTAACGCCTCTCGTGCAGCCATCAGTGGCATCATCATCAGGCCAAGCTGCAGAGGACGCAGGATCCAGTGAAGCAGCAGCAGGAACAGCAGCAGCGTCAGGAGGGAGTACAGTGGAAAGCGGGGTGCGGTACGAGATGGAGCACATGAGCCGAGTGGAGGTGGCCACGGTGCGGGTGCCTCTCGGAGCGCTCGAAGCCACTCATGCCGCCATTGAGCAAAGCTTGCTGTACCTTTTGCAAGACCGTCTGCGGCACAAGCGGGCTCGCAAGAAGAAAACACAACAGACAGATGCCCGCCGTGACGATGACATTACTAGGGAAGAAGGTGAAGTCGTCTCATTGTCAGCTGACACTGGCCACACCTTAAACAATACAACAAATCCAAAGCGCTCCCTTTTCGCTGATGACGACAGCGATCAGAACGGCGATAGCAATATTATGAGTAGCATCGACGAACAGGACAAAGTGGAGGAAGAAGAGAGAGTGTTGCGCGTGCCTGGCTTACCTGCTTTTCCCGCCACTGCACCACATGTCGACGCTTCTGACGTTGCAAGTGCAGCGACAAACAACAACAGCAATACAAGCAGCGCAGGTAGTTGGTTTCGAAACCTCGGCTCAGTGGGCTTGGCATCTCCTGGTGGGCTAAGTTTGATGAGCGGCGGCTTAGGAAGTGGGCTGAATGGGAGTTTGGGTTTAGGCAACGCGAAAAATGCAGCAGCGACGCGAGATAAGCTCGTTGCCGACTTGAATTCTTGGTTAGCTGGCTTGCTGGCCTTGCAATTCTCACCGGACTTTCAAGATGATAATGACGACAACAACGGTGACGGTGAAGAACAAGAAGACGAGGAATTCGCCAAAGGTGCAGTGTCGAGTGCAAGTACCAGCAACAATGGGTCCAAGTACCGAAGTCACGACGACGATGATGAGTACGAGTACGAAGAAAGCGTGCGGGCGTCAGTCAGTGGTGGGCATAGTACGCGTGGGCGGGCCGCGGCACGAGCATCAGCTGCTGCGGGCGCCGCCGAGGTGGTAGGCGCGTTTCTGTGGCAATTGCGGCTTCTTTCTCACCCGCCTGGGAGGTCGCCCTCGCAACAGCAGTCGTCACCTTACTCGGAAACAGGAGCGCTTGGGTTGGATGGCAGCAGTAGCAGTGGAGGTGCCTGGTGGTCAGCTGGAATAGCAGCGCTAGCTGCAAGCGGTGGTGCGGGAGGTCTCGGCACTGGGAGCTTAGGCAACATAGGCTTTGGCAGTGGGGTCAACAACAGCAGCGGTGGCGCAGGAAATGGCACACATGGAGCAAGCTCGCAGTCTCACAATGATGCAGGACCGAGCGGGGCAGCAGACCTCAATTTAGGCCCTTCGGGCTTCGTAGAAGTAAACCTACGAGTGGACGACTTCAATCCATGGGAAATTCAAACCGATGCCTCGGACGCTCTTCTGGAGAGTGGTTCTTCTTCTTCTAGTCGCGTTGGTAGCGGGGGCGTAGGCCTAGGCGCAGGGGGCGGTGGGAGTAACAGTAGTAGCACAGGCACCAGTAAGTCAGGCAGCACGGGAAAGGCATCGAAGAGTACGAAGCGCAAAGCCACGGCGGCGCTGGCGTCACGCTCCGACGAAGACCAGCTGCGCGTGCAGGGCTACATGTGCCCGGGCTGCGGGACGCCACTGGCCGCAGCACTCTTCGCAAAGGCAAAGATCTCATTCTTTCTCCATGTTATGTGGGGTACACCTTTACCTTTATCTGATCAATATATCGTTGTTACACTCATATCTTTTACGTGTGTTGCCTGCTGCATTTACGATAACCACCACCAGGCTTACGCGCCTTGCCGTTATTTGGATGCGCTCTTTTGCCGTAAGACATGCCACGTCGATGAGCACCGTATTTTACCGCACCGTGTGCTGCATTACTGGGACTTTGTGCCACATCGGGTAAGATTTCTCAGAATCGTCCATGTTTTGAAAACGAATAAATTGAATGATGGAAATATTGGAAGCAAAGTACTTTTGTAAAGAATCATAGCCGCATGCAATGAATAAATGTAATTTCTTTATCGTAAAACCTCCTGAAAGAATCGACTGATCAATTGCGCTCGTTACTTCTTCGCTCCAAAAGGTATGCCGGGCAGCTGCCGTGTTTCTCGACGGAATCTCGCACGTGCCATTGCTTGATGTCAGCCTTCTCGCTCCTCACTTGCTCGCGAGCCAGCCCTTGTTGCGCAACGTGCGCACGCTGCGGCACCAGTTGTCCTATTTACGGGATTTGGTGCATTTAGCGGGTTATGCACCCGCCGCCAAGGTTCTGCAGCACCGGTTGGCGGGGAAAGCCCACTTAGTGCTGGACACCGAGCTCTATTCGTTGCGGGACCTAGAAGACGTGAGTCGCGGCTCCATGAAGTTGAAGTTAGACGCGTTGTTGGACGAAGTCAGCCAAATGGCCGCCAAAAGCGTGCAGTGCCGCACTTGGCTCCGGGACGCGGAGCGGGGCGCGAAAGTGAGCGGCCGCAGCAGTGGCTTAGCAAGCTCCAACGGCATGGCGTCAAAAGCTACCAATGGTAGTGCAAATCAAGTCACTGGCACACGCCTCCGGGTCGAAGAAAAGCTACTTTATCGCTCCCTTCTTGGCCTCGGAAATTGAGAAATAATATTTTTCTTGTTCTAGCGGGTCGAAGAAAAGCTACTTTATCGCTCCCTTCTTGGCCTCGGAAATTGAGAAATAATATTTTTCTTGTTCTAGTGATAGACAATTGCAGGACATCTGTATACGCCATTCGAAAAGCGATTACCCGAATTTATAATCGGGCCCTCCTATCTCTGTATGTGTACCAATACCGGTATTCAGTCGAGGGAATGATGACATAGATTAGATATTAGTATGTATTGGCTATAGATAGCCCACATCCGAAGGCAAAATTTACAATTTATAGTTCTAGTTAGGACGTAGGTCGTAGGAGAACTCTAACTGTAGAACCGAATTGAGGGAACCTTCTGCCACAAAGCGCAATTGCTTGACATGAATTCAATTGGCACATGCATGTGCAGGCACATCTACTTCGTTTCCTCTTTATCTCCTCCAAACAATCCTCATATATCTTAGCTCTATGAACTTGTACATTTTTTTTGCATGTTTTCGAATAAAGTTACTACTTCATCCTCAAAGCGCACTCGTGGAGCGCATCGAATCCGGAGTGCTTGCGCGCTCAAGGCTGTTGTTCGCACTCCGTGTTGGCGTGGCCAGTACAGACGGTAAGTTGCGCTCGTGTGGGCTGGTCATCGGCAACGGGCTCACTGAGCGACCGTTCAGTGGTGCCAGATGAGGGGACCCCTTCGGTGACGGCGATGCTCTCGTCAAAGGATGGTCGGCGGCAGCTGACGAGGCCTGCTCCTGCGTGCTTCCTGCAGGCGCCCCACCTCCTGCTGCTGTCTCTTCGGCTGCTGAAGCACTTGCTACTTTTTCTCTGGACGGCTTGGGCGATCCGCGCTTTGAAATTCTCTTTTCAGACCTCTGCTTTCGCAGTTTCGTCTTAGGCGTGTCCTCAACCTCGAAGCTTCCGGTCCCGTCCTTGGGGATTTCATCGCTTGATTCCGATTCGTATTCGCTGCTGCCACTTTCATCGCTCACGTCGCTTTCTGACTCGCGCTTCTTACGACGCACAGGCCCTACTGTTTCGTCCATGGCATTGTTCAAAGCAAAGATGCGCACTTGGTCCGTGAATTCGCTCGCTGCTGTGACCGTTGCTAGCATTGGCGCTTGGCTACTGCCTTTATTGCCAGCGCTTAAGACAGATGGCATTGCTTGCACGTTGCCTGCACTTGCTGAATCCTTTTGGTCCCGTACACTGTTAGCATTAGGAGAACCTATTGCAGCACCTTGAACTGCCACTGGCGATAGCAACTGAGAGGCCTTGTGCTTTTTCACCTCTCCTGCAGCTGACGAATTGTCTGCTTTCACCAAAGAAGATTGGCCACCAGGCGAATCCAGCGTCAGTTGTGGCATGCCTTGGCCATCAGTTGCGCTTGCAGCTGCGTTATCACTGTTCGTCGCGTCCGTCCCTGCTCCTAGTTTCCGCGGCCAAAGAGCGCCTTGTGCCATTGCACCCGCAGTCGCTCTCGAAAACACATTTGACACTGTTGATGCATCCCCGTCACTATCCGAACTCTTCTTGTTTGCAAAGCCCTTCAGCAAATTGATGGGCAAGCTACTGTATCGCTTCAAGCGCTTCATTGCGAGTTTTGCGGGCGTCATCATGGCTGCAGTGTCACAGCACACCACAATTAAATCATATTCCCCCCACGTACGCGGTTCATCCTTCGCGAGCGGGTTGATGATAGTCGTGCCACTGCTTGTAGGTCGGTACCCAACGAGAACTTCGCCACAAGACAGCGCACGGCTGGCGATATCCCAAAATGAAGCGACTTCGTTTACGCCAGAATAACGGGTGGCTTGATGCACGAAAAACGACTGTCCTTCTTCACTCAAGAGCTCTTCCAGAACGCCCTTCACTTCGCGCTGCATGAGGACCATGGCAAGGACTTTGGACATGGTTGTGTGGCTCAGCAAATAGTCTGCTGCTGCCCGAATGGAAGGCTCTGATTGCAAAGTTGACTTCGTACGACTATCCAAAATTTCCACGGCAATCATGCACATGTCTGCTTCTGCCATAGCTGCGGCAGCTGCTGCCTTCGCCGCCACGGAGCGCTGCTTCCGAAGAGCATAATTCGACTTGGACTTGGAGGGTGAATCATTTGCTTTCGAAGTTGAGCTTTTGGAAGTTGCCTCTAAAGCGCCCCCAGGTCCAGTGAAAGCAACTCGAGTTGTCGAGTCAGATTTGCTGCCATTAGCATCTTTATCAATACCTTTCCCGCGCCGTGGCGTATTCTTTTCCAAGCTCTTGTTATCATCTGAGTCTATGAGAGACTTGTCGTCTTCTTCCAGAGCTTCGTGTCCCATGCTATTCACTCGCTGAATTTGAATGGCCCGGAGCAGACCCGCATCGAATGCTTCGCCTCCTTGCTTTTCCTCTGCAGGTGTTTTCGGTTGGTATGTTGCATCGCTGGGCGAAAACATGCCAGCAGTAGAGTACGTATCATCGTTCGAAGCAGCAGTATTTGCAGTACCCGGACGGTGGTCGTTCCAAGGGTAACCTTCGGAGTCTGAGAGCTCTTGCGTGGAGTCTCCGTTAGGCGATGCTGGGGCAGCAAGGCCGTTTGAAGCTGAACCAAGTCGTTGGTTCATGGCACGCACACGCTCGGGCGTTGAAGGCTTCGGTATTGAAGACAGTGAGCTTGACTGCAGATTGCTTTTGGAATTGGACCGTTGAAGAACACGACGGCTGATGCCTTTTGCCATCTTCCCCAGAAAACCCTTCGGCTGAGGCGCTTCTTTTTCAACTACCTCAGCAATTGTCGCATCCTTCTTGTTGTGCTTGTGGCGATGCTTGTGTCCGTGCTTAGGCTGGAGATCATCTACGCCCATCGCCTTTTGTTGGGCACGTACCGTAGCGAGGCCCTGGCGATGGCGAAGATCGCGCAACAGGAGGAGCGTGGCCAAGTTATGAGCGTCTGAGTCCAGAGGCCGCTCTTCGCGCATTTCGTCGGCCAAAATGAGCACGTAGTGGAAACTTGACAGCGGCAACTTTTCGAGGACGCGCCGTACCTATATCAAACGCAAATAGCGTTATAAAACATTATCGTGTACACATGTTAAATCGTAGCACAACTTCCTTAAGCTGAATAAAACGAACGTGAATAATACTTACCGCAGAATTGCCCACATGGTGCACTAAGGTAAGATTTTTCAGCTCGGCGAGATTGCCGTGCTGAAGATGTTGCTCTCGCACCTCCACGTCCAATTCGCACAAGATGTGCAGCTCGCTGCCCTTTTTGACTTCTGCATCGAGAGAGTTAATCATGTCGTCGATATCCCGTCGCCAACCGCAGACTAGCGTGCGGTCTTTCTTTTGAGTCCGCAATGGTAAGTTGACCTTTGGCTGCACATCCAGTGCGTAGCCGGTTTCAGATGGCTCGTATGAGTCGTCATCGGCAGCCAGCACCAGTAAACCATCGCCAGGTTCCATGACCGAATCTTGGGGTGGATTAATTTCAATCCCATACTTTTGGAACCGGCCTTCTTTGGTGTGCACCCAATCTGCCTCGACTTCAGCGTCACGGTCGATGATATGATCCGCACGATTACGGCGCTTGCGGCGCTTGAAACCCAAGGGCACTGCTTCTGGGAACATGAATGTGATTTCAGTCAAGGTCTTGCCCACAAGCTCGGGCCAGCGCTTGATATAAAACTCATCGTGCTGAAACCCGAAGATCTCGTCGTAAACACCGTTTACTCCTGGGTTCCTTGCCGCCAAAAGCATCAATCTTCCAGTGAGATCGTGTGACACCACAGTTTCTACCATAGGTTCACCAATCAATTCCACGATGCTTCGGTTGTCGATGTCCATGAGCTCAACGACCACGTGACCCCGTAAAGGTGGATGCAAGCCTTTCAACGCAAGTACCACGCGCACTGCCTGCGCATCCGAGGCATCCGCTGAGAAGCCTTGCTGTGCCATCACAATGAGCGACCGCGCAGTTGAAACGGAAGCTTTCATCAAATCCAGCTGCACCATCGGACTGCCGCGGCGCGTCACCACACGACTACCGCGAAGTTCAGCCTTGCCTAAGTAAGGACTGATCTGAGAATCCATGACTGATTTGTCCAAATCGTCCATGACGACAATAGTGCCGCCACCCTCAGATTCAAGAGCATCGCAAATCTCGGTTATGAGCGCAATAGCTTTCACGTTGCAGCCTAAAATAATCACATGGTCGTTCTCCACGATGGCACGCGTTCCGCGCTTGAGCTCATCCAAGAAGTCCTTGATGCCGTCCACGACAAAACCGAGCACAGCAGCAAAATAACAAATGCCAATGACTGCAATGCTACCGCTAAAGACTTGAAGCGAAGTACATGACACATTTTTGGCGAATCGCTCGCACACGTCGCCATGCGAGCCTGGATCCGCCAGAAAGGTCCACATTTCCCACACCGTTTCCGGATAAGTCATCCGAAGTTCTTCTAGCTCTTCTGGAGTTGCATCCGAGAGGTCGTCGTTTGAGCCTAGCGCAACGGGCTTGAGCGTATGAAAGAACACACCGGCCAGTAGCATGAAGATTACCAGAATGAAAACCATCACCACAGCTTTCCAGAATGGCTCTTGAAGCTTCATGTCGAGACGGTACATGAACCAGTTGTAATTAGATGCTACCAGCCGGGCCACGCGGCCAAGTCTTAAAATTCGCACAATGCGCGCCGAGCGGAGTAGTCTCACCAGCCTGAGACTCCGGGCTGACTTTACGGCCCCGCCCTCCTTGGCTGAAGCAAAGCCAATTGCGATAGTGGCGACGATAGAAACCACGTCGAGAAAAACCAGAATGGCATCGAGGCAATTCATTTTATCGTACCAGAAAGTAGTAATCTCGCTATGCGAACTACGGTGGAGATATAGCCGAGTGCCGACGTCAAGCGCAAAGAGGCCTGACACAACGTGGTGCGTGACATCCACCCATTTTGGCTCCTCGTCATTGTACTCGAGCATCAGCGCCAGATCAAAGACCAGAAGCAAGACCCAGAAAAGGGTGAGCAGCGGCGAATTTAGGAACGACGAGAGTTTGTCTTTCTTCGGATTGTGTAGACTCCACATGTTAATGGCCGAGATTTGCTGCTCTGACAAACCTTCCATCCATTCTGGCTCAATGTAGTCTTCATCGTGAACTGGTTCAGTCTTTTTGGCCTTACGGAGCCTGCATTCAGAAAGCACGATTCAAAGAAGGAATAAATACATAAGAGGGCAATCAAATGAATAAAAGTAGGTGGATGGCAAACTTGGATGCGTTCAAGAAATTGTTTGGTTGTGACAGCAGTCGCCAGCCGATGACCACGGCGACGGCAACCGCTCAGATGACGAGATAGAGGGTCATTACAGAAAAAATAAGACATCGGCAATCTGTTATGATACCAAGTGAAAGATTTGCCAGCAATCGGCGAGAGAGAACGCGCAAATCAACTCAGGAAGAAAATTACCAGCCAGCACGGGATTCGCCGAGCCGAGCAGCGATCGCTTTTTCCTCTGCTGTCCGAGGTCGCTTCGACCCGCCAGGGGTAGTCCCAGCCACAGAGGCATTTGGAGGAGTCATTGGAGAACGTGTGGCCTGTTCCTCTTTTGTCTCCTCACTTGGGAGAACCCGCGGCATTTTTGAGACACTCGACACTTCGAGCTGGGCGGAGGATTCTCGGATTCTCACACCCACGCTGTAGATATGTACAGTACGGTGTTTTAGTTTGCAGGAGGAAAGCGGGAAAACTGCTCAACAG
>Ga0307930_1002446_pt1 | contig 14146 bp, 11 predicted proteins | sample OrgLakmetageno46_FD_203161 | JGI IMG/M metagenome (GOLD analysis project Ga0307930, IMG submission 203161) | Saline water microbial communities from Organic Lake, Antarctica - #46 | ecosystem: Environmental > Aquatic > Non-marine Saline and Alkaline > Saline | place: Antarctica: Organic Lake... | reverse complement strand
AAGTCTGGCTGGGCTACATGTGCCCTTTTTTGTGAAAAGCAATTATAATTATTTACTCTCGAGGTTGCCTTCAATCATCAGGCATCACGAGGAAGCCACTTCGAATGAATAACGAATGAGCTCGGTATAATGAAGTACGTGAGTAACATAGATGAGCTGAGCTCTAAAGAAGAAGGCATGGCTCAGGAGGATCCCATCGAAAAGAAATTGTGGCGCGTGGGCGAGGATGGGAATGAAAGTGCTCGCGCCCTTGGCAAGAATTATCTGGACATAGATATATCCCAGTTGACTTCGTTGTGAATCCAATTCATAGTTATTTACCGAAACGTGGTTATGCTTCGTCGTCAACGGAAAACGATAAGGCAGCGGCTTGCTTAGTTCTCTTTTTGGCAACTCGCTTGCGCTCCTTCGCTTCTCTTTCCTTCGCAGCCGCGGCTTGGTCTTTCAAGGCCTGCGCGGCCTTTCTGTTGCTTTCTTCGCTGCTCTGCGATTTCTTGCTACCGCTGGTTGCCTCTGTTGGGCTTTCGCCTATCGCTGTTGAAGCATTAACGGAGTCAAAGTCCGCCTGCCTTCGCTTGAGGTCCGCTGCGCTCATTAAACCTGCAGGCAGGGCTTCTACTGCCTCTAGCTTCAGTCGGCCTGCGCTGCTAGCACTAAAACCTTCACTGAGCGAGGACAAGGTGCGTTTCGCACCAGCAGCTTTACCCTCTGCTGCAATCTGAGCCAGGTTTCGGCGGGCTCGCTCACCGGCGCGCGTCACATCTACAGCACGCAGCGCATCGGGCCCACGGAGGCGCGTGTCAAACTCGACAGAGTCGCCTTCGCGAGGCGCCTTTCCACCGTCAACCTTTCAAATAGTAGTGCATAAAATATAGGCGATGATAATAAGCATAGTGCAAAAATGTCCACTGTCTCATGGCTACCAAAGATGTTCAAACCTAACAACGTAAGCATCGAACTCACCTCTTTGATGTGGAAAAAGACTTCACCGCCTCCGTCCGCGGCCGATATACTGATGAAACCAAATTTTCGGGCGGTATCAAATCGAAGTACACGGCCAGTGAGACCGCTGCGTTCGGCTAGTGATGCGGGCCGCACAATGTCATCGTAGCCTTCGCCAGCCAGCGTAAGGACGCTCATGCTTCAATTATAATGAAAAAGGCTACTCTGATATCCTTCACTTCTGGGAAGTTGTGAGTTGCAGAACTGTGCAGCGTCTCAATGATGAAGTGTTCGTCTCACTGCGTTGCTAGCTAGACAAAAGAAATGTCTCCTCTATCCTCTTTGCATCTCGCTTGCCATCAATCCCGCCATCAGCCATCTTCTTGCCATCTTTTTGGTATTGGGCCGGTTGTTGTGTTGTTGTTGTTGTTGTTCGTTGTTCCGACGTTCGTTCCGACGACCAGAATTCCTATTACTACCCTGTAAAACTCTGGTGTTGTCGTTTCCGTTTTCTACGCGGATTGTTGATTCGACTGACTGGTACCCGCTCCCTTCACCTGCTGCGTGCCTACAGTACCTTGCCTGGCACCACACCTTCTTGGAGCCTGCAGGTCCTTGGGCTCGCCCACCAGTTTTTGAAGGCAGATTGCCAGACCATACAGAGTAGTATCTGCGCTGCTACAACTGCCCAATTCTAAGTAGTTCGCCTTCTGGAACTGCTCGGCTTTCACAGCAGTACATAGCTCGCCCTCTTCAGGTTCCCACTCGTGCACTCAGGCAACATCAAAGAATGGCTTGGAATCAAGGAGGCCCGCCTCCTGGGTACCCGCCCGGCGGTGCGCCGCCCGGCTTCCCACCTCAAGGCTTCCCACCTGGGGGTGCTCCGCCTCCCCCTGGCGGCGGCCCACCGCCTGGCTTTCGGCCCATGCCGCCAGGCTTTCCCCCGGGCATGCCGCAGGGGATGCCCCCTCCTGGCTTTCCACCCGGTGCTGGGGGAGGCAGCTTCCATCCGCCCGGGTTCCCACCTGGTGGAGCTCCTCCAAGCGGCTTTCCGCCACCACCCATGGGACGCGGTAAGAGAAACGCTGCGCAGTTGGCGCATTAATCTAGATAGAATTTGGAAAATTTTCCTTTGTATTTTGGAATTCTTCTGCGAGGGACAATCCACTCTCAACAGCTCAGCCCATTTTTTGCTTCGCCCTTAATTGCCTTCTACTCCTATTGCTTCTGCTGTGCCTACAGGCCAGTCCAACCTGCCAGCGTGGATGACCGGCGGTCCTCCGCCCGGAATGCCTCCACCTCCTGGAGCGCCTCCCGGGATGCCAAGCATGCTCTACAATGCGGTGAGATACACTAGTAGGCCGTAGACACACTCGAGGCATTTGTCGTTTGCACGTGTGCACCTTTTCTTTGTTTATGCGCATGTATTCGGAAGCCTTTTTTTCTTAGTCTAGCAGCGTGCTCTATTGAAACGCGCCTAAGTTTGTTTTAAGTTCTTCCGCCCTTCGCTGACACGAATATACGCTCTTGTCTCATTTACCCTAACCCTAACTTCTGTTCCTCTGCCTCCTTCTTGCTTCTTCCACCCGTATGCGTACAGCCGCCGGGCGCCATGGCTGGCTCCTCTGGACCACCGCCAGGCTTTACGGGCACCATGCCGCCACCTGGCCCGGTACCGCCGAGCGGGGGCGGGACCATGGGTAGTGCGCCGCCGAAGAAAGTCAAGGACCCGATGGAAGAGAAGGCCCGCAAGTGGCGCTCGCTCCAGGCCAAACGGTAAATGGATTATTATAAGTTGATGTGGCAGCAGTGTGAGGCTCGTGCTTGCACTTCACTGTTGAATGACGTGCCGCTTACGAGAGAGTTGTTGTCTGTATTTTCCTTCTGAAACGATTCGGCAACCCTCAAGTCTCACCACAATCGTGCTCACATTCGCCTTTTCCCCTTTTAATGTCGCCCAAACCTACCGACCACTTTTCCTCTATTTTGCAGGTACGGGGACAAGCGCAAGTTCGGGTTCGTGGACACCTACAAGGAGGACATTGCGCCAGAGCACGTGCGGAAAATCGTCAAGGACCACGGCGACATGAGCAGCAAAAAGTTCCGCCACGACAAGCGCGTGTACCTCGGCGCCCTCAAGTAAGATCAAGGACATCGATTTGCGTGTTTTCAATGCATGTTGTGTTTTAATGGTTATCTTCTTTTTTGCTCAACCACCGAGTTTTCCGCTCATCGCGACCTGCTTGTCTTGATCTGTTTTTATTTGATTATTTTACCTTTCGTTTCTCCCGCTGCTTCAATTCCAGGTACGTTCCCCACGCCGTTTTCAAGCTCTTGGAGAACATGCCGATGCCCTGGGAGCAAGTGCGCAACGTGAAGGTGCTTTACCACATTACGGGCGCCATTTCCTTCGTGAACGAGATTCCCTGGGTGATTGAGCCAGTGTTCGTGGCGCAATGGGGCACCATGTGGATCATGATGCGCCGCGAAAAGCGCGACCGGAAGCACTTCAAGCGCATGCGGTTTCCCCCCTTTGACGACGAAGAGCCCCCGCTGGACTACGGCGACAACATTCTCGACGTGGAGCCGCTGGAAGCCATCAACATGGAGCTGGTAAGTGTGTCTCTTGTAACTTCAACTCTCTTTCTCACCCTTGACTTGCGCCGCTGCTTCTACATTTCGAGCTGTTTTCGAATATTTTGATTTCACACGTTCTCTCGTTTCTCTACTTCCTTCCGTCCTTCCTTTCCTCTATTCTTTCTCTGATAGGACCCCGAGGACGACAAGGCTGTGTACGATTGGTTTTACGACCCCAAGCCATTGGTCAACACCCGCTTCGTGAACGGGCCTTCTTACCGCCGCTGGCGCTTGAACGTGCCCATCATGGCCACCCTGTATCGTTTGGCGAATCAGCTTCAGTCCGACCTCTTGGACGCCAACTACTTTCATTTGTTCGAAAAGAAGTCGTTCTTCACTGCGAAGGCCTTGAACATGGCGATTCCCGGCGGCCCCAAGTTCGAGCCGCTGTACAGAGACATGGATGGCGACGAAGAAGACTGGAACGAGTTCAACGACATCCACAAAATCATCATCCGGCACCAGATTCGCACCGAGTACAAAGTGCAGTTCCCGTTTCTGTACAACTCCCGGCCCCGCAAAGTGGCGCTAGCCCCGTACCACCACCCTTCCCTGTACTACGTGAAGGCCGACGACCCGGACCTGCCCGCTTTCTACTTTGACCCCATCATCAACCCCATCAGGTATGACCAGGCATTTGTTGATGAAAAGTTGTGTGTGAGAGGGGGGGGGTAGTTTGTTCAGAGGAAGCGTCTTTCCTCTTTCTTTTTGTCGACGTCCTGAAGCGTCCTTGAATGTCTACCTCATTCGTCTCACGCTGTCTTTCTTTGTGCCTGCCTATTTTTTCTCCTCCTCTCTTTGCAGCGCTTTCCGCACCCAGCAAAATGGCAGCGCGGCAGGTTACCAAGATGACGAGGAGTACAGCTGGGAAGAAGACGACGACTTCTTTCTGGCCGAAGAGTTTGAGCCGATCTTGAGCGAAGAAGAGCTGTACAACGACGACACGGCCGCCGGGATTGCGCTCTATTGGGCGCCAAGGCCTTTCAACCTGCGCCAGGTATACAATTAGGACGAGAACCGAGATGGCCGTCCCTTGAGACGTTGCTTACCCTGTCTTTTTACTTGCTTCGGGGCTCTAATGTCCAAATACTTTTTTCTTTTATCAAATTGGTTGTATACTTGCTGCATGCTGCCTGCCTTCGAGTCCTCTGTCCTCACTCGGCATACCCCTTCGTGTCCATCTACAACACCCACCACCTTCCATCACTACCCTAGGGTGCCTGCCGCCGGGCCCTGGACGTGCCCCTGGTGAACGCGTGGTTCAAGGAGCGCTGCCCGCCCAACCACCCGGTCAAAGTGCGGGTCTCCTACCAGAAACTGCTCAAATGCTGGGTCCTCAACGAGCTTCACCGCCGGCGGCCCAAGGCACTGAACAAAAAGTAAGTGCCGGTCCTGGTACTACATGTAATTCATGGTTGATTTTTTTTTTTTAAGAGTGCTTGTTTACACTTATTATCACTCCCGATCCCGCCCCCACCATCCAGATACCTGTTCAAGGCGCTCAAGGCCACCAAGTTTTTCCAGTCCACGGAGCTCGATTGGGTGGAAGTAGGGCTACAAGTGTGCCGCCAGGGCTACAACATGCTCAACCTGCTGATCCACCGCAAGAACCTCAACTACCTGCACCTCGACTACAACTTCAACTTGAAGCCGGTGAAGACCTTGACCACCAAGGAGCGCAAGAAGTCCCGGTTCGGGAACGCGTTTCACTTGACCCGCGAAATTTTGCGCCTCACCAAGCTGATAGTAGACTCGGTGGTGCAGTTCCGGTTGGGGAACGTTGACGCTTTTCAGGTTGGTGTATGAGCTGAAAAGATGCTCATTGATTTTGGAAGGTCTCAAGTTGCTTTGTTTCCGAGGCGGTGCCTGTGATTTTGTTTTTTTGTTCGTTTGTCTTCGCATCCATCCTTTCTTGTTTTTCTGCCTATATGTTTGCCCTTGTCCTCCTCGATTCCTCTTCCTAACCCGCCGTGTTTCTTTGTGTTACCTTTAGCTCGCGGACGGTCTGCAGTACACTTTCGCCCACGTGGGGCAGCTCACAGGCATGTACCGCTACAAGTACCGCCTGATGCGCCAGATCCGCATGTGCAAGGATCTGAAGCACCTGATTTACTACCGCTTCAACACGGGGCCCGTGGGGAAAGGGCCGGGCTGCGGGTTTTGGGCGCCCGGGTGGCGGGTGTGGCTCTTCTTTTTGCGGGGCATCGTGCCCCTGCTCGAGCGGTGGCTCGGGAACTTGCTCTCACGCCAGTTCGAAGGCCGTATGTCCAAAGGCATCGCCAAGACGGTGACCAAGCAGCGGGTGGAGTCGCACTTCGATTTGGAGCTCCGCGCCTCAGTGATGCACGACATTTTGGACATGATGCCGGAGGGGGTGAAGGCCAACAAGTCGCGCACCATCTTGCAGCACTTGAGCGAAGCGTGGCGCTGCTGGAAGGCCAACATCCCGTGGAAGGTGCCGGGCTTGCCCGCGCCCATTGAAAACATGATCTTGCGGTACGTGAAGGCCAAAGCCGACTGGTGGACCAACATTGCCCACTACAACCGCGAGCGCATCAAGCGGGGCGCCACCGTGGACAAGACGGTGTGCAAGAAAAACTTGGGTCGCCTCACTCGCCTGTGGCTGAAGGCCGAGCAGGAGCGGCAGCACAACTACCTCAAGGACGGGCCTTATGTCTCGGCCGAAGAGGCGGTGGCCATCTACACCACCACGGTGCACTGGCTCGAGTCGCGCAAGTTTTCCCCGATTCCGTTCCCGCCGCTCTCGTACAAGCACGACACCAAGCTGCTGATTCTGAGCCTGGAGCGCCTCAAGGAAAACTACGGCGCCGGCAACCGGCTGAACCAACAAGAGCGCGAAGAGCTCGGCTTGATTGAGCAAGCTTACGACAACCCGCACGAGGCTCTGAGCCGCATCAAGCGCCACTTGCTGACGCAGCGCGCTTTCCAGGAGGTGTCCATTGAGTTTATGGACCTGTACGCGCACCTGATTCCCGTGTTTGCGATTGAGCCCTTGGAGAAAATCACCGACGCGTACTTGGACCAGTACCTCTGGTACGAAGCCGACAAGCGCCACTTGTTTCCCAATTGGTGCAAACCTGCCGACTCGGAGCCGCCGCCACTGCTGGTGTACAAGTGGTGCCAGGGGGTCAACAACTTGGAGCAGGTGTGGGAAACGGCGGAAGGCGAATGCGTGGTCATGCTCGAGTCGGAGCTCTCCAAGGTCTACGAGAAGATGGACCTGACGCTGCTGAACCGCTTGTTGCGGCTGGTGGTGGACCACAACATCGCCGACTACATGACGGCCAAGAACAACATCCAGGTGGCGTTCAAGGACATGATGCACATCAACAGCTACGGCCTGATCCGCGGCCTGCAGTTCGCGTCCTTCGTGTTCCAGTACTACGGCCTGGTCATCGACCTGCTGGTGTTGGGCTTGACCCGGGCCTCGGAAGTGGCAGGCTCGCCGCAACTGCCCAACGACTACTTGTGCTTCCGGGACGTGGCCACCGAGGTGAAGCACCCGATTCGCATGTACACGCGGTACATCGACAAGGTGTTTGTGCTCTTTCGGTTCGACGCCGAGGAATCGCGGGATTTGATTCAGCGCTACTTGACGGAGCACCCGGACCCGAACAACGAAAACATCGTGGGCTACAACAACAAGAAGTGCTGGCCGCGGGACTGCCGCATGCGCCTCATGAAGCACGACGTGAACCTCGGGAGGGCGACCTTTTGGGACATCAAAAACCGCTTGCCACGGTCGGTGACCACCATCGAGTGGGAAGAGAGCTTCGTGTCAGTGTACTCGCGCGACAACCCCAACTTGCTCTTCAACATGTGTGGGTTCGAAGTGCGCCTCAAGCCCAAATGCCGCATGTACAACGAGCAGCCGGTCCACAAGGACGGGGTCTGGAACTTGCAGAACGAAGCCACCAAAGAAATGACCGCGCAGGCCTTTTTGCGGGTGGAGGATGACGCCATCAAGGTGTTCGAAAACCGCATCCGGCAGGTGCTCATGTCGAGCGGCAGCGCCACCTTCACCAAGATCGCCAACAAGTGGAACACCTCACTGATTGGCTTGATGACGTACTACCGCGAAGCGGTCGTGAACACAGAAGAAGTGCTGGACCTGCTGGTGAAGTGCGAGAACAAGATTCAAACCCGCATCAAAATTGGGCTCAACTCCAAGATGCCTTCTCGTTTCCCCCCTGTAGTGTTCTACACCCCAAAGGAGCTGGGCGGTCTGGGCATGCTCAGCATGGGCCACGTGTTGATTCCGCAGTCCGACTTGCGGTACTACAAGCAGACCGAAGTGGGCGTGACCCATTTCCGCAGCGGGATGTCCCACGAGGAGGACCAGGTGATCCCCAACCTGTTCCGGTACATCCAGCCGTGGGAGTCGGAGTTCGTGGACTCGCAGCGGGTGTGGGCGGAGTACGCCCTCAAGCGCCAAGAAGCCAACGCGCAGAACCGCCGGCTCACCCTCGAGGATTTGGAAGACTCGTGGGACCGGGGCATCCCGCGCATCAACACGCTGTTCCAGAAAGACCGGCACACCTTGGCGTACGACAAGGGGTGGCGGATGCGGACGGAGTTCAAGCAGTACACGCTGATGCGGCAAAATCCTTTTTGGTGGACCCACGCGCGGCACGACGGGAAGCTGTGGAACCTGAACAACTACCGCACCGACATGATTCAAGCCCTGGGCGGGGTGGAGGGGATTCTGGAGCACACCTTGTTTAAGGGCACCTATTTCCCCACTTGGGAGGGTCTGTTTTGGGAGAAAGCGAGCGGGTTCGAAGAGTCGATGAAGTACAAGCAGCTCACGAATGCCCAGCGTGCAGGTTTGAACCAGATCCCGAACCGCCGCTTCACGCTGTGGTGGTCCCCCACCATCAACCGGGCCAACGTCTACGTGGGCTTTCAAGTGCAGCTGGACCTGACGGGCATCTTCATGCACGGCAAGATCCCCACCCTCAAGATTTCCCTGATTCAGATTTTCCGCGCGCACTTGTGGCAAAAGATCCACGAGTCGGTGGTGATGGATTTGTGCCAGGTCTTCGACCAAGAGTTGGACGCCCTGGAAATCGAAAACGTGCAGAAGGAAACCATTCACCCGCGCAAGTCGTACAAGATGAACTCGAGCTGCGCCGACATTTTGCTGTTTGCCGCCTACAAGTGGCAGATCGCGAAGCCCAGCTTGCTGCATGACACCAAGGACTCGTTCGACGGCACCACCAACGCCAAGTACTGGATCGACGTGCAGCTGCGGTGGGGCGACTTTGACAGCCACGACGTGGAACGGTGAGAATACATATTCATGAAAAGCAAAACGCGCAAAAGCAAAAAAGAGCGTGATTTAGAAAGATTGCATGTTAGTGTTCAGAGGCTCAAGCGCTTGTGCAACTGTGTGTGTTGTTATGTATTCGGTGCAGATAGAACAATGTATTCGTTTCTCTCAACGCTCACTTTCTTATTCCCCTCTCGCTCTCTCTCTCTCTCGTTCCTTCCTCAATAGGTACTCGCGGGCCAAGTTTTTGGATTACACCACGGACAACATGTCAATTTACCCCTCCCCTACGGGGGTGCTCCTGGCCATCGACCTGGCCTACAACCTGTACTCGGGCTACGGGAACTGGTTCCCAGGCTGCAAGCCTTTGATGCAGCAGGCCATGGCCAAAATCATCAAAGCCAACCCCGCCCTGTACGTGCTCCGCGAGCGCATCCGCAAAGGTCTGCAGCTGTACTCTTCAGAGCCCACGGAGCCGTACTTGTCGAGCCAAAACTACGGCGAGCTGTTCAGCAACCAGATCATTTGGTTCGTGGATGATACCAACGTGTACCGCGTCACCATTCACAAGACGTTTGAGGGCAACTTGACCACCAAGCCTATTAATGGCGCCATTTTCATCTTCAACCCGCGCACCGGCCAGCTGTTCCTCAAGATCATTCACACTTCGGTGTGGGCGGGCCAGAAGCGGCTCGGCCAATTGGCGAAGTGGAAAACCGCCGAAGAGGTGGCTGCGCTCATCCGTGGCTTGCCGGTGGAAGAGCAGCCCAAGCAGATCATCGTGACCCGCAAAGGGATGTTGGACCCCCTCGAAGTGCACTTACTCGATTTCCCGAACATTGTCATCAAGGGGTCCGAGCTGCAGCTGCCGTTCCAAGCGTGCCTGAAAGTGGAGAAGTTTGGCGACCTGATTCTGAAGGCCACCGAGCCGCAAATGGTGCTCTTCAACATTTACGACGACTGGCTCCGCACCATCTCGAGTTACACGGCGTTCTCGCGGCTGATCTTGATCTTGCGCGCGCTGCACGTGGCGCAAGACCGCACCAAGGTGATTCTGCGGCCCGACAAGACGGTGACCACCGAGTCGCACCACATTTGGCCCAGCTTGACCGACGAGCAGTGGATCAAGGTAGAGGTGGCCCTCAAGGACCTGATTCTGGCCGACTACGGCAAGAAGAACAACGTCAACGTGGCGTCTTTGACGCAGTCCGAAGTCCGCGACATCATTTTGGGCATGGAAATCGCACCGCCGAGCTTGCAACGCCAGCAAATTGCGGAAGTGGAGAAGCAGGCGCGCGAACAGTCACAGCTCACCGCCACCACCACCGCCACCTCGAACGTGCACGGCGACGAAATGGTCGTGACTACCACCTCGCAGTACGAGCAGCAAACCTTCAGCTCCAAGACCGACTGGCGGGTGCGCGCGATTTCAGCCACCAACTTGCACTTGCGCACCTCGCACATTTACGTGTCCTCGGACGACTTGCGGGAAACCGGCTACACTTACGTGCTCCCCAAGAACGTGCTGGCCAAGTTCATTTGCGTGGCAGACTTGCGCACCCAAGTGGCGGGCTACATGTACGGCTGCTCGCCGCCCGACAACGACCAAGTGAAGGAAGTGCGGTGCGTGGTGCTGGTGCCCCAGGTGGGGAACCATTTGGGGGTCACTCTGCCGCACCATTTGCCGGAGCACGACTACCTCGAGGACTTGGAGCCGCTGGGGTGGCTGCACACCCAGCCCAATGAGTTGCCGCTGCTCCCCGCGGGTGACGTGTGCGCGCACGCTAAGCTCTTGCACGACCACAAGTCGTGGGACGGCGAGAAGTGCATCGTGGTGACCTGTAGCTTCACGCCGGGGTCGTGCAGCTTGACCGCCTACAAGCTCACGCCAGCGGGCTTCGAGTGGGGCCAAAAGAACCGCGACTCGGGCGGCCAGAACCCGCAAGGGTACGGGAAAGCCTGCTACGAGAAGGTCCAAATGCTCTTGTCGGACCGCTTCTTGGGCTTTTTCATGGTGCCCGATAACGGTGTGTGGAACTACAACTTCATGGGGGTGCAGCACTCCACGGCGATGAAGTACGACCTCAAGCTGGACAATCCGCGGGAGTTCTACCACGAGCTGCACCGCCCAGCGCACTTCATGAACTTCGCGACGATGGAGGACGCCGAGCACGCGGCCGGAGATGCCGACCATGAGGACTTCTTCGAGTAGAGAGCTCTCCATTAGAGATTTAGAGATGAGTGAAGAGTGAAAGCGGCCTCTCAAGGAAGAGCGCGCAGGAGAAAGAGGCACTGCTTCTCTCTTCTCTCTTGATGAGACAGGCGCTTGTATTTTCGGCCCTTCTTTCTCCCTCTTTCACAGCGGCGGTGCAGCTCCTTTCCTCTTTCATCTGCCTCTAGTTCTATGGCCAGTGACCAGTGGTGTGGATGCAGCAGGGGGGGAGCTGCATGAACGGACTTGGATTTGGATTTGGATTTCGAAAAGAGAAAAGGACTTTGCGTAATTTAATAAATCAAACTCGAACTCGAATTAATACAATCCCAAATGACACATGACACAGAAGCCAATGCTTCGGGCAGAAGTGTACGCGCGTGCGTTGTGCGTTGCGCGCAAGTCGAAATCATAAATAGGAAGTGTTTGTGTAGAGGCAGATGCGTGATGCGAGGAAGTTTTGACCCCCCCCTCTCCCCTCTCTACTCTCTAAAGTTGAAACTGTTCATGAAATAAATTTGGGCCCATAAATCCTCTGTAGCTCCTAACAGAAGACAGAAGGAACAACAAAACACTTCTCATTCTCTGCGACACTTTATTTTGAGACAGGCCCCAATAATACGAATTCTTAATAAATGGTTCGGATTTGGATTTAGAGTTTAGAGATCCAGATCCAGAAACCGAATCATCTTGGAGTTAAGACTTTATAATTTGCAATGGCAATAAAAAGGAAGCTACAGTTATAATAGCTGCGAAGTGGTGTTGTGTGTTATATGCAAAGGGAAATGCGTTTGTGAAATGCCGGGGATTTTGCTGGCAAAGAAAGCGAACCGTATAGATGTCCGTGCTGCTATCTGCTATGAGCTGATCACCCCGACCTGCTTCAGCACGGTCACTCCCACACCTAAGCACCCCGAAGCAACACCCCATGCGAAGATGAGAGCGCAGCGCTTGTGTTGCCACCGCCCAAACATGGCGCAGAGCACTTGCCACACCCCTACTGGAGCTGCATCGCCTGACCCATAGGCACTGTACCCCGCCTGTGTGACAATCATGGGTGCACAATAGGATGTTAAAGTAGAAAGATGAAGGAGGTTGAACAAAAAAGAGTGAGACACTTTCATTTTGGAGTACGTACACAGGAAGGAGGAGCAATTCCGGAGCATGCGCAAGACACACGCAAGGTTGGTTGATTCGAGTTTGAACTCATCTACGCAAAGCTTTTACCTTTCTTCTCGGAGAAGGAGGCGGACGAAGAGGGTTGCTTTTCATGGGCGTTATGTTTCCCTCGGTTGCGAAACTGTAGGGCTGTTGTGGTCGGCGCCCGCCTGTAATATTTCGAGGGCTGCTCACACTCACGTCTTCACCACCAGACGACAATCCTCTGCGATTGCGGCGCATAGGAGCATAGAAGTGATACGATTAAGAGAAAGCTGCGTTAACGAGTGGTGAGCGTAAATAAAAAGTATAGAGTAATCGGTGTTGCTTCATGCACAAAATGATTTGTTTTAAGAGGTGCCTTGTCAGGAAGTATAGTAAATCATGAAGATAAGCATGCCTGTTTTATCTCTTAGTAGAAGTGTGCAGCTCACCCTCCTTCTCCCTCGCTTTCATTGGCCAATAAGTCCACCGAAAGGTGTGCGGTCAATTCGTGTAAGGTCCGTTCAGCAATCGCGGTGCGCATCAAGGGAGGCAGCAGGTACACGATTATTGTACCAAAGACACCTCCTTTGTAAGCCAGCACCACCTCCACCTACCACATTCGTGTAAGCACAAGCAAAGCGTCGTTGTGATCATCACGAGGAACAGACTATGTTTCGAACACAGACGAAGTTACCAATTCGGGCCTTACGATCACTTGTGCATTTCTATTCCTATACCTGAGTGCACACTGCCCCCACAATCGTAGCCAGGAAGACGATAGCGATGGTCAGCGTGGCATACGGCTGGAGCGGCAAGTCGTCTGCCGATTGATCGGCGCCATAAATGAACTTGACGCACCCGTCGCGGATCGGGTGCTGGGCTTTGGGAAAGCTGGCAAAGACAATGAGGAGTAAACTGCAGCGCGCGCCTACAGCGAGGGAATAACTCGCGTTGAAGTTTTCCAGAACGTCGCCCATGGTCGCATCCCCAAAGACGAGGTAGCCGCACCATGCCGTCGTGAGGTACACCAAGAGAGCAGCGAAGAGAGAGAGCGAGACGGTGCGCAGGAAACGAGGCAGTGATCTCGCCCGGAGCTCCTGTGACACCCAGAAGTGCAATAGAACTACTGGTAAGGGTGGCTCGTATGTACTAAAGTTGACCGACCAAATTTAGCAATATTTCAATTACCTTACACGGATAGAGAATCTAATACATGCTAGTGAGAGTAAGCAAAGTACCTCATAAAAACGCGGTCCGTTGTAATGTGCCGTGAAGGACACGTTGATGATCGGCACCGCAGACCATAAACCCACGGGAAATCCCAACCACACCACGGAATCGGCCACTTCCCACGGCTCCATCGAAGAAGCCGTAGAAACACTTGAAAAATCGTCCGCGCGCGAATCGCCAGGGGCAGCAATGAGCTCAAACGCCACCAAGAAGGCTGCATAGATCGTGGCCGCGAGCGCTACATAGGACGCGTACTTCAGGGCATCTAAGGTAGGGAGCAAGCTCAGCGGCAGCAGCACGCACAAGCCTAACCCCTCACACACCACGAGCCGCGCAGTGGCGCTCCCGCCACCGAAAAAGGTGTCATTGCCGAGGGCTAGCACGAGAAGCCCCGTGTCGGCTCCAACTAAACAATCGCCCGCTAGAACCACGTACGAAATCAATGATCCCGCCGCGTAGCATATGGTGGATACCTAGGAAGGATCGTATAAGATTATCCATGTATGAACGGTGAATGCACGCAGATAATACTTAGTATCTTTGCGGAGGAATGGAAGGATGTTCTACGAGGGAAGCAGATGTAGGAGTAAAATATATACCGAACCTGAGCGATAGTCCCGAACAATGGTCCAAAAGCTATCCTTCCAATTTCGAGATAACTGAACTTTCCCGTGAGGTTGCAGCACTCC
>Ga0307930_1002438_pt1 | contig 14187 bp, 15 predicted proteins | sample OrgLakmetageno46_FD_203161 | JGI IMG/M metagenome (GOLD analysis project Ga0307930, IMG submission 203161) | Saline water microbial communities from Organic Lake, Antarctica - #46 | ecosystem: Environmental > Aquatic > Non-marine Saline and Alkaline > Saline | place: Antarctica: Organic Lake... | reverse complement strand
CCCCTCTCCCTCCTGAATCATTCCGCACTTGCTTTGTTTGTGCAACGCACGCGCATTCCCACTTCTGCCCGCAGCATTGGCTTCTGTGCCATTTGGGTTTGTATTAGTTCGAGTTCGAGTTCGCTAGTCGTGGTCGTCCTCTAGCGTTTTTCGAAACCCTCGCAAGGCCCTCCACCTTGAGGGCTTCTCTTCTCCTATCTCTAGCTCCTTAATCATTTCGCGTTTCCGCAAAATCCCTGTAAATCTGGTGCACCCTTTCTTATCCTATCTCCAGAAAAAAAATTCAGCATGCCCCTGAAATGGAACCGCCTTTGACTCTTTGGACAAACTGTTCATTTATATTCTTTTTCTCTCATTTCTTTTTTCGTGTTCACCGGCCAGTTGCTTTCAACGCGCTTATCTCTCAGGAGTTGACTGCAAGCCACACCTCAACTCGGCTGTGCTCGTGTAGCCGTCTTTGATGCCCACCTGGGTTCAAGCGATTTCGAAGGCACTCGCCGGCCGCGGACTTGTCCCCTTGGCCGCTGCTGCACCATTGCTGTTGTTGATGCTGTCGCTGCGCTTGTTAGGGGTAGCACCGTTCTTATCTGGGGGGCGCAGAGGGCTCTTCTCGCCCAGCGACGACTGCGACAAGAGGGGAACTTTGGGTTCTGGCACCAGCGGCTCCAGCGATAAGTCGGGCGCCAAGGACGATAGGACCGCGCTTGGCAGGCGGGGCTCTTTGAACCATTCATGCTTCTGCTTCATATCCGTTGTGGGAGTGCCCTCGTCAAAGAGGCCCATGGGATCGAATTCCCCGCTTGAAGAGGTGGCGCTCAGGGGCGAATTGCTTCCTCCCACATTCAGTGCCAAGTGAGGCAGCAGAGAGCCGTCTGACGCACCCCCACTAGCGGCAGTGGTGTTGGCAGTAGCGACCGCTCCGCTGTCGTCAATCCCGTTGCCACCCAGCGACAGGGTCACCGGCCCAAGCGTAGGTGTGTACGTCTTGTTAGCAGCCATGCCACCACCGCCGCCGCCCCGGGCTTGACCGCTGTAGCTGCGCGTGCGGTTGTACAGGGGGTTGTTGTTGTCGTCACCCCCAAAGAGACGTTCCTTTGCGGCGGCTACCTGTAAGAAGGAAGAGTGCGTGAGCGTGCTGGAACAAAAACAATGCACTAAGGCCGCAAAGCAAAGAACAGGCATTGACCAGGAGGAGCTCGGAAAGCAGCAGAGCAAGGCGCAAACTTGAGTCGAGCATACGGGCATATAGAAGTTAGCGTACGTGGAAGGGCAGAGCCTCGACGCTAGACACACAAAAGTGTTTCCGGTTCTTTCTCCCGCACCTTGGCATTCGCACGATCTTTCGCCTCGACGCCGCCGCCGCTGAAGCCCACCGCCAAGTTACCACTCACGCCACTGTTCGTGCCGTGGTCCAAGCTGTGGTTGCGCTTGGGATCCCGCAGCAGGGCGCTCACAAACGCCAGCCGCGAAATTTGAATGCACCGCACGGTCTCGGTGGCCATGTAGGCCGTGAAGTCCGGCAGGTAGGTGCCCTCCTCGAGGGCGAGCGCGTCGGTGGCGAGCACGGACCAAGGCCCCGCTTCGGACCGAAACCCGTCTTTGCCCGCGGCCACTGAGACCTGGGGGTTGACGGCAGCAGTGAGCATGGGGGTGAGTAAGTGAATGAGTGCATGAGAACAGCGGAGGAAGTGGCAGCACTGAGTTGAAGGATTCACGTGTTGCAGCAGAAAGCAACGTCAACAAGAAACCTGCAAATGTGACCACGCATTTGAATAGAGCTTTTGAGCAAAGCAGCAACTGAGCGCAAGAAAACAAGCTAGCTATCATCAATCCACATCCATATATCCATAAGTATGTAAATCATACCTTGCCCGAGAGCACCAGGGTGAGTTGCAGCGCAGGGCGGCCCCGCCTGTAAAGCACGTCTGCGGGTGGGGGCCCCGCAGCCGAGGCCGTGCCGTTGCCCTGGCGCCGCAAGGTAATCGCAGTTTGCCCCTGCATGAAGTCCTTGATGGCGTCGAGGGTCAGGGCCGTCCCGTCTGGCTTTTCCCTAATGTGGTGTTACAGGCAAACAAGTATACGCACATGCAAGGTACACAATCAGAAGGGAAAAGCCCGTGCGCATTTGTTTCGAGCGTGACTTGAAGGCATCCTGAACAACTCCAGAGAGTGGAGTATAATGCATGCAGACACAAATCAATTAATTCCACTGCTCCAACCTGAAGATGGGGTAGTTGGCGTGCAGGTGGGCTGCAATGGCAGAAGCTTCGTCGGGCCCCACCACGTCTTGGTTGAGCTTGGAGTCCAGCAAGTCGAGGCGGCCGTAGTCGAACTCGGCGCGGCTCACCCGGTCCTTGGCCTCCATGTGCACGTAACTGCATGTAGAGCACGAAACACGTGTGCGTTGGGCGATAGAGCAAAAGAAGCAAGAACAGATGTGGAGCAAAACATGGTCCATCTCTGCTTACTGCCCCCTCTCAACTGCCGCCTCCATTCTTTCTCGGACTTTCCCCAAACCCTTTCCCATACCCTCCTCCTCCATCCTTCGCTCATTCTTGTGCAATCTCCCAACCAATCTCACCGGTCCGTCTCGTCAACAATCTCGTCGCCCAAAATCGCTTCCACAATGTCCTCCAGCGTGATGATCCCTTTCACTGTGTACGTGTTGTCGCGGCCGTCGTCGTGCTCCACCACTCCTCGCACCATGGCCAAGTGGCCCCGTCCCAGCTTGAACAAATTGAGCACTTCGCCGAGCTTGCATAGGAGAAAAAATTAGCACACAGACGTTTTGGACAAGGAAAGATGAAAGCAGCAAGCAACACGCAAAAGGAGATAGGCTAAAGAAGAAAAGAAAGTGTCACACAGCCAGCCCTTCCAAACAAACAAACAAACAAACAAACAAACAAACAAACAAACAAACAAACAAACAAACAAATAAAAAAGCTGAACCTTGACAACTTCTATTGATACCAATTCCTCACAGGCACCTACATAAATTCTTTCCACGTATCACACGAAAAAAACTCAACTTATCACACCTGCGCGTCGTCGTCCACTACTTCAAAGGTACGGCCCAAAATTTCTGCGAACCGCTTCACCGGGGTCTCGTCCTCGGGGTCCACGAAAATCAAGTCTTTCACAAAGATGAGGCCAATGATTTCGTCCCTCCCCGACGGCCCGTGCACCGGAATCCGGCTGAAACCCGAGTAAAAGATTTCCCGCAAGAGCTTGAAGGACAAGGTAGCGTTCCACGGCAGCATGAACACTTCCGAGGCTTCCGTCATAACGTCCGCGACCTTCAACCAGGATAATAAAATGTGCGAATTTCGATATAGTTCATGCCAAGACATGGACGCCGGGACGACCAGAGCAGTAGACATGTAGAACGATATAATTATGTATCTCTATTACCCGCATTTCTTGGTACTTGATCGCGCCCGCCATCGCTGCTGCCTGGTCGTGGCTCACCTATTGTTTACACGTACATCATTTAAGGGGAAAATGCACACATGGGGGGATGGCCAATCCAGTAAACCAAGAGGAGAACTACAATATCGAAGGCGATGTAGGATGTGGACTAGACAAAATGGCTGCATTGCACTGTGCCGCACTAGGACATGCTCTCGTGTTCCTAGGTACGTACCACGTTTTCAGCCTCGTGAATGCTCAGCATCGCCAGCAGCTCCCTCGAGTTGTAAATGGTGCCCACCTGATGAACATGGCACGAGGAATATTCAAACAAGAAACAAAAGAAAAAGAAAAAAAAGCATGCAAATCAGACATGATTTAAAATATTCCAACTCCACCAAATGTAGGATCTCCATCATCGACTTTCTGCGAGGCGTGCGTGCGAGGCGCAGGTTAATTACTCCAAAGGTAGCCAACCATTTACCTCCTTGCCGAGGGCCCAATTCAGCACCATGCTTAACGGCTTGGTGAAGACGTACAGTAAGACCATGAACACTTGCACAACCTGGTAAAATGTGAAAGGAAAAAAACAATGACGAGAATAACACGTTGTCTCAAACCAACAAGCATTTTAAGACAAAAATTACTGCATGAAGGCGATTGAATGGGATCGCGGCCTCAATGCATCAGAAGTTCATGAACTCAATCCCTCAGAAGTAAGGAAGGATTTGTGCACGTCCAACGAATGAAATACGCAAATCAAAGCAACAAAAGTAAGCATGGCAAGCACGCTAAAAAACGCAATGAGATGAACAGGCATGCACTTTCGCACTCTGCCACCTCATGTTCCAGATTCCCTCGACGCCTACGCTCCCGAGTTAGATCTTTACCGGTACACAAAGGCTGCCAATTTCCAGTGGGTAGCGCGAGCACGACGACTGGGGCACGATTTCCCCGAAGATGACAATCGCAAAGGTGGACACCAGGAAGCCCGTCATTCCGCCCGTCAAATCCGCCATCAAAATGGACAGCAGCGCATTCACCGCCACGTTGCCCAGCAAGAGAGTGCACAGGAGCAGGTTGCCGTTGGCTAGATTGGAATAGCATACAGGTGTGAATGAAATATCACAGGATGTAGTTTGAGAGGGGGAGCGGGAGAACAAAGGAAAAGTGATGACAACAAAAACGCTAAATCTTTCTCAACTTCACTAGGCCTCCCCTCTATTTCAATTCATTCACCAACGCAACTCTCTTGCGCGCACTCCACATCGACGACGACTACATGTACCTCGAATGGGCATAATGCGCCGGGCGAGTTCTGCTTGCTTCTCATCGCCCGAGCCCACCACAATCTTGAGGCCATTCATGTCCAGCGACAAGAGCCCAAGGGTGAGCCTTGGTATTCATCAAGACGCGCACACACGAACGGGTGCGTTGGGTACCGCCGGAGCGCATGCATTCACAAGATACAGAGGATTGTGTAAGGCGCGTGCAAATGCTCACATGATGACAAATTGTAAACAAGATTGAAAGCTAAACCTCTACGATAATGAGATGTATAGTGATGATAAGAATCAATGCCAATGCCAGGCTAGGCGAAAATTGTGTCTCATAAATTATCTTGTTGCCATTTGCTTTGGATGCCGAAGACACAAAAAGTAGTGTACTAGTTCGCCAAACGAAAGGGAAATAACATAACATGAGAGATATTCCAGGCATCTAGTGAATCGTTTGATGCAACTATCTCACCCCGAGAAGAGGCCGGACAGTCCGACCAAGGCCACGATGACCACATAGGAGAGCCACACTGGAGTAAGTTTGAAGGCAGACTCCTCGGCTTCACAGGGCACTGCAGCTGCATCATCCTCGTCAGCGATGGCACTACGAGCATGTAGCGCAAGGAAGAAAAGAACACTGGCACAGCTGGCTTTGTTCGGGGGTTTCATGCGATGTCTGTGGTAGTCCCCTCCTTAGTGTCACCGAACGAGAGGTCAAACCGCAAACAACAATGAGCGAGAAGCGAGAATCCACTGCACAAAGCACAAACGAGGATCGATCGGCTGTCAAAATCTGCTTGCCCTTTGAGAAGATTCGTTGCTGAAGTACATGGAGGGACTAAATGCACAGACCTGCACAGTAGCACAGTACCACAAATTGAACCTCTTGCCTCTTGCATGGGACAACAGACACACCAATAACCGCACATCACGCAGCCATTGAAATGAAAATCCCGTGCTGACTCAGGCACGACATCGCTTCTCAATCCCGATGTAAATTTATGTGGCCGCACTGGCTGATAGCAGCCTCTAAAGCATATCGACAGCACAAGAAATGCCAGAGTTGAAATTTCACAGAATGTGTTACCTTAGAATAGAATACCAGTAAAATTCTTTTCTTCTTCTGCATCGTCACGTTCCAGCGACGATTGAAGCAAAGCATCACAATGATCTCATGATGCCTCCGGGATAGCTTTAAAAAAGATACGCACTGCATCTCGAATCTGCGCTTTAAGCTGAGGTCACTCAGAAAGCACCGCTCATGGGTCTTCGGCTCATTGTTGGGAATGCGCTGCAGCGCCTGGGCAGTCGAGTCGCCGGCCATTCTGCATTAGACAGCCATGGACAGCACGAAGAGCACCACCATCACCAAATTTTATCGATGGGCCCATCGGCCGAAGTGAACACCGTAGCAGTGTGCTCTTGGCTGATTATCCTCGTAGTCTTCACCGTCGCCTTTGAGCTTGCATTACACTACCTAGACCACCAATTAGACGACGACGACTTCGACGACGGAACAGTTGACAGCAGCCACGGCAACGGTCACTCTTCAACCGGACATGGACCCGGAGGCCACGGACACGGCGGTTCCGGGGAAACTTTGCGTTTCCGGGACCAGCGAAGGCATCGATCGCAAATGTTGCACAAGGTGTTTGCTCATGATTATTTTTTAGGGCACTGAAGCGTTTTCTTGCTACGATATGGCTACTACTGGTGTAGTACGCAACACTTGATCAGTCGCTGTGGTGCTGTGATTTGCGACTCCTGGTCGATCTTACGATGCATTTCCACGAAATGTATACCTTATATACGCACATCATTCAATTGCTTCATGCAGCAAGTTGCTAATGTTCTTTTTCCCTTCGTTGCCATGTATTGTTGTTCTTTTTGTGAATTATTAAAATTGCCACCGTGCCTCAGATGAAGGAAGAGCTCATGGGCATGGGCCTCCTGAGCCTTGGCGTTACTTTCTGCTCCGAAGCCATTGACGTGAGATTTTTACCGATCCTTGTATTTCTCTCCACCTTTCGATTATTCTAGCTTGATCAAGTACGGTCACGTGGTATGCTCCTGTACAGCTACGTAATTTCTTTGCCTTTGTTTGCGAGCTTTCTAATGACAAAGTGACTGGTCTATTTTTTCTTTTGATGAATTTTACTGGTCTAGTTCATTGCGAACTGTGTTGTGCGCGCGACGTGCATGTTTGTTGCATTTGCTTTTGTGCTACTGCCAACGAACAGGTGAGTCACGACGCGAAGTTGCCGTTCGAATGGGCGCACACGTTGCTCTTCGTCGCAGCGCTCGTGCGCTGTGGTGCCGTGGCACTGGGCTTAGTGCACGTGGCTGAAGCCGTATTTTCGGAAGCGCACGCTATGGACAACATGAATTTACACATGCTGCAGGTATGTGGCTGCCGTTGTCATCGGGACCTGTACAACATAAACTAACTTATTTATTTCCTTCCCGTATTTTGTGGTGCACGCACATGAAGTTGCATGCCTGCCATTGACTCATGAGTGTGTATTGGCGCACTTTTTTACATCTGGACTGTGCAGGCACAAACATCAAGGGGTGCTACCACGGGCGCCAATCACGCTGTCGATGCCGCGTTTCTCGAGCGAGCGGAAAGTTTCCAGGCGGCGCGCACCGTATTTTTGCGGGACCAAACTTTGCCGGCTGGGTTCAATTTCCCCATGTACTTGCACCGCGCTCTCTACGGTTTTGTGCTCGATCTGGTGGAGGCGTCGCCAGGCAACTGGGCGGTGGTAAGAACAGGGGAGTGGTCGCGGGCTTTCTCTTGCTTCGAACCTGAACTCTTCGACTCTGAACTTTGATGATCACCGTTCAATACGCATTTGTATGAATCAATTGCTTTAAGGTACCCCAACTCACGATGCGTTGCGCCATCTTCCTTTCTCGCCTTGCTTGTCATTGCTTGTCCTCTTTGCAGGTGGCCGGTCTGGCTCTGGTTAACGCGTTGCGATCGTGGGCGGCTACTGCGGCCGCAGACCCTCACGCAGGGCATGCTGAGGGCCGCGGCATGAGTCACCTGTTCGCGTTTTCCACACCACAAGTGGAACTGGCGGCATTTGCCACATGTGGGTGGCTGCTCTTGGCTATGCAATGGACACTGTTGTACCAAACCCGCAGCGCGTACCGGGCACTCGTGGCGAACGTTCAGAAGAGGAGCAGCAACACTAGCGGCCACAAGAATGACATCAGCAACCATTGGAGTACGGGGTCAATCACAATTGGTGGTACTAGTGGTGGTAGTGCAGCAGAAGTGAAAGAAGAGGTCGAGTTGTCGAGCGATAAACACAGGAGCAGTAGTTCCTTGAAAGGCTCGGCTGTGAATTCGAACAGCATGATGGCGTTGTTTGGCATGGATGGCACGAATGACACGAATGTTGGTGACTCGCCGCCGCGCAACCAACGAAGCGAAGAGCACAAGCACGTCACAGATAAAACTGATGATGAGACTAACGACACAACTGGTAGAGCTTTCGCTCACCCCACCAGCGGTTCAAGGAGCACTAGTACCACGAAAGATTCCTTGAATGTACCAACGATGCAGAGGGTAAACTTGAACCTAACGGACGAGTCTACTGCGCAGCCCGATGAAGAAGTGAAGGCAACGGAAGATGATGGCCATGCACATGGTGCTCATAGCTTTCTGAGGGAAATTGTGTCACCGTCAGTAGAAGAGGTAATACAAGACTGAGAGAGCTTTCCGTCTACAGCATCAACCTTATTTTCAAGCATGAAAATGATTGTCTACTTTCGTGGTAAATAGGTCATGTTTCAAGGTATGCAAACGTAAACTCAAATCCTTTCGTGGCTGTTTTCTAGGCGGAATTGAACCGGCAGTTTCGATTCGCGAAGGAAAAGCGGATCAGTTTTCGTGCTGACCTCAAAAGTGGTGGGCATCAAGCATCTTCGCCTCCGTCTTCTTCTTCTTCGCCTGAAAGCGGCTCTTCATCCGTGCCGCCATGCAAGCCTTCACCTGAAGGAAGCGCCAGCCCTAAAGACGGTGGCAGTTGCAGCAGCATGAGCAACAGTGACTGCAGCACGAACAGCCTCGACAGCAGCACCAGTAGCGATGATGGGGGCGATGGCGACGGACCTGTTACGGCGGCAGACTACGGCTTGGAAGAAGGCGTGTGGGGAGCGGCAGAGAGCAGCACCAATGGCACGAGCACTGGTCCAGATGCTCTGGTGTTTCACATCTCGACACTTCTCTTGCTTGGGTCGCTCTACGTCGCAGCTTTTCTTTTGCGCTACGCCGAGGTCAGCAATACATGTAATACGTATGTGTGCCTTCGCGCTGTCTCGTTTTGGCGCTTCTCTCTTCATGTTCACATGTTTATGCATCTCAGTAATTTCGTTTCTTCTCTCTCTTTTTATACTTCCCGCCTGTGCAGATTTCCTTGGGGTTTGAAGACGAAGATAACGCGATGTGGTTGCGCATTTTGTGTGGCAAAATGTTCAACTTCTTTGCAGCTATGAACACATCGCTGCATTTCGCTGGCCAGTACGTAATGGATGCAGCGTCAAACGCTACTCCCGGCTTTCATTTTAGCTTTCCTCATCGTCACCAGGAATGCTCCTCAGATATTCACGAAGGCCACTTCGGGTTCATGAACACTTCGAGCAACCCTTTGCCTCCGGCGTCTCCTATCGATGCCTTCTTTATTGTTGTCTCCTCTTCCATTCAGCGCGCCTTGAGTGGCGTTCTAGCAGTCGACGAATGGCTCCCGCCCCTTTTGCGTGTCGATTTGGCTCTCGGCCTTTTTGCGCTTTTGCCCCTCGCGTTTGCGTGGCGGGTGCGTTTAGACAATGCGTTGCTATGAATATGCGTATGCGCTTCTTGCAACAGATCCATTTGTTTCTTGTTCAATGTAAGGACAGCTTTCCTTTGGGCTGCACAACTTCGCGCCCTTTCTTCACGCGCATCTTTCGTTCGTCTAAACACCTTGAATTATGACTTGTACTGCTTTTACAGTCGCTCCACGAGTTAGTGGACCGCGCCTCGTTTGCCATTGCCGTGACCGCGGCCAGAGACCATCTCCGGGGCGGCCCCAGCTCGGAGGTAAGGGTGGATAGGGATGGCGTAACAATCGATAGAACAACAAGAGTTTTTTCTTGTTTGTTCTTCACTTCTCTCGAGTGCTCACAATCCTTTTTTTTTCCCTTCCCCTCAATATATACCGTTTGTCCTTTTTCTTGGTCTCGTGACATCCGCTCGACGTCTTCGTTTTTTTTTGTGTGTGTTGCCTTGAAAGATTGACGCCGTGCTGGAGCTTTCCATGGTTTCTGGCTTGGTTTCGGCGGACGTGCGGCGCCGTTTCTTTCAGCGGTTTGGCAAATGCCTCGCTCAACCCATTCCTTTACCTTCCAATGAATCTTCGTCGCCCACCACTCCCAGTGGTGGTGGTCACAATGGCACTATGAGCCGTCGTCGTAATTCCAGAGGATCTAGCGGCTCCAGCAACAGCAACAGCATTGCGTTGGAGGCAGCGGACCGCCAGGACGCGAATTTGCGTGCCATTTTTGACAAGTGCGTGAATTTCATCACTTGTTGGCCGTGTTTAGTGCAGTTTCTGCTTTCGGTACCTACATTTTTTTTGGCATCCTATACCTAATGTCATTTTGTTCTATATTGTTCTTGTTATTGTTGTGTGTTGATTGTCGGCAGGTATGTGCCCTCCGGGTCCGACGAAATGGATCCGTCAGGACTGAAGCAGTTGCTCGAAGACTGCTACGACATCAACAACGCGCACGACGACGACCACCACAAGCACAAGCACAAGCGGCCCAGTGGAAGCAGCTTGCTCGTGGGGCGCTGGGAGCGGGTGTGGGAAAGCATGAACCGAGACTTAAGACGGGGCGTGTCCTACAGGTGCGTGTGTGTGCTGAGAATAAGGAGAAAAGAGAGTTCATTTGAAAGTTTGAAGAGGAGGCCCCTCATGCTGTTGTCTTCTTGTCAAACGTCTGTGCGTTCGATTTCATGCACACTCTTTGAGCTTCCTTCTTGAGAGCACTTTTCCCATTGTTAAGACCATCGTGAGCTATCCTCATTCGTACATTTTTCTCTCTCTCTCATTTACTGTTGTTTCTGCCAGCGATTTCAAGCGGTTTATTCTTCACGGCCGCCACATTGCAATGCATAGCTACCCCCGATACTAATAGTCTCAAGCATTTGGCAGTTCGATTAGGGCATTGAGTTTTGTGCTTGCTCTTTCCATGAATTCCGGAGTTCTCGTTCATTGTTCATTATTCATAAATGGCGCAGTGGTTCTGCCATTTCATACCGGCTCTTCGGGGCTTGTCTCAAAGTAGCCTAGTTTTTTGTCTACTTCAGTCTAGCGTAGTTAATACTTCCCAAATCCCAATTGCAAATACAAAGAAATACCACTGTGAAATGTAGGAAATAGGAGCAAAAAAGAAACCTTCAGAACAAGTCTGACTGGGCTGAGTCCTTTTGCTTAAAGAAATTGTTATCACTAATCATTTACTCTCGAATTGCCCTTCAATCAACAGGCATCAAGAGGTCTGGGAATGGGAGCAGAGTGAGTCAGCTGCTTCACCCGCCGGGTAATAGCCTGGATGATTACAATCAGCATTGGCATATTAGCAGCTCGAAGGATTTGTTTCAGAAATTCAGGCCAGTCGATAAGCATTTCTTTTGGTCTTCCGCATAGGCATTCCCATTCTCACAGAAGGACTATTCTTTGAAAACTTTGGAATAGAAAAGAGGAAGCCCCTCTATGATACTATGCTTTTCAATTTACCTACAGTTTCCTAGCAACACAGTAACATTCCACTTGCACGGCGCATTGCATCTCTACATCGAATTAAGAAAACCGCTTTTGTATTGCGCTTAGAAATTCCCGTATCCGTTCCCGAGTTGCATAATCAGCACACTTGGACATCCACACGTCCAACTACACCAGCTATTCTACCACCCTAGTCGCTCTCTGTCCTTCTCGTTTGCAGAGAACTTTCTCCCCGCATCCCACTGAGGTCTGAACGTCTGAACTCTTCATTTCACGACCCAAAATATTCCGCACTCCAGTGGTATCTAAAGCGCAAGATCATTGTCATCTTATTTTAATCATCTTCTCCTTCATCATTGTCGTCATTGTATGCATGAAATACAAGAAGGAACAGGAACAGGGAAACTGCGCAATGAAGAAGCAGTAACTGACGTCGGAATCCCCTGTTATCTCTCATCTATACAAGTTTTGCGGGTGATTGCGCCATGCAACTTTCAGAGAACGGGGATAAATGTTCCTGTTGGCTCTCAAATCTGGCTCTTCGTCGGGGCATGTGACAAGATTTGGTAACTCAGTAACTCGCCTGTATGGATTTGAATTGCCCCTATTTCGCAATATTACTACAACTACTCCTGGAAAAAGAAGAAGAACTAAAAAGGCTTTTTTCAAAAAAGCTTTACAGGAAGAGGCCTGGCTTATTGCCAAATAGCCAACGGCATTGTTAGGCCACGAACTTTATTGAAAAAAAAAGAACAGAAATACATTAAAAGTTACTGTTTCTCCGGGGGATTCTCAGCGGTCCGTTTTGCCGAACCATCAGAGGTTAGCATGGCGCCTCAACAAGTCCACGGATGTCTTCATCACTATCTTTGTTTCAAACCTCATCATCACTACCGTCAAGATATTCAACAATATCATCATTTTCATTATCCTCGCCGGCTTCACCATCGTCGACAATCTCGTCGTCATCATCAACGTAGGCCCGACGGATTTAGGATACAGGGGAGGGTTTAATGTAGTTGTAATGGTCCACCGATTTTGTTTCATTCCTGGACGAAATGAAAAAAATCAACAGTTGAAACTAAGTACGTCGTTGAAATGTAGCTCTCCGGGGTGAGAGCGTTTAGTGCGCAAGGTTTGAATACATACTTGCCAAGCTACCTGGACAAATAAAGTTTCTAAAAGTTGTGGTCTTTGCGGACACGTTCGTCGATAAGCCCTATCTGTTAGTGTCCGTGGGATCCCATACTAGGGGTGTGTTTTAACGGTTGTGGCGTTCTCTCTTGTATGTCCACAAAGCGTGCAGTGGAGACCAGCGATTCGACATTCACCGAACGGCGTTTCCGAAATTTAATAAATAAGCATGATTCTTTTGCGCTTATGCGTTCAGGAATGCTCTGAGTGCTAAATTTCTTTAAACCTTTGTGTTTTTGTCCTCTTCTGGTTCATCACCCGTAACTCTTATTTTCACCTTTCAGGCTATCATTTGGCCCCAACGAAGACTTCTTCATACATGTGAGTTGCCGACTGAATTTAATGAAGTATTTCATTTAATTTTTTTTATTGGCTTGAGCATGGAGCTGTTCTTTGCCCCTGCGACCGAGATCTACTGCTAAAAAGCTGCCTCCGGGCACAGTCGAGGCACCTGCGCTTTCCAGTTTTGGAAATTATCAACGACGATCATCGCTTCTACTTGTACCGAGTCTAGCCTTTGAGGTAATAATTGTGTCATTTTTTGCTTAAGCACTGAAATCGCTCAGTCTTGAAAATTGGGGGGGGGGGTGACCACGCCCTGATCATCCTCTCGACATGCGCGGTCACATTCCCGGGTGATAGCGTCCATGCGAAAGCATAACGCAAACCAATTACATCTTTAACATTTTTTTAACACACTGGTGCTGCTTGCTATTGCAGTTGCTGTAAATTATGTCAGGCGCTGCAGCCCCGCACTCGTGGCTACTCTAAAACACCGTCGGAACTTTTACTGTGGTAACGCGCCGGCAGCATACCTCATATCTGGCCTGCTCAGAAGTGGAATGGAATCGTTTAGAGTAATTCGATTGGAAAAAGAAGTCCAATTACCATTAATTGGCAAGCGCTAAGTCGTCATTATTGAAGTACCGCGATTGCTGTGGCGCGGCTTCGCGCAGCTTTGTCTTCACCGAGAAGTTTCGTGGTGCCCCGCAGATTATAATAATCCTGTTGGGGCTCCGGCTCCTCCATGGCGCCGATGACGAAGTGACCTACTTAAACGAGAGATGGCGTAGTAAATGGATTCACTCTAGCTGAACTACCAGCTGGTTAAATCCCCGGCCTGGTGTTGGGTGTTGGGGTTATGCCCGCTGTCTCTGGCGCTCTCTCTTCGTAGTTAGTAGGTGCTTTCGGTAGAAGTAGAAGCAAATGATTTTAAAGGTGATTATTGAAATTCCTAGGGCCGCGTTTATGACCTCTGCAGATTTATGGGCATTTCTAGAAATACTCAGCCGGCTTATAGGTTATTGGGGATGTATGGACATGGACATGGGCGTTCAAACGGATATCTGTAAATGTATAGTTTATAGCACACGAGCACAAACTTTTTCGCGCAGGGCGTGTTGGACTGCGATTAAGCAGACGACAAACCAACTGAGCCAAGTGCGCACTTGGCTCAGTTGGTTTGTCGTCTGCTTAATCGCAGTCCAACAAAACGATGATCCCGGTCCTTGGGTATTTATTAATTCAATCGC